>ERZ1066115.47-NODE-47-length-46067-cov-15.412479_pt1 | contig 46067 bp, 37 predicted proteins | sample MGYA00382762_ERZ1066115 | MGnify/ENA primary metagenome ERZ1066115 (study PRJEB33369, sample SAMEA5778345) | biofilm metagenome | biome: Industrial cooling water; feature: Water cooling tower basin; material: Biofilm | place: United Arab Emirates | collected... | reverse complement strand
GCCTGAAGCGCCTCGCCGCCGGCGTCCCGCCCGCCGAGGCCGCCGCGGTCGCCGCGGTCGCCGGCGGCTTCGCCCGGCGCCGCGACATAGGCGGCGGGCCCGCCGCCGGCGGGAGCCTCCCCCTCGGCCGCCTTCGCCGGGTCTCCGCCGCGCGCCGCACTCGTAAGGCGGCAAAGGCGGCCGTAGCCGGCGCGGTCCAGCGCCCAGACGTAGAGCGCCCGCCCGTCGGGCAACCGGAACGAGGCTCCCGCCAGGGCCTTGAGCCCCCGTTCAGCCGCCGCGTCGACCAGGGCCGGCAGCCCGTACATCGAGGCGGCGTCGCAGAGCGCGATCGTCCGGTAGCCGGAGCGCTCGGCCGCCAGGCAGAGCTCATCGGGCGAGCGGGCGCCCGCCATGAGGGAGAAGTATGATCGGGCGGCCAGGAGAGGAGGCGCCGCGCCTCCGACGGCCATAAGTTCCGCTGAGTTTAGCTCCATATACCACACACATGTATAGTATATCGGGAGAAAAATGCAAGGAATTCAAGAAAACGTAGGCAGGCGCTTGACCTTCGTAGAGTAAATAGATATTCTGCACCCAGATCAATGAAACGACACTCCCCTCAGGGAGATTCACGATACCGTGTAAAACGGTAAGGCTTCCGGGTTCACCTCCTTGCCCGGAAGCCTTTTTTTATCCTACGTCCCCCCGCAACGCGCGAATCCGAGCGCGGTTGGCCTTCACGGCCGCCTCATCCAGGCCGTAGCCGCGCAGGGTCAGGGCGGCCGCCCCGAAGCTAACGCTAGCGCCCAAGCCCAGGAGCAGCCCTAGAGCCAGGGCCGTCCCGTTCCGTTGGGCGGCCAGGGAGGAGTCGAAGCCCGCCAGGTCCAGCGCCAAGCCGATGAGGACTAGGGCCGCCGCCTGGGAGAATTTATAGGCGAAGGTCAGGGCGCCGAAGTACACGCCCTCGATACGCTCGCCCCCGGCGGCCTCGTCCAGGTCCACCGTATCGGCCACCATGGCCAGGGGCAGGGTAAAGAGCGCCCCGATGCCCGAGCCGGCCAGGACCGCGAAGGGCATGAAGGCAAGGGGGCTCCCGCTTACCCGGCCCCGGAGGAGCACCAGGGCGCAGAAGTACAGCCCCCCTACGACGCTCATAAGGAAGCCGGCGACCAGCGCATAGCGCTTGCCCCGCCTGGCGGACAGCGCCGCCCAGGGCTTCTGCGACAGGATGGCGAAGAGGAACTGCACGCCCACGACCAGGGCGATCTCCCCGCTGCCCAGCCCGAAGGCGTAGGTAAAGACGATGAGGCCCAGGTTGGACATCAGGGCGGAGGAGAGATTGCTAAAGGTATAGGCGAGCATCACCAGGCGGAAGGGGCGATTCGTAAAGGCGCGGGCGAACGAGGCCTTGAGCCCCTCGGGCGCGCGGTGCGGGAAGGCCAGCTCGCGCTCGCGGATGCGCGGCACGTACTTGAGGGTCGGCAGGGCGCAGAGCGCCGCCGAGGCCAGCACCGCGATCGACGTGGCGAGGGCCATGGCTTCATAGGCCGCGGGGTTGAGCTGGCCCGTCGGGTAGGCGGCGGTAGGCCGGAAGAACCAGTAGAGCCCCGCGACGGAGACGAAGGCCAGGCCCAGGATAAAGAAGACCGACTTAACGGCTTGTATCGCCGTGCGCTCGTTGTAGTCGGTGGACAGCTCGGCGCCGAGCGCGGAATACGGGGTAACGTAGACCGTCATGGCGCTCTTAAACAGGATGACCCAGGCCGAGAGGAGCGCCAGCCGGCCGACGGCCCCGGCGCTCCGATCCACGTTCCATACCAGGAAATTGGTCAGGGCTATGGCCAGGGCGCCGGCTATCAGGTAGGGATGGCGCCGCCCCAGCCCCCCGTGCCCGGTCCGGTCGGACAGGTAGCCCATGAGCGGGTCGGTGACCGCGTCCCACAGGATGCTCAAGCCCACCATGAGTCCCACGGCGCCGCCGGGCAGGCCCAGGACGGCGGTGGCGTAGAAGACCAGGTAGGTCCCCAGGGTCTGCATGGCCGCGCCGACGGCGAAGTTGCCCGAGCCGTAGGCGACGAGGTCCAGGGGCGCTACCTGCGTTCGCCCGTTCAATGACATGCCGATGCCTCCCCGGCCTAAGCGCGCCCCGAGGTCCGCGCCGCCGCGGCTCAAGCATAGGCGGCGCGGGCCGGCCGCGCAAGGCGTGGGGCGGCGTAGGCGGCGTAGTCCGCCCATCGGCGTTGCCGGTGACGTTAGGCGGTATCGCCGCCGGCGCCGCGCCCCGAATGCGCGAGCGCGTCAATCAGCCTATGGGGAGGCCCGAGACCCCGCAGCCCGGCCGCGCCGGCCCTCGGCGCGGCCGGGCGAGGAGGCTCGGGCCGGGGGCCGCGTCTGATGACGCTCGACCGATGCCGCTTAACGTGGCGGCCCCCGAAGCCTTTCGCCCCGGGGAGCCCGCGCCTACAGCCCCCGGGCCTTGAGCTCGGCGCGCAGGCGCTCGGCCTTGTCGGCGTCCATCGTGTTCAAGCGCAGGAAGACGACCAGGCCGACGGCCAGGAAGGCGGCGGGCACGAGGGCCAGGTGGGCGCGGATGCCTACGACGGCGCTCGCCGAGCGCGGGTCGGCCGCGAAGCCGGTCAGTTCGTGGATGGCCCAGAAGCTCAGGGCCTGCATGGCGTAGGCCAGGCGCCCGAAGAAGGCGCGGAAGCCCAAGACCACGCCGTCGTCGCGGCGGCCGGTGACGACCACGATCTCGTCTATCACGTCGGCCATGGCGGGGGTCATCATAAGCCAGAAGCCGCCGAAGGCCAGGCCCCAGGCGGCCATGGCGAGCACGTAGCCCCGATAGCTCGTCGCGAAGAAGAGGGGGAGGCAGAGGAGGGACATGGCGCCCGCGGCCATCGCCAGGAGCCTCTGGCGGCTCCGCACGAGGCGCCCCAGGCCCAACCAAAGCGGTACCGAGAGGAGGGCGCCGACGAGCATGCCGGCGAAGATGAGCGTGGTGCTCCGGCCCAGGACGTAGTCGCCTACGTAGTGGATAGAGGCGGTCATGGACAGGGTGGCCGATTGATAGAAGAGGAAAAGCAGGATGAAGGCCATGAAATCGCGGAAGCCGAAGGCCTCCTTAAGCAGGGCCCAGAACGAGGGGGCGGCGGCGCGGCCGGCCTCCTGGTCCAGGTAGCGCTTGATCATGGCGGGGCTCTCGCGGACGCCGGGCAGCATGAGCAGGGCCAAGAGGCCGGCGGCGACGGCGAAGACGGCGCCGTTCAGGGCGTAGCTGGCCGGGTCGCCGTAGCGCACGATGAGGGTGGGGACCACGGCGCCCGCCGCGATGCCGAACACGCCGATCAGGGTGCCCATGCCGGCGGCCTTGGCCCGCTCATCCTTGCCGCGGAAGCGGTCGGCGAAGAGGGACTGGTAGTTGAGCTCCCAGGCGGAGTAGAGCGCGTCGTAGAGGCAGATCGACGCCAGGAACCAGGCGAAGAGCCCCGCGCCACGTAGGCCGCCCGGCGGGGCGAAGACCAGGAAGAAGGCCCCCGCCGAGCTCAAGGTCCCGAAGAGTATCCAGGGGAAGCGACGGCCCAAGCGGGCGGTCAGGCGCGTGGGGCGGGAGGTAAAGAAGCCGATGAGGGGGTCGTTGACCGCGTTCCACAGGGAATAGAGGATGACGCCGACGGCCACGGCGCCGGCGCCCAGGCCGGCCTCGGTCTCGTAGAACTTGAACACCAGCGCGGCGAAGCCGCCGGTCAGGAATTCGGCCAGGAACTTGCCGGCGCCGTAGCTGGCCATGAGGCCCAGGCCGGCGGGCTTTTCGGCGCCCGCGGGCTTTTCGGCAGCCGCGGGCTTTTCGGCAGCCGCGGGCTTTTCGGCAGCCGCGGGCGATCGGCCGCCGGCGGGCGCGCCGGGCAAGGCGGGCGTATCGGTCGCGGCGGGCGCCGCTACGCCGGCGGGCGCGCCGGGCTCGGACGCGCGCGAGACTGCATCGGGTAAAGTTTTAGGCATGGTCGGGCTCCGGGGCCGCGGCGCTCGAACGGCGCCTGGGCGGCCGCCCCTAGTCTAGGCCGCGGCGAACGGGAACGCAACGGCCTTCGCTATCACGGCGAGCCTCGTCGTAACGCCGAAGCCTTAAATTAAGTGATCGCTTCGACCTCGGGAAGGGAGAGGCCGGTCGCCTCGGCGATAGCCGCGGGCGCCAAGCCGAGCGCCTTCATACGGGCCGCGATCTCCCTGGCCTTGGCGACGGCGCCTTGCTCGAGACCTTGCTCCAGACCTTGCCGCTTCCCTTGTTCTAGCCCCTCGATAAAGCCGGTCTCGATATAGCTCGCAATCGTGCTTTCTTGGTTGGCTTGCTGGCGGTAATAAATCTGCATGTGCTCATCGCTCACGAACTCGATCATGACCTCGACGGCCTCCTTGAATTCAGGTTCCGGCAGCATGGTTAGGAGCTCGGAAACGTCCTTACCGCGCCCGAGCGCTAAGAGGTACAGCCAACGCTCCGCTAATGACAATGTATCGCGCGGGCGACGGGCGAGCAAGGCTCGCCACTTCTCCAGCTCTATAGTGACGATCCTAAAGTCTCCGTGAAGCTCGACGCCGGTTTCGTCGCAAAGCGCCTTGAAGTTATGGAACCAGGCTTCGGGCCCGTCGCGGAAGAGGCTCCTATCGAGTATCCAGATCGAGATCACCGGCCGTTGCGCACCGTACTTCTCCCCTCGGCCGACCTGCTTGGCGTATAGCTGCGCCCAGTACCTAAGCATACGCTGGGCGAGCCCGGCGTGGACGGCTAGTTGAATGTCGAGCTGAACCTGACGACCTTCGACGTCGGCGTAGAGGATGTCCACCTCGATGGCGCGTCCGCCCTTGAACTCGGCCAATTGGAACGGATTCAGGATCTGCAGGCTCTTCGCCGCCGGTAGGCCAGCGCGCTCCAAGAGCGCGTTCACGAAACTCATGGTCACGGCGCCGTGCTCGGGACTGGCGAAGAGTTTCTTAAACACGATGTCGACGAGCGGGTTAATCTCCAGAATCACTAGCGAGCCTCCGCCCGAGCTACGCCGCGCTATAGCCTCCCGCTTGCGTCGCTTCGTAAAATAAAGGTAAGGCTTAAATCCGAAGCGAAGCCGCCGCCCCCGGCCGCCTTGTGCGCCCCCGGCCTTATGCCGTACTATGTGGCCGGCCCCCCTAGGGGGCCCCGGCGCGTCGGGCGCGCGGGCTCGCCGTCGCTCCGGCATAGCGCGATACCCGACCCGAGACCCCGCCGGCAGCATCCCGTAACGGACGGTACTATGAAGAAGATAGCCATCGCGGCCCTGGCCGCCGCCGCCATCGCCGCTTCCTGCGTATCCTACAAGGGCCCGGGCGAGAACTCCGCCTTGGAGCCCAGCCGGGCCGACGCCAGCTACGCCTTCGGCGTGGCCATCGGCAACAGCATCAAGGAAACCCAGGTCGAGCTCGACCTGGACGTCTTCCTCCTCGGCGTCAAGGACCAAATGGCCGAGGGCAAGTCCAAGATGAGCGCCGAGCAGGCCAACCAGATCATCCAGACCGCCATCTCCGTCGCCATGGAGCAGGCCTCCAAGGCGAACGAGGCCAAGGAGACCGCCTTCCTGGCCGAGAACGGCAAGAAGGCCGGCGTCACGACCACCGCCAGCGGCCTGCAGTACGAGGTCCTCGCCATGGGCTCCGGCCCCAAGCCCGTCGCCGCCGACATCGTCAAGGTCGAGTACGAGGGCAGCTTCACCGACGGCCAGGTCTTCGACAGCTCCGCCCAGCACGGCGAGCCCGCCGTCTTCCCCCTGGACCAGGTCATCGACGGCTGGACCGAAGGCATACAGCTCATGCCCGTCGGCTCCAAGTTCAAGTTCTGGATTCCCTCCGCCCTGGCCTACGGCCCCGAGGGCGCCGGCGGCGTCATCCCGCCCTTCAGCACCCTCGTGTTCGTGGTAGAGCTGCTGTCCATAGAGGCCGAGCTCTAAGCGCCCCCTAGCGGAGCCCCGTCGCGCGCGAGCCGACGCGGGGCGGCCGTCCCTATCGAGCCGCCGCGGATCCGTCCGCGGCGGCTTCGTTTTTTCCGCCCTTGCGTCCCCGCCGATCCGGCCCTAAGCTATGCCTTATGGAAGAGATCGCCGATAAGACCGCCTGGCGCGAGCGCGCCAAGGGCATACTCCTGTTCAAGTATATGGAAGCGCCCGAGCTCGACGCGCTCATGGACAAGGCCGCCGTGGTGCGCGCCGAGGAGGGCGAGCTCGTAGTCCGCGAGGGCGAGCGCGACCCCTACCTCTACGCCGTGCTGGAAGGCACCGTCAGCGTGCAGGTCTGCGAGGGCGAGGGCCATAAGGACGTGTACATGTGCAGCCTGGGCCAGGGCGACGTCTTCGGCGAGGCCGGCATGTTCCTCAAGGTCAAGCGGACCGCCAGCGTGGCCTGCGCCTCGGACGCCGTCTTCCTGCGCCTGCACCGCGAGGAGCTCGGCGCCTTCATCAAGGCCAAGCCGGCGGCCGGCAATAAGCTGCTCCTCGTGGTGGTCTACGGCCTCCTGCGCAAGCTCCGCGCCGCCAACCAGGAGCTGGCCTACGAACGCAAATCCGACATGGACCAGGCCGACGTGGACAGCCTCTTAGCCGACATGATGGGGGTGTAATATGGACCTAGGGCTTAAGGGCCTCCGGGCCCTCGTAACGGGGGCGTCCAAGGGCTTGGGCTTCGCGACCGCCGAGCTCCTGGCCGCCGAGGGCGCCAAGGTCGCGATCAACGGCCGCGACCGCGCCCGCTTGGAGGCCGCCGCCGCCGGCATCGGCGCCTACGCCCTGCCGGCCGACCTGGCCAAGCCGGCCGCCGCGGCCGAGCTCGTCGAGCGGGCGGCCGAGGCGCTCGGCGGCCTGGACCTGCTCGTCTGCAACGCCGGCGGCCCCCCGCCGGCCGCCTTCGACGAGCTGGACGACGCGGCCTGGCAGCGGGCCGTGGAGCTGTCATTCCTCTCGGCCGTCCGCCTTACGCGCGCCGCCCTGCCCTACCTGCGCGCCTCCAAGGCGGCCAGCGTCCTGGCCGTCACCTCCTACGCCGTCAAGCAGCCCGTGCCCAAGCTCATCCTGTCCAACAGCGTACGCGCCGCCGCGGTCGGCCTCATGAAGAGCCTATCCAACGAGCTCGGCCCCGAGGGCATACGCTGCAACTCCATCCTGCCGGGCTGGACCGAGACCGAGCGCGTGGGCGAGCTCCTAGCCGCGCGCGCCAAGGCCAAGGGCACGAGCGTCGAGGCGGAGCTCGCCCTACAGATGCAGGACTGCCCCCTGGGGCGCATGGCACGGCCGGAGGAGTTCGCCCGAGCGGCCGTCTTCCTCCTCTCGCCCGCGGCGTCGTATATTACCGGCGTCGCCCTAACCGTCGACGGCGGCATGTACAAGGGCACGCTCTAGCCGCCCGCGACGGCCCCGGGCCGCCCCGGGCCGCCCCGGCGACCCCGGCGACCCCGGCGACCCCGGCCCGCCCGGCCATCGGCGGTCGCCTCGGCAGTAACGCCGACCGCGCCCTTACGCCGGCCGGACTTCCGGGCCGCCCGGATTCTCGGCGGCCGCCGCGGCGCCGGCGCCCATCCCCATCGGAAGGACCAGCATCATGGAACTCGGCACCATCGCCTTCCTGACCCTCGCCGGCTTCGTGGCCTCGGCGGTCGACGCCATAGCCGGCGGCGGCGGCCTCATCAGCCTACCGGCCATCGTGGCCGCGGGCGTGCCGCCCCACATGGCCCTGGGCACCAACAAATTCGCCAATACCTTCAGCTCGTCCACGAGCAGCCTACGCTTCGCCCTCTCGGGCAAGGTGGCCTGGCGCCTGGTGCGCTGGCAGATCCCCTGCACCGCCCTGGGCGCCGCCTTGGGCGTCCGCACCGCTTTGAGCCTAGACGAGCGCGTCCTGAACGCCCTCATCATCGTCATGGTCCTGGCCGTCGCCGTCTACAGCGCGCTCAAGAAGGACTTCGGCGAGCGCGACGCCTTTACGGGCCTCTCGGCCGGGCGCGTGGGCTTCGGCATGGCCTTCGCCTTCGCCCTGGGCTTCTACGACGGCTTCTTCGGCCCGGGCACCGGCAGCTTCCTCATCTTCACCTTCATACGCGCCTACGGCTTCGACTTTACCGTGGCCGCCGGCAACGCCAAGGTCCTCAACTTCACCAGCAACGTCGTGTCGCTGGCGCTCTTCGCCCTGGGCGGCAAGATCATGTACCTAGCGGGCCTACCCATGGCCGCCGCCATGGTCGCCGGCGCCTGGGTGGGCGCGCGCGTCGCCATCAAGAACGGCGCCCGCGTCATCCGCCCCGTCTTCGTGCTCATAGGCCTGGCCCTCGTGGCCAAGCTGGCCATCGAGAGCTTCGCGGCGTAGGAAATCTCGTTTAATTTTGGGGGGCCTCGGCGCGACGAGAGCCGAATTCCGTCGGCGAGGAGCGCCCGCCCCGCTGACGCCAGGCCCGGGCGGGCGCCGACCGCGCTCTACGCTCCAACGCGCCGGCGCGTTTCCGCTGCGATCGCTGGCCCGTCTCCTCGATCTCGTCGCCGGTACGCGCCGAGCGTAGGGCTTAGGTAGCCGTCAAGCCGCGGCGCGCGCCCGCGGGCGGCCTATATCCCCTCCCCGCCGGGAAAGACGCAGTCGTAGCAGACGTCCTCGCGGAGGAGGCCCAGCCTCACCAACAGCGCGAACATCTTACAGCCGGCGCAGAAGCGGAAGGCCGCCTCCAGGAAAGAAAACAAAAGAAGAACGGATAAGAACCCGTACAGCGGGGCGATCCGGCCTAGGAGCCAAGACGCCCCGGCCAGGGCCGTCATCAAGGCGCCTATGCCCGCGGCGAAGCGCTTGGACCGCGCGGTGATCATGCGCTTCTTAAAACGGAACGCGCTTCCCTGGAGGCGGCGCGATAGCCCCGCCAGGGGGCTTAGCTCGGCGCGGCCCGCCGCCCGTAGGCAGAAGTCCGCGCAGAGCGCCGCCGCGGCCGACCCCGCTATCCAGGGGGCGCGTAGCAATGCGGCGAGCGTAATGGCGGCCGCGACGATCGCGCTCACCAGGGTCGCGACGCCGCGGACGGGCGCTTCGTTGATTCGTTCGGGGGCTTGCGCGGTACTCATACGACCAATAGTACTAATACGATACTATTAGTCAAGTATTCACAAGGCGGGAGCGGCGCCTACTAGGAGGGGCGAAGGCGCGGTCGCCCGAGCCGACGCGACCCGACTCTATCGACAACGGCCGCCTAACCCCGCTCCCGCTCCAGGAGCCTGAGCTTGCGCCAGAGCCCGCCGCCGTAGCCGCCCAGGCTCCCGTCGGCGGCGATCACGCGGTGGCAGGGGATCAGGATGGCCAGGCGGTTCAGGCCGTTAGCGTGGCCGACGGCGCGTCCGGCGCCGGCCCCCAGGCCGAGCTCGGCCGCCAGTTGGCCATAGCTCCGCGTCTGGCCGTAGGGAATGCGCAGGAGCCCCTCCCAGACCTTTACCTGGAAATCGGAGCCCGGATAGGCTATGGGCAGGCTGAACTCCCGCCGCGCCCCGTTAAAGTATTCGTCCAGCTCGACGCGCAAGCGCTCGATAAGCGGCGATCCGGCGGGCAGGGCCGCCAAGCCGAAACGGCCGCGGACCTCCTTCAACTGGGCCTCTAGCATACGCCGGTCGGTGAACTCAAGAAGGCAGACCGCGCCCTCGGTCGCCCCGGCCACCATCGGCCCCAGGGGCGTCTCTATCCAGGAGAGGCGTATGAAATCGCTCCCGCGCGCGGCTCCCGGCGGCTCGCCGGCGGTCTTGGCGAAGGCGTCGCGGAAGGCCGAATGGGACTCCCAGCCGTGGTCGTAGACGGCGTCGTCTATGCCGCCGCCGGCCTTGATCGCGGCGAAGGCCTCGCCCAGGCGCCGCGCGCGGCAGTAGGCCTGGAAGGTCAAGCCGAAGCGGCGCTTGAACCAGCGCCGCACGGCCGCCGGATCCAAGCCCTCGGCGGCCAAGTCGGCGTCCGTAACGCGCCGCGTCGGGTCGGCCTCCACGCGCTCCACGAGCCCGGCGACCCACGCGGGCTCGCCGCCCGCCGCCCCCGATTCGCCCGTCGACGATGCGCCGGCCCCCGGCCCCGAAGAGCCCGCCGCCCCGCCCAGGGGCTTACAGCGCCCGCAGGGCCTAAAGCCGGCGAAGAGCGCCTCGCGCGCGCCGGCGTAGAACTCGACCCGATCGGGCCGCGGCTTCTTGGCGGGGCAGGACGGGCGGCAGAAGACGCCGGTCGAGGTGACCGCGGCGTAGAAGAGCCCGTCGTAGCTCGCGTCGCGCCCCATGAAGGCGGCCATCATCTCGTCCCGGGCCGGTAGGCCCTGGCCCGCGGGGCGCTCGGCCGCCGCGCCGGCGGCCGCGTCAAACAGCTCGCCCTGAACGGCGGCGTCCTTCGTCGTATCCATAGCCCGTACGATACCCCGTTTCAAGGCGCGCCGCCACCGGAAACCGAGAGCTAAACCCGCGGGCCGGCCCTAGTCCGCGGCCCTGATCCAGCGGGTACCGAAGGACTCGTAGCCGTAGCCGGCCAGCGAGGAGCCGAAGGCGTCGGGCAGGAAGGCCAGGTCGACGATGAAGCGGGAGATGCCCTCCGTCGCGAAGGCCTCGCGCGCGCGTTCGGCCAGCTCGCGGCCCAGGCCCAGGCGGCGGTGCTCGGGGTCCACGTAGAGATAGACGAGTTTGCCGAAGCCGCGGTCGGCCACGAAGACCTTGCGGGCCACGGCCACGGCGGCCAGGGCCCCGGCGGCGGCCTCCGCCAGGAACAGGGCCAGCTCCTCGTGGCCGGCGTCCTGGATCTCCCGGTCTATGCGCGTATACTCGTATTCCACCAGCGCCTCGGGAAAGCGGTCCAGGGCCTCGGAGAGGCCGCGGCTAAAGAGCGTGCGGCAGCTGGCCCAGGCCTCACGCCCGGCGCGCCGCATGGAGAACTCGCCGGCCAGGAGGTCGGAGGCGTCTTCGGGCTCGGGACCTAGGCGCTCCAGCCCGCGGGCGATCCTGAGCTCGTCGTACCACTCGTTCACGCGCTTGGCCATGGCCGCGTCCTTATAATCGAACCAGGTCCGCTCCAGATCGGGAAAGGATGCCAGGGTGTCCTTGAAGGCGCGGAACACGCCGCGGCCCCGGCCTAGGGCGGCAGCGAGCGCGGCCCGGGCGTCGGGCGAGCCCACCGAGCGGGCGAAGGCCTCCATGAGCCTAAAGCCGTCGCCCGAGCTCCAATAAGGCGGATCGACGAGCTCGCGCCCCTCGCCCGGTTCGTCCTCTACGTACTCCAGGTCTAAGGCGACGACCTCGCCCGAGTCGAGGTCGACGGCGTACTCGATCTCTTGGTTCTCCATGGCGAAGATGATCTCGTCGCGCAGGCGCTCGGTCAAATCGAACATACGGACCCTCCGGCGGCTATTGTGCCCGGGCGATAATCGGACGTAAAGGCCCCGCCGCGGGTCGGCGGCGAAGCCGCTACCCAAGGCGTCCTTCCTATTGTATCCTACGATCGTGAAAGCCGATATGCACTTCCACAGCCGCTACTCCGACGGGGCCCTCTGGCCCGCCCAGCTGGCCGCCCTGGCCTTGGCCGCCGGGCTCCAAGCGGCGGCCTTGACCGACCACGACACCCTGGCCGGCGCGCCGGAATTCTGCTCGGCCGCCGCGGAGCTCGGGCTCGTAGCCTGGCCCGCGGTGGAGATCGACTGCGTCGACGGCCCCTCGGGCTACCGGAGCGAGCTCCTGGCCTACTTCCCCGACGGCTCGTACGAACGGACCGCCGCCCTGCTCGTGGACGTGCGGGCCGAGCGGCGGCGCATCGTCGCCGGCCTCTTCGACCGGGCGGCCGGGCTCATGGGCGCCTCGGGCCTGTCCTTCGAACGCTACGAGGAGCGGGAGCTGGCCTCGAGGCCGAGCTTCGCCCCGCCCATAGCCGTAGGCGAGCTACGCTACGGCAAGCCCGACCTGCATCGCGCCCTCGTCCAGGAGGGCCTTTTGGACAAGTCCGTCAGCTACAAGGAATTCAAGAAGGCCTATCTCAAGACCGGGCTCTTGGGGCCCGCCAATTTCCCCAAGCCCAGCGTCCAGGAGCTCTGCCGCGTCGTGGCGGCCGACGGCGGCCATTGCTCGATCCCGCACCCGGCCCATTTCCTGGACGACGACCCCGCGCGCCTTAAGGCCGAGGGGCTCAAGCTCCGGGCCATGCTCGAGCGCCTTAAGGGCTTAGGCGTGGGCTACCTCGAGCTCTACGCCTACCCCAAGAAGGCGGACGCGTTGAATAAACTCATATGGAAAGAGGCCCAGGCCCTGGGCTACGGCCTTACCTACGGCTCGGACGACCACGGACCGGGCTCCGGCACGGCGGCCATCGGCTCCTTCCACGGCGATTTCATTGGCTTTCCCGCGGCGGCGGGAGCCGGAAAGGCATAGCATGGCGCGCTGCATCGTCCCCGAGGCCGACGAAGTCCTCGACCGCGAATTTAAGGTCCACGAGCTGGGCTTCGTGCGCCTCGTGGACTACCTGGGCGGCGACGCCCGCATCGTACAGTCGGCCCGCGTCTCCTACGGCGAGGGCACCAAGACCGTCCACGAGGACGCGGGCCTCATCGACTATCTCCTGCGCAACGAGCATACGAGCCCCTTCGAGCAAGTCGTCCTCACCTTCCATATCAAGATGCCCGTCTTCGTGGCCCGCCAATGGATACGCCACCGCACCGCTCGCGTCAACGAGATCTCCGGCCGCTATTCGGTGATGAAGGACGAGTTCTGGCTCCCCGCCCCCGGCGACCTGGCCTTGCAGAGCAAGGACAACAAGCAGGGCCGGCAGGCCGAGCCCCTGCCGCCGGACGCGGCCGAGCGCGTCATCGCGGGCCTCCGCGACGGCCAGCGCGCCGCCTACGCCTCGTACAAGGAGCTGGTCGACTCGGGCCTGGCGCGGGAGATAGCGCGGGTCAACCTGCCTTTATCGCTGTACACCGAGTGGTACTGGCAGATGGACCTGCACAACCTCTTCCGCTTCCTGGCCCTGCGCCTGGACGCCCACGCCCAGAAGGAGATCCGCGACTACGCCGCCGTCATCCTAACCCTGACCGAGAAGGTGGCGCCCCTGGCGACAGCCGCCTTCAGGCGCCACGCCCTGGGCGGCGCGCGCCTGTCGAGCGACGAGCTTTCGGCCCTGCGCTCCATGCTATCAGGGCGGGAGGCCGGCCTGCCCGAGAAGGAACTGGCGCGGCTCAAGGAGAAGCTGGGGATATAAGCGGGGCCCCTACGCACGCAGGTATTTCTGCTCGCCCATGCCGTAGAGTATCTTGGCGTCGATCTTCTCGTTGCCTTCGGGCGAACGCAGGGCGCCCTCGAAGCGGCCGTAGGGGCCGTGATAGTCGCTCCGGATCGCCAGGGCCTTGACGACCAGGTCGTTCTGGCGCTCGGGCTTAAAAATCAGGTCCACGAGGCCCTCTACGTCCTGGATATGCCACTCGCCCTCGTAACCGTAAGGCCGGGTGATCTTCACCGGCGGCAGGGGATAGAGCTTGGCGTTCACCCAGAGCGCGTTCTCGTTATAGCGCTCCTGGTCGCGCACCTGGTTGTCGGTCAGGTTAAAGCCGATCCGCCGCCCCTTGGCGTCGAGCCCGAAGCCGGTCACCCAATCGTAGCGCAATCGGTACGGGTAGTAGCCCTTGTGGTCGTCGACGATCCCCATCGCCTCGGGCCCCTTGAGCTCGAAGCGCTCGTCGCCCAGCTCCAGGGTCCCTTCGAGCGGCAGGAGGGCCTTGGTCGAATACATGGTTCGGCCCAGGCCCAAGGGCAGGCACACGGCGCTCGGCGCCGCGACCTTAGGCCCGTAGCCCAGGCTGAGCTCCGCCTTGACCGGCACGGCGGCATGCTGCGCCGAGAGCTCGAAGCTCACGCCGAGCCGGCCGGCGTCCAGCTCGTTCTTGAAACGCAGCGAGACGCCGCGGCGCTCGAAAGCAAGGTCGCGGCCGTCGAAGCTTTCGCCGAGCCGGAAGGAGCGCAGCGGTAGGAGGCGCCTAAAGTCGTAGGCCCTACGCTCGTGCCTGTCCCAGACGCTGAACAAGGCCAAGCTGAAGCTGCGGGCATCGTAGAGCGCGGTAAAGATGAAAAAGCGCGCGTCGCCCAACTGCAGGGCCTGCCACTCTTTAAGCCGCCAACGTTTCAGCCAACGCGGCGCCTTGAGGCCGAAGACGCGTTCGGTATCCAGGAGATTGGCCCGTCCGGGCGGCCCGGCGAAGCGTCCCAGGGCGGGCTCGCCGTCCGTGACCAGGAGCTCGGGCGGCGCCGCGGGCTCGCGGCCGGCCGACCCCGGCCTAGCCTCGTCGTCCCCCATCAAATGAGGCCGCGCTTATACAGCAGGTACAGGGCCTGCGTGCCCTTGTCGCCCAAGCCCTCGTCGCAGACCTTAGTAAAGAAGCCCTCGACCAGCTCCAGGCCCGGGAGCCGCAGGCCCGAGGCGCGGGCCGACGAGAGGGCGATGCGCAGGTCCTTCAGGTAGTGCTTGGCGTAGAAGCCCGGCTCGAAGTCGCCGTCCAGCATGCGCGGCGCCATGTTCACCAGCTGCCAGCTCTGCGCCGCCCCGCCGCCTATGCTCTCCAGCACGCGGCGCGGGTCCAGCCCGCCCTCCTCGGTGTAGCGCAGGGCTTCGATCGTGGCCATCAGGGTGCCGGCGATGGCGATCTGATTGGCCATCTTGGTGCGCTGGCCGGCGCCGGGGCCGCCCTGCAGCACCACGGACTTGCCCATGACCCGTAGGAGCGGCAGGACCTCGTTAAAGGCCGCCTCGTCGCCGCCGACCATGATGCTTAAGGTAGCGTTGCGGGCGCCTAGGTCCCCCCCGGACACCGGCGCGTCCAGGGCCTTGAGGCCGCGGGCCGCCGCGGCCGCCGCGATGCGCTCCGCCAACGCGGGATCGCTCGTGGTCGCGTCTATGAGCACGGCGCCCGGCTCGGCCGCCGCGACGATGCCGGCCGGCCCCAGGTAGACCTCCTCCACGTCGGAGGGGTAACCCACCATGGTAACGACGACGCGGGCGCCCCGCGCGGCCTCCGCCGGGCTTGCCGCCCAGCGCGCGCCCGCGGCGACGAGGGCGTCGGCCTTGGCCCTAGTCCTGGTATAGACGGTCACGGCGGCGCCGGCCTTAAGCAGGTGGCCGGCCATGCTCGCGCCCATGACGCCGGTGCCGATGAAGGCGATCGTACGGTCTTTCAATTCCATTCCTATCCTCCGTCGCGTATGCGGCGCCTAGCAGGGAGATGACAAACTCGATGCTTGTCATCTCCCTGCAGTGCAATCGCTCGAAAACCTTATGGTTTTCTACGCAATAGCCACATTAAGGAAGCTGCTGACAAAGGCGCTTTCGCCTTTGTCAGCACCCTGTTAGCAGAATTTATAGCCGAAGCGGCGCAATAGGCCCTTGCGTTCGGCCTTCTCGGCCTCGCCCTCCACGCCCTTGGGCGAGAAGCCGTCGATCACGCCCATGATGCCGGCGCCCTGCTCGCTTTTCGCTACCACGACCTGGACCGGGTTGGCGGTGGCGCAGAAGATGCGGCAGACCTCGTGGCAGGCCTTGATGCGGTCCAGCACGTTGATAGGGAAGGCGCCGGGGCCGAGCACCAGGTAGAAGCTATGGCCGGCGCCGGTCGCCTGGGCGCAGCCCGCGGCGTCGGCGATCAAGGCCGGATCGTTGCCCTCGGTCCTCACCAGGCAGGGCCCCGAGGCCTCGTTGAAGGCCAGGCCGTACTTGGCGCCCGGCAGGCTCGCCGCCATGATCTCGGCCAGGTCCTCCACGGTCTTAATAAAGTGGGACTGACCTATGATGATGTTCGCGTCCTTGGTCCAAGCAAGGGGTACGAGGCTGATCGAAACGTCGTTCACGGCTATCCTCCTGGCGCGCTTGCCGCGGCGCCGCGCGGGCGAATCGGCGCGGCAGCCCCGAAGGCGGGACCGGCCGAGCGGAGCTAGTCTAGCGCCATCGCGTAGAGTGCGCAAGCGCGCGCGTTTTAGCCGAATTCCCATTCTAGAATATTGATTCACGCGATCAAAGGCGGCATATTACACAGTTACAGGGTAATTTGTGTATCGCCGCCGTGGAGGCGGCGACCGTACCGCCCGTCACGCCCCGCCCGAGACCGAGGAGAGCCCATGTCAGACCAAACCAAGGCGCGCATATTAGACGCCGCCGGCGCCATCCTGAAGCGCCAAGGCCCCGAGCGGCTGACCGTGGAGGCCGCCGCCGACCTGGCGGGCGTCAGCCGCAAGACCGTCTACAATCACTTCCCCAACCGCTTCGCCCTGATCGACGAGGCGACGACGCAGTGGGCGGAACGGACCATCGCCGCGCTCGAGCTCGTGGCCGGCGACGAATCGCTGGGCTTCATCGAGCGGCTGAACACCATCGTGGAGCGCGGCTTCGCCGAGCTCCGCTCGGGCGGCTGCCTGGGCGCCGAGCCCCCGGCCGCCCGCGAGGCCGGCCCCGAGGAGGGCGCGCGCCGCGCGCTCCGCGCCAAGCTACGCTCCTTCATAGAAGGCATCGTGAGCCGGGCGCGCGCGGCCGGGCTCGTGCGCGAGGACTTCGAGCCGCGGCGCCTGACCTGGGTCCTGGTGAACATCGTGGAGGGGCTCCTCTTCATCGACGAGCCCGAGGACGAGCCCTTCGCCCGCTTCGACATCCTGCGCGACTCCCTGCGCGCGGTGCTCGGCGGCGTCCTGACGGAGGACGGCGAACGCGCGCTGCGCGACTCGCCGATATACGCATGAAGGCGCTCCGCTGGATCGTCCCCATCGCCATCGTGGCGGCGGCCGTCGCGCTCCGCGTCCTGGCGCCCGAGCCGGAGGCGGCCGCGATCCTACCGCCCCTGCCGGTCCGCGTAACCCGCCCCGAGCGCGGCGACCTGACGGAGACCCTACGCCTGAACGCCCACGTCGAGTCGGAGAGCATGGTCACCGTACTGCCCCTGGTATCGGGCGTCATCCAAGACCTCTTCGTAGACGCCGGCAGCCGCGTCAAGAAGGACCAGATCATCGCGCGCATCGACGCGGCGCGTTTCGAGCTGCAGCTCAAGCAAGCCGAGTCGGCTTATTTCTCGTCCAAGTCCACCTATGAGCGCGTCGCCCAGCTGTACCGCGCCGCCGCGACCAGCCAGCAGAACTACGACCAGGCCAAGGCCCAGTACGAGGCCTACGCCTCCCAATACGAGCTGGCCAGGCTCCAGCTCGGCTACGCGTCGGTGAAGAGCCCGGTGGACGGCGTCGTGCTCGTAAAACATCTCTCGGTCGGCGCCTTGGCCGCGCCCGAGCGCCCCCTCGTGACCGTGGGCGACCTGGGCCAGCTGGTCCTGCGCGTGCGGGTGCCCGAGCGGCATTACGCGGCCTTCCTAGCCGGCATAGGGCGCATGCCCATAGCCGTGGAGGATGCCTCGGGCCGACGCTACGCCGGGCGCCTACGGACCGTGAGCCCCTTCGTCTCGGCGGAGAGCAAGAGCTTCGAGGCCCTCGTGGCCATAGAGGGCGATACCGAGACGCTCCGCCCCGGCATGTTCGTCGGGACGGAGTTCGAGCTGGCCCGTTGGGCGGGGGTCTTGAGCCTGCCCTACGAGGCGCTCTCCGGCGACGGCCGGGTCTGGTTCCTAGAGGGGGGCGCGGCCCGCTCGGAGGCCTTTAAGCCCTCCGCCGCATCCGCCGCGCGCTTCGTCGTACCGGAAGGCTGGGCCGGGCGCGAGGTCATCGTCGAAGGCTATTATTTCTTAAAAGACGGCTCGCCGGTCACGGTCGTCGGCCCCGCGCCGAGCGCGGCCTCCGGCCCGGGGGCGCCTTAATGGTCCTTTCCGATTTCGCTGTCAAGCACCCGGCCGTCGTCACCATACTCTTGGCCGTGCTCGTCGTCTTCGGCCTCATCGCCGGCTTCTCCATGAACGCCGAGATGATCCCGCCCACGGCCCTGCCGGAGATCGCCGTGGTCACGACCTATCCGGGCGCCGCCGCGCGCGACGTGGAGCGCGACATCAGCCGGGTCATAGAGAACCAGCTGTCCACCCTAGCCGGCGTGAGCGAGCTGAGCTCCTCCAGCTCGGATAGCTATTCGGTCGTATCGCTTTCCTTCCGCGCCGACGTACAGCCTCTGGACAAGCTCCCGCAGCTCCGCGAGCTCCTGAACGCCGTCTTGGACGAGCTGCCCGACGGCATCGAGGGAGCGCCGGTCATCTACGTCAGCGAGGCCAGCGCCTTCCTGCCCATCTTCTCCGTGCGCGTCGAGTCGGACATGGGCCTGGAGGCGCTCACCGAATACCTGGACGAGCGCGTGAGCCCGGCCATCGCGCGCATACCGGGCGTATCGCGTATCGCCGTCGTGGGCGGCGGCCGGACCGAGGCCCGCGTGCGACTGCGCGCGCGCGACTTGGAAGCGCGCGGCCTGTCGGCGCTGCAGGTCTACGAGGCCCTGCGCTACGCCAACATGAACGTGCCGGCCGGCACCGCCAGCTTCCGCGACCGGGAGCTTTCGTTTACCGCCTTCGGCGCCTTCTCCGGCTTCGAGGACCTGGGCGGCCTGGCCGTGGGCTTCGCCGACGGCTCGCCCATCTTCTTGCGCGACGTGGCCGAGGTCGGCCCCGCGCCCTCGCCGCCCCGGCTCCGCATACGCTCGGAGGGCCGCGACTACGTCATGCTCGACATCCTTAAGCGCGACGAGGGCGACACCCTGCGCATCGTAAGCGAGGCCAGGCGCGTGCTGGATGAAATCGGCGCGGAGACGCGCGGCGCCGTGCGCTACGCGGTGATCAGCGACCAGAGCGAGACTACTCTGCGCTCTCTCGACACCGTGCTCACGGCGGCGCTGACGGGCCTGGCGCTTACCGTCGTCGTCATACTCGTGACGCTGCACGACCTCAGGGCCACGATCATCATCTCCGTCTCCATACCCCTTTCCGTGCTCTTCGCCATCCTGGGGCTGTACGGCACCGGGCGCTCGCTCAACCTCCTATCGCTCTCGGGCATGACGGTGGCCATAGGCATGATCGTGGACAACGCCATCGTGGTGCTCGAGAACACCTACAAGCACTTCAAGGCCGGCGGCGACCGTCGCCTGGCGGCCATGAAGGGCGCCGGCGAGGTCGGCGGCGCGGTGCTCGCGTCCACCACCACCAGCATCTGCGTCTTCGCGCCGCTCCTCTTCCTGACCGGCATCATCGGCGTCATCATGAACGACCTCTCGCTGGCCATCGTCTTCTCGCTCGCCGCGTCGGCCCTGGTCGGCGTCGTGGTGGTGCCCTGGCTCTCCGCCCTAATCCTAAAGCCCGATAATCAGATCAAGAAACCGCGCATGCTCCGCCGCGTCGAGGCGGCCATCGACCGCTTCTTCGACGGCCTCGAAGGCCTGTACCGGCGCGCCCTCGCGGCGGCCTTGGCCAATAAAGGCTACGCCCTGGCCATCGCGGCCGCCTTCCTGATCGCGAGCGCCGTGCTCCTGTCCATGCTCACCGTGAGCTTCCTGCCGCCTACCGACACGGGGGAGTTCGAGATCCACGTGGAGACGCCGCGCGGCTACTCCCTGGAGCGGACAGCCGCCGCCGTAGACGCTATCGACGGCATCCTGCGCCGCGCCGTACCGGAGATCGAGGCCGCGGTGTTCTACGTCGGGGCCGGCTCCGCGGTAGCCATCACCCCCGCGCCCAACCAAGCCTTCGGCCGCATCCGGCTGGTCCCCAGCGAGGCGCGCGGGCGGACCATCCAGGAGATATTGCCGCTCGTGCAGGAGGCCTTGAGCTCGGGCGTCCCCGACGCCGACATCACGGTCCTGAACGGCGGCTTCGACGCCCTCTTGGCCCTGGGCACCGGCGGCCAGGGCTTTCAGATGGAGATCTACGGCCCGAACCTAGAGGCGGTGACTGCCAGCGCCCAGGAGGCCCTGCGCATCCTGGAGCGCGACCCGGCGGTCTTCAAGGCCGAGCTCTCGGTCCGCACCGACGCCCAGCAGCTCTACGCGGACCTTAGCCAGGTCTACATGGGCAGGCTCGGCGTCAGCCCCTACGAGGCCGGCGTCACGAGCCGCATACTCTTCGCCGGCATGCAGGCCGGGCGCCTACGCGCGGGGGACGAGGACTACGACATACGCCTGGACTCCGACCTGACGGACGCGGCGATCAACCAGGATACGCTGAACGCCATCGTGCTCCGCACCCGCGACGGGCGCCGCCTGAGCTTCTCCGCCTTCTCCACGATGGAGGCCAGGCCGGCGCTATCGCGCATCGACCGGCGGAACCGCAGCTTCTCCGTGGACGTCCGCGGCTATCTCCGCGGCGAGGACCAGGGCGGCGTCACCGCCCGCATGAGCGCGGCCATGGCCGCCGCCTCGCTGCCGGCCGGCGTGCGCTATCGCGTAAGCGGCACGAGCGAGCTCATCGGCGACTCGATGCGCAGCCTCGTTTTCATGTTAGCCATCTCGGTGTTCCTCGTGTACTCGGTGATGGTCATACAATTCGAGCGCTTCATGCAGCCGCTCATCATCATGGCGGCCATACCCTTCTGCATGATCGGCGTGGCGTTAGGCCTCTACCTCTTCGGCTCCGGCCTATCCATCATCGCCATGCTGGCCATCATCGCCCTGGGCGGCACGGTGGTGAACAACGCCATCGTGCTCGTCGACTATACTAACCAGCTCAGGCGCGACTTCGGCATGGAGCGCCGCGCCGCGGTGATCCAAGGCGCCGGCGCCCGGCTACGCCCCATCTTGATGACCGCCCTCACGACCATCTTCGGCGTGCTACCCATGGCCCTGGCCGCCGGCAACGGCTCGGAGGTCTACGCGCCCCTCGGGCAGGCCATCTTCGGCGGCCTTATCAGCTCCACGCTCATCACCTTGATCATCGTCCCCCTCCTCTACGACACGCTGGAGAAGCGCGTCGCCTACATCCCCGCCCCGCGCTCGGGCGGCGCCTTGGAAGGACAGCACTATGAAGCTCCGCATGTCGAATAGCGGCCGTCGCCTCGCGTCGCGCCTCGCGCGCCGCGGGCGGGCCGGCTTCCTGGCCGCGGCGGCGCTGGCCTTGCTGGCTATCGCGCCGGCGGCGGCGCAAGGCCAAGGCGAGTCCTACGCGCGCGCCCTGGCGCGGCTCAGGGAGCTCACGGCCGCGGCCCGGGAAGCGCCGGGCGCGTCGAGCGGCTCGGGCGGCTACGGCCTGGCCGAGCTCATGGCCATGCTGGAGCGCGGCACGCCCGAACTCCGCGCGAGCCAGGCCGCCGTCGCGGCGGCGGAAGGCCGCCTAGCCGCCGCCCGCGCCTATCGCTACCCCACGCTCTCCGCCGAGCTAAACGCCGCCTACCTAGGAAACCCGCAGGAGGCCATCGTGCTGCCGGCGGGAACGCTTGGGCCCCAACCGATCCCGCTTTTCCCCGCGGTCGACCCCACGCAATACGGCGTCAAGCTCGTCGCCGAACTGCCGCTCTTTACCTGGGGCAAGACGGGCGCCGGCGTCAAGGCCGCGGCCGCCGGGCGGGACGTTTCGCTCATCATGCGGGCTAAGGCCGAGCACGAGGCCAAGGCCAGCCTCAAGGCGCTCTACGAGTCCCTCTCCTATATCGCCGAATCGGAAGCCGTCGCCCGGGCGCAGCTAGCGGCGGCCGAGCGCCTCGTCGTCTTGGCGGAGGATAATAACCGAAGCGGCTTCGCCACGCGGGCCGAGCTCTTAGAGGCGCGGGTCGCCGAGCGCGAGATCAGGCTGGTCATGGCCTCGCTCGCCGAACGCCGCGGCGCCTTGCTCGCCCAGCTCGCCTCGCTCCTCGGCCTATCCGAGCTACGCTTCGACGAGCTCGCCTTGGCGCCGCCGGGCCTGCGCGCCCTGCCGGAGACCGTCGAGGCCGCCGTCGAGGCGGCCCGCGCCGGGAGCTACGACCTGGCCCTGGCCGGCGCGGCGGCGGACGCCAAGGCCAGGCTCGCCGAGCTGGCCAGGACGCAGGCCCGCGGCCTCCCCGACCTGGGGCTCAGGGCTGAGCTATCGTACTCGGGTTCAAAGCTACCCTGGCTCCAGGACGGTTGGCGGGACGCGAACGACTATCAACTCATCATAGGCCTGGGCGCCAAAGGCCAGCTCGGCGACTGGGTCAAGGCGGCCGAGTATAAGGCGGCCGCGGCCGAGCTCGCGGAGGCTCAGGCCGGGCTCGAAGCGGCCGTCGGCGCGGTCGTCAGCTTTATCCGCGAACGATATCTGGTGGCCGAGCTCCTGCGCGACAAGATCGAATTGGCCATGCTCAGGCAGGAGGCTTACGAAGCGTCGCTCGAGAACAAGCGCGTCGCGCTGAGCGTCGGCGGCGGCACCGAGGGCGAATACCTAGCCGCGCTCATCCGCGCCATGGGCGGCGTCATCGAGACCTACGGCTACCTGGCCGAATACGCCGGCGCCCTCTCCTCGATCGAGGCCGCCGCGGGCCGGCCGTAGCATGCGGGTCGCCGAAGCGCTATACTGCCGGCTTAACGATCTGTGCGCGGAGGCGAGCATGAATGATGACGGGCTATGGGAACGCTGCGCGGCGTTCCACGGCCATATCTGCGGCGGCTTGGCCATCGGGTATAAGGCGGCGGTCTACGCGGCCCGCGCGCTCGGCCTACGCTTTTCAAAGGACGAGGAGCTCGTCTGCATAGCGGAGAACGACGCCTGCGGCATAGACGCCATCCAGGTCGCCTTAGGCTGCACCCTGGGCAAAGGTAACCTGCTTTTCCATATCACCGGCAAGCAGGCGTTCTCGTTCTACGATCGGGCGAGCGGAGCCTCGCTACGGCTCTGCTTACGAGATCGGCCGGCGGGCATGGGCAAGGAGGAGTCGCTACGCTACCTTCTGGAGCGCGAACCGGAAGCGCTCTTCAAGGCCTCACCAGCGACCCTGCCCCTTCCGGAAAAGGCCAGCATCTTCGCCGGCCGCGCCTGCGCCGGCTGCGGGGAGACCGTCGCCGAATCGCAGCTCGTGATCTGCGCGGACGGGGCGTTCTGCAAGGACTGCCGCCGTCCCTACGACCGCTTCCGCGTATAGGCCGGGCGAGCGACTATGGCCGCCCGCTCGGGACCGAGCCCGGGACCGAGCCCGGGACCGCGCTCGGAATCGAGCCCGGAATCGAGCCCGTTTCCGCCGGCTCGCCGCCGCGCCCGGCCTCCGCAAGAGGCAGCGCCAAGGGCCGCCCGCGATGTTCGAGCACTTCGAACGCAATGCCGTAGGTCTCGTACAATAGCTCGCGCGTGATGATCTCGGCGCCGCCGTAGGCCAGGACATTACCGGCGGCCATGAACAGGAAACGGTCGGAGTACTGCGCGGCCACGTTCACGTCGTGCATCGTCATGATCGCGGTCAAAGCCGATCTCTCGACCAATTCCCGTACTATCCCCATCGCCCTATGCTGATTAGCTATATCAAGATTATTGCACGGCTCGTCGAGCAGGAGTATCCGGGGGCCTTGGGCCAAGGCCCGGGCGATCTGAACCTTCTGGAACTCCCCGCCGCTGATATCGCCCAGCCTTCGCATGGCCAGGGGCTCGAGGCCGAGCGACTCTATGGCGTCGGCGACGACGGCGAGATCGTAGGGCGTTACGGCCGCGCCCAGATGCGGCCGCCGGCCGAGCAGCACGGCGTCGAAGACGTTCATACGCGCGACCGGCGTCGTTTGCGGTACGTAGGCGACGCTCTTGGCCAGCTCGCGGCCGTTCAGGTCCAGGAGCGAGCGCCCGTCGAGGCTGACGACGCCGCCCCGGGGTTCGAGCACCTTGCAGAGGCACTTTAGCAGCGTCGTCTTGCCGGCGCCGTTCGGGCCCAATATAGAGACGCAGCTTCGCTCCGACGCCCAGAACGAGACCTCATGCAAGACCTTTTGATTGCCGTAAAAAAAGCGGAGCTCGTCGACCGAAAGCGTCATTTCGTCCTAGACCTAAGGAGCATGGCCAAGAACAGCGGCCCGCCTATCGCCGAGCTCACGATGCCCACGGGTAAGGCCTGCTTGAAGGCGTACGAGCCTACGATATGGGCGGCCAGCAACACCGTAGCGCCCGCCGCCATCGCGCCCGGCAGCGCGTACCGGCTATCGTCGCCGATGACGCGCTTGGCCATATGCGGGCCGATCAAGCCGATGAATCCTATGATGCCGTAGAAGGAGACGACGACCGCGGTCAGCAAGGCGGAGACCGCCAGCCCGGCCAGTCGGGTACGGCGCAATCGTACGCCCAAGCCCTTGGCGACGTCCTCGCCCGCCTCGAGGGCGTTATAGTCCCAGCGCTTAAAGAAGAAGTAGGCGAACGCTAGGGCCAGAAGGGCGGCGACGGCGGCCGTGTTCCCCCAGCCGGCCTTGCTCAGGCTTCCGAACTGCCAGAATACGATCGAGGCGACCGCCACGTCGTCCGCCAGGAAGGTGACAAGGGCTAAGCCGGTACCGAAGATGGAGCTGATGGCGAGGCCGGCTAGGGCGATGGTCTCGGGCGAGCAGGAGGCGAGCCGCGTCAAGCCTATGATGATCGCCGCGGCGACGATAGAGCTCGCGAAGGCGCTGCCGGCGACCAAGGCGGGGCCGCCGCCGAGCGCTACGATGGCCAAGGCCGCGCCGAAGGCGGCGGCGTTCGAGATGCCCAAGGTGAAGGGCGAGGCCAGGGGATTCCGTAGGATACTCTGCATCACCGTTCCGGCCAGGCTTAAGGAGGCGCCGGCGAGCGCGGCCGCCGCGACGCGGGGTAGGCGCAGCTTCCAAACCACGACGCTCGGCCAGCCGTCGTCCGGGCGCAGCAATACGCCCAGGATCTCCCCGTAGCCCAGCCCGGTCGCGCCCAAGCGAATGCTCACGAGCGCTAAGCCCGCCAGGAACGCGAAGGCCGCCGCGATGATCGCTATCTTGGCCCGGCCGTAGCGTATATAGGCCCGCGTCGTCGGGGAACGCAGTGAGTCGCCCGTGAGACCCGCCATATCGGGCCCGCCTCGCGCCCGCCTCATTTCGCGCTTAAACGGTAAAGGGCGCCTACCCGTTCCACGCGCGCCTCGCCGAGCAAGGGCAACTCGACGCCGTGGGCGCGCGACTTGGCCTCGAAAAAGGCCTTCATGGCCGGATAGACGGCCGAGCCGCGCTCGCCGTAGAAAGCCCGGAACACGCCTTCGATCTTGCTTTCGAGCGCGGCGTCATCCAAAGCGCCGTAGAGCAGTTTCGTAAAATAGTACGACCCGGCGATGACGCAATCATAATTCGCTCCGTCCCAGACCATAGGGAGCGTAATGAATATCCGAATATCGTTCGAAGGATCTTCGTCGTTGTTCCGCCCGTACAGCCACGCCAGGATAAGCTGGGAATTGGGCGTGCTCAGCTTATCGGCGGAGGACGGATCGATCACCATGCGATCCATGGGTAATTCCGCGATAGCCTCGACGTCCATTATGACCCGGCCTAGTTCGGAACCGGCGTAGGCGTTGCGGCCTCCGGCGAGCGCCAGGGGAAGATAGATCGGGAAGGTCGTAGTAAGCTCGTTGCTTCCCTGCCAAGTCAGGCCGGCGACGTAGAGCGGCTCGTCCGAGGAGCCGACGAGCGATCGGACGTCCGCCAATAGGGCGTTCATATCCCGGATATGCCCGTCAGCCCGTTCCTCCGCGCCGAGAGCGGCGCCGAGCATGCGCACGGCGTCGCGATACCAAGGCGCCAGCTCGTAGCCCTCGTCCCACAGCTCGGTCAGGCTCTGGGCGGGAAGGACTAGCACGGGAAAGCGGGCGGCGAGCAGCTCGCAATGATCCTTGAATCCGTCGTATACCGATTTCTGCACGACGATGAGCGAGGGTTCCCTGGCCGCGATCCGCTCGACCGTCTCGGCCTCGAGCTTGTTATCGGCATGGTAGCGATCCGCGGGGAATTCGTCATAGGGATACGCATACGAATAGGCGCGGCCATGCTTGCCGTCGGTAACGTCGCCCTTGTCCACCTCGATCACGCGCTCGAAGGCGTCGAAGAGCGACAGGAAACGCAGGGGACCGGCGCTGCCGATGGCGACGATACCGCCGTCCAGGCTCGTCGGAATGGCGACCGTCCGGCCGGCCGCGTCGATCACGAAATCCGAACGGGCCGAGCCCGCGTCCGCCTCGGCGCCGTTCGAGCACGCCAAGGTCGATGCGGCGACGATAGCCGCCGCCATGACGGCGTAGGCCGCGCGACGAACTCGCGGGCTAAAAAAATCTGTGGTTATGTTCGACAAAGAAACCTCGCCTACCGCGCCGCGATCGAACGCAAGCGACTAATCGATCGAAATTCGGCGAAACAGTAGCCCGAGCTAAGATTCACTGTCAATGGATAAAAAACATACGAAACAGCCCAAGGAATTCGGCTATGAGCGAGCCGCGGCCTTCGGGAAGGCGAGGCGGCGGGGCCGACGTCCCGGCCGCCTCGCCGATGCTATAGCTTGAAGGCCCGCGCCACCTCGACGGCCTTATCCCAGCGGGCCAGGAGCCGCGCGCGGAGCTCGTCGGACATCTCCGGCTCGAACTCCCGCTTGCGGCGCCAGTTGCGCTCCACGTCCTCGAGGCCCGCCCAATAGCCCACCTTGAGGCCGGCCAGGTACGAGGCGCCGAGGGCCGTGACCTCGCCGGTCTCCGGGAGGATCACCGGCCGGTCCAAGACGTCGGCCTGGAACTGCATAAGGAAGCTGTTGGCGCTCGCGCCGCCGTCGGCCTTGATGAAGGGCACGGCGCTGCCGAAGTCGCTCTCCATGGCGCGTATCAGGTCGCGCGACTGATAGGCCACCGCCTCGATCGCGGCGCGCACCAGGTGGGCGCGCGAAGTGCCGCGGGTCACGCCTAGGATGGCGCCGCGGGCGTCGGGATCCCAATAGGGGGCGCCCATGCCCACGAAGGCCGGTACCAGGACCACGCCGCCGGAGTCCGGCACCGAGCGGGCCAGCCGCTCGCTCTCCGCGGAGTCGGCCAGCACCTTCAGCTCGTCGCGCAGCCATTGCACCACGGCGCCGGCTATGAAGACCGAACCTTCCAGGGCGTAGGTGTAGCCCTTGCCCAGATCCCAGGCTATGGTCGTTAAGAGGCTGTGCTTAGAGGCCACCGGCTCGGAACCGGTGTTCATCAGGGCGAAGCAGCCGGTACCGTAGGTGTTCTTGCTAGAGCCCGGCTGGAAACAGGCGTGACCGAAGAGCGCGGCCTGCTGATCGCCGGCGCAACCGGTGACCGGTATCTCCGCGCCGAAGAGATCCTTCTTGGCGTAGCCGTAATCGGCCGAGCTCGGTAAGACCGCCGGCAGCACCGAGGCGGGTATCCGCATCATCTTCAGGAGGTCCTGGTCCCAGCGCCCCTCTTTTATATTGAATAGAAGCGTCCGAGAGGCGTTGGTCGCGTCCGTGGCGTGGCGCCCGGTCAGGCGGTAGATAAGCCAGGAATCCACCGTGCCGAACATCAGGTCGCCGCGCTCGGCCTTGGCGCGTAGGCCGGGCACCTCGTCGAATAGCCACATAAGCTTGGTGCCGGAGAAGTACGGATCCAAGACCAGGCCCGTGCGCTCGCGTATCTCGGCCTCGTAGCCCAAGGCGCGGAGCTCCTGGCAGATGGCCGCCGAACGGCGGCACTGCCAGACGATGGCGTTATGCACGGGCTTGCCGGTGGTCCGGTCCCAGAGCAGGGTGGTCTCGCGCTGGTTGGTAATGCCTATGGCGGCGATCTGCGAAGGCAGGATCTGAGCCGCCGCGATGGCGCCGACGGCCGCGTCGTACTGGCTCCGCCAGATCTCCTCGGGGTCGTGCTCCACCCAGCCGGGCCGGGGGTAGATCTGGTTGAAGGGAATCTGCATCTTGCCGATGGCGGTCCCGCCTTGGTTGAACACGATGGCGCGCGAGCTCGTGGTGCCCTGGTCCAGGGCCAGGACGTACTGGTCTTTATGCGGCATGGTCTATCCTCTCGAGAGATTATCGCTTAAAGCGTTGGGCCAGATCCTCGGCCAGGAACTGCATAGGGTCGACGAGGGGCACCGCCGCGTCGGAGGGACGCAGGACGATGTTCATCTCGGCGCAGGCGACGATGATGAGCTCCGCGCCGCGCGCCACGAGCCTGGCCGCCGCCTGCTTAAGCAGCCGCCTGGGCTCCTCGTTTAGATACCCGGCCTTGATGCCGCGCGGGCCGTACACCGCCTCGTTCACGAAACGCTCCTGAGCCTCGTCGTCCGAGTAATGCACGCGCAGCTCGGGCAGGTAGCGGTCGAAGAGCTTGGCCTTGATCGTTCCCGAGGTGGCCATGACGCCGACGCGGCTTAAGCCCTTGAAGGTATCGAGCCGGCTCTGTATCGAGTCGAAGACCGAGGCCAGCTCGCAGCCTACCGCCGCGCGGAGGCCGTCTAGATAGGCATGGGCGTTCATGGAGGCCAGGGCCAGGACCCGGGCTCCCGCGGCCTCGAGGCGCACGGCGCAGGCGGCCATGGCCGGCAGGGGATCGGGCCCCGTGCCTAGGATATGGGCCGAGCGGTCGGGTATATCGGGAGGGGAATCGAGCACGATGCGCGGATAGGAGGCGTCGTCCGCGGCCCCTATGGCGAGGACGATCTTCTTAAAAAACTCGGCGCCCGCCAAGGGTCCCATCCCGCCGATAATGCCTATCGCGCCGTCCGCTTTCCGCGTATCGTTCGTCGTCGCCATGGATGCCTCCCTAAAACGGATGTGCGCGGCCCCGGCCCGTAGGCCCGTCATAGACTCGCCGCTAGAACCCAGTATAGGGCCGTTACGGCGCGCTTGCAATTCAAAGCCGTTTCATAGATAGTAGTCTCGTACGCGCCGCTTAGCGGCGCGTTCACCGCCGATTTACACCGAATTGCGGGCGGTCTGCCTTCGCGTACGCGAGGCGAGGAAATCCAGCTAAAAGGGAGGCCGCCATGGCGGGCCACGCATCGACGCGCTGCGACTCCTCCCTACAGAGCGGAATACCACACTCTTTTTCCATGGGAGGGACCCTATGAGGGACTCGCGCTATCTCTTCACTTCCGAATCGGTCGGCGAAGGCCACCCCGATAAGCTCTGCGACCAGGTCTCCGACGCCGTGCTCGACGCCTGCCTGGCCGACGACCCCGAAAGCCACGTGGCCTGCGAGACCTTCGCCACCACCGGCATGGTGCTCATCGGCGGCGAGATCACCACGAACACCTACGTCGACATCCAGACCCTAGCCCGGGACGTAGTGCGGGAGATCGGCTATACCAATCCCGACTACGGCATCGACTACGAGTCCATGGCCATCCTGAACACCATCCACGCCCAGTCGCCCGACATCAATCAGGGCGTCGTCGGCCACGGACTTAAGGAGTACGAGGGCCAGCAGGGCGCCGGCGACCAGGGCATGATGTTCGGCTTCGCCTGCACCGAGACCGAGGAGCTCATGCCCGCGCCCATCAGCTACGCGCACAAGCTCCTATTAAAGGCCACGGAGCTCCGCAAAGGCAAGCGCCTGGCCTGGCTACGCCCGGACGCCAAGAGCCAGGTCACCCTGGAGTACGAAGGCCACAAGCCGCTGCGCGCCGACGCCATCGTCATCAGCCACCAGCACGATCCCGACGTGCCCTACGCCACCATCAAGGAAGCGATCATCGAGGAGATCATCAAGCCGGTACTCTGCTCTTCGGGCCTCTTGGACGCGAACACCAAATTCTACATCAACCCGACCGGCCGCTTCGTCATCGGCGGGCCCATGGGCGACACGGGCCTCACCGGACGCAAGATCATCGTCGACACCTACGGCGGCATGGGCCGCCACGGCGGCGGCGCCTTCTCCGGCAAGGATCCGTCTAAGGTAGACCGCTCGGCGGCCTACATGGCCCGCTACGTAGCCAAGAACATCGTGGCCGCCGGCCTGGCCGAGCGCTGCGAGGTCGAGCTGGCCTACGCCATCGGCGTGCCCTTCCCGGTCTCGGTCATGGTCGACACCTTCGAGACCGGCAAGGAGTCCGAGGCCAAGATCATCGCCGCGGTGCGCAAAGTCTTCGACCTGACCCCCGGCGGCATCATCAAGACACTGGACCTGAAGCGGCCGATCTACAAGCAGACCGCGGCCTACGGCCACTTCGGCCGCGCCGGCTTTAACTGGGAGCGGACCGACAAGGCGCAGGAGCTCCTGAAGGCGATCTAAGCCGAGCGGGGCCCTTTCGTCCGCATCGAGCCCGTAACGAGAGATCGCCCCGCGACGGGGCGGCCTTGCTTTTTATAACCCGGGGCTACCATGATTAGCCTTATGGAATCCCTACGAGAACTCTACCGCATCGGGCACGGCCCCTCGTCCAGCCATACCATGGGCCCGCGCGCGGCCGCCGAGCGCTTCGCCGCCGACTATCCGCAGGCGGCCGCCTTCAGGGCCACGCTCTACGGCAGCCTAGCCGCGACCGGACGGGGCCACTTTACCGACCGGGCCATCATGGACGCCTTCGGCGCCAATCCCGTCGACATAGTCTGGAAGCCGGAGGAGCTGAAGCCCTATCACCCGAACGCCATGCTCCTAGAAGCCATATCCAAGAGCGCTACCATAATCGGCGAGCGCCTGGTCTATAGCGTAGGCGGGGGTAAAGTCGTGGTCGACGGCGCGGAGCCGCCGGCCGCCGCTTCGGCCGTATACTCGCGCCCGAGTATGGCGGACATACTCTCCGAACTTGAACGCGGCGGCATCACCTTCTGGGAATACGTCGAGGAACGCGAGGGGCCGACCATCTGGCCGTTCTTGGAGGACGTCTGGCATGCGATGAAGGCCGGCGTGGAACGCGGCATCGAGAACGAAGGCGTCCTGCCCGGCGAGCTCCGCTTGCCGCGCAAGGCCTCGGCCTACTACGTCAAGGCCAACGGCTTCCGCGGCTCGCTTAAGCGCCGCTCCATGCTCTTCGCCTACGCCCTGGCCACGGCCGAGGAGAACGCCGCCGGGGGCGTCATCGTCACCGCGCCTACCTGCGGTTCCTGCGGCGTGCTGCCGGCCGTACTCTACGGCCTGCATAAGCATTACGACTTCAGCGAAGGCAAGATCATCAAGGCGCTGGCCACGGCCGGCCTCGTAGGCAACCTGGTCAAGCACAACGCCTCTATCTCGGGCGCCGAGGTCGGCTGCCAGGGCGAGGTCGGCACCGCCTGCGCCATGGCGGCCGCGGCGGCGGCCCAGCTCTTCGGCGGCAGCCCGGCCCAGATCGAGTACGCCGCGGAGATGGGCCTGGAGCATCACCTGGGCCTGACCTGCGACCCCATAGGCGGCTACGTGCAGATACCCTGCATCGAGCGCAACGCCTTCGCCGCGTCGCGCGCCCTGGACGCCAACACCTACGCGCTCCTGTCGGACGGGCGCCACCGCATCTCCTTCGATACCATCGTAGAGACCATGAAACGCACCGGCAAGGACCTACCCAGCATCTACCGCGAGACCTCGGCCGGCGGCCTGGCCGTTACCGCGCGGTGTTGCGGTTAAGCCGACGGCGGGAGGCCGTATATGGAGCCTAAAGCGCGCCGTTTTAAGATCGACGGCCTCATAGAGATCACGCCGGCCCGCTTCTCCGACCGCCGCGGATACTTCTCCGAAGCCTATCGCCAAGACCGCTATGCCGACTTCGGCATACACGACTGTTTTGTTCAGGATAATATTTCTTGCTCGGCCCGCGGCGCCCTACGCGGCCTGCACTTTCAAAAGACCAGGCCGCAAGCCAAGCTCGTAAGCGTCCTGGCCGGCACCGCCTTCGACGTCGTCGTGGACCTCCGGCCGGGTTCGCCTAGTTACGGGCGCTGGGAAGCCCTGGTACTCTCGGCGGCGATCGGGAACCAGCTCTACGTACCGGCCGGCTTCGCGCACGGCTTCTACGCCCTAGAAGACGGGACGCTCTGCCATTACAAATGCAACGCGTATTACGACAAGTATGACGAGGGCGGCGTCCGTTGGGACGATCCCGAGCTCGCCATAGCCTGGCCGGCGAGCCCGACGATACTCTCGCCCAAGGACGCCGGCCTGCCCTTACTAAAGGAGCTCGTATGATCTGGATAGTCGGCGCGAACGGCCTCGTCGGCCGCGCCCTGCGTGATGAGCTCTGCCGCCGCGGCGTACGCGCGATCGGGACGGGGCGGGAGCTGAGCGTCCTAGACGCGGATAGCCTAGACTCGTTCGCAGCGGGCGCGTTCGCCGAACGGGACGCCGAGGCGGGCTGGATCGTCAACGGCGCCGCCTTCACGGCCGTCGACGCGGCCGAGGGCGAACGCTCCGAGGCCTGGGCGCTTAACGCGATCGCGCCGGGAACCTTAGCGACGCTAGCCCGGCGCCGAGGCGCGAGGCTCCTGAATCTATCTACCGACTATGTCTTCGACGGTAAAGCCGGTAGGCCCTACGCCGAGGATGATCGGACGAACCCCCTCTCCTCGTACGGCGAGGCGAAGCGAGCCGGCGAGCTGAACGCCCTGGCCGCCGCGCCGGACACGGTCATAGCGCGGATATCCTGGGTCTACGGCCGCCGGAAACCGGGATTCGTCGGTTTCATGCTGGAGCGGCTCATGGACCAAGCGGCGGGCGGGCCGCCGGCCGCCGCGCCGACCGACCAAACGAGCTGCCCGAGTTACGTCGGCGATCTGGCCGCCGCGCTCGCCGACATACTCGCCGCGTCGGCACCGGCGGTCGAAGGCGCCGCGTCGGAGAGCGGTGGCGACGCGCCGGCCTATGGCAAGCGGGGCGCCGTCGCGGCGTCGCCCCTCCCCGGCGGCGTGTATCACCTAACGGCGCCCGATTACGCGTCCCGCTATGAGTGGGCCTGCGAGATCGGCCGCCTGGCCGCGGCGCGCGGCCTTATCCCCCCCGGCTGCCTGCCCTCCCCGGCCCGCTCCGCCGAGTTCCCTTCGGGCGCGCCGCGGCCGGCGTTCTCGGCCCTGGACTCGTCCCGTCTCCGCGGCCGCGGCATAGGCCTGCCCTCCTGGCGCATAGGCCTGTCCCGCTATTTTGCCGAAGTCTACGGCGCGGGGACGGAAGCGGACTCTTCATCGAACCCGAACGCGGCGACGAACGCGGCGGAGCCGAATGCACGAGCCTAAGAACCTCCTCGTCAGCGGCGGACTCGGCTTTATCGGTTCGGCCTTCATCCGTAGGCTCTTGGCGCCGGACTCCGGTTTCGACGGACGCGTCATCAATCTAGACGCCTTGAGCTACGCTGGAAACCCGGATAACCTCGCCGACTTCCCACCCTGTGCCGATCCGGAGCGCTACCGGTTCGAGCGCGCCGATATACGGGATCGCGCCGCCTTAGATAGAATCTTCTATAGATATGGCATCGATACCGTCGTACACTTCGCGGCGGAAAGCCACGTCGATCGCTCCATAGACGGGCCGACGCTCTTCATGGATGTAAACGCCGTCGGAACGGCCACGCTCCTGGAAGCGGCGTATCGCGCCTGGTCGGGCGCCGGTCGCCTAGAGACGGCTCGATTCCATCAGGTTAGTACCGACGAGGTCTACGGCCAGCTCGGCGATGACGGCTTTTTTACCGAAGACAGCCCCTATGCCCCGCGCTCGCCCTACGCCGCGAGCAAGGCGGCGGCCGACCTCATAGCCATGGCTTTCCATGCCACCTACGGCTTGAATCTTACGATCAGTCGTTCCGGCAACAACTACGGTCCCCGCCAGTTCCCCGAAAAGCTTATCCCGCGCATGCTTTCCCGCCTCATGACCGGAGAAAAGCTCCCGCTCTACGGCCGAGGCCTTCAAAGCAGGGATTGGATACATGTAGACGATCATTGCGACGCGATTTGGACTATCCTCAGCCGCGGGACTCCCGGACAATGCTATGCCGTAGGCGCCCGCTGCGAACGACGGAACATCGATCTGGTCCATGAGCTGATCGATGCGTTCTCCCTTGAAACCGGCCAGGACATAGCCGAGCTCCGCTCCCTCATCGACTTCGTGGACGATCGCCCGGGCCACGACTTCCGCTATGCCCTTGATCCGAGCAAGATCGAATCTACTCTAGGATGGCGTGCCACGACCCTCTTCAGCGCCGGGCTTAGAGCTACCGTGCGTTGGTATCTAGACAACGCCATTTGGCTCGATCGTATCCGGAGCGGCGCCTACCGTTTCACGTGAAACATAATGACGAGCGTTTAAACGTCTACCATGAAGTGTTGCGCTCATTCTAAAGCGCACCCGACCGCTAAGCTCCGTTTCACGTGAAACATAACGACTTGCACTTCAGCGTCCGCCGTGAGGCGTCGCGCACATTCTAAAACGCGCCCGCCCGCCAAGCCCCGTTTCACGTGAAACATCTCGCCGCGCAACTCTCCAGGCGCACGACTAAGCGCTCGAACCGTTTCACGTGAAACAAAACGGGCCCCCGTAACCGGGGGCCCGCTGATCTCCTACCTACGTCTTTCGCTATTCGTTATCTATATCGGCGCTTGGGCCGTTCTCGCTCTCGGTGAGGGGCTCCTCGGCTGCACCGGCTTCCGGTACCGCGCTCGGCGCGGGTGCGAGACTCGCATCCTCATCATCCCGGCCCCTTGCCGCATCTTCCTCGTCATTGGCGATGCGATCCATGCCCACCACGAAGTCCGGGCTGTCGATGTTGACGATACGGACGCCGCGGGCGGTCTTGCCGCAGAGCCTGACGTCTGAAGCCTTGATCTTCAGGGTCTTGCCCAGGCTCGTCATCACGACGACGTCGTCGGTCTCGTGGATGGAGATGGCGCAGACCAGCTCGCCGAACTCGGGATCGTAGATCTTCTGGCCGCCGGTGCCGCGGCCGTGTTCGGAGAAGTTGTCGTAATCGGTGCGCTTACCGTAGCCCTGCTCGCTGATCAGGAGCATCTGCTCTTCGGGGGCTACGCGCAGCATGGCGCAGAGCTCGTCCGAGTCGCTCTTCAGGCTGATGCCGCGCACGCCGCGCGAGCCGCGGCCCATGACGCGAACCGCCTCCTCCTTGATGCGCAGGGCCTGGCCGCGCTTGGTGATCAGCACCACCTCGTCGGAGCCGCCGGTCTTGCAGGCCGAGACCAAGCGGTCGTTGTCGTCCAGGTGGATGGCGATGATGCCGCGGGTCTTGGCGTTGGCGAAGTCCTTGGTAGCCACCTTCTTTACGACGCCGCGCAGGGTGCCCAGGAAGAGGAATACTTCCTTGCTGAACTCCTTCAGGTCGACGATGGTGGTGATCTCCTCGTCGGGGCCGATAGCCAAGAGGCTCTTGATATGGGCGCCCCGGGCGGCCTTGCTGGCCTCCGGGATCTCGTGCACCTTGAGCCAATAGGCCTTGCCGGCGCTCGAGATGAACATGATGTAGTCATGGGTGTTGGCGATGAAGATCTGCTCGATGAAGTCCTCGTCCATGAGCGAGGTGGAGTTGGAGCCCTTCCCTCCCCGCCCCTGGCTGCGGTAGGCGCTCACGGCCACGCGCTTGATGAAGCCTTTGTTGGAGATGAGGATGACCATCTCCTCTCGCTTGATCAGGTCCTCGATGTTGATCGCCTCGACCTCGTCGGCGACGATCTCGGTCCGCCGCTCGTCGCCGTACTTGTCCGCGATGACGCGAGTCTCGTCCTTGATGACGCCGAGGATCTTCTGCGGATGAGCCAGGAGGTCCTTATAGTAGGCGATCTTGGCCTGGATCTCCGCGAGCTCGGCGCGGAGCTTCTCGATCTCCAGGCTGGTAAGGCGACCCAGGCGCATGTCTACGATGGCCTGGGATTGGATCTCGCTCAAGGCGAAGCGCTCCATCAGGGCGCGCTTGGCCGCGTCGACGTTGGCGCTGGCCTTGATGATGCGCACGACCTCGTCGATGTTCTCGATAGCGACGACCAGGCCTTCCAGGATGTGGGCGCGCTCCTCGGCCTTGCGGAGCTCGTACTTGGTGCGCCTGGTAACCACCTCGACGCGGTGATCCACGAAGCACTTGATCAGGTCCTTGACCGATAGGAGCTTGGGCCGGCCGCCCACCAGGGCCAGGTTGATGACGCCGAAGGTGCTCTGCAAGGGAGTGTGCGCGAAGAGCTTATTCAAGATGAGCTTGGTCACCGCGCCGCGCTTGAGCTCGATCACCACGCGCATGCCCTGGCGGTCCGACTCGTCGCGGACGTCGGCGATGCCCTCGATGACCTTGTCGCGTATGAGGTCGGCGATCTTGATGATCAGGTTGGCCTTGTTCACGGCGTACGGGATCTCCGTGAACACGATCTGCTCCTTGCCGCCCTTCATGGTCTCTATCATGAAGCGGCCGCGTACCGTTAACTTTCCTTTACCGGTTAGATAGGCCTCGCGTATGCCGCGGCGCCCGAATATGATGCCGCCGGTGGGGAAGTCCGGGCCCGGCAGGCGCCTCATAAGGCCGTCGGGGCCGATCTCCGGGTCGTCGATATAGGCGGCCACCGCGTCGGTCACCTCGCGCAGGTTGTGCGGGGCCATGTTGGTGGCCATGCCCACGGCGATGCCCGAGGAGCCGTTGACGAGGAGGTTCGGGAAGGCCGCCGGCAGGACCGTAGGCTCGGTCAGGCTGTCGTCGTAGTTGGGCGCGAAGTCGACGGTCTCCTTCTCCAGGTCGGCGAGGAGCTCGTCGCCCAGCTTGGATAGCTTGGCCTCGGTATAGCGGCTGGCGGCCGGCGGGTCGCCGTCCACCGAGCCGAAGTTGCCCTGGCCGTGCACCAGGGGATAGCGCAGGCTGAAGTCCTGGGCCATGCGCACGAGGGCGTCGTAGAGCGAGAGGTCGCCGTGGGGGTGGTACTTGCCCATGGCGTCGCCGGTGATGCGCGCGCTCTTCTTGGTGGCGGCCGAGGGCTTCAGGCCCAATTCGTCCATCGCGTAGAGAAGGCGCCTATGCACGGGCTTTAAGCCGTCGCGGGCGTCCGGGAGGGCGCGGGCCACGATGACGCTCATCGCGTAGTTGAGGTAGGCGGTCTTCACCTCCTCCTCGATGGGTACGGGTATGACTCTGCCGGTTAGTTCTGCCATGCTACACGTCCAGGTTGGAGACCGCCAAGGCGTTCTCCTCGATGAATTGTCGGCGAGGCTCGACCTGCTCGCCCATCAGGGTGGTAAAGACGTTCTCGGCCTCGACCGCGTCCTCCATCTGAATCTGCATGATGTTGCGCCGCGCGGGGTCCATGGTGGTCTCCCAGAGCTGCTCGGGGTTCATCTCGCCCAAGCCCTTGTAGCGCTGCACCTGCAGCTTCTCCGGGTCCTTGCCGCTCTCCTTGAAGATCCTATCCTTCTCCGCGTCGTCGTAGGCGTACTGGATCTTCTTGTCGATGACGATCTTATAGAGCGGCGGCATGGCCAGGTACACGTGGCCGCGCTCCAGGAGCGGGGTCATGTAGCGGTAGAAGAAGGTCAGGAGCAGGGTGCGGATATGGCTGCCGTCCACGTCGGCGTCGGCCATGATGATCACCTTATGGTAGCGGAGCTTGGACAGGTCGAAGTCGGCGCCGATGCCGCAGCCCAAAGACTGGATGATGGGCTGGAGCTTGTCGTTCCCGATCACCTTGTCGATGCGGGTCTTCTCCACGTTCATCATCTTGCCCCAGAGCGGTAGGATGGCCTGGATGGTCCGGTCGCGGCCGCCCTTGGCCGAGCCGCCCGCCGAGTCGCCCTCCACGATGTAGATCTCGCACTTGGAGGGGTCCTTCTCCGAGCAGTCGGCCAGCTTACCCGGCAAGCCCGAGCTCTCAAGCACCGACTTGCGGCGGGTCAACTCGCGCGCCTGTCGGGCGGCGATGCGCGCCTTGGCGGCCAGGACCGACTTCTCGATCAGCTTGTCGATGACCTCGGGGTGGGTCTCGAAGAAGAAGAGCAGCTGGTCGTTGCAGAGCGTGTCGACGATGCCCTTGACCTCGGTGTTGCCCAGCTTGGTCTTGGTCTGGCCCTCGAACTGGGGATTGGGCACCTTGACCGAGAGCACCGCCGTCAGGCCCTCGCGGACGTCGTCGCCGGAGAGCGTGTCGTCCAGCTTCTTCCCGACCTTGGACTTCTTTAGGTACTCGTTCAGGATACGCGTCAGGGCGCTCTTAAAGCCCACCAGGTGGGTGCCGCCCTCGCGGGTATTTATGCCGTTGACGAAGCTGAACATGGACTCGTTGAACGAGTCGTTGTACTGGATGCCTACCTCGACCTCCACGTCGTCGCGCGTACCGCAGAAGTAGATGGGTTCCTTGTGTAGGACGGTCTTGTTCTTATTAAGGTATTCGACGAACTCCCGCAGGCCCCCGTCGAACTTGAACTCGTGCACCTTGGGCGTAGACAGGCGCTCGTCCGTCAGGACGATCACCAGGCCCTTGTTCAGGAAGGCCAGCTCGCGCAAGCGGTTGGACAGGACGTCGAAGCTGTATACGGTCGACTCGAAGATCGTGTCGTCGGCGGCGAAGCGGACCACGGTGCCGCGGAACTCGGTCGTGCCGTTCTGCTTGACCGGCTCCTCGGGTATGCCGGTCTTATAGCGCTGGACGTGGGTCTTGCCCTCCTGGTGCACGGTCACCTCGCACCAAGTCGATAGGGCGTTGACCACCGAGACGCCTACGCCGTGAAGGCCGCCGGAGACCTTATAGGTGTTCTTGTCGAACTTACCGCCGGCGTGCAGGCGGGTCATGACGAGCTCGAGGGCGCTCACCTTCTCTACCGGATGTATGCCCGTGGGTATGCCGCGGCCGTTGTCCGTGACCCTGACGACGTCGTTCTTCTCGAGGACGACTTCTACCCGGGTACAGTGGCCGGCGAAGGCCTCGTCGATGGCGTTGTCCACCACCTCGTAGACCAGGTGATGAAGGCCGTCTAAACCGGTAGACCCGATATACATACCGGGTCGTTTGCGCACCGCTTCCAGGCCCTTGAGCACCTGGATACTATTGGCTGAATAGTTCGATTCCATTGTCTAATCCGTGGAAGTAAGCTGGATGGGGCTGGGCGGGCTAGGGAGGCGGCCGCGTGCGGCGCGCCGCGTAGCCCCGTTCGGCCGATTTTCGACGGGGCAGTATATCCCCGGCGGGCATAAAAGTAAAGAACGCACTACTATAGAGGAGAGCCCTTCCTAATACGTGATGTGAATATGTTGTGCAAAAACACCTAAGCATATATGGGGCAATGAATAGCGTATTTTAGATCAAAAGACTCAACTAAAAAGAATTTGTAGCTTGATTTTGTATTTGGTTTTCTAATAAGGCTTTATAGAATTCTACTACACGCAAATTTGCTAGAATTTCATGAATTTGCCCGCTTGTATGAATTTCTAGGAGTGCTATACTCAGCCCTGCGCTTCTGATACATTGTGGAAAACTTGTTGGCAGCTTTAAGCCGGGCGGAGCATAAAGATAATGAGCGAATGGGATTACCGAGTATTCTGGGACGAAGCGATGAGCCAATTCTCGCAGGAGCTCAGCGAGCAGGAATACTCCATGTGGTTCAACATCGCCTATGATTCCTCAAGCCATGACCAGATACGCGTCCGGGTTCCCAGCGCCTTCTATCGCGACCAAATCTCCAAAACCTATCAGCATCAGATAGAGACCAAGCTCTTCGATCTTTCGGGCAAGCATCTGCGGCTCGAGTTCGTCGTGGCCAAACCGAGCCTGCACGCGGCGCAGGCATCGCACGGCGCGCAAGGCTCCCCCGCGGCGCAGCCGCACGGTACGTCGGCCCACGCCGCCTTAGCCCAACCGGAGGCCCGCGTAGCGATCAAGGCGCCGGTCCTACAAGACGCGTCCAAGCCGACGCCTCCGCGCGAGAAGCATCCTCAGCTACAGCTGGACCTGACCTTCTCCAACTACGTCATATCGGAGAACAACGCCTTCGCCGCCAACGCGGCCAAGGCCATAGCGTCTAACCCGGGGCAGGCCTACAACCCCTTCCTGATCTACGGCGGCGTCGGCCTGGGCAAGACCCACCTGATGCAGGCTATAGGCAACGAAGCCTATATCCTGAACCCCAAGCTCAAGGTCATCTGTATATCGAGCGAGAACTTCTCCAACGACTTCGTCAACGCCATACGCAACGATTCGATGCAGGCCTTTAAGAATCGCTACCGCTCGGTAGACCTCCTGCTCATCGACGATATTCACTTCTTCGAGAAGAAGGAAGCCTTCCAGGACGAGGTCTTCCATACCTTCAACGCCCTGTACGAGGGCAAGAAGCAGATGGTCTTTACGAGCGACCGGCCGGTGAGCGAGCTTAAGAACCTGACCGAACGCTTACGTAGCCGCTTCGAACGCGGCCTGAACGTCGACCTGCTACCGCCCGACTTCGAGACCCGCGTCGCCATCCTACGGCGCAAGGTCGAGTCGGCCAAGGTCACGGTACCCGAGGACGTGCTCGAGGTCATCGCCCGCAACATTTCGACCAACATCCGCGACCTTGAGGCGGCGCTCCTGAAGCTGACCGCCTACGCCGACCTGGTCGGCATCCATATCACCATGGAGATAGCCCAGCAGCAGCTGCGGGACGTCTTTAGCCAATCGCGGCACGGCAACGTTACCATCGACCACATCATCAGGACCGTGGCCGAGCACTATAAACTGAGCGCCAACGACCTAAAGGGTAAAAAAAGAACGAAAAACATCGTTTTCCCGCGTCAGCTGGCCATGTATATCGCGCGCGACATCACCGAGTACTCCACGACCGAGCTAGGCCTGGAGTTCGGCGGCCGCGATCACACGACCGTCATGCACTCCTGCCAGAAGATAGACGAGCGCCTGAAGACCGACCCGACCCTTGAGCATACGATCAACCGGCTGACCCAAAGCATTAAGCAGGCCAGCATAAAAGGATAAGCCGTAGACAGGCTCCGGATAAGTTGGGGAAGACCCAGGCGCTTATCCACCGCCTCTCGGGCGCCGGAGGGCATGTGCATAACGCGGTCGCCTAGACGCTTGAGCCATACCGCCCGTAACTATAGATCGGACAAGGCATAACGGCGCTTATCCACATTTACTTATGCCTACTATTACTTTTACTAATTTAAATTTATTAAATATATAAAAGTCGTAAGTCGCTCTACCCGGGAGCCCGTCGCCGCGTTCGCTTTGTCGTTGCGCGTCCCGCCTCCGGTATGCTATCCTCTGCCCTACTGATAAAAGAGGCGAGGTGCGTCATGAAATTTACCTGCGATAAGAACGCGTTCCAGAAAGAGATCTCCTTCGCCCAGGAAATAATATCCTCGAAGAGTACCGTCTCCGTGGTCTCCAACGTCTATCTCGAGGCGTTTGAAAATACCCTCGTCATACGGGCGACCGACATCAAGATCGGTTTCGAGACCCGCATGCCCGTCGAAGTCCAGGAACCGGGCGGCATCACGGTCTTCTGCGATAAGCTCGGCGGCATCCTTTCGAGCATCCCCGAGGGCATGATCGAGATCGAGCAGAAGGAAGGCCGCATCGTCATTAAGCCGACCTTTAAAAAGGCCCAGTTCAGCTTAAAGACCATAGCGAGCGAACAGTTCCCCCAGCTGCCCGATATCGACGATAGCGCCTATTTCTCCATACCGGCCGCGGACTTCAAGGCCATGGTAGCCCAGACCGTTTTCGCCGTCTCCGACGACGAGACCCGCTACTTCATGAACGGCGTCTTCATCGAACGGGCCGAAGAGGGCCTCGTGACCGTGGCGACCGACGGTCGACGCCTGGCCTTCGTAAAGCGAAGCCTGGCCGGCAATATCCCCGATTTCAAGGGCGTCATCGTCCCGCCCAAGATCCTTTCCTTGATCCTGAAGCGCGCGCCCGAAGAGGGCTTGATCGACTTAGCCATCAACGACAAGAACCTGTTCGTCAAGTTCGGCCTCTATCGCCTGAGCAGCATCCTGATAGAGGGCCAGTTCCCCAACTACCAGAAGGTCATTCCGGACAGCCAGAAGTACGAGCTGACGTTCAAGCGCTCCGAATTCGTCGACGCCTTAAAGCGCGTGGCCATCTTCGTGGAGCAGAAGTCGCGCCGGACCTACATCACCATCTCGCCGGACAAGCTCGTCCTGTCCTCCGAGGAGAGCGACGTAGGAACCGCGCGCGAGGAGATCTCCTGCTCGTACGACGGGCCCGAGGCCGTCATCGCCATGAACTATCGCTATATCGACGAGCCTTTGCGCGTCATGGATAGCGACGACGTGACGATGCGCTTCACCGAGACCAGCCGCGCCGTTACGCTACAGCCGAATCCCGAGAGCGACTACTTCCACATCCTCATGCCCATGCAGGTCGACTAAGGAAGCTCGCTTTTAGCCCCGCCGCGGAACCCGACGCGCGGGGCGGCGGCATCATCTTTCGCCTATGGCGTTTTCTTCTATCCGATACGCAAGCTTCCGCAATCTCGAGGACGGCGCCGTGGAAACCGGCGCCGCTTCCGTTTTTCTGGTCGGCGAGAACGGACAAGGCAAGTCCAACTTCCTGGACGCCGTCTATACGCTTTGCTACGGCGCGAGCTTCCGCGGCGGCGGCGACGCCGAGGCGGCTCGCCTAGGGCATAAGTCCTGGGCCCTGGACGGCGACGCCTACGACCCGTCCGAAGGTCCCGGGGGAGTCTCGGCGGCTTCGTTCAGCGTGCGCTGGGAGGGCGGGACCAAGAGCCTGCGCGAGGGAGGCAAGGCCATACCCGACCGCAAGCGGCTCGTGGAACGCAATCCGGCCGTGGTGTTCTGCCACGGCGACATGGAGTTCGCCCGCGGCGAGCCCGAGCGGCGGCGTTTCTTCTTCGATCAAACGGCCGGGCTCGTGTCGTTGGGCTATATCGACGCGCTCAGGTCGTACCGGCGCGTCCTGAAGGCCCGCAACGCGGCGCTCAAGGAGCGCATGGCCAAGGTGTTGGACGTGCTGGATATACAGCTGGCACAATACGGCCTGGACCTCGTCCGTGAGCGCGGGCGCTTGGCTACGGCCTTCGACGCCGTCTTCGCGCCGCGCTACGAGGCGGTGGCGCGTTTAGGCGAGCGCGTCGGCCTATCCTACCGCCCTTCGTGGCGGGAGGAGCGCGAGCTCGACGCCGTTATGGCCAGGCTCGCGTCGTCGCGCGAGCGGGAGCTGGCCTTGGGCACCAGCATGAGCGGGCCGCACCGCGACCGCTACGTCTTCTGCGACGCGTACGGCGACTTCTCCGAGCGCGCCTCTACCGGGCAGCTCAGGCTCATGGCCTTGACCCTGCGCATAGCCCAGGCCGAGCACTATACGGCCGTAAGCGGCAGGGCTCCCCTACTCCTACTGGACGACGTGCTCCTGGAGCTGGACCCCGAACGTCGGCGGCGCTTCATGGACAACCTGCCCGCGGGCGAGCAGAGTTTCTTTACCTTCCTGCCCGGAGAGCCCTACGGCGATTACCGCGGCGGCGACACCCTCGTATATCGGACCGAGCATGGACGCTTCACGCATACGTAAGGCAGGCGAGCTGGTCGAACGGCTCATGGGGCCTAAGGCCGCCGACGAGGCCCAAGGTTGGGCCCGGTTCTTCTCATCCTGGAACTCCTCGGTCGGCGAACGATTGGCGGCGCACTCGAGGCCCGTAGACGTCCGCAACGGCATCGTGTTGGTCGAGGCGGAGCATCCCGGCTGGATACAGCTCCTGCAACTCAAGCAGGAAAGTCTCTTGGCGCAGCTGAAGAGGGCCTTTCCGGAGCTAGGCATACGCGGCATAGCCTTTAGGCTGCAAGGAGCCGGCGGCCGGGAGATCGCCCCGCCGCCGGAGATCCGGCCCGGCGACCGGCCGGCCGGAACGGAGATGGCGGCCGGATCGAACGGGTCCGCCGGCGCGTCGGCCGGGGCCGCGGGCTCCGGGGATCGGGGACCCGACCCCGCGGAGAAGGCGGCGATTCAGGGGAGCCTGGACGCCGTCCGGGACGAAGGTTTTAAGGCTTTGTTGGCCGACGTCGCCGAGAGCCTGTTAAACCGTAGGTAACGCGTTGCCCGGATCGCGGGGCGGCCTTGATTTTCATGGCCGTTCCCCGTATCGTTCCGGGCTTGGAAGGTAGTATGAGCGTAGCTATAGAAGTATTCGGTAGGGCGCAGGACATGATATGCGCCGGTTGCGAGGGGCACGACTGCGGCGGCTGCCAACCGGGCGAGAAAAAGGCCACTAAGGCCTTGGTCGACGAGTTCGGCGCGCTCCTTAAGGCGTCGGAGCTCGGCGGCTCGTACGAGCTTAGCTTCTACGAGTCGACGCCGGAGAACATCGCCCGCAACCCGGACGTGGAGCGGCTCCTCTCCATGGCGAGGCTCGAGCCCGTGGTCTGCATAGGCGGAAAGATCAGCTATCTCGGCGGCTTTAGCCCCGAAGGACTCCTAGAAGAACTCCGTAAGAAGCATCGAGGGTAAGGCATGGAACTCAACGAGGAATTCGTAAGCGGCTTGGCCATCAGCCAGGCCGACCTTTTAAACCGCATCGCGAGCGAGCTGAACGTCCGCGTCAGCCAGGCCGCCGCCGTGGTGGAGCTGACCGCCGAGGGCTGTACCGTGCCCTTCATCAGCCGCTACCGCAAGGAGCGCACCGGCGAGCTGGACGAGGTGCAGGTCCGCGACGTGGTGCACCGCCATACTTCGCTTACGAACCTGGAGACCAGGCGCATCGAGGTGATCCAGGCCATCTTCGCCCAAGGCAAGCTAAGCGAAGAGCTCTATAAGAACATCAACAAGTGCGCCACCCTCACCGAGATCGAGGATATCTACGCGCCCTATAAGCGCAAGAAGAAGACCCGCGGCATGGTCGCCGTGGAGAAGGGCCTGGAGCCCCTGGCCGAGCTCATGCTCAAGGCGAGCGAGGCCGAGCTAGAGGCCGCCGCGCCCGGCTACGTCAAGGATGACGCCGAGCATCCGGAGCTGGCGGTCGCGAGCGCCGAGGAAGCCCTGAAGGGCGCCCAAGACATCCTGGCCGAGCGCCTGAGCCAGGACCCCGAGCGCCGCGCCGACGTTAAGAAGCTCTACCTGCGCGACGGCCGCCTCGTAGTCAAGGGCCTGGACGATAGCAAGAAAGAGACCAGCGTCTACCAGATGTACTGGGACTACGCCGAGCCCCTGGCCACCTTGAAGCCTCACCGCGTCCTGGCCGTGAACCGCGGCGAGCGCGAGGGCGTCCTGGCCCCGACCATCGAGGTGGACGAGGACGGCGCCGTCGAGCTCTTAAAGGATCGCGTCCGGCCGGCCAACCGCTACCATGCGGAGGCCGTGGCCGATTCGCTCTACCGCCTGATCTCCCCGGCCGTGGTTCGCGAGCTCCGCTCTGACGCCACCGAGAATGCCGACGGCCACGGCATCGAGGTATTTAGCGAGAATTTGAAGAACCTGCTCCTCTCCCCGCCCATCAAGGGCACCCGGGTCCTAGGCGTGGACCCCGGCATACGCACCGGCACCAAGTGCGCGGCCGTCGACGAGACGGGCAAGTTCCTGGGCTACTTTATGATCAACCAGGAGCTGCGCTTCGAGGACGGCAAGAAGGCCGTGGCCAAGGCCGTCAAGGATTACGCCCTGGAGATCATCGCCGTGGGCAACGGCACCGGCAGCCACGACGTGCAGCGCCTGGTAGCCGAGGCCATCGCGGAGCACGGCCTCTCGGTCAAGTACACGGTGGTGGACGAGGACGGCGCCTCGGTGTACTCGGCCAGCGACGTGGCGCGCGAGGAATTCCCCGAGCTCGACCTGACCATACGCGGGGCCATCTCGATCGGCCGCCGCCTGCAGGACCCCCTGGCCGAGCTCGTGAAGATCGACCCCAAGAGCATAGGCGTGGGCCTGTACCAGCACGACGTGAACCAGAAGCGCCTGTCCGAGAGCGTGGACGAGGTGGTCGAGTCGGTGGTGAATCGCGTCGGCGTGAATATCAATACCGCCAGCCACAGCCTCTTAAAGTACGTCTCGGGCATCAACGCCTCGCTGGCCAAGAAGATCGTCAAGTACCGCGACGACAACGGCGTCATCCGCTCGCGCGACGAGCTCAAGAAGATCTCCGGCATGGGCGAGAAGAGCTACGAGCAGTGCGCCGGCTTCTTAAAGATACCCGAGAGCCCCAATCCCCTGGACAATACCTGGGTGCACCCCGAGCGCTACGAACTGGCCTCGGAGCTCCTGCCCCTGGTCAAGGCGGGATCCGACCCCGATAAGGCGCGCCGCGCCGAGCTCAAGGACAAGTACGGCGTGGGCGACGGCACCATCGACGACATCCTCCTGGAGC
>ERZ1066115.46-NODE-46-length-46146-cov-11.791933_pt1 | contig 46146 bp, 36 predicted proteins | sample MGYA00382762_ERZ1066115 | MGnify/ENA primary metagenome ERZ1066115 (study PRJEB33369, sample SAMEA5778345) | biofilm metagenome | biome: Industrial cooling water; feature: Water cooling tower basin; material: Biofilm | place: United Arab Emirates | collected... | reverse complement strand
ATCATCCAGGAAGCTTTGACATCAATAGCAAAACGTGCAATTGCCTTTTCAAATAGTAAGGTTCCTGGTTTGCGTGCCAGTGAAGCGGTTACTGAGGGGTGGTATGGGCTAAAGTAAAAGTGGTCAATCTGATGGCCACAGGCTTGCTGCAAATACGCATGACAGGCTTCCATTTGTTGCTGGGTATACAATCCTTGAGCAATGCCGGATTGATTGGTCACCACGATCAACCGGTATCCGGCTCCCTTCAGGCGGGTGAGCCCCTCCACCACACCCGGTAATATTTCAAAGTTTTCAATCCGGTAAGTATAGTTCGGGTTGTCTTTGTTAAGAACCCCATCGCGATCCAGAAAAACACATTTGTTCATTCCGTTTACTATTTTGAGCCAATGATAAGGCATTCGACTATCCAAACCAACGGCTGGTCTGATTTACCCGAAGCACAAATTTTTTGAACGTTGGTTCACCATTTCTTTTCGTTAGATTTGTTAGGTTGGGAAATTGCCCACAACCAAAAGGTGCCTGTGAACAACGCCATTGTCATTATCCCTACCTATAATGAAAAGGAGAACATCACCCTGATCATTGATGCGATCCTCTCCCTTCCCAAGGATTTTGATATTCTGATTGTGGATGATAATTCTCCGGATGGCACGGCCGAAATCGTTCAAGACCTACAGAAAAGTTATAATACAGAAAAGATAACCCGACTTCACCTGCTGCAACGGCCGGGGAAACAAGGATTGGGCACCGCCTATATTCAAGGCTTTCAATATGCCTTAACCCATCATTATGATTACATCCTGGAGATGGATGCTGATTTTTCCCACAATCCCAAAGACCTGATTCCTTTATACCTCCATTGTGCCGAATGGGGCAACGACCTTTCCATCGGATCGCGCTATGCCACCGGGGTCAATGTGGTTAACTGGCCCATGGGCCGGGTATTGCTCTCCTTCTTTGCCAGCAAGTATGTACAATTGGTAACCGGCATACCGGTGCATGATACTACAGCAGGATTTGTTTGCTATTCCAGAAAAGTGTTGGAAACTATTCCGTTGGACAAGATCCGGTTTGTGGGCTACGCCTTTCAGATCGAAATGAAATTTTTAACCTGGAAATATGGCTTCCGGATTGCCGAGGTTCCCATCATCTTTACCGATCGTACCCGGGGTCAAAGCAAAATGTCCGTAGGAATTTTTAAGGAAGCTTTTCTGGGTGTGATTCAAATGACTGTACAAAGTTGGTTTAAGAAGTATATCCCCGTTACGGTCAATCCGAATTAAACCCGATCCAACACCTTCTTGATCAGGCCCTCCACAATCTTGTGCGGTCATTGGAGAATCTATTTTTTATGGGGTTGGCAGGGATGGTATTGGCACCCGATAATTTTATTGACTGGTAATCTGCTAATGACAAAAAGCCCATAGGAACCAAACTTAACACCTTCGTGTACTACCTATTATGCGGTATCTTCTAATTTATATCGTAATCATACTTAGTGAGGCGAATGCCCAGCCTATGGATACGCTATTGTTGCTGGCTACCGCTATTCATGCCAATGCCAACTCCCTTCAGGATATTGCCCGCAGATCGGACTATAGCCACAAAAATGTTGTCTGCATACGAGTTGCGTACAAAGCATTACCTCATTTTCAGCATCGGATAATGGAATTCGACAGCTTGAATATAGTGGCAACGGGTCTTGGAGAGCTATTTCATGAACAAGTTCGTGAATTTATAACCGTTAATAAAATTCAACGCAAGGGCCGGAGGCTGATCTACAATTATCAACACGAAAATATGAAAGAGGAAGTATTTAAACGGGGAATATTTGTCTTTGAACGAAAAGCTGAAGAGTGGATTTATTCCGGCAGGAAAGAAATAACCCAATAAACTAAACCCGATCCAACACTTTCTTGATCAGGCCCTCCACAATCTTGTGCGGATCTTTGCTGAATTTGTTTTTAATCCGGTTAGCGATGATGGCATTGGCACTGGTTACTTCATGACCCAGCAATCGGCCAAAGGCAAAATAGGCCGAGGTTTCCATTTCAAAGTTGGTCAGCCAGAAGTCGCCTTTATGATAGTAATTCAAATCCTCCAGTAATTTTGGATACCGGATCGGCAAGCGCAACTCCCGGCCCTGCGGTGCATAAAAACCCGGGCAGGTAACCGTGTTGCCCACCAGCATGTCGGTGGAGCTGATCAAGTCGCGTAAGGATTCAGATCCGCGAACCACATAGGGCAAAAAGGGTAAGCCGGTTTTCCGTTGAACATCATGGGCTACTCCGGCTTCGAAATCATCCATGGCAAAATCATAAAAGCCAATCAGGTTATCAAATCCAATGGCATAATCGGAAATAAGATGCGAGCCCACCGGTATGTCTTCCTGCAAGGCACCTGAAGTACCGATTCTGATTATTTTCAGTTTCTTTTTGCGAGCCTTGGGTTCACGTGTTTTCAAATCAATGTTAACCAGGGCATCCAGCTCAGTAAAAACAATTTCCACGTTATCGGGGCCAATTCCGGTGCTGATTACGGTTATCCGTTTGCCTTTGTACTTTCCCACGTGGGTGATGAACTCCCGTTTGTTCATTTCAAATTCCACCTCATCAAAATGCTGACTCACGGAATACACCCGACCTGGATCTCCCACCGCAATGACAATATCCGAGACGTGCCTGGGCAGTAAATTCAAGTGATAGGCACTGCCGTCAGGATTGAGAACAAGGTCCGTATCAGAAATTTTAGGCATGCTATCTTTATTTGACTGAAGTAGCCGGATTACCAAATACAGTTTCGCCTGCTTTAACCGGTGCAATTACCACTGAACCCGCCCCAATGCGAGCTCCCTTACCAACCGTCACTCCGGATACTATCGTAACACCTGACCCCACGAAAACCTCATCTTCCAACGTAACTCCAGAATTGATTGTGCTGCCAGCCCCTACCTGTACAAAATCCTTTAACACAGCTTCAACACCAATAAACGTATTGGCGTGCACTAGACAATGATTGCCGATAGAGGAGCCAGGGGCCAGGTAAGCACGGGCATCAATAAAATTACCATGACCCAACGTTGCCTTTGCCGAAATAAGAGCTTGTGTGTGTATGGCATTGACGGGCTGCACATGCCGTACTTCTTGCAACATTTTGACAAGATTTTTCCTCAGTTTATTATCATCAACCGCCACAAACGCTTCGCATTTCTTACCAATCAATTTCAGAAACCCGTCATTGTCAGTATCTCCCAACACGATAGCATCATCAATTTCTGAATTATGTAACTTCTTGTCATCATCCAGAAATCCATACACCACAACGCTATTGCTTTCAAAAATTTCTTTGGCAGCACGACCCAGATGGTTTGCTCCAAAAATGATCACCGGATTTTCCATGGCACAAAAGTACGATTTGTCCTGTTTCTAATCGTTACCAAATGGCAATCTGCGGGTTAAATAACCTAGCAATGGATTGCGGTAAGTTATTATAAAAACGAGGAAGGGTAAAAAGCCTACCCGGTAGCGGGAAAGTGTACCCAGATTGGGTGTACTTAGCGCCAGAAAGACGGCTAATAAGAAAATGTAAACCAATACTGAAAATAGCAACATCTTTCTGGTTGTTTGCCATTGCTTTTTGAAGGCCAGGGCCAGAACCAAAATCAACAGCACGAGGTTTTCGATGGCAGCTGCCCATCCGGTTAATCCACCGGCCTCGCCAAGCCAGGGTCTGAAGATTCCTGAAATCAACGCCCAGGGAGTATTGATTGCCACACTCCACCAGCTGGCTTGTAAGTTATAATAATGAATGAGGTTGTCAGGACGTGAAATCTTAAGATAATCTTGATGGTTGGAAACCAAAACATGCAGGAATCGGTCCGGATAAAAATTAGGATGCAATACGCTAACGGCAAGACTAAGAATCAGAAAAAGAACAAGCCAACCTAAAATCGGATGTTTATTGAGGCTGGTAATTTTTACTCGTAAAAAATGAATGATTAGACTGGTGATAACCACCGCCATCAGCACAGCCGTCCAGTAGTACTTCAAATTCCAGGAAATCCACAGGGACAGCCCCGTAAGGATCAGCTGCCAACCGGAGACCCTGTTTGTTTTCATGATATGCAGAAATGTTGCCGCTATGAAATAAATGCCTGCCAACGCCAACGTTTCTTTTACCAGTCCAGCGCTCCAAAATACAACCGAAGGAAAAAAGAGAAAGGCAAGGGCCGAGGCTGAGTTCGAATCCGGGATGAGGCGTGCTACGGTTGTGTATAAATGCCAGGCCGCTGCAAATGAAAGAAAGGAAAAATAATAAACGCACACCCAATAATTATCAGAGCCAATCCAGGCGACCAGGCTGAGAATTTTCACCAGAAAAAGTGAACGCACCTGCGTATTGGCTAACTCAGGCAAAAGGGGGTCGGAAGATTCATTGGTGAACAGGAATTGGAGGTAGTGCTGAAAATCGGTGCGGGCTAGATCAGCAAGTTTCACGGCATCCTGAAAAAATAACCAGGTGTCGTTAGCGGAATAATAATACTGATACACCAGCCCCAGCGCAATGCCCATGCCCAGTTTAAATGCCCAGGCCACCCAAAACAAAAAAGCACGACCATGACCCACTTGTCGGTAAAGAAGAAAAACCAGGACTACCACAATGACGCCATGCAAAATCATAGTGGTTGCGGTTTTAGGATGGAATTTCCAATTTGACAATTAAGACACTCGCGGTTTTTACAGTAGCTCGTGTATAATTCCAGCAGCCCCTGGCTGTCAACTGCCGTCTTACTAGTATACCCCAATGAATTCCAGAGCCGGGTAACTTTATTGTTCTCTGCCGGTAATGCCTGCAGGACCGTGACGGCACGGTCAATCAATTTCATATCATCATGCTGTTGGCCATAGGCTACCAATAGCGGAGCTACCGTGTTAATCAGCATGTTCTCCACACTGGATATTCCAATGGCCGGAGCACCCTTTGCAGGCTTACCAAATCGGTAGTGTGTCTTCCAATAATCTGATGCCTGAACATCGAAAAACGCTGCAAGCGTTGTAAACTCCGTAGCTTCTAAGATGGCCGAACACAGGTTTCTTGATTTTTGAAGCAACGCAGCCAACTGAGCGATTCGTAGTGTAGGAAAATTTGCGGGTCGAAGTCGCAAAAATTTCCACTGGCTGGCTGTCAGCTGAAACTTCTGGAGTTGATATTTATTTGATAAGAACTGATATTCTTTAAATAGCTCGGTTACGTAGGTGTCTTTTGATTTGGCCACTAAAAATCCGGCTTGACCAAACAGTAAGGCTTCCAGTTGTACCAGATTGTGACTGTGCTTCTGCACAATCTTATACGGTAATGCATGGGCTAGCCGGTCAAACGGTTCCTGATTGATCTTAAACCCCATGTTGCTGGCCAATACCTGATAGGTAGTTTGCTCCCAATCGCCCTGATTCTCATTCAATCGTTCCATAACACGGGCGGCCTTTGCTTCCAACCGTTTCATCAAGGCCCGGTCAATCATGGCATGTTTCACAATCGGATCAACCTGAGGGAAATAGCGTTCGCACGGAATTGTTGCAGAGGTATTGACCAATTTCTGAAAGGACTTAAGCAATCCTGAATCAACCCGGTCTTTTATTTCCAGTGTGGGTAATCGCGTTCCGTCTTTGCGATACACCGGTTTGATTTCCTGCCACACTACATGGAGTACCACATTTTCATAGGCCGGATCATCCTGGTGCTTATGTTCGATCCATCCGGATGATTGAATATGGACTTCTACACTTCCATTCCATTCGATGGAATCAATCTGGACTCGGGCCTGGGTAAAGTCCGGGCCGGCATCGCCATTTAAAATACCCGGTTTGATAATATTCAGTTTTTCGCCAGCGGTTGTGGTTAAGTCACTTTTGTTAAAGTACTGCAACTGCCACACATACTGCAGAAATGACTCGTTCACAAGGCTAAAAATTTTAAATCGTATTACCGAAGGTACTTATCCAGATAAACGCGCATTTCGTGTTGCACCTTCATGGCCTCCTGGCGTGCAGCATCGGCAAAATTCTCAGCAGCCGATGCATAAATAATGGCTCGGGATGAGTTGACCAGCAATCCGCCCATCGAATTAAGACCTGCTTTTGATACCGCCTCCAAATCTCCGCCCTGGGCTCCAACACCCGGCACTAAAAAGAAATGGTCGGGTGCCAACGCCCGGATGGTTCCAATTTTATCCGCTTTGGTTGCCCCTACCACATACATCATCCGATCGGCTGAAGTCCATCGTTGTGAAGCAAAGATCACTTCTTCATACACAAAACGGCCATCGCGCGTTTCCAGTTGCTGAATGTCAATGCTGCCCGGATTGGAGGTATGAATGAGGAGGATCACCCACTTGCCCGGAAAATTCAAAAAGGGTTTTACAGAATCCTCACCCATGTAAGGCGCGACCGTTATCGCATCAAAATTCAACTTTTCAAAAAATGCTTTGGCATAGAGCGCTGACGTATTGCCAATGTCTCCGCGTTTGGCATCGGCAATGGTAAAGCAATCTTTTGGAATGTAGTCCAGTGTTTTTTGAAGGGTTTGCCAACCCGTGGCTCCCAGCGCTTCGTAGAAAGCCGTATTGGGTTTGTAAGCTATACAATAGTCGCGGGTGGCGTCAATAATTTGCTTGTTGAATTCAAAGACCGGATCGGGCAAGGAGAGCAGGTGCTTGGGAATTTTTTCCAGATCGGTGTCCAGACCTACACACAAATAGGATTTTTTCTTTTTGATCTGGTCAAATAATTCAGCACGATTCACAAATACGAGGTTTAAGGTTTGAAGTTAGAAAATTCAGGCCTTCAAACACAACGCAAAGAAATCCCTGCATACAAAACCTGAAATACCAGGGTAATCATTACCCAGCGGGGAGTTAATTCCAGATCAAAAGGAATGCTCAAAAAACGTAGAAATTGTAATCAGTAAGCCGGGACGGTGATTACCGCAAATCAATTATTTCTACACCTGGATATTTTTTGGGATCGAGTGTGAAGAACGAATCCTCTACCTTAATATTAGGTGTAAACTTGGTGATTGTGTATTTATAGCGATTGCCAGATTTGTCAAACATGGTCCAATTTAAAATGGTCTTGTCTTTCTTAACAATCATCATTTTTATTTTGAAGTACTGAGCATCCTTCTTTTCCGGAACCAGATCCACCTCCTCACACAACACACCGCCTTCGGTTTTATCAGCTAAATACAGGTACTTATACCCTTTCTTGTACATCTCAAAAATTTTGGCGGGATTTAAATCATCGGAACTGGGATCAAAGTTGTCGATGTTAATTTCTTTGGCTGCTGGCAGGTAAGTCCATACCGTTTTTCCATCGTTGGTCACTTCCTGGTCGTCCAGAACCAGGCGGTACTTATCTCCCTTTACCGTGATCTTCACCTTCGATTCATCGCGTACACCCTCACTTTCATTGGTAAGGCCCAATGTTAAGTTAGCCTCAAAAGCGGTGATGGCTTTGTATTTTTTGCTCATGGCCTCCAGTATTTCAAGTGCCTTAGGATCATACTGAGCAAAAGAATGGGTGCCGACCAGCGCAAAAAGGGCAACGAAAACGAGCTTTTTCATCGGGAATTTTAGGATTGACTGTGTTTTTCTTTCAATTCATTCAATAATTGTTCCAAACTCATCGGGTCTTTGATCAAAACCTCACGGGCTTTGGAGCCTTCAAATGGGCCCACAATTTTAGCGGCTTCCAGTTGATCTATCAAACGTCCGGCCCGATTATATCCCAACTTTAGCTTCCGCTGAATGAGCGAAGTGCTTCCCTGCTGATGTTGAACGATAAGCCGGGCGGCTTCCTCAAACAAGGCATCGCGCTCCGAAAGGTCCACGTTGGCAGCTCCTTCGTCTTCGCCCTCAAATTCCGGCAGCAGATAAGCTGACGGGTAGGCGCGCTGTGAGCCAATAAATTCACAAATTCTTTCAATTTCAGGTGTATCGACAAACGGGCTTTGCAACCGTACGATATCCGAGCCGGTGGAAAGGAGCATATCGCCCTGTCCAATTAACTGATCGGCACCCCCGGTATCCAATATGGTGCGGGAGTCAATCTTAGATGTGACCCGAAACGATAAGCGCGCTGGGAAATTCGCTTTGATTACCCCGGTAATCACGTTCACTGAAGGTCGCTGGGTGGCCACCACCAAGTGAATACCGATGGCCCGGGCAAGCTGGGCTAACCGGGCAATGGGTGTTTCTACTTCCTTGCCCGCTGTCATCATCAGGTCGGCCAACTCATCAATAACCAGCACGATGTACGGTAGAAACCGATGACCATCCCGCGGATTGAGTTTGCGCGCTACAAACTTGGCATTGTACTCTTTAATATTTTTGGCGCCCGCTTCTTTCAGAATCTCGTAGCGGTTCTCCATTTCAATGCATAGCGAATTCAACGTGTACACAACTTTCTTGGTGTCGGTAATGATCGCTTCTTCGCTGTTCGGCAACTTGGCAAGAAAATGTCGCTCGATTTTACTGAATAACGACATCTCCACTTTCTTAGGGTCAACCAGAATAAACTTGAGTTGAGAAGGATGTTTTTTATATAAGAGTGACGTAAGGATTACATTGAGTCCTACCGATTTTCCCTGACCTGTAGCCCCCGCCACCAGGATGTGCGGCATCTTGGTGAGGTCCACCACCATCAACTCATTTGAAATTGTTTTTCCAATGGCAATCGGAAGTTCCTTGTCGGACTTCTGAAACCGTTCGGTACTGAGCACCGAGCGAATGCTTACCATTTCACGGTTTTTATTGGGCACTTCAATACCAATCGTTCCCTTGCCGGGAATGGGCGCAATGATCCGGATGCCAAGCGCTGCCAGGCTTAGCGCGATGTCATCTTCCAGGTTCTTGATTCTTGAAATCTTTATTCCTGCCTCGGGCACAATTTCATAGAGCGTTACCGTGGGGCCAATGGTAGCCTTGATGCTTTGAATGCCAATTTTGAAATTGGTAAGCGTGCTTAGGATTCGGTCCTTATTCTGATTGAGTTCCTCTTGCGTTACCTGCACCTTACTAGGCTCATATTCATTCAACAGTTCAAGAGGTGGCAGTTTGTAACCACTGAGATCCAGGGTGGGATCATAAAAACCCTGCGCCTCCACCAACTGCTCGGCCAACTCTTCTGTATCATCTTTGGTTTCCTCCACGGTAAAGAGCGGCTCTTCCTTATCAGTAGGTGCCTTACTGGTTGTCTCGGGTTCCAGATCGAGTTTAACTTCATTTACTGCTACCGGCTCCTCTACGGGTGGTTTCACCACGAGCACCGGTTCTGGAATTTCTTCCTGATTTTGCTCCGGCCAATTATCACGCTCATCCGAATAGGTGGGCTTGCCAAACTCTTCATCCGGCAAAATGGCATCGTTGCCCATGGGCTTGGGATCCTTGACCTGAAAGGCATTGATGGCCGTGATGTTGAAATAATAAATAATGAAGATAAACAGCGACAAAGCCAGAATGAGAAAGGTACCCCAGCCAAACAACCCGGTAGAAATACGTGCCAACTCATAGCCCAACCCACCGCTGATAAAACCCAATTCGGTAACCCCGGAAATGGTGTGGGTAATGTAGCCCAAAAGTAAACTCAGCCACAGTCCGGCAAAGACTGAAAAAATAAAAACCGAAAATAGAGAAACCAATTCCCGTTTAAACACCAGTTTAAAACCAAGTAGAAAAAGCAATGGCGGAATAAAGAAAGCAGAGATACCTAACCATTGGTGAATCAGAAAATGAGAGGTAACCGCTCCATAAAGGCCTAGCCAGTTATCCACCTCGCGACCTGATTCAATCAACGAGGTGTCAAATAAGGCAAGCACAACGCTTTGATCGGCTTTGCCGGTAAACAGGTACGAGAGAAAGGCAACGAACAGGTAAATGGAGGTGATGAGCAGGAAGAATCCAAGTGCCAGGATGAACCTGGGATCTTTAAAAAATTCAAACGAAAACCGCGACTTTGACTTACTGCTTCTCGACTTCTTTTCTTTCTCCGGTTTCTTAAAAGTGTTGGATTTATAGGTGTTTTCGGCCATCTAGTTTAAAAAGTACTTCAAAGCTAAGAAAATGAATGAAAACGCACTATTCCGCACAATTCTCTAAAATGCTTATATTGAACTTACCATTACTTTGTGATTTTGAGGAAACTAAACTTCATTCCGCTTTATCTGGTTTTCAGTACCATTTGCTATAGCCAAGTACCCAGGCTTGAATGGGCTAAAAGTATTCGTGGCAATAACTCAAAATTAGGTTATTCAGTAGCAGTAGATGCTGCTGGTAATGTGTATTCTTCTGGATTATTTTTTGGAACGGCAGACTTTGATCCCGGACCCGGTGTCTTTAATCTCACTTCCAACGGCACTGGGGATATCTATATTCTGAAACAAAATGCCGCAGGCGATTTTTTGTGGGTAAAGCAAATTGGGGGGCCTGATTTTGAAGAACCCCGGGGATTAGCAGTTGACCCAAGCGGTCAGGTTCATGTTGCGGGAGGATTTTCAAGCTCGACTATCGATTTTGATCCGGGTACCGGAACATTAGAATTCAACAACCTTGGAGTCACTGATGCATTTATCCTGAAATTGGATACGGATGGCAATCTTGTGTGGGCAAAACAATTGGCAGGAACAAATGACGAGGCTATTCATGCATTGGCCTTGGATTCGGACGGGAACATACTCACCACCGGTTACTTCAGTGAAACAACAGACTTTGATCCTGGTACTGGCACGTTTAACCTTACGTCAACTAGTGTTGGGGTTGCTGATATCTTTATCTCAAAATTAGATCAGGATGGTAACTTTGTATGGGCGAAAAGTATAGGATCTTCAAACTACGAAGTCGCATATGCCCTTGCCGTAGATGATTTGAAAAATGTAATCATTACGGCTGAACCTCCGGGTGGCCAACCAATAGATCTTGATCCGGGTTCCGGTACTTTCGAGGTAACCCCTACCGGGTCTTCAAATTCATTACTATTGAAACTTAGTGAATCCGGTGATCTGGTATGGGCCAATGTGCTAAATGGAGATCAGGTTCTTTCTACAGGCGCTGTGGCCACAGATGATCTTAACAACATTTACTTCGGTGGTGGATTTGAAGGCACTTGTGACTTTGACCCCAACGCAGGAATCTTTACACTTACTTCAACTAGTTCTTATGATGCATTCATTTTGAAATTGAAACCCGATGGAACTTTTGATTGGGTCAAGAATTTCGGAATCACCGGCTTTCAATACTTGTATGCCATCACAACAAATGCAGCACGCGAGGTGATTGCCACCGGTCAGTTTGAAGACATCGTTGATTTTGATCCGGGTGGTTCTACTTTCCATCTTACTCCAAGGGGTGGCAGAGACATCTTTCTTACAAAGCTGGATGAAAATGGAAACTTTGTATGGGCCGGCCAGTCGGGTGGAGATGGTGGAAATGAATTCGCCTATTCCGTTGCCGCGGATATTGCCGGCAATATTTATAGTACTGGTTACTTTGAAGGATTGAATGATTTCGATCCCTCGATTTGTGAATTCGATCTGGTTGCTATTGATGATTTTGATGTATACATCCAGAAAGTAGGAACTGCTGCTGCTGCATGCACTTTTATAATCAGTCAACAACCCCAATCCGTAACCACATGTATAGGAGCAACCGCAACGTTTACAGTTGAAGCGGTAGGAACCACGAATATTCAATACCAATGGCAGGTTTATAATGATGGTATCCCAGATTATGTTGACCTGATTGATAACGCGAACTTCAGCGGCACAAATAGTCCAATTTTAACGATTACCAATGTTAACCCCACTCACGAAGAAACCTACCGATGTAAAATATCAGGAGATGGATATTCGGACCTATTTTCAATTGATGTAACATTGACTGTTATCGGACCGCCAGGAGTAACGAATGTTTCAAGGTGCGGTGTGGGCCCGGTTACCTTGTTCGCTTCAGGGGGTACCAATGGTCAGTACCGCTGGTACACGACCGCGAGCGGTGGAACTCCGATAGCCGGAGAAACTAATCCAAGTTTCACAACACCATCATTAACGGCAACTACTACCTATTTTGTATCGCTTGATCTCGGCACATGTGAAACCAATCGTTCTCCGGTTATTGCTACGATCAATACTTGTGCCCCTATTCCGGAACTGGTATGGGCAAAAAGTTTTGGAGGAAATGGATATGGCTTAGCGATGGAAACTGATGCTGCAGGAAATGTCTATACAACGGGATATTTCAGAGGCACAACTGATTTCGATCCCGGACCTGGCACCACCATCTTAAGCGCTCCCGGAAATAATGAAGTCTATATTTCCAAGCTGGATGCGAGTGGTAATCTCGTTTGGGCTAAATCGGTTGGCGGACCAACCGATGACCAAGGTAACACGATAACCGTAGATAGCAATGGCAATGTTTATATCGCTGGTATTTTCAGAGGAACAGCTGATTTTGATCCGGGTCCTGGTTCCGCTCCATTAACATCCCTTGGTGGGCATGATGTGTTCATCCTTAAGCTCGATCAAAATGGTGATTTCCTTTGGGTCAGGCAGATTGGAGGCGCTTCGCTGAGTGGGGATGGCGTCAGTACAATCAAACTTGATGGTACTGGTAATGTTTGTACATATGGATACTTTAATGGTACTGTGGATTTTAATCCTGGCGCACCAATCTTCAATCTTAATTCTGCGGGGCAAACAGACCTTTTTATTTCGAAGCTTGACAATGATGGCAATTTCGTTTCCGCCTTGAAATTTGGAGGAACGAATTTCGACCTACCCGGGCAAATGGCCATTGATGCTATGAATGAAATCTATTGCACCGGATATTTTCGGGGAACCAGCGATTTCGATCCTGGACCAGGTAACTTCAATCTGAACTCGGCCGGTGGAGACGATATCTTTATTGTGAAACTGGATGCCGCCAGTAATTTCTCGTGGGCTAATCGATTCGGTGGTACTGGAGATGATGGCGGTACAGCCGTAATGAAGGACGCTTCCGGAAACATCTTGCTTTCGGGATACTTCGAAAATACTATTGACCTTGATCCGGGGGTAGGAGTTTCTGACTTTACTTCATCAGGCCTGGCCGATTTCTTTATCTTGAAATTAACAGCCACAGGCGATTATGCCTGGGCTCGCACTGTGGGTGGTGGAGGAGATGATATCAGTCAGGACATCTTTGTTGATGGTGATGATCAGGTTTATATAGCCGGTTCATTCAACCAAACCGTTGACTTTGATCCCGGACCAGGAACTTTTACCATCTCATCGTTGGGACTTCTCGATATTTTTGTGCTCAAACTAACACCTGTTGGCGATTTCTTTTGGGCAATTAATATGGGGGGTACGAGCAGCGATTTTGCTACCGCTTTTAGAGTTGATCCCTTTGAAAACCTGTTAACAGTTGGTGGCTTCCGAAATGATGTTGATTTTGATCCGGGATCAGGAATTTTCATGCTCTCTGCGGAAGGTGGTTTTACCACATTCGTACAAAAATTAGTTTCAACCAATCTGGTAATATCAATAGACACTCAACCTGTTGATGTAATTGTTTGCGAAGGCGAACCCGGTATTTTTCAGGTTGAAGCATCGGGAACCACCAACCTAACTTATCAATGGCAATACAGCTCCGATGACATTACCTATGTCGATATTTCCGATAACACCCAATATTCTGGAACCACCACCAATATCCTAACGATTAATACGCTCGGTCTGGTTGGTGAGAGTAGGTTCCGATGCCGCATCAATGGAGATTTTGCCTCAGAAGTCGTGAGCAATGATGAAGGCTTGTTTGTTACTGCTTTGCCAGCGCTTCCGACTGTAAGCGGAAGCTCACGATGTGATACCGGTAGTGTAGTACTTGTAGCTTCGGGTGCTTCTGACGGTCAATACCGGTGGTATCCCAATGCAATTGATCCGGAAATTGCAGGGGAAGTTAATGGCACGTTTACAACACCGTCCTTAATTTCTACCACCTCTTATTATGTTTCCATTCATAACGGAACCTGTGAAAGTTCCCGGGTTGAAGTGGTGGCCATGATTAATACACCTCCGGCCAAACCCACCATCACCTCCAGTATCACGCCAGTAACCGGAACGGTCACGGTCTGCGATTCCGCCCCACTTGTGCTATCCGCTCCAACCGGGTTTGCATCCTATGCCTGGTCAAGTAGTGAAACTACCGAGCAGATCAATGTAACGCTTGCGGGAATCTATACCGTTACCGTTACCGATGCAGTGGGCTGTACAAGTGCCGCCTCTGATCCCATCACCGTTATTACCGACACAACACCTGCCAGTCCTACCATCACTTCGTCTGCTTCTTGTGGGCCTGGCTCCGTAACCCTTGTTGCCAGCGGTGGCACCAACGGTAATTATCGCTGGTACGATGTAGCCACCGGAGGCACGGCCCTGGCCGGTGAAGTGAATGCTACTTTTACAACGCCTACACTCACGGCCTCAGCCACGTACTATGTATCCATCACGAATGGCAACTGCGAGAGTAACCGGATTGCGGTTACTGCAACCATCAACCCGGTTCCGGCCCAACCGGTAATTACCTCATCTGTTACTCCCATTGGAAATGCCATTACCGTTTGCAGTACCACCGCGTTTACGCTCACGGCCCCTGCCGGCTTTACCTACCTATGGTCCGATGGCTCCACCACGCAACAGATTACCGTTACCACCAGCGGATCATATTCTGTAGTAGTGAGCTCAGGAGGATGCGCGAGCCCCGCCTCCGATGCCATCGATGTTACCATCATTCCGGCTCCGTGCACCAATCAACCTCCGATTATCACGACAACTCCGTTGACCACAACCATCGGATCAAGTGTCTCGATCAATCTGCTCACTCTTATTTCCGATCCGGATAATAATCTGGTAGCCTCTTCCCTGGCCATTGTACAAGGACCATCCAGTGGTGCCAATGCCACTATCACGGGTGGTGTGCTGACCATCAATTATTCGGGCTTAAACTTTGCCGGCACTGATCTGATCACGATTGAAGTGTGCGATGTGTTTGGTGAGTGTACCCAGCAACAACTTGAAATTGACGTGATCGGAGAAATCGTAATCTACAATGCTGTATCGGCCAATGGTGACAATATGAATCCGATTTTCGAGATTCGCTATATTGATCTGTTACCCGATACTCAGCAAAACAAAGTGACGATTTACAACCGTTGGGGTACCGTAGTCTTTGAAGTGGATAACTACAACCAAGCGAATGCCTTTCGTGGCATCAGTTCAGCAGGTAATGAACTGCCTTCCGGCACGTACTTTTATAAAATTGAATTCACCAGCGGTCGTTCAGCGATCTCCGGGTACTTAAGTCTTAAACGGTAGTAACCATTTTAACGAAATAGGTTAAATTTCCGATTGTTCTGCTTTATGAGACAGCTGGCAATAATCGGAATTCTGCTTTTATCCATGTCGCTCTGTTCTGCACAAATTGTGAGTACATTTAACTCCAATGCAGAAGGTTGGACAACCCCGGATGATGCCGATGGCACCATCAGCTACTCCGCCACTGGGGGAAATCCTGGTGGACTCGTTTCGGGTTCGCCCTTTGTTATCGTATTGGGGGCAACCACGTTTTATGTTCCCTTTTATTTCACTGCTCCCACGACATACCTTGGTAATCGGAGTTCCTACTACAATGGAACTTTACGCTACGATATTCAGCAAAGTACAACAGGCGCACCGAATCAATATGCGGAAGTCATAATAGCCAACAGTCTTGGTATTACGCTCTATTATTTTCCACCCGTTTCCAACCAACCACCGGCTGCTCCAGCATGGGCAACATACTCGGTTACGCTTAACAATGCACTTGGGTATTGGAAAACCACCAATAGTGTATCTGGTGCTGCCGCAACAGAAGCACAAGTACTCAATGTGCTAACCGATCTGGCCAATCTTCAAATCCGGGGCTTATATCGCGATGCGAACACTACCAACCGGCTCGACAATGTTTCGATGCGGCCACCGATTGTAATTACCACTCAGCCTAATGCATCCACGGTATGTGAAGGCGTAACCACTTCGTTGACAACCGCAGCGAGTGGAAATCCCTCCATTACTTATCAATGGCAACTTGAATCCAGTCCATCGGTCTGGACCAATGTTGTTAACGGAGGCGGCTATAGCGGAGCCACCCTGACAACACTGACAATCAATACTACCGGAAATTTCGGAGCGGGTAATTATCGGTGCCGCGTGTCCGGATTAGCCGTGGATGACGCCTTCACATCAACCGCAACGGTTGTAATCAATGCCTTGCCCACGGCACCTACCACTACGGGAGCCGCTTCCTGCAGCCCGGCCGCACTCGTATTAACTGCTTCAGGCGCATCTGCCGGCCAATTCCGATGGTATACCGTAGCGAGTGGTGGTACCGCCATTGCAGGTCAAACCAATGCAACCTTCACGACACCGTTAATCTCCTCAACCACCACCTACTATGCTGCCATCAATAATGGTACCTGTGAAAGTATCCGGACAGCTGTAATAGCAACAATTAATACGCCACCAGCTGCACCCACCACTACCGGAGCAGCACTTTGCGGAAGTGGATCGGTGACTCTGACTGCTTCAGGCGGAACGGCCGGACAATATCGCTGGTACACCGTAGCAACAGGCGGTACCGCTCTTGCCGGGGAAACCAATACTTCTTACACCACACCCACGCTAACCGGAACCACCACGTATTATGTAGCCATCAACAACGGCACTTGCGAAAGTTCACGTACGGCTGTGGTAGCCACCATCAATACTCCACCTACACCGCCAACCACCATGGATGGTTCTACCTGCGGGCCTGGTGTAGTTACGCTCACGGCCACAGGGGGTGTAAACGGGCAATATCGCTGGTATACCGTATCCACCGGAGGCAGCCCCCTTGCTGGAGAAGTGAATGCAACCTACACCACGCCAGCTTTGACTGCCACCACCACCTATTTCGTTTCAATACATGATGGCACCTGTGAAAGCTCACGAACAACCGCAGTCGCTACCGTTGCTACACGACCCGGAAAGCCCGTCATTACCTCTTCAATCGCACCCATTGGCAATTCAATCACCATCTGCAGCACAACCACGCTCACACTCTCGGCACCAGCCGGGTTTACAGGGTATCTGTGGTCTACGGGTGCTACCACTCAACAAATTACGGTGAGTGCCAGTGGTGCCTATTCCGTTTCCACTTCTGCTTTCCCGGGGTGCAACAGTCCCGCTTCCGATCCGCTGAACATTATGGTAGTATCCGCACCTTGCACGAATACTCCACCGGTGATTAACCCGGATCAGGTTTCCACCATCGTAGGTGGCCAGGTCAGTATCGACTTATTGGATTTGATTTCTGATGCTGATGATAATCTCGTTCTCTCCACGTTGGCTATTGCGCAACCGCCTACGAGCGGAGCTCCTGCCCAGCTAGTCAACAATTTTTTAGAGATTGACTATACAGGATTAACATTTACGGGGACCGATTTTATCACCATCGAGGTGTGCGATCTATTTTACGAATGTACTCAGCAAATACTGGAAGTTGAGGTAGTCGGAGAAATCGAAATCTATAATGCCATATCCGCTAATGGTGACACACAGAATCCGATTTTCGAGATTCGTTACATCGACCTGCTACCCGATACCCAGCAAAACAAAGTGACGATTTACAACCGCTGGGGGACGATCGTATTTGAAGTGGATAACTACAATCCAGCGAATGCTTTTCGTGGCATCAGTTCAGATGGCCAGGAATTGCCTTCGGGCACCTACTTTTACCGGATTTCGTTCAATAACGGCCGTATACCGATTACCGGATACCTCTCGTTAAAGCGCTGATCCTCCTGGTTGGGGGACACGAATCGGGCAAAAAACTTCTATCTTCGCCATCACAAAATTTGAACTATGAAAAAACTTATTCTTCTCACCTTTTCCATTGCACTCCTCGTGGGTTGCTCCTCTGAAAGGCAGGAATCAAACGGGCCTACACCCCCCACTGCCGAAAAAATTCCAACCGAATTAACCGGCAATCGCATTGACAACTATTATTGGATGAAGTTGAGCGATGAACAGAAAAATGCCGAACAAAAAGATGAACAGACACAAAAGGTAATTGACTACCTGAATGCAGAAAATGAGTATCTCAAAACTTCGCTCAAGCATACGGAAGCACTCCAGAAAAAAATTTATGATGAAATCGTGGGGCGAATCAAACAAACCGATGAATCTGTACCCTATAAAGACAATGGCTTTTGGTATTATACACGGTATGAGGAAGGTCAGGAATATCCCATTTACTGCCGCAAGAAAGGAACGTTGGATGGGGCTGAAGAAATTCTGCTGAATGTGAATGAAATGGCCAAAGGCCACAGCTATTACTCCATTACCGGTTTAAGCGTGAGTGAAGACAATAACCTGCTCGCCTACGCAGAAGATTCGGTAAGCCGCAGGCGCTACACCGTATATGTCAAGGACCTGCGCACCGGTAAGTTGGTTGAGGACCCTATCCCCAATACGGAAGGACAAGTGACCTGGGCCAACGACAATAAAACCTATTTCTATACCAAGAAAGATTCCGTTACCCTGCGTTCCCGGTGGATCATCAAACACAAGGTTGGTACCTCATATAAAAACGATCCGGTGGTTTCGGAAGAAGCCGATGAAACCTTTTATACCGGCATCTATAAAACCAAATCCAGAAAATACCTGGTGATCTGGGCCGGCAGTACACTCACCAATCATTATCAGATTCTCGATGCCAACACACCCGATGGCAAATTCAAGGAGTTTAGTCCGCGCGAACGGGGATTGGAATACTCCATCGACCACTATGGGGATAAGTTTTATGTGGTAACTAACCTGGATGCCCAAAACTTCCGGTTGATGGAAACACCCGAATCAAAAACAGCCAAAGCCAATTGGAAGGAAAAAATTGCCCACCGGAAAGACACCCTTCTTCAGGGAATTGAAATTTTCAAAGACTACCTGGTACTGAGTGAACGCGCCAATGCCAACACACTCATGCGCATTATCGATCAGAAAACCGGTAAAAAGCATTACCTGGATTTTGGCGAACCCGCTTACACCATTTACCCTTCCATCAATCTCGACTTTGATACCGATCTGCTGCGTTACGGTTATACGTCTTTAACTACGCCCAATTCCACCTATGATTATAACATGAAAACCCGCGAGCGGAAGTTGCTGAAACAAACCGAAGTGGTGGGTGGCTATAATCCGGCTGACTATGTAACAGAACGTCAATGGGCCACCGCTGATGATGGTACCCAGGTACCGATGTCCCTTGTTTACAAAAAGGGAATGGCCAAAAACGGCAACAATCCTACGTTGCTTTACGGATATGGTTCGTATGGCGCCAGCATGGATCCCACGTTTTCCATCACACGACTTAGCCTGTTGGATCGTGGCTTCATTTACGCCATTGCTCACATTCGCGGTGGACAGGAAATGGGCCGGCAATGGTATGAAGACGGGAAAATGTTTAAAAAGAAAAACACGTTTACGGATTTCATTGACTGTGCCGAGTACCTGATTGAAGAGAAATACACCAACCCTGAAAAACTGTTCGCATCAGGCGGAAGTGCCGGTGGGTTGTTAATGGGTGCAGTCGTTAACATGCGTCCCGATTTATTCAAAGGGGTTATTGCCAAGGTTCCGTTTGTTGATGTGGTCACTACGATGGAAGACGAATCCATTCCATTAACGACCGGAGAATTTGATGAGTGGGGTAATCCGAAAAACCCGGAGTCATACATGTACATGTTGGAATACTCACCCTACGATCAGGTGAAGCCACAAAACTATCCGAATATGTTGGTAACCACCGGTTTTCACGACTCACAGGTACAATATTGGGAACCCGCCAAGTGGGTGGCTAAGTTGCGGGAATTAAAAACCGATAACAACAAATTGTTGCTTCGCACCAACATGGAAACAGGCCATGGTGGTACCACCGGCCGGTTTAGAGTGTACGAGGAGATTGCCCAGGAATATGCGTTTATCGTAGATTTGGCTGGGATTCAGGAATAGAAATACGTTGCTGGATTAACTAAAGGGCCTGCTTCGAGCGGGCCCTTTTCATTTGCGATTTATCCAATTGACCTGGCAGTCTAAAGTTAAATTCAGAACGTTAGACTATTTGTGATTATTACATCCAAACTATTTTGAAAATTCTTCTTGCTATTTCGAATAGGAGCTGAGACTAGGTCAAAGATTAACCATGGCCAACGGCAACTACCTGCCACGCATTGCAACGCAGGGAAAAGGGGTTGACGTTCACAAGATTATTTTTTAGTAAAATTTATGAATCAATATTACAGTTATACTGGAATTTGATCGTGGACTATTTTTATTAGCTTGTCGCACTTTGTTGCTAACTCATCATCAAAAGTAGCAATCACTTTATTGTAGTCAACCTCTTCGAATTCCTGTGGAGACATTATTAAAAAATTTGGCGTTCGTAAAGAATTAGATTCATCCAAGTGTGGTTGAATTAACTCCTTAACTGACTTATAGATTTTAACTCCAAAGTGTCTTTGTATTTCTGAAAGCTGCTTAATTATTAAACCTTCAATCTCAATCAATCTATCGTAATAGAAATACTGCCTCTCCTCTGCTTTGTCAGCAATGTCCTTAAGTACAGAATATTGTCTTTCATTTTCTTTTCTCTCAATTTCCGTCAGACTTAAATTTCTAAGGTTTTTCCATACTCTATTCGCCAAGGCAGCATTATAATTTGATCTTATTGCAGAACCATACCTTGCTTTGCGATAATTGAAAAACATATAAATTGACTGAACAAATTCTGCCCTGAGAGTTTTCTTAGCGTTCTTATTTTGAATTCTACTTGCAAAATATGGCCCCAGCCATAGACCAATTAGCACACCAATTAATGGTAATATTTTATCTATCAATTCCATTATAGCAATTTATAAACAAATTGGTTTCCCTGTTCATTAAAATTAATTAGTCAACTAGCTAATCTCATTTTTTGAAATAAATAATAAAATGTGGACCTAACACATAAAGTCTGGGGTTCTAGCCATGAAAAACCTGCATTCGATACCCTATGCGGGACAATCGCAAATTAAGTGGAGCTTTATATACGTCTTGATTAATCACCTAGGCTCTAAAATTTTATCAGAATTTTTCCTCTCGCTCGTTTCGTTTCGGAATATCGATGAGCCTCGGCAAGCTGTTCAACGGGGTATTCCCTGTCAATCACTACCTTCAGTTTATGTTCATTGACGAGTGTCAATAACGAGCTAATCTTTTCGGGGGTTGGCTTGGCAAAAACTGTTCTCACTTTTTTACTATTCCTGGTTGACAAGAGTTGATTAACCATATTCACCGGAGAAGGAAGTGTGGCGATGAAGGCACCCGTATCGGTGAGCAGGTGTTTTACCTGGTTAAAGGGTAACACGCTGGGCGTATCAAAAATGATATCAAATGTAGAATTCAATGCTTTGATGTCGGTGGTGGTATAGTCAATTACCTCATCCGCACCCAGGGCTTGTACGCTAGCCATGCTGGAGGTACTGCACACTCCCGTAACGAAAGCTCCCGCCAACTTTGCTAATTGAACGGCAAACGAACCTACCGAGCCATAGGCGCCATTTATCAAGACCCGTTGTCCGGGCTTAATGTTTCCTAAATCATGCAAGGCATCATAAGCAGTACTACCCGCAATGGGTATGGACGCACCCGCACCAAAGCTCACATGCTCCGGAAGGATAGTAGCCAAATCCTCAGATACCGCGAGAAATTCCGAATAGGCACCTCTCCGGCCTGTGCAAACAACAACCCGGTCTCCTGCTTTCACATCTTTTACTGCATGGCCAACCTCTTTAACAAGACCAGCAGACTCACAGCCCAAAATCTTAGGAAAACGAAACCCTTCCATAAACCACATAGCCCCGCTTCGGGCCATACAATCGTACGGATTCACAGCCGTAACCATATTCTGAACCAGCAGCTCCTTGGGCCGTATTTTGGGCATGGGCAGGTCAACGAGGGTTAAATTTTCAGGTTTGCCATACCTATAAATGTGTACCGCTCTCATATGAAAAAATTACGTAGTCGATGGCATCAGTAGACTACTAAAATTCCTAAATTACTTAACCATCCCCAAATCATGGCGCAGCTTGCTGACTTAATTCAACAAACCTTACACCAGTTTGCCGCTCCTCTAAAGCAAGATAACATTGCCATAACACTCCATATCCCGGAAGACTTTCCCGAGATCAAAATTGAAAACGATGCAATTTCGCATGATTTAACCCATCTGCTAAACCACTTAATTTCATTCACCCCTGAGTTTGGAGAAATCAATCTTGCCTTTGTATTAAAGGAAAATCAAGACTGGATTTTATCGGTTTCGAATACCGGCATAGATTTACATGCGTACACGGGAATCCTGAAAGGATTCCTGTTACCCACCCAGGTCTTTCAAAATGGACCCAACGCAACACGGTATGAAATTCAGCTTGGAAAAGCGTTGAATGGCGCTATGGTTGATGGGAGTCAACGAGTGAACACATCCGATAATAATTTTTACCTAGAGATCCAACATCGGCTGCGATCGCATTTTAACAAAACAGAAAATCTTCTGGAGGCATTAAAGGGCAATCCGGTTGAAGCAGCTTTTTTAATGCGTGTGAATCGGGTAATTAATGAAAACCTGTCCAACGTTCAATTTGATGTAAACCGGTTGGCCGAATTAATGAACATGAGCCGAACGCAACTTTTTCGCAGACTCAAACCCATTATTCATCAATCCGCATCTGGTTACATTCGTTCACTTCGGTTACAGAAAGCAAAAGAGCTGCTGGAAACAACAGAGCACCGGGTAAGCGAGGTTGCTTATCGAACAGGCTTTGAAACGCCATCCAACTTCACCAAAGTATTTGTTAAAGCCTTTGGTATGAAACCATCAGCCATTTCGCGTCATAAGCCCAACGAAACAAATGGACAAGAAAATGCAACATAGTAGCTAAAGTTTTTATTGTTCAGCCACTACATTTGAATACCAATGTCTACAGCGAATACATCGAACAATTTGTGGCTAGTTGATAGCGGACCAGACTAAATTACTGAAACAAATGGAACAGTTAGGATTGGTGAAACAACCTGAACTAGCAAAAAAGTGATTAATAAAAATAAACTTTTCCAGATATGAACCAGGTCAAGAAAAACAAAGAATTTGTCATCGGGTATTTCAATGCCATTAGCGGGGTAACCAAAACCCGTGAATTGTGTGAACAATTCATAACCGACCAGGCGCTGATCGGACATATTCTTTTTTTTGATGGCGCATTCCCCAAGTATGAAATGTTTATTGATGAAATTACCGGAGAAGATAACCGCATTGTTGTTCGAGGGCGATTTAAAGGCAAGCATGAAGGAGAGTTGAATGGGATACCTCCCACATACAAAGAAGTATTCTTCCCCTTTGTTATTGGTTATGAAATTGACAAGAACAAGATCCTGAGCCACTGGCTTATTGCCGACCAAGTGGCCCTCATGGAGCAATTGGGGGTAATGAAACAGCCTGCTTAATTACCGGAAATAATTGCCAAACAAGACTAGGAATTTCTTGTGCGGCAGCTCAAATAAGTCATATAAACCCTCGAATTTAAAAGCTGTACTTTGCTTTCTGGCATCGCTTTGTCAACAAATAACATAAATAAATTTTAAACACCATGAAAAGCACAAACACATCAAAAATACTGGTAGTAGGCGCTACCGGATTTTTAGGAATGGAAATCTGCCGCCAGTTAACTGCTGCAAACAAAAATGTAACTGGGCTGATCCGGAAAACTTCGGCTGCTGAAAAAGTAAATGCACTTAAGCAACTGGGTGTACAATTGGTAGAGGGTGACCTCAAAGACCGGACGTCCATAAAAAAAGCGCTGCAGGGAATTACCACCGTGATATCCACAGCTTCCTCCACATTCTCCAGGCAGGAAGGAGACTCCATTCAAACTGTTGATAACGAGGGTCAGGCTAATTTAGCGGACGAAGCCATCACAGCCGGAATTCAACATTACATTTATATTTCATTTCCTACCATGCCAGGCGAGTTTCCGTTACAGGATGCCAAACGAAGAGTTGAAAAGAAGCTAGTTACCAGCAACATGCCCTACACCATTCTGCAACCTACCTTCTTTGCGGAAGCCTGGCTTAGCCCTGCGGTAGGCTTTGATTTTCCCAATGCCAAAGCAACTATTTTCGGAGAAGGAAAAAACAAAATCAGTTGGATCACCATTCAGGATGTAGCCGCCTTTGCAGTGGCCGCGGTAGAAAATCCGGCCGCAAAAAACAAAATAATTGAATTGGGCGGACCAGAAGCCTTGAGCCCACTTGAAGTAGTTGCACTATTTGAAAAAATAGCCGGTAAAAAATTTGAATTGCAACATGTGCCCGTAGAAGCCATTCAAGGACAAAAGAATGCTGCCCCGGATGACTTGGGTAAATCCTTTGCAAGCCTCATGTTAGTATACGCGGCCGGACAAGAAATTAACATGCAGCAAACAAGTAAAACATTTGATGTGAAATTGAACTCTGTTGGTGATTATGCTACGCGGGTGATGCAGGTTATTCAAGCTGTTTGAGCTATCTTGGAGTAGGTAATTTAAAACTTAACTTTCTCTATGCACTACCAGAAATTCACACCGCACGATGAATTGAAACCCTTTGTGGTGTGTTACTTCACTTGGAAAGGGGTAGCTGAAAAAGAGATAGATATCCAAAGTCCACCCAATAATTTTGCTGCCATTGTATTTAATTACGCATCCCCCTATCAATCATATCAAAATAATACCTCAAAAATAGTTACTCCAAAGGCTTTCGCCTGTGGACTCTTCACATCCAATTATCACCTGGTGTTAAAAGGAAAAATCGGGATGGTAGGAATTGTTTTCAAAGCCACGGCCATGCACAACTTTTTTGGACTTCGGATGTCTGGCCTGGTTAATAACCGGATGGCATTGGAACATATTCTTCCGGATGAAACAGGTATAGTTTTACATGCCATTGAAAATGCATTAACCGATGAAGATAAAATCAAAATTCTGGAACAATTTGTGTTGAAGCGCCTCGCGGATGCAAAGTCAAGATTATCGGTCATTGATGATGCTATGGAATTAATCGACCAGCATAACGGTTCTATCTCCGTTGTGGATGTTGCCAACCGGTTGAAAATCAGCAAACGTTACCTGGAGAAGAAATTTCTTGAGAAAGTGGGGGTATCACCTAAGTTCTATACCCGGATAAAAAGGTTCGCGCACCTTTCGAACATCCTGGCTCACAGTCCAAAAGTAGATTGGCAGGATATTGTATTTCAGAATGGGTTTCACGATCAATCGCATCTGGTGAAAGAATTTATGGAATTCAATCAAATGAATCCCAGCGAGTATCACCTGAAACACAACGAATTAATCCGCTTTGTCAAGCGTTAAAAGTTGTTCGCATTTTTACAAGTAAAGGATGTATAGGGAAATTAGTTTTACTAAAACATTAAATCTATGAAACAAACCCTCCTACTGGGAGTCGCCATTTTACTTATGGCCGCTTCCACATCCAATGTGAATTCCGATACTCCGATTAAAGGTGCCTGGAAACTGGTACGGGCGCAATATGGGAATGATCCTATGGAAGATCTCGGACCAAGCGAATCTACCCATAAACTGCTTACCGGAACACGCTGGTCGGCCACACATTACAATAGCAGCACAAAGAAAATTAGTGGAACGTGTGGCGGTACCTACAAAATCAAGGGTAATCAATATGTTGAAACTGTTGAGTACTATAGTTGGGATCCATCTGTGGAAGGTACAGCCGGTACATTCACGATGACCATCGAAAACGGAATGCTGCACCAAAAAGGAAAGTTCGCATACCAAGGTAATCCCAACTACGTGGTGGATGAATGGTACGTACGTGTAGACTAAACTAATCCAAAAAATAAAACTTATGAAAACCATTACCCAACAACCCGAAAGCATGGACATCCTGAGCAAAAAAGGAACCTGCATTGAATTTTTTTCCGCCTATCAGGATTTTGATCTCGACCGCATGCTCGCACTTTGCAGCCCAACATGCGAAGTTCACTTTGAACCTATAGGGGAAGCCGGCAAAGGCAACATTCACGAAACCGGCAAAGCGATCTGGGCGGCATTAATGGATTCCTTTCCCAACCTCGATAACACCGTTAAATCCCAAACCTTTAACGAGTCTGATAACTCGGTGAGTTGTGTGGTTACCATATTTGGAAAACAGGAAAAAGCGTTTGCCGAAATCCCCAGCAAAGGCAATGAGTTCGACAGCGACCACATTTTTATTTTCCGCTTTAATGAAGACGGAAAAATTACCAATTTGAAAATTAGCTGGAATCATGAACGGTTTGTGAAGCAACTCACAGGAGCATAATCTGATTTAAGAAACCACCAGGCAAGTTTTAATTTTTAGAAAGCAGTGTACCCTGCCATGGCATTGCCATACCTAAAAACTGAAACAACTGCCTGCAACAAACCAACCAGAGAATGCAACAGATGGCCTACTGCCGAGCGGGTGTCAAATTTAACTTTGGTTAATTATTAATGAATGCTATAACACTCCTTTAACTCATTCAAAACATGAAACGCACAATTCTTATTCTTATCACAAGTATCTTTGGGCTAAGTACCACCGCCCAAACCATCCGAATTGCGGATAACAATACCAACAAGCCTTCGGGGGCAAATATTTACTCAACCTTGCAAGCTGCCATCAATGCAGCTGTAGCCGATGATATAGTATACATAACGCCTAGTACAACCAGCTATGGGAATGCAACGGTTGGTAAGCGAATAACCATTAAGGGTGTAGGCTTTGGCATCACAGAAATTACTCCAAGAGGCTCAACGGTGGGTATTCTCTCTATTCAAAATAGTTCGAATGGTACTGATAACATTTCAGGATTGGTGCTCACTGGATTTTCATTTACTGACATTGCATTTGTAGCCGGCACAGGAGGTGGTTCTTACAATAACATTCTTGTAGAGAATCTTTCGGGAGGCACTTTTAATCATTCCACCAGTTTGCCTGGAAGCACTTCTGATCTGACCATTAAGGATAGTATGTTTACCTCAATTAATGTTGGCATCGTCAGCGCTACAAATAATACGATCATTCGGAATAACATCGTGACTGGAATGATCAGTGTTGCAAATAGCTCAAATGCATTAATAACAAATAATCTATTACTTCAATCAACAAATCATGTTATTAACAACGGTGGTTCATCACCCAATATTCGCATCGAGAATAATATTATCTCTGGCTCTACAGCTTACGCTTTCTTTTCATTAACCAATGCAATCGTAACTAACAACATTTTTTATGGCGTATTGCCGAACGGTCTTTACTCTCCCTTTCACTCCAATACCTTTAGCAACAATTTGGTGTTGAATGCCTTCACATTTCCACCAGCAGCCAGTGGAGGTCCGGCCAACTCAGGCATTAATAACATTACTGGAACAGGGCCACTCTTTACCAACGCGCCAGTGTCTGGAACATATAACAGCACCTATAACTATACACTACAAGCCGGCTCTCCGTGCATTGGCGCAGCCACCACTGGCGAAAACATTGGTCCTTCGGGCGGGCTCTACCCATGGACAGGCAATCTCACATTGAAGCCCAGCAACGTACCGGTGATTACACTCTTCGGCAACTCAGGCGTGGTGCCACAAAACCAGCCGGTGAAGAGCAACGTCAAAGCGAAGGCAAACTAGAGAAGTTACCCCAAACTCCCCGAAATGAAAAAGTGTTTGGTCATTATTCTTCTCTCTATTCCTGCGGTGATGTTTGCTCAACCTAACATTACCGCAATTGAATACTTCTTCAACACCGACCCCGGACCGGGCAATGGAACGCCCATCACCATTACACCGGGTACCACCATCGACCTCACCAATATCAACATCGCCACCACTTCGCTGGCTGTTGGTTGGCACACACTCCATGTACGCGCCCGCGATGCCAACAACGTGTGGGGCTTTTATGAAAGCCGGCAGATCTATGTGCGTGGACCAGCGACACCTGATCCTCCGGTCACGGTTCACGATATCACACAAGCAGAATTTTTTTACGACATGGACAATGGCCCAGGCACAGGAACGGCCATACCCATTACGGCCGGTCAAACCATAGACCTGGTCAATACCAACTTAAGCAACAGTCTGCCCCTGGGTTGGCATACGGTGCACGTGCGCACTAAAAATGCCAACAATGTGTGGGGCTTTTACGAGAGCAGACAAATCTTTGTGCGTGGAATGCCTGATCCACCAGATCCTCCACCATCACCCATTGTAGAACTGGAGTGGTTTGTAGATGCCGACCCGGGCGCTGGCCTCAGCACGACCAAGAAGACCATCAGCCCTTCGCAAACCAACATCGATCTGATTGATGAACCCTTGGACGTAGGTGTGCAAACCTTAGGCGCTCATAAAATTTATATCCGGGCTAAGAATCAAGATGGTGAATGGAGTATGAACGAAGCGGCTGACTTTACCGTAATCACACCCTGCTCTATACTTACTGCGCCTTCGGCTTCGGGCCTTACTCGCTGCGATGCCGGGCCGGTTACCCTTACCGCGACTGGTGCATCTGCGGGGGAAACCTACCGTTGGTATGCCGATGCCTCGGCCAACACACCTTTGTTTACGGGTAACCCTTACACAACGGCAAGTCTTTCGGTAAACACCACGTTTCACGTGAGCAAATACAACCCAACTACATTTTGCGAAAGCGCCCGCACTCCGGTAACGGCCACGATCTCCGGCATTGAAAAACCAGTGCTCAATGTTTCTGGCTCACTCAGTGTGTGCGAAGGCACAAGCCAGGTACTGTCAGCACCGGCCGGGTTTACTACCTACACCTGGAGCAATGGCGCAACGACCCAACAAATTACCGTAACAACAACCGGAAGTTATTCGGTAGTGGTGAACAACGGGATCTGCTCAAGCCCGCCCTCTGATGCCTTTACTTTTACCGTTAACGCCAAACCAGTAAAGCCCACCATCACCAGCACTGGCGGAGGCTCGCTTTGTGGTACTGGTTCTGTTACCCTTAGCGCACCTGCCGGCTTCACGGCCTATACCTGGTCTTCTGGTCAAACCACACCTGATATTATTGTTTCTTCTGCAGGCAACTTCACCGTGATCGTTACGAATGCAGCAGGTTGTCAAAGTGTGCCATCTGATATCTTTACGGTAACCAATACCCCACCAGCCAAACCATCCATAACGGTTACCGGAAGTACTACCCTCTGCGGAAGCAGCACCGTTCAACTTTCTGCCCCCTCAGGATTTGGCAGTTATGCCTGGTCCAATGGCGCCACCACTCAAAGCATCACAACGGGTACGGCCGGTTCGTATACTGTTACCGTTTCCAATGGCGCTTGTAGCAGTGAGTCTTCCGATGCCATAACCGTTACTACTGTTTCAGCGCCAGCCAAACCAACCATTGTTGTTACTGGAAACACCGTGTTGTGTAACGGGGCCTTTACCGTATTATCAGCGCCTGTAGGTTTTAGTCATTATGCATGGTCAAACGGAGAGACCACCCGACAAATTGTGGTGACCGCAGCAGGCACATTTTCAGTGCAAACCGGCACCGCTGCCAATTGCTTGAGCCCCGTGTCCGATGATGTGATCATCTCGCAAAACGGACTTCCTTGTTCCGGAAGTACTCCACCGGCTGCTCCTACCACCACCAATGTAAGCCGATGTGGTGCGGGCAGCATAACACTCACAGCCTCCGGTGCAGCAACCGGGCAGGAATATCGCTGGTACGATGCCGCCTCCGGGGGTACCCTATTGTCGTCACTTGAATCCTTAACCACATCAATCACTGCATCAACCGATTTTTATGTTGCCCTATACGAGCCGTTAACCCTGTTGGAAAGCAGTCGTACGAAAGCAACGGCTACCGTCATTAGTTTTAGCAAACCGGTACTAACCCCGGCAGGAACAACTGCTATTTGTGCTGGTTCCAATCTAATTGTGGAAGCTCCTGCTGGCTTCTCCGGCTATCGTTGGACGAAAGATGGTAGCACCCTTACCGTTACCACGCAACAGATTATTGTATCACAAGCAGGCAACTACACTGTAGAAACCGGGGATGGCACTTGCTTCAGTGTGCCTTCTGACGATCTGGTTGTTTCAGTGGAAACGGTACCTGTTAAACCCACCATTAGCGGTAGTACTATTGTGTGCGGAACAGGAACCGTTACCCTGACGGCTTCCGGTTCGGGCCCCTACTTGTGGTCAACGAATGAAACCACACAATCCATTTCGGCAGGTGTGGGTACGTATTCCGTAACCGTTAGTAACGGTTCGTGCTTTACGACATCCGATGAATTTATCGTTAGTGCTGTAGCAATTCCTGCCAAGCCGGTTATCACCCCCATTGGCAAAGAAGTGATTTGTGTAGGTGCGGTGGTAGCACTATCCGCACCAGCAGGATTTACGCATTATGTCTGGTCGACCGGAGAAACAACACAAACGCTGGTAGTAACCGAACCAGGTTCTTATTCAGTGCAAACGGGAAATGCATCCAATTGCCTTAGCGTTGCCTCCGATGAGGTTGAGATTCTCGAAGGCACGTCATCAGAATGCGGCCTGATACAAACTCCGGATAACGATGCCCCGGAAATTGATGCGGTTTCCTTTGGAGTTCAGATTCAATCGGAAGCCATCCATTCGCTTACACCCTATATCCGCGATGAGGACGATAATCTGGACATCACCACCCTGCGCATTATCGATGGGCCTGCTCAGAATGGCAAAGCCAGTGGTGGAAAAGCTACCCTCGATGCCACCCAGAATCTCGTGCTCGACTACCGAAACATCAACTTTGCCGGTCAGGAAACCATCACTTTACAGGTCTGTGATCTGCAAGGGCTTTGTGCACAGCAGCAAATAACGATTGATGTTGTAGGAGAAGTGCTGGTGTACAATGGAGTAACTCCGGATGGAGATGGAATCAATGACTTCATGTTGATCCAATTCATTGACATTATTGAAGGTGCCAAAAATAACCAGGTAACCATCATGAACCGCTGGGGCGATATCGTTTTTGAGCTTGACAATTACGACAATGCCAGCCGGGTATTCACCGGCAATTCAACGAATGGGAAGGAGTTACCGAATGGTACCTATTTGTATAAGGTGAATTTGTCTAACGGCCAAACCTACAGCGGATTTGTGACCTTAAAGCGATAGCTCCGTGCCTGAAAATACCTCACTATGAAAAAAATCATCATCGCCCTAGTTCTATTGACCTTTCAAAAGGTATACGCACAGATGGACCCCCTCCAGGCTCAGTATGTCAATACCCCAATGGTTATTAATCCAGCTTATGCCGGGTTAACCCGTGATCTTAACCTAGCCGTGGATTACCGGAAACAATGGGCAGGTTTTGACGGAAGCCCACGCACCTTCAGCACCTCGGGGCATATGGCCATCAACAAAAATAAGATGGGGGTAGGTTTCCTGGCCGTACAAGATCACATTGGATCCAACACAACCACCGAGATGGAGGCCATCTACAGCTATCACCTGCCGGTTACGAACGAAACCACCTTATCCTTTGGATTGCAGTTTGGTGCCATTAATTATCAAACCGATTATAGCGAACTAATTGTTGCCCCCAACGATCCGAAGCTGGAAACCGCCAATGAGTGGCAACCGAATTTTGGTGCCGGACTCATTTTAACGAACGATGTTTACTTTCTCTCGTTTTCCCTGCCGAAAATGTTAAAGCCCGCCACCGAAACCGCTTCGCAAGGCCTCTACAATCGCAGCCTGTACCTGATGGGGGGCTATACCTTTACCCTTTCATCCCGACTGCGGCTAAAACCCTATGCTTTGCTCAGAGCGGCTACCGACACCGAAAGTTCATACGATGTTGGAATAAACTTGTTGGGTGATGATAGCTATGTAATTGGTGCCTTCACCCGCAGCTTGCATACGTATGGTCTGATGGCTCAATTGCGGTTGGATGAGTTGCTACGGATCGGGTATGTATTTGAACTTCCCACCAGCCAATCGGCCGGTACGCAATACACCACCCATGAAATTCAATTGATCATGCGTTTTCGGTTAACCGAATTTCATGATTTATCGAGGGTGAGAAGTTTTTAAAGAAAAGGCAACCTGAACAGAAAAACTAATCCATGATTCAAACCAGGGTGCTGATGCATCAACAAAATCATGGTTGATGCTTGAAATACCCCATAAAATGGCTGGTAAGTAATACAAAGCCGCCTTCGTCCCGCTGTTGCGGGACTATGGCGGCTGAAGTGGAGCTGCAGGTTTATCTGCCGAAGCTTTTGCGAAGGCAGAAAAACCAGACTAAAGACCGTTAATCTAGACCACCCAAGTTTAAAGGAAGTTAAAGATCAACTCAGTTTCAAACTAAATGACGCTTAAGAAATGCTCTTCCAGATCCGCTCTTTAAATACTTTTCATAGGCATATGCTTTTTGTTGATCCGTAAACATCGTATACGAAACCAACTTTACAGGGAGGATTTCCCGAGTAGATTCAACATACCCGCTTTGATGGCGCTTCAACCGATCCTCAATATTATTGGTGCAGCCCTTATAGTATTCACCATTGCTACACAATAAAATGTAAATGTACCACATATAGGGCTGGTAAGTAATACAAAGCCGCCTTCGTCCCGCTGTTGCGGGACTATGGCGGCTGAAGTGGAGCTGCAGGGAATCGAACCCTGGTCCAGAGAAGATGAACGTGTACGTTCTACATGCTTAGTTGACTTTGATTGTCGGGATGTGCAAGGCAGGCAACAGCCTAAACACCTCCGTAGTTACTGTTTTCTCAATCGCGCTACGTAACCATAACGCCATCCAGTTTATGCTGTCGACACCGCTAATCCGGAACCGCAAAACAGAGTACCGGGCGATGATGGCCTCCACCGATCTTATCAGCGGATAAGCAAATCTAACATACCGTCAGATTAAGCAGCCATGGCGTAGTTATTCTCGCCACTTAAATTGGTAGGACTATCTTTTAAGGCTCTCATCCCATGAGCCTGCATGCTGGCATACACCCCCACACATCCTGTCAAAACCGGTCAGCCCCAATTAATTCAAAAATAACCTCAAAGAACGCAACCGAATGACAAAGGTACGGCAAAAATGGTTCAGTAAACGCGGCCTTTTTTTACCTTCATGTACCCCTAACCATAATTCTATGAAAAGAATCCTCCCCGCCCTTCTCTCCCTGCTGGTCTTGGCCTGCGGCAATTCCGTGCAGCAAGACCTTATCAATTACATCAATGTAGAAATGGATAAAGTGGCCGACCTCGAGTCCACCGCCATTGAAGCTTACGCCAGTGTAAGCGGTGAAAATTACCAGTCTGACTCCTTGATGTATGCCGTCATCAGCGAAACCGTTGTTCCCACCTACCAGGAGTTCTACAACAACTTATCCAACATCAAACCGGCCACGGATGAAGTGGCGGTGCTGCATAAGGAATACGTTCGGGCTGCAGCTGATCAATTGAATGCGTTTCAGCTTATTCTGGAAGCTATTGAAAAACAAGACGCTGAAATCATCAATCGCGCCAACGAAGAGCTGGATGAAGCCCGCGCTTTATTAAAATTGTGGCGAATGGATCTTGATTCGGCCTGTGCCAAACACAACGTGGTATTTGAAACTGAAGATCATGAGTAGCCGTGCAGGCTTATGTGTTCTGATCTAGCTGAACTCTAGGCGTTCAGTTTTTCACGTTCAACGTCAACACCGATCTGATCGATCACCAGGTATTTCTTTTTTGATACCGACTGCCGTGTAATCAACTCAGCCAGAAAACCAGTTAAGAATAATTGAACTCCAATAATCAAGGCAACCAGGGCCAGATAAAAAATTGGTTGTTCGGTTACATCGCGCTTAAGCGGAACTCTCGAAATAAAAACAGAATCAATTTTATCGTAGAGGATTTTTACCGTAAACCCAAACCCCAAAACAAAAGAAAAAATACCCCAGGCTCCAAAAAAATGCATAGGCCGTTGAGCAAACCGGCCAATGAACGTGATGGAAAGTAAATCCAGAAATCCGCGCACAAACCGTTCCCAACCAAACTTGCTGTGTCCATACTTGCGCTCCCGATGCTCTACCACTTTTTCCGTAATGCGGGTAAACCCGGCCCATTTGGCAATCACCGGTATGTATCGGTGCATTTCACCATACACCGTAATGTTTTTTACCACCGCTTTCCGATAAGCTTTTAATCCGCAATTGAAATCATGCAGGTTGATACCGGAAATCTTGCGCGTAACGTAATTGAAAAACTTCGAAGGCACCGTTTTGGAAATGGGATCGTGGCGCTTCTTTTTCCAACCGCTCACCAACTGATAGCCGCCTTCCGTTATCAACTTATAGAGTTCCGGGATTTCATCGGGACTGTCCTGCAAGTCGGCATCCATGGTCATCACCACCTCACCTTCAGCCAGCTGAAAGGCGGTTTGCAAGGCGGCTGATTTTCCAAAATTTCGGTTAAACCGGATTCCCTTAAAGGCGGAATTGATTTCATTCATTTTCACAATTTCTTCCCAGGTGTTATCGGCACTCCCATCATCAACAAAAATGACTTCATAAGAAAAGCCGTGTGCTTGCATCACACGGCTAATCCATAGACTCAATTCGGAAATAGACTCCTGCTCGTCTTTAGCAGGGATAACAACCGAGATATTCATTAGACCACGTCCTCAGGCGGATTCTTTCTGACAAAGATAGAGGTAATGGCCGCTAACACGGCATAAATGATTAATCCAATTCCGTAGCTCATCGCCAGACCACTGGCGGAAAACTGATTCTCAGTCCGCTCGCGGGCATCGGCCAACGCCTGGTCCATCTGATCTTCCGGCATGCCAAAGCTTTCCATCATCGCCTGGGCATTCTCCATGGCCACCTCCGTTAATTTCTGTGGAAGCTCCGGATCGATTACCGTGTATAATACCATATTAAATAGGGTTGAGAGCAATCCGGAAATCGCCATCAAGACAAAGCCATGCTGAAATGCTTTTCCGTAGGCCAGAAATCCACCGATTTCGCCCCTGTAATTAATGCCGGCATAAATCGTTAATCCGATGGAAACCAGAAACACAAAAATTCCGAATTTCCAGTTAGCCAGCAGGGTATAGTCAACAGCATAGAAAATACCCGTTAACGCAATACCGATGATTCCCAGGATTACCCCCCACTTTAAGGCGTGTTGAAACAGTGATGGTTGTTCGTTTTGTTCTTCCATAATTAATTGGTTTTGGGTTGACGTCTTAAAATTACTGATAATATCATGCTAATAAAAAAACTAAGGATGAAGCTTTTCACCCAGTAGTCGAGCGCAAGATCACCTCCATGAGTATCCGGTAGGCGTTCTAAATTACGCTGATAGGAATCTTTTCCTAATTGTTCAACAATCTGAGGCTCAATGGCGCGAATTTGTTCAGTAGCCAGCGCGATATAGTCCGTTAAAAAATCCGGGTACACCAGGCACCACAGCCAAAGGGCGGCCGCTACCCCTGTGGCAAACACAATCGTGAACAACAGGTTGGTGATCATCGCCTGCCCAAACGACAATACCCCGTGCTGATAATCTTCCCGCAATTCGTGCAGGCCCATCACCATAAACACCCCAAACAACACAATTCGAAAATCCACATATACCGGAAACAGAAAGGGATGCTTGCCCATAAAATAGAGTGCCAGCAGAAATACGAATCCAAGCGCGGCTGCCAGCAATCCGTTGCGGACGGCAATGCGAACAAAAGGGGAAACAGCATTAAGCATCCAGCCAGTGCTTGTTGTTGTTGAACACGGCTACCACTTTGCCGGTCAGGGTTTGGCCTAGCCACGGTGAATTGCGGGATTTTGAATAGTTGGTTTCCAACTTATACTGCCAGGTACGGTTGGGGTCGAGTAGCGTAAGGTTGGCTTTGGTATCCGTATCCACCACCACCGGTGGTAACTTCAGTAATTGCCGCGGTGCCGCTGTCACTTTTCGGATCAGGTCTTCCCATTCCACCGATTTTGATAAAGCGGTTAATTGTGCTGCGAACGTCTGCAGGTTGGTCATGCCAAACTCGGCCTGATCAAATTCCAGAAACTTGCTTTCATCTTCATGAGGAGTATGATTGCTCACCAGCACATCAATGGTACCGTCTTTCAATCCTTTAATCAAGGCATCCTGATCCGATTTTTCGCGCAACGGGGGATTAACCTTGAAGTTGGTATCAAAATCCGATAGCACATCATCGGCATACAGAGGCTGATAGGCGGCAACATCGCACGTCACCTGCAAGCCTTTCTTCTTGGCGTTTCGAATGAGGTCAATGGATTTAGCCGTGGAGAGTTTTGCCATATGTAAACGACCACCGGCATAGGTCAGCAACTCAAGATTTTTACTCACCGCCACTTCCTCGGCAATGCGGGGCAGCCCCTTTAATCCCAGTCGGGTGCTTTGCGGCCCTTCGTGCATCTGGCCAAACAGGCTCAGCCAGGTATCTTCCGGGTGATCGAGGAGCAGGCCATCAAACTTTTGCAGGTATTGGAGTGACTTCAAAAAGATATCGGTATGCCACACCGGCTTCAGGCCATCTGTAAACCCAATAGCACCGGCTTCATGCAAATCGATCATTTCGGTCAACTCCTCGCCTTTGCAGTTTTTTGAAACCGCAGCCAGCGCATGGATCTGCACCAATCGGTTTTCATTATTGGCCGTGAGGTAGCTGATTTCATTTTTTGTTTGCACAGCTGGCTGGGTATTGGGCAAAACGGCTACTTCCGTAAAACCTCCAGCAGCAGCTGCCTTCGCCAGCGATTGCAAGTCTTCCTTTTGTTCATGCCCGGGGTCACCCACAGCAGCACCCACATCCACCCAACCCGGTGTCAGGATCATGCCTTCCGCTTCAATCACCCGGTCGGCCGAATAGTTTTTATCTCCAATCTCTTCAATGCGTCCGTTCTGGAGCAACACATTCTTTTTCTTTTTATGAAACGGAGATTCGGGTGATAAAATCAGGACAGACCGGATTAGAATTTTCACGTGTCTAGGGTTTGGTCACTCATTTCATAAACCTGATCAACAGGACTTCCGCCAGCAGGAAGACCAGCGCCAGGATCAGGGCATACTTCCACAAAGGCGTGCCCAAATATCTTGCTTTTATTTCGTTACTGAAAGTATCGACCGAGGCCGCCTCAAAAATGGAGATCTGATCACCACCGCCCAAAGCTGTCTTCACTTCTTCACCGGTCAGTTGCTTCAGAACGGACTCTTCCTTTTCGAGATTAAAGGCCACCAGATCGAGGGTATCGGCTTGATGCTTCACATAATAAAAGCCATGGTTCACCGAAAACCGCGGAATCTCCAGCAACAATTGGTCAGCCATTCTGCGCTGGGCCGGCACTAACTCCTGCGGGCCCACCATGCGAGCCGGTTCATCGCCCACCAGACTATCGGCCGGAATGGTAACCAATGCCGAAGACAAATAATAGTAGGGTTTGCGCTCCGCCCTTTTTCCACTGGCCGCCACCCGGTACATGACCGGAACAAAAATGGCATGGGCAGCAAAATCACTTGCCTCCCGATTAAGGCTACTGGCCAAAATAAATGCGTTTCCGATTTTCGATAAATACGGTCGACCATCTTTAAAGCGTAAGATGGCAGAACGATCAGGTCCCCAATCCAAGACTTTCTGAGCGGCCGGCATGGCCAATGCTGCCGAACGTTCCTCGAAAACATTATCAAAAAACGGATTTTGAAAATCCGGCTTGTCAAGGTCCATCCGCTCCGACCGCAGATTGACAGTAAGATTCGGCAACGAAAGCAAGGTTTGAAACGTGGATCGGTCGGGTTGTGTTCCGGGAATGACCAACAGGGTACCTTGATTGGTTCGGTATTGTTGCAAGGCAGCCGTGAGAGCCGCATCCATTTTATCCAACCCCGTTACTACCACGAGGTCCGCAGCTGACATCACGCTATAATCAACATTACTGACTGAATAGGACCTGAAGTTGAACAATTGCCGATTCCCATACACACTTTCCACGTAGGTGGTACGGGCATCGGGTTTAATTTCCACCACATTAAGCCGACCGCTGTAATTCAAGGTGAAATAAAACTCATTATCAAAACTGACCGGGTAATCGCTGAAGCTGAAGACTACAGGATTATAACCGCGCATGCCACCTGATAAATCGAACGAAGTTTCTGCCTGACTATTGGGCTGCAAGGTGACGGTACTGGTGGCCGCTTGTTGATTATTGATGGTGAGGCGAGTGACTAACCCTTCCACCGTTCGGGGGCCATCATTATGTAATCGAACGCGAATGGAATTTTCCTCCCCCCCAATGATGAACGGATTATCGAGCCAAACGGAATCCACATACACATTCGATACCGACTGATATTCGATGGGCACTAGCCGCACTTGCCAGGTAGAATCGAGTACGAACTCCGAACCCAACGTGGAAGCCTGAAAATCTGAAATCCAAAACACCGTCTGATTGCCCGTACCCAGGCGTTTGATCACTTCCTGAAACGAGCGACTAATCGGGGATACCCGCACTTGCGTAAGTTGATCAAGAATTTCCGCCCGCGACTTAAATGAATTGGAAAACGGAGCAAAATCGTTGGTGAGTAATTTGAATCGGGTTTCGGCCGGAAACAATTCCACAATTTCGCGAACGTAATTCACGGCAGCATCCAACGCGCGAAGCTTATCACCCACCGGGGTTGACATGCTGTATGAATTATCCAGATACAACACCAGATTGCGTTGCGATGTAAGCTGTTCGCGGGCTGGTAAAAACGGTTGGGCAAAGGCCAGCACGAGGAAGAACAAAAACAACAGGCGTGAGGCGAGCACAAGATATTGCTTCAATCTTCGCTTCTGGGTAGTCTCCTGCTTGACTTGTTTTAGAAACTGGGTATTCGAAAAGAAAATCCGCGTTGTTCTGCGGAAATTAAAGATATGGATGATGATGGGTATGGCCAGTGCAGTAAGCGCCCAAAGAAACTGCGGAAAGTTAAAACTCATCAGTGCAAAAATAAGGATTCAATCCTTACGGGAACGCCATTCCAGATAAGATGTTATGAGTTCTACAGGAAGGGTATTAGTGCCGGTTGGCTGCCTCGAGTACAGCCTCATTGATCCGCCTCACAAAGCCTGGACCTTCGTAGATAAAACCGGTATAAATCTGAACCAGATCAGCACCGGCCTGAAGTTTTTCCACAGCATCTTGCGGTGTCATAATTCCACCTACCCCAATAATGGGGAAGCCGGAGCCTAAGTTCTTGCGCAGGAAAGCAATCACTTCGGTAGCCCGTTGGGTCAAGGGCCGGCCACTCAAACCTCCGCTACCGATTTTTGTCACTCGTTCGGCTGCCGTATGGAGTCCCGCACGCGCGATCGTGGTATTGGTGGCAATCACGCCATCGGTTTTGGTTTCGCGCAAAATTTCAACAACATCCAACAACTGACCTTCTGTTAAATCAGGTGCGATCTTGAGCAATACCGGCTTACGTTGAGGGTGCTCGGCATTCAATGCCTGCACCGCATTCAACAATTGTTTCAACGGTTCTTTTTCCTGTAAGGCACGCAGGTTGGGTGTGTTGGGCGAACTGACATTGACCACAAAATAGTCAACATACGGATACAAGGCTTGAAAGCACAGCCGGTAATCGTCCACGGCTTGTTCATTCGGGGTTACTTTATTTTTGCCGATGTTACCGCCTACAATAACCGATGACGTTCTTCTTTTTAAACGGACTACCGCTGCTTCAACTCCCTCATTGTTAAACCCCATTCGGTTGATCAACGCCTGATCTTGTGGAAGCCGGAACAACCTCGGCTTGTCATTGCCGGGTTGTGGTTTGGGTGTTAATGTTCCAATTTCAATGAATCCAAATCCCAACTCCGCCAGTTCATCGATGAGCCGGGCATCTTTATCAAAACCGGCTGCCAGCCCAACCGGGTTAGGAAACGTGATACCCAACACCGTGCGCTCCAATCGTTTGTCAACCAGTTGAAACTGTTTACGCCACATGGAAAGCAACCCGATTTTACCGGCCACCTTCAGCAACCGAAATGTAACGTGATGAATGAACTCAGGTGGAAAAAGGAATAGGACCGGCCGGATGAAGAAATGATACATGCCTATTTCTTCTTCTTTTGCTTGACGGGTTTGGCAAATTTTTGAAATCCTTTTTGGACGATCGTTTGAATCAACACTTCTCCATCCGTTACCGACATGTTGGTGGTGGAGTTGATCCGCCAAACCATCATATTTCGTTTGTCATTCAAATCGATAATCAGGTTAGCCTGACGATAATCGTTCATATAGGTACGCTCGGTGGAGCCGGGTGTCAGTCCCATCGGGCCCAGATTGCCGGCATCGCTGCGGGCCATGGTGCCTACCGCATAGGATACCGTAAGGTCAGCAGCAGAATCCACGGCTTTCAGTCCTTTCAGTTCCAACTCTTTTTTCACCGAGTTGCGAACCCAGGCATGCAAGTGCTCATCACTTACCAGCCGTTGATCTTTCGGGGTAATAATTTCACCTTCACCAAATCGAAAGGTTTTGTATTGGGTAAAGTCGTGGTTCTTGTCATACTCCACTTTAATATCCTGGGCAGTTACGGTACCTGCCATTACAATCAAGCCGAAGAAGAACCACTTAACCATATCTCAAAGGTAAGCAATTAACTGCGCGGATGAAATTCCTGAATCACCTGCCGCAGGTAATCGCGATCGAGGTGGGTGTAAATTTCAGTGGTGGTAATTGATTCATGCCCCAACATTTCTTGCACCGCCCGCAAATCAGCACCACCCTCAATTAAATGGGTAGCAAAGGAATGCCGAAAGGTGTGGGGGCTGATGGTTTTCTTCAAGCCAATCCGAGCCGCCAAATCCTTAATGATCATAAAGACCATCACCCGGCTTAGTTTTCTTCCCCTGCGATTGAGGAACACAAAACTCTCGAAGCCCGGTTGTACCGCCAGGTGCACCCGGATTTCGGTCAGGTATATCTTCAGGTATTTCAAGGCGTCTTTTCCAATAGGTACCAACCGCTCTTTGTTGCCTTTCCCAATCACACGCACGAAGCCCACATCAAAATACACGTTGCCAATTTTCAAATCGACCAATTCCGATACCCGAAGTCCGGAGCTGTACAGGATTTCGAGCATGGCACGGTTTCGTCCTCCTTCCGGAGTGGAAAGATCAAGGGCATCCAGCAACCGGACTATCTCATCATAGTCCAGTGTGTCGGGTAGTTTGCGGCCTAACTTGGGGCCCTCTATCAACGCTGTAGGATCCTTTTCAACCAGTTCTTCAAACAACAGGTATTTATAAAAGGCCTTGATGCCCGACAGGATGCGCGCCTGGCTATAGGCACTCATGCCCAACTCATTAATATATTGGAGAAATCCCTGCAGATGTTTAGCCGTGAGAGCCAACGGACTTAAACCGGCAAATTTCATTTCCATGAATTGCGCCAGTTTTTCCACATCCCGCACGTAGGCCTCAACTGAGTTGGCCGACAAGGATCGCTCCAGCTTCAGGTAATTGCCAAAGTGCTTGATATGCGAGACCCAGTTTTTCATAAATGGCCTCAGCAAATGTGCAAATTATTTTTAACCCTACCGGTAAGCGGTTGGCGCTCCCGGTAAAAAGGGATTGTGGGGTTATTCTATTCTGAAATTTGGCAGTACCTTCGAAGTATGAAGATTCAGATCATCAACGGACCCAACCTGAACCTGCTAGGCAAACGTGAACCAGATACCTACGGCAGCCAATCGTTTGAGGCTTATTTTGAAACCTTAAAAGCTCGCTTTACGCAGATCAGTTTATCGTATTACCAATCCAATGTGGAAGGTGAATTGATTAACAAACTCCACGAAGTGGGTTTTCATGTTGACGGCATTATCCTGAATGCGGGTGCTTACACGCACACCTCCGTAGCCCTGCACGATGCCATTGCCGCGATTAAAACACCCGTAGTGGAAGTACACATTTCCAACGTCTATGCCCGCGAGGAGTTTAGGCACAAAAGCCTGATCACCTCCAAATGCAAAGGCCTCATTACCGGTTTTGGTCTGGAAAGTTATGCGCTGGCGATTACCTATTTTTCTCAGCCTACGTAATCCTACTCCACTTTTATAGGAGTGGTCCGTACACTGATCCCATTTTCATTGATCGCTTCAATCGCGAAGTAATAGGGCTTCATCCGATCCATCGTCTTCAGCCAGTACTCATTGGTACCGTGCACCATAATACTGGTGTATAACTTATCCGGTGCCAGGCCATACAAGATGTTATAAGCATAGGCATTATCGACCGGCCGCCACTTGATGAATGCACTGCGTTTATCCTTTTCGGTGCGCAAGACGACAAAGTCTTTTACTGCTTCTGGTTTGGAACCTGATCCGATTCCAAAAATTCGCAGACCGCTGAGCGCAAACTTGCCAGTAGGCATCTGCACGTTCTCCAGTTTGATGTATCGAGCCTTAACTGGTTGAGGCAATTCCACGTATTCGTGGGGCACATCTGTTTTGTTTGCACTCTTATCCACCAACACGGTCCACTTTTTTCCATCTACAGAAGAATACAATTTGTATTGATGAAACTGATCGGTGCGCTTACCCAAACGATCCGCAGCCACATCCTGATCGGCATAATTAATCTGGATGGCATGGACGGTGGAGACTGCACCGAGGTCGCTTTGAATCCACTCGCCAGCATTACCGGTAGCCGCACTCCAATAGGTTTTCATACTTTCATCTACCGCTTTATTGGCGGTATAATTACCCCAGGTAGTGGAAACCTGAACCGGTTTGTCGTAATTCAGCAACATCCAACCCGTGAAGGCACCCGGGGTTGATGTTCCCGGCAGGTAATGCGGGTAATCGCCAAAGGTGGTGTTGCACCACATTACATCATCGGCATCAAAGCCGGCCGGCCAGATGCCCAGCCTGCGCTCAAATGTATTTTTCACCGACAACATGATGGTGCTCACATGCCAGTAGTGGTTTTGATTATCCTGAAACGTGGAACCATGGCCCGCACCTCGGGCAAATCCACCCAGCTTGATACTCAACGGATCGGACTGCGGCACGAATGGCCCTAATGGAGATGGGCCCACTGCCACACCATCGGCATAGCCGCTGAATTCGGTGCCCGGTGCCCCATACTGCAGGTAATACTTGCCGTTGTGCTGCGTCATATGGGCTCCTTCAATAAAGGGATCGAGAAAGGTATTGTCCATATGCTCACCAAAGCGTTGCCACCCGTAACGATCCGGTTCCAAGAAATACAATTCCTTGCGCGCTCCTTGTGGTTGCAAGGTTTTGCGGTCCAATTCAACTCCATACAACGGATACCGGTTGCTGCTGCCATTGAACATATACAAACGGCCGTTGCTGTCGGTAAAGTAATCCGGATCCCAACCTCCGATGTCAAACTTCTCCACCAGCTTTTTCCATACATTGCCTGTCGGGTTGGTACTCATCCAAACGCTGAAGTCACGTGCGTAGGTTGAGCCCATCACGATGACGGTATCTCCGATTATCCCAACAGCCGGTGCACACAGTTCATCATAGACTTTATTCCACGGATTGAGAAACAAGCGTGAATGAAATTTCCAGTTGAGCATGTCCGTACTCGTCCAATAGCCCCATTGATTGGTACTGAATAAGATGAGTGTACCTTTATAATTCACAATCACGGGATCGGCTGTAGCCCGATGCCGGCCCCACTCGCTGAAATTGGGAATAGGCGTATAGCCATAATCGAGGTTGATGGGATTGCAATAGGTTTTTTGTTGAGCTGTCGCTATCAGGGTGGTTATTCCCATCATGACAGTCAGTACCCAGGATTTTATCATGCCCTGAAATTAAAATGAAAAGCCTGAATGTGAAATTCATCCTTCCATTCAAGCCATAAGCGAAAATTATTTTGGTCCATCAACCGGATTACTGCCAGGCGTACTGGTTTTCGGAAGCCAGCTGCCCTCAAACTTAAATTTGATCTTGCCTTGATAATCGGAACAATAGTAGGCCACACGATCCAGCGTTGCATTCACTTCGTTTTGATCCAGACCGGCTGCCTCCCGCAGCATCATCACATAGGTCCATTCATTTTTCTTACAGATCCAGGAGCCATACAGGCTATGGTTAATCTCCAGCAGGTTTTGGAAAAAGGCCTCTTTGTTTTTATCCGGCACTTCCACCAGCGGGCTCATCACCTGGAAATACCACCGCTCAGGGTTGTTTTGAAAATTAAATACATCAATCCAGATCGTGGCCCCTTTATAAATGAGCGACCATTGTCCGGGTTTTTGGCCCCGGCAGGCTACCGGGTCAACATTCAGGCCTTTAATGCTGGCTTCAACCAATGCAGAAGTTTGATTCAGATCCATAACGTAGGTGTTTTGTGATAGGGAACCGAAAATACGGAATTGTAAATACTAACACAATGCACCTGCACTGGCACTTTATCGGGTCATAAAATTGCGAATGGCTGTAGCCACTGCATGCGGCTGTTCTTCCTGCGGAAAATGACCTGCCGTTTCAATCGCAACAACCTCCGCATGCGGAAATCCGGAAACAAATTTTTTCAGATTGGTGACTTTCACGACCGGATCGCGCATGCCCCAGATCAGCAGCAAGGGTTTTGACTGCAAGGCTTCACGTTGCTGCCAGAGTTCTTCAAACCAGGGTTGGTCATGCAGCAAGGAATGGAGAAATGCCAACGGACCACCTCGTTCATTTCGCTTTAGAAAGGGCTGGGTAAACTGCTTCCTATGCTTGCTGGAAAGTTTCACCGCCCCGAACGACTGCGGCATTACTACCCGGGCCGAGAAATTGAAATTCCGGTACAACCACGGAATGATGGGGTTTCGCAGGATTTTGCTGAGCTTGATAAAATCCGGATCAGCTGCACTGCTGCCAATCCAGGAGTTGAGTATGATTATCCGCTTAATGCGGGCGGATTGGCGCAATGCCATTTGCAAACCAATGGGGCCACCAAAGTCGTGCAAGACGAGCGTGAGCTTGGTTAAGTTGTGATGGACCACAAACTGCTCCAAATTCAGGCTGTGCTGTTGAGGTGAGTAGTCATACGCCTCGGGCTTGTCGGATAAGCCGAAGCCCAGGTGATCTATCGCCATGCACCGAAACTCAGTTCGCAATTCTTTGATCACATTCCGAAAATCATAACTCCAGGAAGGAGTGCCATGAACAAACAGGATGGGTTCGCCCTGGCCCTCATCCACATAATGCAGATGATGAGCGTTCAATTTAAAATAGCGAGCCGCGAAGGGGTATTCAGTAGTATCGAGCCAATGCATATTTTTTTTGACTCAAAGATCAGTACCGTGGCGGTAAGCAATCTTGGTGCAGACCAACTCTAAATCCGCACTGAATTATAAAGCTTGCTGAAATTGGTGGGATCGATACCCAGGTAGGAAGCCAGGTACTTATGCGGAACTTCCTGCAACAGATGCGGACTGCGTTGACAGAAATTTTTAAAGCGTGCTTCCATGGAAAGACTGTGCAATTCGAAGTGGCGGGTAATCATGCCGGCCAGAATCTGTTCGGTGATTTTCCGAAATAACCGCTCCACCTGAGGAGCCTGATCAAAGGTAGTCTGTAAATGGGCATAACTCAGGCAATCCACTTCAGTGGCCGTAAGTGCAACGAGCCGATAGCGCGAGGGTTGTTGAAATGAAAAGGAATCGGGAATGGCACACAACCCGGGGGCATAGGTAAAGGCCATCACATACTCTTTGTCGTGTGCATGGAAATACGCCATTTGAATGCCCCGCTTTACGAAATACAACTCCCGCTGAATCGCTCCGGCTTCTACCAAGGCTTCCCCTTTTTTGAACGACCGCGATTTCAGGTGGGCCGTTAATAATTCATAGTCGGCTGAAGTCAGCGTATGAACCTGATCGAGATACTTTTTGAATTCCACTACTTGGTCTGGAAGTAA
>ERZ1066115.45-NODE-45-length-46518-cov-15.323785_pt1 | contig 46518 bp, 42 predicted proteins | sample MGYA00382762_ERZ1066115 | MGnify/ENA primary metagenome ERZ1066115 (study PRJEB33369, sample SAMEA5778345) | biofilm metagenome | biome: Industrial cooling water; feature: Water cooling tower basin; material: Biofilm | place: United Arab Emirates | collected... | reverse complement strand
CCTGAGCGAGCCTATGCGCAGGATCCGCATGACCCTGACCTGCTACGCCGCCGCCGACGAGTGCGTGCTCATCCGCGGCGAGACGGGGACCGGCAAGGACCTGGCCGCCTATGAGCTGCATCGACTGTCGAAGCGGCGCGACGGCCCGTTCCGTTCCATCAACTGCGCGGCCATACCCGAGACCCTGGCCGACAGCGAGCTCTTCGGCACGACGAAAGGGGCCTTCACCGGCGCCGTCGACAAGCCGGGGCTCTTCGAGGCGGCGCGGGGCGGGACCCTGTTCCTCGACGAGGTCGGCGAGCTATCGCCCCCGATCCAAGCCAAGCTCCTACGGGCCATCGAGAACAAGGAGGGGAGCCGCCTAGGAAGCCTGAAGACGATGCGCTACGACGTCCGCCTGGTCTGCGCCGCCAACGCCCCGCTGGAGCCGCCCGCCTTCAGGCAGGATCTCTTCCATCGCATCAGCGTCCTGCCCATCGCCATGCCGCCGTTGCGGGTGCGCGACGGCGACGTGGAGCTTTTAGCCCGAGCGTTCCTACGCGCCGAGGCGCCCGAGGCGCGCCTGTCCTCCGAGGCGATCGCGGAGCTCAAGGCCCGTCCTTGGTACGGTAACGTGCGCGAGCTCAAGAATTGCATCAAGCGGGCGGCGGTCCTAAGCTTCGGCGCGGCCGCGATAGGGCGGGAGGAGCTCAGGGAATGCCTCGACGCCGCCGACGGGGCCGGGCAGAGATACTTGAGTTAGCGGATGACTTGAATGGATATCGCCCTGAGGATCACGGCCGGCTCGCCGTCCGGGCCCGCGCCTATCATCGGCCGATCGGCCACGACGACGGCGCGCGAGCCGTCCGTAACGCCGTCGAGGGCCGTGAACGCCTCCCCGTCCGCTACGAGCAGCAGCTTGAAGAGCTCGATGCGCGAGGAGCCGACCCAGCGCCCTTGGCTCAGCTCGATGACGGAGCGCGGCGGCTCGTCCGAGACGACGAGCGGGCGCGAGAGGCTGCCGACGAGCAGGAAGGCCCGGCCGCGGGCGAAGTCGTCCAGGCTCGCCTGGTCCCGCCCGGCGAACAGGGCGAGCTCGATGACCGTCTGATCCAAGGCGACGGCGCCGACGTAGCCTTCGGCGCCTACGGCCTTATCTTGGGCGAATGCCGCGAACGCGGCCATGACCAGAACCAAGCCGGCGATCGTCGTACGGCGCATGAACCCTCCCTCGCGGCGCGGCCTCGACCGAACCGCCCGACCGGCGGCCGAGGCGGCCGCCCTTACGAACGGGCCCGGCCTCTCGGCGACCCGTCAACCAAGCCTAGCTCGTGAATCGCCCCGGGTCAAGCTCCGTCGCCGTCGCCGTCGCCGTCGCCGCGGCCGCCGCGGCTTAAGGCGGCGAATTTGGTGAAGATGCCTTCGAGACGCCCCAGCTCCGCCGGGCTCATGCCCGCGCGGGCCATGACGCTCGAGAGGAAGCGCTCTTGGTCGGCCCGCCCGGCGATTTTATAGAATCCCGCATCTTGTAGGATGTCGGCAATCCGACGCGCCGTTCCCTCGGCCCCGTCGCGGTCGGCCGGGGCGGCCGCCGTCGCGCTCGCCGCGCCCATCGCGCTAGCGGCCGTCCCGGCGAGCCACGCCTTTCGGAGCTCCCAGAAGCATAGTTGGACCGCATGGGACAGATTGAGCGACGGGAAGAGCTCGGAGCTCGGGATATGGGAGGCCAGGTCGCAGAGGGCCAGCTCCTCGTCGGAGAGGCCGTCTCGCTCATTACCGAATACCAAGCCGATCCGTCCCGGGCGCGCCGCGGCCTCCTCGGCGAAGCGCCGAATATCGACGCTTTCCTTACGCCGCCTCCCCATACGCCGGCTTAAGCCGGCGGCTAGGCTCAGGTCGGAGAGCGCATCCTTGAGCGAGGCGAAGCGTCCGGCCCGCTCATAGAGGGAGAAGGCGCCTAGGGCATAGGTCCTTACCGTATCCGGATCGAAGTCGGGGCAGGCGGCGAGCCGTAGCTCGGTAACGCCCATGCTGAAGAGGGCGCGGCATGAGGCCCCGACGTTTACGGCTCCCTCGGCGCGGCACAGGACGGCGACATAGCGTTCCATGGGCTGTATACTAACCCGTATGGACTCCTCGAATACAGCCGCCGGCCTCGCCGGCCTGCGTTGCCTGGTCGTGGGGGGCAGCGGCGGCTTAGGGCTCGCCTTAAGCCTCCGGCTGGCGCAAGGCGGCGCGTCGCTGACCCTGCACGGCCGTGAGCCGGCCCGATTAAGCGCGGCGGCGGAGGCCGTGCGCTACGCCTCGCCCGAGGCCCCCGCCCCGAAGCTACTCGTCTGCCCTCTGGAGCCGCTCGGCGAGCTCCTGCCCCGGCCCCTGCTCGAGGCGGCGCGGGAATGCGACGCCCTCGCGCTCTGCTACGGCCCCTTCGTGCATGCCTCGCTCGCCGAAACGGGACCGGCGGATTGGGCCCTGATGGCGGCGGCTAATTTGGCCTTCCCCGCCGCCTTGGCGTCGGAGGCCGCCGCGGCCATGGCGGGCCGGGGCTTCGGGCGCATCCTGCTCTTCGGCGGCACCCGAACCGACGCCATCCGGGCGTATAGGCGAAACGCCGCGTACGCGGCGGCCAAGACGGGCCTGGCCGTAGCGGCCAAGTCGATAGCGGCGGAGTTCGCCCCGCGCGGCGTCTCCTGCGCCTTGATTTGTCCCGGCTACGTGGATACCGAGTACGTCGGCGGGGAGTTCAAGGCCGGCATGGAACGCGCTTCGCCGCGCGGGCGCCTGATCGCGGCCTCCCGCGTGGCCGATTTCGCGGCTCGGCTCATGGAGGGCGGCATGGACCTGGCGAACGGGGCGGTGATCAATCTCGACGAGGGGCTAGCCTAGGGCTGATCGCCCATAGCTATGCTCGCTTGTCGAATAGGCTGGATTTTTCGACTTTCATAGCCGAAAATATTGTCGATACCTGAAATAAAGCTCGTTTGAGGCATTATTAAGCCGGCTTGTTTGACAGGCCATTGACGGCGAATTATTATGTTCATACAATCGGGCGATATAAACGATCTATGTTGTACCTTGGAAGAGGAGTATCATGACCAACAACGATATCGTTCCTGGTTTCGACGATGAGAAGGACGATAGCCTTAAGATCCGGCTCCAGAAAATCGACTCCGTCGAGAACTGCTTAGCCCTCTTCCTCACCGGCTATATCGATACCTATAACTCCAACTTTTTCCAGAAACGGGTCGGCAAGGCTATCGACGCCGGCTTCTCTAAGCTCGTATTTAACTGCGGCGGCTTGAATTACGTATCCTCGACGGGCATCGGCTCGTTTACCGCGTTCCTGAAGGCGGTAAAGCCGCGCAACGGCGATATCGTCCTCCTAGAGATCCAGCCCAAGGTCTACGAGGTCTTCCAGCTCCTCGGCTTCTCGCAGTTCTTCAATATCAAAGACAATATCGATGAAGCAGTCTCCTATTTCCAGCAAGGCTCTCAGCAAAACACGCAAACGATTTTCCCCAAAATATTCTCTTGTCCTATATGCAATAAGAAACTGCGGGCGGCCCGTCCCGGCCGCTTCCGCTGTTCTGAATGCAAAACCATCTTGGCCATCGATAACTCCGGGCAGGTCTTCCTCGGTTAATAGCCTCGCTCGCGGCTCGTCGTTTGGCAGAATAGAAGGAGATAGCCGATGCAGGGACTCAGCAAGGTCGAGGCCTACCTCATGGAGCTGGACATATCGTACCAAGAGGTCACCCCCGGTACCTTTTTTATCGAGGATGAGACCCGCGGGCTTCCCGGCGTCGCCGTGACCATCGACGAGCCGGTCGTATTCATCCGAACCAAGGTGATGGCGCTGCCTAAGGCGAAGTACTGCGAGCTCTTCGAGAGCCTCCTCAGGCTGAACGCGACCGACATACTCCACGGCGCGTACGGCATCGACGGCGACGACGTCGTCCTGGTCGATACCTTGGAGTACGACAACATGGATAAAAACGAGTTCGAGGCGGCCCTCGACTCGATAGGCATGGCGCTCTCCAAGCATTACGCGGTGCTTGGGGCATACCGCGACTGAGGATAGGAGGCTCGCCGTGGGCATATTCGATCGGTTTAAGACCGTAATTTCGTCGAACATTAACGATATGATCTCGAAGGCTGAGAATCCCGAGAAGATGCTCAACCAGCTGATCATCGACATGAACCAGCAGATGGTCGAATCCAAGAAGGCCGTGGCCATGGCCATAGCCGACGAGAAGAAGATCGAACGCGAGCTCCTCGAGCAGAAGCGCCAGGCCGAGGAATGGGAGCGGAAGGCCGTGATCGCCGTCAAGGCGGGCCGCGACGACCTGGCGAAGGAAGCCCTGCTGCGCAAGCAGGAGGCGGAGAACTACTACCTGCAGCTCAAGCCCCAATGGGAGAGCCAGAAGGCCGCCGTCGAGAAGCTTAAGGAGACGCTCAGGCAGCTCCAGAACAAGATCGACGAGGCGAGCCGCAAGAAGAATATCCTCATAGCCCGGGCGAAGCGGGCCGAGGCCCAGCAGAAGATCCAGAAGACCCTGACCAGCATGGCGGGCAATACCAGCGCCTTCGAGACCTTCGACCGGATGGCCAAGAAGGTCGACGAGATGGAGGCCAGGGCCGAGGCCCACGCCGAGCTGGCCGACCTCTCCCAGTCATCCTCGCTCGAGAAGGAATTCTCCAAGCTGGAGAGCTCCGGCGCCGGCGCGGACCTCCTCCTCGAGGAGCTCAAGCAGAAGATGATCGGCGAAGGCGGAACCAGCCAGGGCTAGCCGGTGCGCGCGCTGTTCGTCGGCGACGAAGGACGTTATCGCGCGCTGATCCAGGGGAGCGACCCGCCGCCGGGTTGCTCCCTCTTTTTTTGCCCGGCCCTCGCCGCGGCCGATCCCGAGGCCGACTGCCTGGTCCTCCCGGCGGAGGCCTTCCTGGCGGCCGGCTACGATCTTGGGCGGCCGCCGGTCATCGGCTACGGCGACGAGAGCCTCTTGCCCCTGTGCCTCGGGGCGGGGGCCTTCGACTACCTGCGCGAACCTTGGGGCCTGCCCGAGTTGGAGGCGCGCGTCCGTCGGCTGCGGGCTCGAGGCTTCGCGTTGGCCGGCGCCCGTTGCGAACTACGGCCTCATGAACTGCGCGGTCCCGTCAGCGGCGTCGCGCTCTCGCCGCGGTCCTACGAGGCCCTGCGCTTGCTCGTCGATCACGCGCCGCGCGCCCTATCGGCCGAGACCTTGGGCCGAGCCTTGGGGATGCGGGCGCCGGGCGCCCTACCCATGGCCGTATCGCGGCTCAGGAAATCCATCGAATCGGCGGCGGGGAGCGAGGCGTCGAAACGTCTACGCGGCGTGCGCGCCGGCTCGTCGTCCTACGCGACGGCCGCCGCGACCGCCGCGGGAAGCGCCGCGAGGACGCGGAAGTATGGATCATACTACCTAGCCCTGGACGTTTAAGCCCACGACGCTCAGCTTGTGGATAAGTGGTTGATAAATGGGGCACAAAATGACTGCTTCGTGCCGCGTATCCAAGATCTTGACAAGCTTGAGCGAATTTTGGAGAAATTTTTGTCTTGAGCGTGCTAATTGTATATATGAAAAGAGAATACGAATAAGCGCATGTGTAAATCAATCTTAGGTCAGATCGTTTCCCTAATCGGGAGCAGCTGGATTAACGGCTTCGTATGTGCGCTACTTGTGGATAACTTGTGAGGTGCCCTCTGTATAACTGGCCTTGGGCTTTGCTTGTCAACGACTTAGAGCCATGCTAGAGTTTAGCGTCATGAAACGCGTCGCGGCCCTCTTAGGGAAAGCCATCGGCCTCTATGTAGCCGCTTCGCTCGCGCTCGCCCTATTCGTCGGCCTACGCGCCTATCTGGACGCTTGGCCGATGTCCTTAGCCATGGCTACGCTGCTGGCCGGCTATACCCTGCCGCTCGCGGCTTGGACGCCGACCGCGCTCGTGTTGTACTACGCCATGAACAGGCTCATGCCGAATCGTCCGCTCGGCTATCTTCTCCTCCTAGCCTGCGGCGTCGTCCTCGGGGCCTGGCCGCTCGCCTTGGCGCGTTTTGGCGTACTACGCCTCGATACCGCGGCGGCGGCGGCCCTTTGGGATTCGGGGCGTTCGCTCTCGGTCTGGTACCTCGGCCTGGCCGAGCTCCCGCCCATCCAGGCCGCGCTCGCCGTATCCGGCGTCCTGTGGCTACTGGCCTCGGGCTGGGGGCTTACCCGCCTCGTGGGGTCCCGACCGCTCGTGGGCGCCTTTATCGCGCCGGGAGCCGTCTTCGGGTTTTGGCGGCTCGCCGAGCTCTACGCCGGCGGCGCGCTCTCCCCGGCGTTCTCGTTCGTCGGCCTGAACCTAGCCCCGGCCATGCAGGCCGCGGCGCTCTGTTGGCTCACGGGACTGGGCTTCGTAGGGTTGGATTTCTTGGTCGCCGCGAAGCCGGGCGCCGAGGCCGGCCGTGGATAAGCGGCGTTCGCTCTTCGTCGCCTACGCGCTGGGCATCATGGCCGCGGCCTACGCGGCGGCGTTCTTCTGGCGCCTGACGCAGGTCGGAGGCGCCGACCTGCTCTATTCCTTCGCGCTGCGTTGGGAGCTCATGGGCGCGCTGGTCGGCTTCGCGGCCTGGGCGCCGGCCCTCCTCCTCGTGGCGGCCGCCTTGGGGGCCGAAACGGCCGAGGGCCCGCCCGACTTCCACGCCACGGCCTATGCGGTGCTCCTGCCCGGCTTCTTCTTCGCCGCGGCCCTATCCATCCTCTTCCTGGTCGTCCAGCCCTACGCCGAAGCGCGCGTCGCCTTCTATGAACGGGCGAGCGTCGAGTTCGGCGAGCGCTTAGGGGCGGCGCGCGAACGCTACGCCGAGGGCGATTACCGCGCCGCCGAGCTGTACGCGCGCGACGCCCGGGCCATCGATCGCGACCATCCGGAGCTGGAGCGGGTCTACGGGCTGATCCAGGAGGCCTTATCGAGGCAGGCCGACGCCGAGGCCGAGCGCGCGTCCCGCGCCCGGCCCGACGATCCGCCCGCGCCCGATTGGCTAGTCGCCAATCGCTTCTACCTAGAAGCCCAGGCGGCGATGCGCGACGGCCGCTATTTCGACGCCCATTATCTGGCGAGACGCTCGCTGGCGGTCTACGGCGGCCGTCGGGAGGTCGTCAGGCTCATCGACGAGAGCTGGGCGGCCATGCGCAGCCTCGAACCGACGGCCGAGCAACGGGCCGACGCCGACTACTATAAACGAAAGCTCGAAGCCTACGACTATTTCGCGCGGGACGACGCCCTCGAGGCCCTTAGGCGTTTTTCCGCCTTGGCGGCCGAGCGGCCCGGCGATAAGGACGCGGCCGATTTCCTCGCCTTGAGCGCCCGGGCCCTGGAGCGGCGGGGCTTCTTCCTGGAGGAAAGCGAGCTCGCCTTCGGCTCGGGCGGCGGCCGCCCCTTGGCCCTCGGCCTGGGCGGCGGCGAGCTCCGCGCCGAGGCGGCGGCGGAGTCGGGCTCCGGCGTCTATTTACGGGACGTCTCCTTGGATTTCGGCGGGCGGAGCTACCGGGCCGAGCATGCGCGGCTGAACGGCGACGTCCTGCAGCTGCTCGCGGTGAGCCGCCGCGACCCGGCGCTCGCCTGGCGGGCGCGGGCGGCCGACGGCGGCGCCTCGCCGAGCTACGTCGAGCTCGGGGGAGCAGAGGCCGCGGCGCGCCGCTACCTGGAGTTGAGCGCGCCCCCGCGGGAGCTGCCCCTCCTGACCCTCCTGGGCGGGATGGACGACGCGCGCGAGCTCGGCATCGACGGAGCGGGCCTCTACGCCGACCTGGCGCGCCGCCTATCGTACCCCTTCGCGTGCGTTATCTTGATCCTTATGGGCGCGGGGCTGGGACTGCGCTTTAGGCCGAAATCGCGTCCCGGCGCCGCCTCGCTCGCGCTCTGGACCCCCGTCATGGCGGCTTTAGTCCGGCCCGTCTTCGACCTGGCCATAGAGTCGGCGCGGACGCCCCTAGAGCTGCTGTCGCGCGCGCTACCCGGAGGGACCTTCATCGGCGCTTGGATCGCCTTCCTCGGGGCGGCCGTCGCCTGTTCCCTCTTCATCGCGGAGCGCATCGCGCGCCATGCGCCGCGTCCTTAAGGCCGCGTTCCGCGGGCTGCGCGAGGCCGGGGCCGCGGCGGCGGAAGGGTCGCGCGGCCGACGCGGACGGATCGCGGGTATCTGCATAGGCGCGTTGAGCGGCGGCCGCCATTTCGCGTTCGGCGCGTTCGCCGGCTTCGTGATCGGCGCGCTCGTGGACGCGTACTTTGAACGGCGGGCCGCGCTCGACGAGGCCTACCGCGACGGAACGACGGGGGGGCGCGGCGAGGCGCCCGGCCCCGAGGGGGTCGGGGATCGCGTCGCTAACGATGCCATCGGAGCGGCCGAGCGCGCCCGGCTCTACGCCCTATTCGGCCTGGATCCCGGCGCGCCGCCCCCGGAGCTCAAGCGTGCCTACCGCCGTCTCTGCCGGGACCTGCATCCCGATAGGGCCGGCGGCTCCGAGGAGGGCTTCCGCGCCCTGAAAGCCGCCTACGATAGGCTCCTCCGCGCCTCCGGCGCGGAGGACGCGGAGGCGTCGAGCCGTTAAAAGTTCAGGAGCAGGGACGAGGGTTCCAAGAGGAGCGGCGCCGTGCCCATGGCTTCGACCGTAGCCGCCGCGGAGCCGAGCTCGGCCAGGCCCCGGATGGCCGCCGAGCGGGATAGGCCGCTCGCCGACATGAGCCACGGCCCAAGATCCATGATGGAGCCCGGCGATTCGTAGCGTAGCGCCAAGGGGCGGCCGAGCCTCAGGCCCATGGCCCGGACGGCGGCGTCGAGACCGCCGATCTCGTCGACCAGGCCCAGCTCCGCGGCCTCGGCGCCGAGCCAGACCTGGCCCTTGCCCAGCTCGTCGGCCCGCTCCGGGCTCAGGCCGCGGCCTTCGCTCACCGTCGCGATAAAGCGGGCGTAGATCGACGCGATGGCCTCGTTCAGGGCTACGGCGTCGCCGGCCCTGGGGGGAAGCAGCGGGTTGGCGAAGGCGGCGTTGTCGCCGGGGCCTATGGGCTCCGCGTTGACGCCGAGCCTGTCGACGAGCCCGCTGGCGTCGGGCAGGAGGCCGGTGACGCCGATGGAGCCGGTGATCGTACCCTCTTCGGCCCAAATACGCTCGGCGTAGGCTGAAATATAGTAGCCGCCCGAGGCCGCATAGCCGCCCATGGAGACGAACAGGGGCTTCCCGGCTTCGCGGAAGCGCCTTACTTCGCGCGCGATATAGTCGCTGACCGCGGCGCTGCCGCCGCCCGAGTCGACGCGTAGGATGACGCCGGCGACGCCCGCGTCGTCGCGCAGCTCGGCTAGCCTGGCGGCGGCCGATTCGCCGACGCTGGCGCCGGCGACCCCGGGGCCCTCGATGATCGAGCCCGAAAGGCCGAGCACGACGACGGTTTCGGCCAGCGGATGCGCGCCCCAGCTCGCGTCCTTCGCCGCGCGGTAGGCGTCGAGCTCGACGCGCTTCGTCCAGCCGCGGCCTTCGAGCCGATCGATGAATTCATCGCGGTAGGCCAGCTCCTCGGCCAACCCGGCGGCGACGGCCTTGCTCGGGATCAGGTAGGGGCCGGCCGCGATGGCAGCGGAAGCCTCGGCCGCGAGCTTGTCGCCGCGTCCCGCGGCCAAGCGGGCGGCCGCTTGGCGCGATAGCCCGCCTAGATAGCGCTCCAAGCCTTCCCGCTCGGCGCTCGTCATGCCGTATTCGGTAAAGGCGTTATAGGCGGTCTTTTCGTCGTGCGAGCGTAGGGAGCGGAAGCGCAGCCCGAGCTTGTCGAACAGCCCCCGGAAATAGAGCCGCGCGCCGCCGAGCTCCACGAGCGCTATCGAACCGTTCGGATCGACGGCCAGGTGGTCGGCTTGGGCGGCGAGGTAGACGTACGCGCCGCGTCCGACGTTCCGAACGTAGGCGTAGACCGGCTTGCCGGCGGCGCGGAAGGCGCCTAGGGCGCGCGCGAAGGCCTGCCCGGCCGCCTCGGAAGGCGGCTCCGGCGGCTCGAGGAGGACCAAGGCGCCTATGCGCGGGTCGTCCGCGGCCGCGAGCGCGGCTTCGACGTACAGATCGAAGGCCGAGCGTCCGCTCCGTGCGGCCGACATGCCGGCCGGGCCGCGGAACCCGCCGCGTTCGGACCCGTCGATGACCAGGGCCGCGGGTCGCGGCGCGGCGAAGGCGGGCCGGGCCTTAAGGCGGGGATCGGCCCGCAGGGCCGCGCCGAATCCGTAGCGCGCGCCGGCCGGGGCGGACGCGGCGGCCGCCAGGTCGGGGGCGGCCAGCGCTAGCTCCGTCGGGCCGAGCGCCATCGTCAAGCCGAGGCCGAGCGCGCCCGAGCCGAAGTCGTAGGACGCGCCGATCCTGGCCGCGTCGTCCAGCCGGACGCGGGCGAGCGCCCCGCGCCAGCTCAAGCCGGCGTCGCCGTAGCGGGCCGTGGCCGACAGGGTCAAGACCGAAGCGAGTTCGGGCCGCGACTCGATGAAGGCGAAGGGCCGTATGGCTAGGCCGAAATCCCAAGTCGGCGACGCCGAAAGGGCGTCCGTCAGGCCCAGGCCCAGCGAGAGCGCCGCGTTCGGGCGGATCAGGTAGCCTATATCCCAGGCGCCGCCGCTCCGGTAGCGCACGCCGCTCGACCAGGTATCGCCCAGGGCGAAGGACGCGATGATTTCCCGGGTCGGCGATCCTAGCCCGTCGTCGGCGTAGCGGTAAAGCAGGCCCGGCAGGCCGAAGGCCAGCGCGTAGGGCGCGCCTTCGAGCCGACGGTCGGCCAGCTCGTCGAACGAGGCCTCGGTAAAGACGCCGGCGCTCAGTTCGAGCGTCCGGCCCCAGGCCGCCGGGTTGTAGAACCGGTCCCAAAGGCTATCGGGATCGGGATCGGCGCTGAAGTTCGGCGCCGCGAGGTAGCCGGGGCTCGCTTGGGCGCCCGCGCCCGACACGGCGAGGAGGGCGAGGAGGGCGCCCGCTATCGCGGCGGCGCGTCGTTTCTTTCGCATACGGACCTTTCTTCTTATGGCTCGCGTCGGGCCTGCGGCCCGCGTCGATACAACGGTATCGCCGTCGGCTTAGAAAACCAAATCGTAGCGGGGGGTTGCGGTGCGATTATTCGGCGACGCGCCAGCGCAACGTACGGCCCGCGGCGAGCGGGACGGCGCCGTCCATAAGCTCGGGGACGGTCCAGGCCGAGCGCTCGAGCCGAAGGATGCCCCGCGCCGGCGCTAGGCCGTAGAACGCGGCGCCGGCGCGGCTTACGAAGCCCTCGAGCGCGTCGAGGCGGCCGAGCTCCTCGAAGGCCTCGGCCAGCAAGGCCAGGGCCGTCGGCGCGGCGTAGCAGCCGGCCGCGCCCGCCGCCTTGGCTTCGGGCGGGTGGGGGGCCGAGTCGCTACCGAAGAAGAACTTGGGCGAGCCCGAGCTCGCCGCCGCGCGGAGGGCGTCGCGGTCGCGCTCGCCCTTCAGGACGGGCTTACAGTAGAACGAGGGCGAAAGGCGCTCGCCGAGGAGCTCGTCTATGGTGAACGAAAGGTGGTGGGCGGTAATCGTAGCGGCGACGCGATCGGGCCAGGCCGCGACCGCCTGAGCCCCCGCCCGCGACGAGACGTGCTCCATGACGAGCCTCAGGCGGGGATAGCGCCCGATGACGCGGTCGAGGACGGGTAGGAAGGCCTCCTCGCGCTCCATCGCGGGGCGGGCCGGATCCTCGGCGTGCACCGAGAGGACCAGGCCGAGTTCCTCCATGGCCGCCAGCTCCTCGGCTACGGACTCGGGCGAGGGGACGCCGTCGGCGGCGTTGGTGGTGGAGCCGGCCGGATAGTATTTCCCGGCCACCGCGCCGGCGGCGGCGCAGTCCCGCACGGCCGCCGCGCCCATGCCCGGCAGTAGCTTGAAGGCGAAGAGCGGCTCGCAGGCGTAGCCCGCCATGCCCGCCAGGACGGCGCGGCGGTAGTCGCCCAGGGCCCGGCCGGACGAGATCGGGGGGACGGTGTTGGGCATGGCGAGCGCGCGGCCGAAGTGGCGCGCGCTGCGGGCCGCGTAGGCGGCTAGGGGCGGTCCCTGCCGCAGGTGGACGTGGAAATCGTCCGGGCGCGCGATCTCCAGGCTATCGCCGTCGGGGCGGTAGGGCGTCCCGGCCGGCGCGTCCGCCCATCCGTCCCGCGCCTTATCGCCCGCCATGGAAGGATATCTCTAGGATGGAGACGTCGTCGACGAAGGGTTCCCCCGCGCTCCGCCCGCGCACCGCGTCGACGATGCGGCGGATGGGCGAGATGCAGTCGGGCGCGCGCGCGCAGTCGGCGCTGTGGGCCTCGAAGAGCGCGACGAACTCCTCCCAGCCCAGGAGCGAGCCGTCCTTAAGGCGAACCTCGTAGAGCCCGTCGCTGAACAGGTAGAGCTGCGAGCCTAGGGGCACGAACGCCTCCCGCTCGGGGAAGTCGGCCGCGTCGTCCACGCCGATGATCGGCCCCTCCGATACCAGCTCCTCGGCCCGCTCCCCGGGCTTGCAGAGCAGCGCGGGAGGCGAGCCGCCGGTGGCGTAGCGTAAGGCGCGTCGGGTCGGATCCCATACTCCGTACCAAATGGTAAAGTACATGTTGTTCTGGTCTTCGATGCGGAACGACTCGTTGAGCCGGGCGAGCACCGACCTAGGCGAGCCGTAATCCAGGCCGCCCAGGCTCTTGGCCTTGAGCAGGTTCATGACGGTCACCGAAAGGAGCGCCGCCTCGATGCCGTGCCCGCTTACGTCGATCAGGAAGAAGGCCAGGCGCCCGTCGTCCAGGCGCTGGTACGAGAAACTGTCGCCGCCCAGGCTCAGCGACGGGATGAACTCCCAGTCGATGGCCAGGCCGGGCCAGCGCACGCGCTGCGGCAGGAGGCTCCGCACGTACGCCGCCGCGTCGCGTAGCTCGGCGTTCAACCTGGATTGAGCCCTGGCCAGGCTCGCGACCGCCGCTTCGTTCCGCCGCTTGTACTCGCGCTTCTCCAGTATGTTGTTGATGCGCGCCCGGAGGATGACCGGGTTGAAGTCCCGCGGCAGGTAGTCCTCGGCGCCGAGCTCCAGGCAGCGCGCGATCGAGGCGTCGTCCTCCAAGGCGCTTACCATGATGATCGAGACTTCCCTCAGGGCCTCGTCGGCGCGTATCAGGTCTAGGAACTGAAAGCCGTTCATGCCCGGCATCATGACGTCCACCAGGGCTATGTCGAAGGAGGCTTGGCGCAGTATCGACAGCGCCTCTTGCCCGTCGGCGGCCTGGCAACTCAGGTGGCCCTGGCGCTCCAGGAGGCGGACGAGGAGCTCGCGGTTGATCGCGTCGTCGTCCACGACCAGGACGCGGCCGGGGCGCACGGCCTTGCCCGCATCCTCGCCGGAGGCGACGGTGATCGCGTCCGGCACGAAGGCCCCGCGCTCCTCCCGGTCGCGCAGGAGGTCGACGAGCGAGTTCACGGCCTCCTGGACGCGTCGGAGATCCTCCTCCGGGCCGGCCTCGAGCCGCAGGCGCTTTACGACCTGGATGGCGTTCATCAGCTCGTAGATGCGGCCGTAGGCCTCGTCCCGCAGGGCCTCGACCCGGGAGGGGGCGGCGCCAGCTTGCGAGCCGTCGGCCGTGGCTCCCTCCGGCCTCGGGGCGGCCGGCGCCGCGTCGGCGTCGAGCGCCAGCAGGTAGGCGAGCGCCGGCGCCTTGAGGGCGGCGGCCGCCGCCTTAAAGCGCGCGATGGCCGGCTTCGTCCCCTCCGTCCCCTCGGCTTCGGCGACCATCTCGGCGTAGCCCAGGGCGTGGTTCAGGAAGGTCCGCGCCTCGTGCCTGAATCTGAGTTGCCCGCGCGCCGCGTTAGCTTCGTTCGGCATGCTCTTCAGCGTACTTCCTGAATTCCTCTTCCGACATACGCTCCGCGTACATGGGATAGAGGGCTTCGACGAGCTCCTCAAGGGTGGGGAACTTCGCGCCATCGAGCTTATAAGCCATTGGGTACTCCCTGCGCTCTTTCTCTAATCGCTACCATCCTAGCCCAAGGCATCGCTTTTATCAACGCCGAGTTTATCCGCGCGCTTGCCCGGTCCGTCGGACCGTGCTATGCTGGTATATCCCTTTTTGTATCGATAGGACGAAGCGCATGACCGTACGCGAGATCGTAAGCACCCTCGACGGCGCCCTCCTGACCGGCGAGGAGCTCCTGGACCTGGATATCAAGGCGGCCTGCGGCGCCGATCTCATGTCCGACGTCATGGCCTTCGTTAAGGACGGCGTCGTGCTCCTGACCGGGCTCGTCAATCCCCAGGCCATACGCACCGCGGAGCTCATGGATATCAAGGTCGTGGTCTTCGTGCGCGGTAAGAAGCCGCCGAAGGATATGCTGGACGAGGCGGCCGCCAACGGCATGGCCGTCATCGCGACGAAGTACTCCATGTTCCTCGCCTGCGGCCGCCTGTACGAGGCGGGCCTTCGCTCCGGCGGCACCCGGGATATTCAGTAGGCCCATGAAGCTCCGCTACGAGGTGCCCGGCGACGATCTGTCGCTGGCCGGCCGAGCCAGCACCGAGGTCAAGCGCGCCTTAGGCCGCCTGGGCATAGATCCCGCGGACGTCAAGCGGGTCGCCGTGGCCATGTACGAGGCCGAGATCAACATGGCCATACACGCCGGCGGCGGCGTCGCCGAGGCCGAGATCAGCCCCGGGCGCGTCGTCGTGGTGATGGAAGACCGCGGGCCGGGCATCGCCGACCTGGAGCTGGCCATGCAGGAGGGCTATTCGACCGCCCCCGAGAGCGTCCGCGAGCTGGGTTTCGGCGCCGGCATGGGCTTGCCCAACATCAAGCGCAACGCCGACGAACTGCGCATCGACACCGAGCCTGGCCGCGGTACGACGGTAACCATATCCATCGGCCTTAAGCCGGCCGCTTCGGACGAGGCGCCCGCCGGCGCGTCGGCGGGCGTCGCGTCGGCGGGCGGCCGCGAGGCCTAGCGTGGGCGACTTCAGCTTCCATTCGGTGACCTTGGAGCCGTCCAAGTGCACCGGCTGTACCACCTGCATACGCTACTGCCCGACCGAGGCCATCCGCGTCCGCAAGGGACGCGCGTCCATCATGGACGACCGCTGCGTCGACTGCGGCGAGTGCATCCGCGTCTGCCCGCAGGGCGCTAAACGGGCCGTCTCCGACCCCCTGGCCGCCCTGGAGCGCTTTCCCCTGCGCGTCGCCCTGCCCGCGCCGGCCCTGTACGGCCAATTCGACGAGAAGTATACGGTCGACCGGATCCTCTGCGGGCTGCTTTCCTTAGGCTTTACCGACGTGGTCGAGGTGGCCTGGGCGGCGGAGCTCGTCGCCGACGCCACCGCCGCCTGGATCGACGCGGCCGAGGACGGCGGGCCTTGGATTTCGTCGGCCTGCCCGGCGGTGGTCAAGCTCCTGCAGGTACGCTTCCCCAGCCTCCTCGACCGCCTGGTCCCCGTGCTGTCGCCCATGGAGGCGGCGGCCCGCGCCGTGAAGGAAAAGCTGTATCCGGGGCGTTCCGACGTGGGCGTCTTCTTCATATCGCCCTGCGCGGCCAAGGTGACCGTCTCGCGCTATCCCCAGGGCGTCGCCGGCTCGGCGGTGGACGGCGTCATTGGCATCAAGGACGTCTACCTGCCCCTGCGCACGGCCCTGCCCGGGGTGGAGGAACGGCCGCTGGGTTCGGCCAAGGCGCGCGGCGTAGCCTGGGCCCATATCGACGGCGAGAGCGACGCGGTCGGCAATCCGCGCGGCATCTCGGTCAGCGGCATCGCCGACGTGATCGGCGTGCTCGAGGCGCTGGAGAACGGCAAGCTCCGGAACGTCGCCTTCATCGAGGCCTTGGCTTGCCCGGCCGGCTGCGTGGGCGGCCCGCTTACCGTGGAGAATCCCTACATAGCCCGCGCCCGCATCCGCGCGCGGGAGCGCCGTATCCAAGGCCTAGGCCCGCGTCCGGAGCCGATCGACGCCCGCGGGCTCGGCCTAGCCTGGCAGACGAGCCTGGAGGCGCGGCCCGCGCTGCGGCTGCACCCGGATATGCTCAAGGCCATGATCATGATGGAGGAGATGGAGCAGGTGCAGGCTTCCTTGCCCGGCTTGGATTGCGGCTCCTGCGGGGCGCCTAGCTGCCGCGCCTTCGCCGAGGACGTAGCCCGGGGGCAGGCGCGCATCACCGATTGCATCTTTAAGCTCCGGGAGAACGTGCGGAAGCTGGCCGAGGAGCTTATCGATATGGAACGCATCCAGCCGCCGGGGCTGGACCGGGATTAGGCGGCGGCGGACCGATCGGGCCCGCCTGAGGATGCGGGCTTAGGCGAGCCGCTTCCGCCGCGTCCGGACCGGTTCGGCGGCCAGGGCGGCGTCCGCCGGCGCGCCGGCCGGTTTCTCCCGCATGAAGCTATAGAGGAGCGCGTAGCCGGCCTTGATGCGCCGGCCGAAGAGCTCGCGTATCTTCCTATCCATCTCCGCCAAGGTATCGAATCCGTAAACCTTCTCCCGCTCGCGGCCGTCTCCGGTCCGCCAGGCTATGGTCAGCGCGTAGGCGGCCGTCAGCAAAGGCTGGCGATCGTGGATGGTGTAGTATCGGATAGCGCCGTTAGCTCCGGGCTTATAGAAGGTTATAATCATACAGTTCCAATCTCGGCTTCCCGACGGGTTTGCTTAAGGGCGCGCGGCTCCGAAGCGGGATGAATCCTAGCATAAAAAAGGCCGCCTGTGCGAGGCGGCCCTAAACGGCCCCGATCCGGGGCCAACGCCTTACAAAAGGCGTTCATACGCTGAACGAGGGCGCACCCCCGTTGAAAGATCTTAGGCGATCGCCACGATACCTCGCGGCGCCGTCAGGACCGGCCAAGCCGGTCAAAACCTGTCAGGCGGAGTGTCCATGGCGGCCTCCTCTCGAATCCATGAAAGGCGAGGATTGCAAATGCGCATGTCCCTAGCGCTCTTGTACTCCTTATGACTAAGATTAGTCCGCACCATGAAAAAAACAAGGGTATTTATGTAATTTTAATAGCTGAATTGAATTTGACAAATTGGAGACGGGCGATTATATTCTATCACTGCTTATTCTACTTTATACGAAAAGCCTTGAAAGGCTTTGCGTTTCTTGCCTAACGTCGCACTATTTTGCATCGGGGAGCATCACCCTTGAATAAGAAGGATTTTCCACGCATCCATTTCTACGATCAGGATTTCGTGGATGTATATGACCGTAGTTGGGCGTGGATCGCCGATTATTGGGCCTCCGGAGGCCCCGATAGCGGCATGGGTAACGCTAAATTTTTTTACTATCCGCCCCAGCGGCGTTTAGACCAGCTTGAGTCCATCTTTTCGTCGTTTTATCTCGTCTACTCCAACCGGATATACGCCGCGTCGAACGGCCTAGACGCCCTCTACGCCAAGCAGGAGCCGGACGGGGCCATTCGTTCCCTGTACGATATCGATACCGGCGCGCCGGTCCTGAGCCCCGACAATCCCGAGGGCATATCGCTCCCGATCTTCTCCTGGGCCGAGTACAATCTCTACCATAAGACCGCGAACAAGAAGCGCGTTAAAGAGGTAATGCCGGTCCTGCAGCGCTACTACGCCTGGATAGAGGCGCGCTTCAAGCGGCCGAACGGCCTCTTCGAGGTGCCCTTGGCGGCGACCGGCATGCCTAACTCGCCGCGCGAGGAGGCCGCCTACCTCGTCGACTTCAACGCGGCGATGGCGGTAAACGCCCTCTATATGTCGGCCATGGGCGATATCCTGAACGACAAGGATATCAGCTTCCAATACAAGCGCAATTACTTCTCGCTGAAGACCCGCATCAACAACATGATGTGGAACCATGACGACGGCTTCTACTACGACGTCGACGCCGCCGAGCGGCAGCTCAAGGTGAAGACCCTCGGCGCCTATTGGCCCCTCCTGGCGGAGATAGCCAACGAGGAGCGGGCGGAGGCCCTGCTGGCCCGCCTGACCGACCCCGGCTGCTTCGGGACCGACAACCCCTTCCCGACCCTGAGCGCCGACGCGGAGCAATACGATAAGCGGGGCTACGGCTACCGCGGCGCCGTCCTGCCTCACTTTACCTACATGGTCATCAAGGGCTTGGAGAAGTATAACCAGTGGGAGCTGGCCCGCGACTGCGCCATCCGCCACCTGTATTTCATGCTAGATAGCGCCCATCCCAACGGCGATCGCCACCAGACGCTCTGGGAGGCCTATCAGCCCCAGAACGAGGGCAAGGCGGTCTGGCCCGATAAGGCCGACTGGCCGCGGCCCCAGTACCTGGGCTTCGCGGGACTGGCGACCGTGGCCCTCATGATCGAGAACATCATCGGTTTGGCGGTGTCCTTGCCGCGCAAGACCGTGGATTGGATCATACCCAACCTAGAGATCATGGGCATAGAGAACCTGAGCCTTAAGCGCAACATGGTTACGATCCTGTCCAATAAGAGCGGGCGGGGTTGGGAGATCCACATGGAGTCGGAGAAGCTGTACTACTTCACGATCAACGTGCTCGGCAAGAAGAAGAAGACCCTGCCTATCCCGTCGGGCAAATGCTCGATGCTCATCGATAAGATTTAAGCGCGGCCGTCGAGCCGGCCGGGCGACGCCGTCGAGTTGATCGGGCGACGCCGGCCGGCCGGAAGCCTCCCGCCCGCCGGCCGGAAGCCTCCCGCCCGCCGGCCTGGTGATGCCGCCGGCCGAGGGCCGCCCTCTGCGCGGCGGGCTCGCTTACGGCGGGCTCGTCCGGCCGGCTCGTCAGCTATCGGGCGGGCTAGCCCTTAGCCATGACCCTGAGCTCCCCCATCATCGCGAAGCCGGATATCTCCACCCAGCTCTCGGCGCCGCGGGTCTGTTGCTCCACCTCGCGGTCGACCCGGCTCTCGGCCATGAGGGCGAAGGCGCTCATGCGGACCGGCAAGCCGCGCGGCACGATGATCCTGGTCTCGCCCATGAGCGTAAAGACTTCTATCTTAAGCGGTCCGGGCGGCAGATCTACCTCGCGTAGGTCTATCTTGGTAGAGCCCATGACCGTGAACGACGAGACGCGGTCGCTCGATAGCCAGTTCCCGGCCAGATGCCGATCGCCCATCACGCAGCCGGTATTCATGGGGACGCCGCCCGCCAGGTCGGGATTGATGCGAAGCCCGTGGCTCTCGTCGCTCGGCCGGCGCTCGGAGCGTCGGGAGGGTTCGCCCCGCGCGGCGCCCTTCCGCACGACGGGTAAATCCGCCGTGAGCTCGTCGAGCTCGCGCGGCAGGCGGGCGGCGTTGGCCAGGGCGGCGCGGCGCTCGTACTCGTCCATATCGATGCGGTCGGCGGCGAAGGCCTCGGTCAGGCGGTCGATAGCGGCCTGCTTGAGCGGCTCGAGCTCGCCCGGATAGCCGTAGCTGGGCTGGTTCGTCATAAATATCCTCCTGCAGCGTATATCGGGCCCCCGGACGGGCTCCCGCGCCGGCCCCGAGGGCGCCGGCGAATACCTTAGCTCTTATAATACTGTTTTATCCTCCGCGTAGCTACGCCGCGGCGGCTGCCTTTCACCCGGCGGACGATCGTCGCCGCCTCAAGGCGATTGAAAAAGGCGGCGCCTTGGCCGATAGTAGTCGTAGGCGCCATGAATATCCTCGAACGGCTCGGCTCGAGCGCGCGCGAACGCGGTTCAAACCTCCTCTACGGCCTGGGTTTCTTTTGGAACGTGCTTAAGGAGACGGCCCGCTTCTTCCGTAAGAGCCAGGTAGGCTACAAGGTCCTCATCATGCAGATCCTGTTCACCGGCTACGAGGCCTTGGCCATCAGCGCCGTGATGGCGGTGGCCATCGGCGCGGCCATCAACGTGATCGGGACCAACCTCCTGCCGCAGTTCGGCCAGAGCCAGCTCATGTACACGATCCTGATCATCGTCATCACGCGCGAGCTGGGACCGCTCCTCACGGCCTTCGTCATAACCGCGCGTTCGGGCACCGCCATAGCCACCCAATTGGGCGGCATGGTGGTGAGCCACGAGATCGAGGCGTACGTCGCCGTGGGCCTTAACCCCATCTCGTACCTCGTGGTGCCGCGCTTCATCGGCGTGACGGCCTCCATCGTCATCCTGACGGTCTACTTCAATATCTTCGGGCTCCTAGGCTCCTTCGCCGTCGTGCAGGTGATCAGCCCCATGCCCATAGGGGAATACCTGCGGAATCTCCTCGGAACCCTGACGGTGGCGGACATCGTGATCGGCCTCATCAAGGCGGCGGTCTTCGGCGTGATCGTGTCCGTGGTGTCCACCTTCCAGGGCTTCTCGGTCAACCGCGCCAGCACCGAGGTGCCGGTGGCGGGCATACGCGCGGTCGGGCAGAGCTTCATCCTGATCATCCTGGCCGACGTGATCCTTACCTTGGTGCAGTATGCCTAGCGACGAGAGGCCGGCGGCCGCCGCCGTCCCGGCCGTCCCGGCCATCGAGCTCAAGGCCGTGAGCGCGTACAGCGCCGGGTACCAGGTCCTGTCCGAGCTGTCGGTAGCCTTCCCCGAGCGCCGCACCAGCGTGGTGATGGGCGGGACCGGCTCCGGTAAGAGCGCCCTCCTGAAGGCCGCGGCGGGCCTCCTTCTGCCCGGCTCCGGCTCGGTCGAGTTCCGCGGGGTCGACATGGCGCGCCTCTCGCGCAAGGAGGAGGCGGAGTTCCGGGCTAAGAGCGGGTTCGTATTCCAGGACGCGGCGCTCTGGTCGGATACGACCATCCTGGGCAACGTTTCGATGCCGCTGTCCCTGCATAAGCCCTGGATGGGCAAGAGCGACGCCGCGGAGGCGGTGCGCCTGATCATGAAGCGCCTGGGTTACGACGGGGGCATGGCCATGCGGCCGGCGGACCTCTCCTCCGGCGAGCAGAAGATGGCGTCCATCGCGCGGGCCGTGGTGCACGACCCCGATATCGTGTTCATGGACGACCCGGCCGTGGGCCTGGACGAGGACGCCACCGAGCAGCTCTTTAGCCTGATCGAGGAGCTCGAGTCGCGCGGCAAGACGCTGATCATCGTGACGAACGCCTCGGAATTCGCCTATCGATTCGCCGACATGCTGGGTATAATCCGGGACGGCCGGCTCGTGGCCTTCGGGCCCTATGAGGAGACCCTGGCGCGCGCCGAGCGGGAGCCGGAGCTGAGGCTGGAGCGCCTCAAGGCCCGCGGTATCCGGGCGGCCAGGAGAAGGCGGGAGAGCCTATGAAGTTCAAGATTAAGTACGCCGACCAGATCGTGGGCCTCTTCATCCTGGTCGCGCTCGGGCTTTTCTTGGCGGTCATCATCTTGGTCGGCGCCAACCAACGTTGGTTCTCCCGCGACTATCGCTTCAAGGCGGTCTTCGCCTCGGCAGCCGGCGTGCCGGCCGGCACGAACCTCCTGATGAAGGGTTTCGTGGTCGGCAAGATCGAGCGTATACGCCTGAACGAGAATAATCTCGTGGACGCCGACTTCCATATCTTCGATACCTATCGCGAGCTCGTGCGCGAGTATTCCATCCTGGAGCTGGCCGTCTCGCCCATAGGCCTGGGGACGCAGCTCCTCTTCCATCCGGGACGGGGCGAACGCCTGCTCGAGGAGGGCGAGTACCTGCCCTTGGCCGACTCGCCCGCCGGCCAGGCCCTGATCGATCAGGAGCTCGTCGACATACCCCCCAAGGACGACACGATCACCCGGCTGATCTCCGGCGTGGGCCCGCTCCTGGACAGCCTGAACCGCCTGACGGTCACCCTGAACCGGACCCTGACCGAGGTGAATCGGGCCTTGGCCGGGCAGAGCTCCGGGCCGTTGGGCGACATCGTGAACGACGCGGCCGCGACCGCGGCGCGCTTCCCCGTGACCATGGACCGCGTGGACGGGATCGTGGCCGAGGTCCAGGCGCAGGCGAGCGGCCTCCTGGATCAGGTGGCGGGCCTCCTCCTCTCCATCCAGCAGCTCGCCGGCGACGCCGGCGTGATTACGGCCAACCTAGCCGTGACCAGCGAGGGGCTTAAGGATCCCACCGGCTTGGTGCCCAAGCTCCTGGACCCCAAGGGCTCGCTTAAAACCCTGTTGGACGACGACAATGCCCTCTACGAGGAGCTCATGGCGATCGTAGGCGACGTGGGCGAGGGCGTCGGTAGCCTGCAAGGCATCGTAGGCGGCCTGAACGGCGAGATGCCCAAGATTTCGGCCATGTTGAACGAGACGCGCACGGCCATACAGCAGGCCCAGGACGTGCTCGAGGGCGTGAAGAACAATCCGCTCATACGCGGCGGCGTGCCCGAACGCGCCGTGCAGGAAAGCCTCTACGGCAGCATGCGCGAAGGGAGCTTCGAATGACGAGCTTTTGGCATCCGGACCGCGGGATCCGCTCGGCGGGAAGCGCCTCGCCCGGGCCGCGTCCCCGCATCGCGGCGCTCGCCCGAGCGGCGACCCTCTCCTTGGCCGCCGCGCTCGCCCTCGGCTCCTGCTCGAGCGCGCCTAAGCGCGCCGCGGAGGAGCTGGCCCGCAAGAACGAGGCGGCCCAATACGCCAAGCTGGCCGACGACTTCTTCTTTAAGGGGCAATATTCCCAGGCCCTGTCGTTCTACGGCGAGGCATTGGACGCGCATCTATCGGTGGACAACGTGGAAGGCGCCGTCCTGTCGCGCAACTCCATCGGCCGGGCCTTCCTGGCCCTGGGGCGCGCGGTCGACGCCGAACGCGAGTTCGCCGACGCGCTCCGCGACGCGCGGGCCTACGGCGCCCCGACGCTGGTGGCTCAGTCCTTAAGCAACATGGGCGAGCTGCATTACGCGCGGGGGGAGCGCGAGGCGGCGGGGGCCGCCTTCGCGGAGGCCGAACCCCTGGTGTCGGCCTCCGATCCGCTGGCCGCCGTCATCGCGCATAATCGCGGCGTCCTGGCCCTGGCCCTGGGCGAGCTCGACCAGGCGCAGGCTTACCTGGGCCGGGCCGAGGCCGCGAACGAACGGGCCAAACGCTGGGCCGCCCTGGGTACGAACCGCTACGTCCTGGCCTCCCTGGCGAACGCCCGGGGCGACGCGGCCGGCGCGCTGGCCTGGGCAAAGAAGGCGCTCGAGGCCGACAAGCGCGGCGAGAACAGCCTGGGGATCGGCGCCGATTTAGAGGCGCTGGCCTTGCTGAGCCGCAAGGCCGGCGAGGCCGGGGCGGCCTTGGACTACTACCGGCGCGCCTTGGGGCTTTGGCTGTCCCTCGGGCGCGACGCGGACGCGCAGCGCTGCGCGAAGGCGCTGGCCGAGCTGGCCGAGGGCCTGGGCGAAGAGGCCTTGGCCCGGCGTTACGCCGCGATGGCGGCCGGCTCCTCGGCGCGCTGAGCGGCCGCGGCCGGGGCCGCGCTATCTAGGCTCCGATCAAGGTTCCCAGGTAGGGCCGCCCCTCCAGTATGGCCGCCAGGTTGGCTAGGTCGCGTCCGGCGGCGCAGATCACGGACAGGCCGAGCTCCTGGGCCCGCTTGGACGCGATGGGGTCGAAGGGGGCGTTCTTGCCGGGGACCCACTCGTCCCCTACCATGGCGCGGAAATCCGCCCACGAGATGCGGTCGATGGGCGTAGCGCTCGGGTCGAGCTTGGGGTCGGCGGTGTAGACCTTGGCTATGTTCGAGAGGTTCACGATGGTCCGGGCGCCGAAGCGCTCGGCCAGGACGACCGCGTCGAAGTCGGTGGAGAAGCCGGGCTTCCAGCCGGCGGCCACGAGCACGCGGCCGCCGAAGACGCTGACCGCGCTGGGGTCGGTGACCACGTCCTGGGGGCAGAGGTCCAAGAGCGCGGCCTTGACCAGCTGGGCGTTGAGCCGCGTGGCCATGATGCCGATCCAGTCCTGGGCGTCCGCGTCCGGGGCGTCGACCGCGTCGCGGTAGGCCTTCTGCCAGGCGCGGGCCGGGCCGCCGCCGCCGACTACCAGGATCAGCCGCCGGGCCGCGTCCTCGGCGAGCCAGGCGCGGGCGAGGGCCGAGAAATTCCGGATAAAGCCGGCGTCCGGTCCGTCCGGCGCGACGATGGAGCCGCCGAGCGATACTACCGTGGTCATGGTTCCGTCCTCCGTATTTTACGCTGCGTTCCGGCCATTGTAGGGCGACCGGCGCCGGCCTGTAAAGCGCGGGCGGGTCGTCGCGGGCTCTCGGGCGGGTTGCATCGGGCTCCCGGGCGGGTTGCCTTAGGCGCCCGATGCCGTTATCCTGAAACGAGCAGTGTTGCTAGCTTTCAATTTGTAAGGAGCGCGACGTGGCCAATCCGGTAGCCGTATTCACGACCAATCTCGGCGAGTTCGCCGTGGAGCTGTATGAAGACAAAAGCCCCAAGACCGTAGAGAATTTCATCTCCTACGTTAAGGCCGGCTTCTATGACGGGACGATCTTCCATCGCGTCATCCCCGGCTTCATGGTGCAGGGCGGCGGCTTTACGCCCGGCATGGACCAGAAGAAGAACGGCGCGCCCATCCAAAACGAGGCCGACAACGGCGTCTCCAACGCGCGCGGCACCATAGCCATGGCCCGCACCAACGACCCGCACAGCGCCACGAGCCAGTTCTTCATCAACGTGGTGGATAATAAGCGGCTGGACTACCGCTCCAAGGACGCGGGCGGCTGGGGCTACTGCGCCTTCGGCGCCGTGGTGCGCGGCATGGAGACGATCGACGCCATCGCGGCGGTCAAGACCGGCAATCGCTTCCCGCACCAAGACGTGCCCAAGGACGACGTCGTCGTCATCGCCGCCAAGCTGGAGGCTTAAGCTAGGAGCGCCGGCGTCGGGGCGTCTTCTCGACGACCTCGTAGCCGGCGATCTCCAGCATGCGCTTGAATGCCGAGCCGTCTTTCTTGAGCTCGCGCGAGCCGCGGGTAATCTTGCAGAGGGACAACCTGAGTTCCTCGGCTATGGCGCGCTGGGGCATGCCCTCGGCGATGCGCTTGACCAAGGCCCAGCGCTTGGCTATCTCGTCGGCCTCCGCTTCGGTGTAGAGGCTATAGAGGAAATCCTCTATGAGCGCCGGGTCGTGGGCGGCCGCGAGCACGCGGGACATCTCCGAGAGATTGTCGCGCACCAGGCCGGGATCGATGCTTCGTTTCACGCGTACAATACTATGCGACAATACGCGGCTCGGCAAGTACGCCGGCTCCGCCCTCGAGGCCCGGCGGGGAGGGCCGAGACCCCCGGGGCGGCCGCCCCGGAGGCTCGGCCCGGGGGGCGCGTCTCGAGCCCCGCGCCCGAGCCGCGCTCCCGTGGCGCCCCCCGACCCTAGCCTAAGGGCTTGCCGATCGCGCGGTCCGCGATTATCATCCGTCAATGGAGAAGTACCGCTTTAGCTACCAGGACATTCATAGGACGGTCAGGTCGCTGGCCGGGAGGATCGGCGCGGCGGGCTACGAGCCCGACGTGATCGTGGCCATCGGCTCGGGCGGCTTTATTCCGGCCCGCATGCTCCGCACCTTCATAGACCGGCCCATCCTGACGGTCGGCGTGGCCTACTACGACAAGGACAACAAGCCCACCGCCAATCCGCGCAAGGTGCAGTGGATCGAGGAGGCGGAGCGGGAGCTGCGCGGCAAGCGCATCCTGCTCGTGGACGAGGTGGACGATTCGCGCGCGACCTTGGAGTACTGCGTGCGCGAGCTCTTGGCCCACGGGCCCTCGGCCATCGCGGTGGCGGTGATACACAATAAGCTCAAGGACAAGCGCGGCTCGATGCCGGCCGAGGTCTCGCTCTACGCGGCCGGGCTGGACATCGAGGACCGCTGGGTGGTCTATCCCTGGGACGCCCCCGATATCGACGCGCACGACGCGCTGGCCTCCGAGGCCAAGGCGCGGCGCAAGCGCGAGCTACGCGCCGAGATGAAGGCCAGGCTGGCCGGCGTGGAGCCGGCCGAGCGGGATAAGCGGAGCCGCCTGGCGGCGGAGGCCTTCGCCGCGCTGCCTTCATACCGCGACGCCGAGCTGATCCTGGCCTTCCTGCCGATGGGCGAGGAGATAGACACCGCGCCCCTGATCGACGCGGCGGCGGCGGCCGGCAAGCGCGTCGCGGCGCCGCGCATCGCGGGGGCCGACATCGAGTTCGTGGCCCTGGACGAGGGTTGGCGTAGTTGGGAGCGCGACCGCTGGGGCATACCGGTCCCGCCGGCGGAGCGGCCGGCCTTGGCTCTGGAGGAGATCGCCGGCGCCCGCTGCCTGATGGCGACGCCGGGCTTGGCCTTCGACGCCGACGGCGGGCGCTTAGGCCGCGGGCGCGGCTACTACGACCGTTTCCTGGCCGCCCTGCGCAGGGCCGGCGGGGCCGAGGACGAGGCGCTCGCCGGGCACGGGAAGGCGGCGGCCGGAGCGGACGCCGGCGCGGCTAACGCCGCCGAGGCCCCGCGCGCGGGCCTCTACGCGGTCGGCTACGGCTACAGTTTTCAGCGGGTGTCGAGCGTGCCGCGCGAAGGCCGCGACGCGGCGGTGGACGGGTTGATCCTGGCCTAGGCTTCCGCGCCGCCGGCGGGGGGCTACGGCGCCGCGCCGGAGCGGGGGGCGCCTTAGCTCGGACGTTCCGCGCGGGCCCAGGGCAGGTAGCGCCGGTCCGCCAGGAGCGTGTGCCGGATCAGCGCGTCCTTGAGCCCGAAGGCGAGGCGATCGCGGTCCTCGCCCGCGTCTAGGCCCGCCTGGGCCGCGCGGACCGCGTCTAGATAGGCGCCGTGCTCCGCCCGATGTTCCGACAGGCCCGGGTAACCGAGCCCTTCCATCATATTCTCCTCTTCCGTGAAATGCGCGCGCGCCTGGGCGAGGGCTTCGGCGAAGCCCTCGGTCGATTCCTGCGCGGCCTCTATGGCCAGGAAGATCGCGTTGTGCGCCTGGTCTATATCGTCGAGGCCCAGCTGGTATTCGGGGCGCCAGCGGAAGGCCAGGGCCTGGCCTTGGCTGGCCAGGCGGCGCTGGTAGGCTTCCCGTAGGCGCCAGAGCACGAGGGGCTTGTCCTCGAGGGCGGCGGCGGGGAGGAGCCGGATGACGGTCTCCTCCATGGCCCTGGCCCTGAAGCGGCGCGGGCCCTCGGGCTCCCAGATGCCCTCCTCGCCGAAGCCGCCGCCGGCGGCCTCGAACTCGACCAGCTCCGCCCCGCCGAAGACCGCTAGCTTGCCCGAGGACACGACGGCATAGCCGCCGCCGGCGTCGAGCGCCTGGCCGGGCGCCAGGCGCAGCTCGGCCGCCGCCCGGCAGAGCGCTATGAAGCCCGGAAGGAACTCCAGCTCCTGGAAGATAGGATTCGCCGCCAGGCATAGCGCGACGGCGTTGACGCGCTCCAGGTCCTGGGCCAGGCCGTAGCGCGCGACGAAGGCCACGAAGGCCGCCGCCGGGACGGCGTAGAGCTCGGTCGCCTCGGCCGCGTCGAACGAGAGCGAGGAGGGGGCGCCGCGGGCGCAATCCAAGGCGTTGACGAGGGCGCCGGGCCTGAGCGATCGGTATTTGCCCCGCGGCGACCCCGACCGCTCCAGCCGCCCCGAGACCGAGAGATAGACGGCCCGGACGGGCTCTCCTCGGCGGCAGAGGGCCTGGCCGGGTTCGAGCGCCACGACGGGCGCGTCGAGGAGCCGTTCGAGCCCGTCGGCGGGGACGGCGGGGAAGAAGGCGCGCAGGGCCTCTAGGGCGCGGCGGCGGAACCAAGCCGGGGGTAGGGGCAGGAAGCGCGACTGTTCGCCGAAGGCGGCTACGCGGCCTCGGCCGAGGCCGGCGGCCCGCTCGGGCTTGATGCCGTGGCTCCAGAGGAGCTCGCCCGAGGCGTCGTCCAGGAAGTCGGCCGCCGCGCCGTGTATCTGTCCGCCGCCGACGTCGAGTTTCTTGAGCCGCGCGGGTTCGAGGTAGAGGGCCTTGGCGGCGGCGGCCTCCGCCGGCGTCAGGCCGGCCGGCCTTTCGTCGGCGGCCGCCGAGCCGGGAGTCGAGCCGTGAGCCGAGCCGGCCACCGAGCCGTGAGCCGAGCCGGGAGCCGAGCCGGGAGCCGAGCCGGGAGCCGAGCCGGGAGCCGAGCCGGGAGCCGCGTCGGCCGCGGGCGGGGCGCTCATCGCGTCGATGACGGCGAAGGAGCTTAGGTCGGCGTAATGGGCGTACTCGTAGGCCTGGCCGCCGGGGAGCGCGGGCTTGAAGCGCAGCAGGGTCGTCTCGAGCGGATGGGGCGAGTAATCGGGCCGTACGAGGAGCCCTTCGACCTCGTTCCAGACGCCGACCTTCAGCTCCTTCAGCTCGAAGAGGCGGCCGAAGGCCGCGGCGCCCAGGCCGGAGAGCGCCTCGAGCTTTTTCTGCGCGGCGCGGAGCACCGGCCCGGCGGCCAGGAGCTCCAGGCGGCGCTCTGAGCGCATGAGGGCGGTGAGCCCGACGAAGTGGTCGTCGTGGGTATGGGTCAGGAAGATGCCGCGCAGGCAGGCCGGGGCCAGGCCTACGGCGTCTAGGCTCGCGTCGACGTGGGGTCCGGCGTCGACGAGGTAGGCGTAGCCTTCGCCCATGACCACGGACGACATGCAGGGTCGCTCGGGGTCCCATCCGTCGCCCTCGCCGAGCTGTACGACCGAGAAGCCGTCGCGGACGGCCGGGGGCGCCTTGAGTTCGTAGGGGCAGGCGTAGAGCTCGCCGGGGCCGAGGTTAAGGTCGACCTGCGCCGTCTCGCCTTTATAGATGAGCTCGTAGCGGTTGACCCCCAGGCGGCGCAGGAAGACCCCGCGCCTAAGCTCGACGACATGGCCGTCGAGCTCCCGCAGCTCAAGTATGTCCGAGCTGGGCTTGAAGCGGCCGAAGGCGAACCAGCGCTTGACCCGGAGGAGGTAGTCGGCCAAGGCCGGATCGCCGGGGGCCAGCTCCCCGGGCTCGGTCACGCCGTAGTTCCCCTGGTAGATATAGTCCGCCTGGGCGCGGATCTGATCGGGTAGGCCGATGAGGAGGGGCTTCTCCCCCGTGTTGCCCGGATGCCCGGGTATGATCATGCCCTGGCGGTACAGCATGTGCAGTACGGGGAATTCCGCCACGTTGGCGAAGCGGCCGCGCTGGATAGGCAGCTCCGACAGGATGATGGCGTTGGGGCCTATCTCGTAGCCCTGCCCGTCCTTCTTTGCCTTGCGGACCGCGCCTGCCTTGAATACGTGCTTGATGGCGTTCTCGGGGCAGCCGCAGAGTATGCGCAGTCCCGCCTCGCCCGTGTCGACGTAATACATGCCCGGCGCGATGCGCGTACAATCCATGCCACCGTCCTAACGTTTCGTTAGGCTTAGCATACGCCGCGCCGGGCGATTTGGCAAATGCGCGTAGCCCCCGGCCGGCGGCGCGCCGGGCGAGGGTTTTCGCCCCCCCCCCCCGGCCGACGAGGGTTTTCGCCCGCCCCCCCGGCCGACGAGGGTTTTCGCCCGCCCCCGGCCGGCGACCTGGCTCGGCCCTAGCTACCGGTCGTCCAGTCGCGGAGCTCGGCCTCGTTAGCCAGGACGAAGTGGCCCGGGCTCGCCTCGCGCCAGGCCGGCTCGGCGCCGGCTTCGTAGCGATGGCTCGCGGGGTCGTAGACGACGAGCCTCTTGTCCCGCTCCTCGTCCGGATCGGGCACGGGGACGGCGGAGAGCAGGGCCTTGGTATAGGGGTGCATGGGGCGCTCGAAGAGCTTCTCGGCCGGCGCCAGCTCGACCAAGCGCCCGAGGTGTATGACGGCGATGCGGTCCGAGATGAAGCGTACCACCGACAGGTCATGGGCGATAAAGAGGTAGGATAGGCCGCGGTCGCGCTTGAGCCGGTTAAGCAGGTTGATGACCTGGGCGCGGATGGATACGTCCAGGGCGCTGATCGGCTCGTCGGCGATGAGTATCTCCGGCTCCATGGCCAGGGCCCGCGCTATGCCGATGCGTTGCCGCTGCCCGCCGGAGAATTCGTGGGGGAAGCGGCTGGCGAATTCGGGCAGGAGCCCGACCTCGAGCAGGGCCTTCTCGACTTTAGCGAGGCGCTCTTTCTCGTCCTTAAACAGCTTAAAATTATATAAGCCTTCGCTGACGATGTAGTCGATCTTGGCCCGTTCGTTGAGCGAGGCCATGGGATCCTGGAAGATCATCTGGATCTTCTGCCGCAGGAGCCGCTCCTCCTCGGCGCCGACCTTGCCGGCGATCTCGCGGCCCCGGTAACGCACGCTCCCGGCGGCCGCCGGGTGCACGCGCATGATGGCGCGGCCGATGGTGGTCTTGCCCGAGCCGGATTCGCCGACCAAGGACAGGGTCTCGCCCCGGTAGAGCTCGAAGCTCACGCCGCGGACGGCCTCGAAGGCCTTCCGGCCCGAGCCGAAGCGTACCCTAAGGCCCTCGACGCTGAGTATGGGTTCGGCGCTCATCGCTCGGACTCCTTTCCGTTCTTCGCGCGCGCGCGCCTCGCCTTAGGCTTCGGGCCCTCCGGTACGGCGGCGGGAGCTTCGGCGGCGCCGGCGGCTGGAGCTTCGGCGGCGACGCCGGCGGCGCGGGCCGCCCCTGCTATGCGCGCCTTGAGCCGCTTGACCGTGTCCGGAGGCTCCATGGCCGGCGCGCGCGGGTCGAGCAGCCAGGTCTTGGCCCGGTGCGTCGGGCTTATGTCGAAGAAGGGCGGCTCGCGCTCGAAGTCGACCTTGAGCGCCATGGGGTTACGCGGCGCGAAGGCGTCGCCCCTGATCTCCTTGAAGAGCGAGGGCGGCGTGCCCTTGATGGCGAAGAGCTCCTCGCCCTTGACGCCGAGCTGCGGCAGGGAGGCCAGGAGGGCCCAGGTGTAGGGGTGGCGCGGATCGTAGAACAGCTCCCGCGACAGGCCCTCCTCCACTACCTGGCCGGCGTACATCACGGCGATGCGGTCGGCCATCTTGGCTACGACGCCCAGGTCGTGGGTGATGAAGAGGACGCTCATCCCCAAGTCGCGCTGCAGGCCCTTGATGAGGTCCAGGATTTGGGCCTGTATGGTCACGTCGAGGGCCGTCGTCGGCTCGTCGCAGATGAGTATCTCCGGGCCGCAGGCTATGGCCGCGGCTATGACGGCGCGCTGGCGCATGCCCCCGGAGAACTCGTGAGGGAACTGGGCGTAGCGCCGCCCCGGCTCGCTAATGCCGACGCGGCCGAGCATCTCGAGCGCGAGGGCGCGGCTCGCGGCCTTGTCCAGGCCCCGATGCAGGGCCGCGGCCTCGCGTATCTGCTCGCCCACGGTCTTTAAGGGATTGAGCGCGGTCATGGGGTCCTGGAAGACCATGGCGACGCGGCCGCCGCGGACCGTGAGCCACTCCCTCTCGGTCTTGAAACCGGCCAGGTCGACGCCGCGGTACATGACGCGGCCCGATTCTATCCGGCCGTTCCTGTCGAGCATCCCGAGCAGGCTCTTGGCCAGCACGCTCTTGCCCGAGCCGGATTCGCCGACGACCGCCAAGGTCTCGCCGGCCCTGAGGGTCAAGGAGGCGCGGCGGACGGCGGTAAGCTTCCTGCCGCGCAGGGAAAAGCCTATGACCAGGTCCTCGGCGGAGAGGAGGACCTCGCCGGGGGCGCGCGGCGCCCCGTCTATGGAATGCGTCATACGTGGTTCCTCGGGTCCGATGCGTCGGCGAATTTATTGCCCACGATGTAGAACGATACCGTGATGGCCGCGAGGACCGCGGTGGGCCAGGCCAGCTGGTAGGGATAGAGGAGGAAGTTGTTGCGGCCCAGGTTCACCAGGTTGCCCAGCGACACGGTGTCTAGCGGGAGCCCGAGGCCGATGAAGCCCAGGAACACCTCCGAGCCGATGGAATAGGGGATCGTGAGCGCGGCCTCCATGATGACGACCGATACGAGGTGCGGCAGTACGTTCCGCCCTATCACGCGCGACAGCGGGGTGCCCAGGCAGCGCGAGGCGACGTTGTATTCCGCATCTCTGATCGTGATAACTTTATTACGAACGAAGCGCGCTATGGATAGCCAGCCGGTAGAGCAGAGCGCGATGACGATGGTCCAGAAGCCGGGGCGCAGTATGTACGACAGGAGTATGAGCACCACGGTCTGGGGTATGTTCGTGACCACGTTGTAGAGCTCGGTCATGAAGCGGTCCAGGCGCCGGACGTAGCCCCAGAGCGCGCCGGCCAGCATGCCCAAGCCCACGTCTATGAAGGCGATGATGAAGCCCAGCGAAAGCGAGGTCCGAGCCCCGTACCAGGTGCGCGCCCACATGTCGCGCCCCAGGCCGTCCGTACCGAAGGGCCCCGCGCCGGCGCCGGGCCTGCGGTTCCACAGCGAGGTATCGAGCGAGACGGCGTTCGGGTCGACCCGGGACAGGAGCGGGTAGAGGAAGGAGAAGGCCGTCAAGAAGAGCATGGCGGCGATCAGGGCGACGGCTACCTTGCTTTTTAGGAAGGTCCTGAGCGTCGAGCGCCAGTACGAGTAGCGCGCGTAGCCCGAGCGCTCGGCCTCCGCCGCGTCGAAGGCCGCGGGCACGAAGAGGGCGGGGTCGACGGACTCCGGCGAGGCCGGGCCCGCGGTGGTGGCCGAGGCGGGGGCCAGGGCGGCGCCCGGCCGTCGTGATACGGTCATCATGCGGCCTTCTTTCCGGCCCCGGGGGCCGCCAGCTTGATGCGCGGGTCGACCAGGGCCATGAGCACGTCGCCCAGGAACACGCCGAAGACGCCCAGGGTCGAATATATGAGCACCAGCGCCTGCACGAGCGGGTTATCCTGCTGCCTGATGGCGTATACCAGGAGACCGCCCATGCCGGGGATGGAGTAGATGCTTTCTATGATCAGGGAGCCCGCCACGGTAAGGAGGAAGGTGGCGGGGAAGTACTGCACGAGCGGCACGATGGCGTTGCGCAGGACGTGCCCGCCCATGACCTTGCCGCGCGGCAGGCCTTTGGCTATCGCGAATTTAATATAATCCTTATTCTCCTCGTCGACCATGAAGCGCCTGAGCCAGATGGCGTACCAGGCCAGGCCCGACAGCGACATGGAGAGCCCCGGCAGGATCCAGGATTCGGGCCGGTCCTCGTAGAACACCATGGGCAGCCCGAAGAGGGCCGAGACGCCGATCTGGATGAAGAATAAGTAGATGAGGCTCGGGACGGCGCGCACCAGCACGACGTAGGCGGTGCCTAGGCCGTCGATTAGCCCGTCCTTGTAGCGGGCCATGGCGACGCCGAGCCAAAGCCCCAGGCTCATCGATACGCCTATGCCGGCGAGGCCGAACCAGAGGCTATACGGTACCTTCTGCGCGATGATCTCCGCGATGGGCGTCCGCGGGTAGACGGTGATGGAGCGCCCCAGGTCGCCCCGCGCCGCGCCGGCGACGAAGCGGCCGAACTGGACGAAGGGGCCGTCCAAGACGCCCAGGTTGCGCAGGTACGCGGTCCTGGCCGCCTCGTCCATGTTGATGTAGTCGTCGCGGGTAAAGTAGCCGGTCTTGGGCATGAGCTGCAGGAGCATGAAGACCGCCAGCAGCACCATGGCCACCGTGACCAGCGACTGCGCGAAGCGCTTAAGGATATATCGGGCCATGGGCGCCTCGTTTGCTTAGGATTAGTCGTCAGCGTAGCTGACGGGTCAGCGTAGCTGACGGGTCAGCGTAGCTGACGGGTCAGCGTAGCCGACGGGTCAGCGTAGCCGACGGGTCAGCGTAGCCGACGGACCGGCCGCCCGGCTAGCGGGCGGCCGGCATGGAGCGGGCCGCGGCGACGCGGCCGCGGCCGGACGCGAACTATTTCTTCATCGCCTCGAGCTCTTTGTAGAACTCGGCCTTGAGCCGCTCGTAGCGCTCCGCCGTGACCGGCTCGGACTCTACGATCATGCCCTTGTACTTGAAGCGCGTGGTGCCGAAGCCGCCGCGCGGGTAGGTGAAGGGGACGGCCTTGGTCATGGTGTAGGCGCCGCCGCCCATCTGGAAGGGCAGGACGTAGGCGCGGTCCAGGAAGAGGCGTTCGGCCTGGGCGAAGAGCTCGTAGCGCTTGGACAGCTCGTTCTCGGCCTCGGCCCGCTTGACCAAGGCGTCGAACTCGGGGTCGGACCATTCGCCGTCGTTGACGCCGCCGTCGGTCACGAGCCGGCCGAGCTGGGCTACGGGGTCGGCGAAGCCGAAGCGGAAGCTGTCGTAGGTAAGGTCGAAGCGGCGGGGCTTCACTACGTCGTTGAATTTGTCGTCGACGTAGGTGCCCAGGACGACCTCGACGTTCTGCGCGCCGAAGACGTCCTTCATCATGGCCTGGAAGAGCAGGGCGAGCTTGGTGTCGGTGCTGTCGGTGCTGTGCACGTAGAGCAGCTGCAAGGGCAGCTTGCCGTCGACGGCGAACTCGCCTATCGGCTTCATGTTCACGGTAGCCGGGGCGACGCCCTTGATGGTCCCGGCGCCGTCGGTCAGCTCGGCGACGGCCTTGGCGAAGTACTCGCGGGCCTTGGCGGGGTCGTAATAATTGCCGCGGGCCTTGAGCTCCTTCACGGCGGGGTAGTCGGTATAGTCGCTACCCTTCTCGTCGAAGATGACTTCCTCGGGTACGACGGTGTTCCTTAGGAGGCTGGCGGGGCGGTAGGGGTCGTAGAGCTCGAGGAGCTTCACGCGGTCGATGCCGTAGTACAGGGCCTTGCGGAAGTTCTCATCGTTTACGAAGGCTTTGAACTCGGGGTTGTCGCTGGTGAAGTTGGGGATGAACCAGTAGGTGACGCTGGACGTCTCGGCCGGGAACACGAACTTGGCCCACTGGCCGCCTTCGAGGGCCTTGACCTGATCCGCCTGTAGGCTGGTCGCGGACAGCTCGTCGCGGGTGAACATCTGGACGCTGACCGTGGGGTCGGCGACCTTCTGCATGCTGATCGTGGCCACGAGGATGTTGGCCTTGTCCCAGTACTGCTCGTTCCGCTGGATCACGATCTGCTTGTCGCGCTGCCAGTCGGCCAGGTAGTAGGCGCCGGAGTAGAGGAGCCGCTCCTTGGCGGTGCCGAAGTCCTCCTTGCCGACCCGGTCCATGAAGGCCTTCTCCACGGGGAAGAAGAGCTCGGTGACGAGGTAGGAGAGGAAGTACGGCGTGGGCGCGGCCAGGCGGTAGCTGACCGTGTAGCGGTCGGGGGCGGAGACGCCGACGTCCGTCTCGAAGGCCGCCAGGACCTCGTCGCGGGTCTTGCCGATGTCCTCGCCGTCGTCGATGTCCAAGAGGTCGTAGTAATAATTGTTCAGGCCGGCCACGACGCGGCGTATGGTGGAGACGTTGCGTATGCCGTTCTTGGGGTCGGCTACGTAGCGCAGGCCCTCGACGAAGTCGTCGGCGGTGACTTCCCACTCCGTGGGCTTGCCGGTATGGTCCACCCACTTCACGCCCTGGCGGAGCTTGAAGGTCCACTCCTTATAATCGGGGCTGTGCGTCCAGGACTCGGCCAGCGAGGGGACGAAGCGGCCATAGCGGTCGTTCTCGACCAGGCCGTCCTGCGTATTGGCCGCCACGCGCTGCGAGGTGGAGTCCAGGAGCAGGAAGTAGTTTAGGGTCTTGGCCTCGGTGGTGTAGGTGGTCGCGTAGCGGTCGACGGTCTTGCGAGCCCCGCCGCACGAGGCCAGGGCCCCGATCGCCAGCGCGGCCAGGGCCGCGGCGCCTACGAACGTGATACGTTTCATGGAATATCGCCTCCTTAAGGTTCCCATGCAGTGGCGGCGGCGGGCCGTCTGTACCTCAGCCTAGGCCGCTCTTTTATTACTATGCAAAAGCCGTACCAGGTCGAGAAAATAAGTCGACCGGCCTAAAGATTTATGCTGACCGGGACAAAATCTACGATGGCGTCGGCGAAGGCGACGCGTTCGTCCGGAGCTAGCCAGGCGCCCTGGCCGCCCGGGGCCTTCGCGAAGCGCAGTTCCCAGGCCAGCGGCCGACCGTCGAGCTCCTCGATGAGGTAGCCGCGGACGTAGGGTCGCCCCGCCCCGTCGCGCCTTAAGGCCGCCTCGTCGTTGTCGAAGAGGAGCCGGCCGACGAAGCGGGCCAGGTCGCCGTAGGGCGAGAGCGGGCCCGAGGCGACGGGGTCGGGGAGCGCGAAGGCGGGCCTAAGTTCGGCAAGGGCCCGCTTGCCTTCGAAGCGGGGGCGACGCGCCGCGGCGTCCCAGCGGTCGCCGGGCAGGAGATAGTGCAGCCGGACGCCGCGTATGGCGGCGCGGGCGGAGGCGGCCGAGGGCTCCCCGTCGCCGGACGCGGCCTCCCCGCCGACTGCTGACGGCGCTTCCTCGAGCGCCTCGGCTACGTCTACGACGAACGCCCCGGCCGAGCCGAGGACCTGGAAGTCGCCGCCCGACGCGTCGGCGTCGATCGCGCTGTCTTCGGAGACGCCGACGCCGAGCCGGCGCCCCCGCGGCTCGTCTAGGACCGCCCGGACGAGCCTGCCTAGGCGGGCTCGGGCGTCGAAATGCTGGTCGACCATGGCGAAGGGGTAGAATCCCAGGCCCGGGCAGGTCCAGAGCGCGCGATCTATCTCGGACGCCCCCGGCCCGTCGGCCTTAGGCAGGCTGAGCGCCCCGAAGCTCGTGCCGCCGCCTATCATGGGGTCGCTCATGACGGCGGCGCCGGCGCTGGTGCCGCCTATGGCCATGCCCGCGCCGAGGCGCTCGCGAATAAGCGCGAGGAGCGGCGATTCGGCGCCGTCGGGGCCTAGGAGGAGGCGCATGATCGCGTTCTGGTCGCCGCCCGAGATCCAAAGCCCGTCGGCCGCCCGTAACGCGTCCAGATTACGGGGCGCCCAAGCGCCGCGCTCCCAGCCCGGCTCGACCTCGGAGAGCTCCAAGGCGACGACGCGATCGGAGGCGACGCCGCGGCGGGCCAGGGCGGCGCGCGCGCGCGCGATGGCTCGCGCCGGCTCGGCGGTCGCGGCCGGTAGGATGGCGAAGCGCCTATCGACGCCGCCCGAGCGCAGGATGAAGCGCTCGAATACCTCGTCCTCGTGGGCGGCGAGCGCGCCGCCGGCTATGATTAGTTTCCCGCTGGTCATGGGACTACCTCTGCAAATGGATAAAAATGGATATAGGCGCCAAAATAAGCCCAAATACGCCAAAATTAAAAAAGTCGAACTAAGCGTTTACCGAGGGGCGTCAGGCGCGTACCGCCGCGGCCGCGGTTGGATTCTACGTAGCCGCGGACGGCCAGGCGTTCGATGGCGGAGCGCGCGCTGCCCGGCCCTAGGAGCAGGCCTTCGGCCTTGGCGCGCTCGGCGACCGTTTGCCGTCCGGCGCTGCCGCCGCGGCTTTCATACTCGGCTATGATAAGGAGGGCGAAGCGCTCCGCTTCGTCGAGCTCTTCGATGGCGTTTCGCGGCGGCGCGTCGGCGCCGGCGACGCCGGCCGCGTCGAAGCCCGCGTCGGCGTCGCGCGCCGCTTCCGCCGAGGCGAAACCGGCGCCGGGCGCGAAGCCCCGCCCGAAGGCCGATCCGCCGCGGCCGAGGCCGGGACCCTGGCCGAAGGCCGGCGCGGGGCCGAAGGCGGAACCCGCATGGGCCGAGCCCGCCGCCGCGGCTCGGTACGCGCCCGGGCTCCCGCTTTCGAAATAGGCCGGCTCGGGCAGGTCGGCCGCCGTCAGGCGCGAACCCTCGCGCACCGCCAGCATATAGGTCAACGCGTTACGCAGCTCGCGTACGTTGCCCGGCCAGTCGCGCGCCGCCAGCGCGTCCAGGACCTCGGGCGCTACGTAGACGTCGCGGCAGCCCTCCAAGGACAGGATGCGGCGGATCAGGGCGGCTATGTCCTGCGGGCGCTCGCGTAGGGACGGAATGCGTATCCAGCCCATCTTTAAGCGGAAATAGAGATCCTCGCGGAAGCTGCCGCGCCGGGCCTTTTCAAGGAGGTCCTCCTTGGTGGCCGCGATGATGCGCACGTCGACGCGCTTGATGTCGGCGCCGCCGACGCGCATGATCTCCTTCTCTTGCAGGGCGCGGAGGAGGCGGGTCTGTACCTTGGCCGAGATGTTGCCTATCTCGTCCAGGAAGAGCGTGCCGCCGTCGGCCAGCTCGAAGAGGCCGGCCTTGCCGCCCTTCCTGGCCCCGGTAAAGGCGCCCTCCTCGTAGCCGAAGAGCTCGCTTTCGATGAGGTCATCGGAGAGCGCGCCCAGGTCCACGGCCAGGAAGGGGCCGGCGGCGCGGGCGCTCGCGGCGTGGATGGCGGAGGCGAAGAGCTCCTTGCCCGTGCCGCTCTCGCCGTTGATCAGGATGGATAGGTCGGTGGCGGCCAGGCGCTCGGCTATGCGCTTGGCGCGCCGTAGCGGCTCCGACTCGCCGATGATATCGTCCATCGTCCACTTCGCGACGTGGCCGCGCCGACGGTACTCGCGGCCCAGGCGCGCGGCCTCCGCCGCCTCGTCGCCCTCGCCGCGGAAGACGGCCACGGTGTGCCCGCCGCCGCCTAGGTCGAAGCGCCGGACCACCACGGGGCCGGAGGGCAGCTTGAAGACCGCCTCGTCCTCGCCGCAGCGGCATTCCAGGAACTCCAGGAGCTCCTTCTGCCGTACGGCTGCGGCCAGGCCGCCGCCCACCGGCGAGGGGCCGCGCAGGGCCAGGAGCTCGCGGAGCTCCTCGTTGCAGACCGAGATGCGGCCGCCCTCGTCGTAGACGAGTATGCCGTGGCGCAGGCTATCGATGACCGAGCCCAGGTGCCCGGAGAGGCGGCGCGCCTCCTCGTTGGAGCGGGCCAGGCGGCGGGCCAGGCTGACGATCTTGGCCAGGTAGCGGCGCGAGTACTGGCCGAGCTCCACGTTGGTGATGCCCAGGCGCCCGAGTATCTCGGCGATGGTACCGAAGTCGTAGATGCGTACGCCTATGTCGATGAGCTGCTCGGCGCCCGGCGGCACGAGCTCGGGCTCGCCGGCGACCACGGCCACGCGGTACTCGGGCGGCGGCGGCGGGAGGCCTGGGTGCCAGGGCAGCCATGCAACGGCGTCCAGGCCTAAGTCGAGCAGGCTGTCGACGCAGTCGCGGGCGGTCTCCGCCCGGTCGTTGACGAAGAGCGCCTTGGTTCCCGGCGGCAGGGCGACGACCTCCTCTAGGCGGTCGCAGTCGACGATGCGCCGGGCCACGATGGGCTCGGCGCCCGGCGGCAGGAAGCCCAGCGCCGCGAGCTCGTCGCGCACGAGCTCGCTCGAGAGCACGATGAGCTCGGCGTCGATGGGCGATGAGAGGCCTTCGGTGACCCAATAGGCGCGCAGGTCGGCCCGCGGGCCGACGAACTCGGCCAGCTGGGCTTTGAGCGCGCGGGCCGTGCGCTCGCCGCCGGCGACCAGGGCGACGCTCGTCACCGGCGCTCGCCCTCGAAGGTGCCGGCGACCTCGACCTCGCCGGCGCGTAGCATGACGCGGCCGCGGGCGATCACGGTATGCGGACGTAAATCTTGATCCAGTATAACGATATCTCCGTCCATGCCCGGGGCGACCGTCCCTTTGCGGCCCAGTTTCAAGACCTTGGCGGGGGTCGCGGTGATAGCGGGCAAGACTTCTTCAAGGCGTAGGCCGTGCTTAGCGACGGCTTCGCGCAGGGTATCGACCAGGCTGTAGCAGCTGCCCACGCCCAGGCCTACCATGACGCCCTTGTCGTCGAAGCGCGGCAGGCTGCCCTGGCCGTCGCTCGTTACGGTCACGCGCTCTGCCGAGAGGCCCTCGGCCCGCGCGCGCGCCAGGCAGGCGGCGGCGCTCGTCTCGCCGTCGTCCAAGAAGGCCTGAACCGTGCTCGAGGTGAAGTCGATGTAGCCGCCCTCGCGCGCCCAGGCGTAGGCGCGCTCCAAGAGCTCGCGGTTGCGGTTGCAGTGGGTGGGCAGGAACTGGGCGCGGGGCAGGTCGCCGCGCGAGCAGACGCGCCCGAGGGGCGAAAGGCCCTCCGGCGCGTCGCCTAGGTGCACGTTCACGACGCCGGCCTTGCCCGAGAGCATGCCGCCTAGGCGGGCCTCGGCGGCGACGCGCGCCAGCTCGGCGTCCGTGGGCTTGGTGGAGCGGTGGTCGGATAGGGCCACTTCGCCGGCGCCTATCACGGGCTCGATCATCATGATGTCCTTGATTATATCACCGGTGATCGTGGGTAGGGGAACGCGATAGGCGCCGGTGTAACAATACGCGGAGAGCCCCTCTTCGCGGAGCGCGTAGACCTTGGCGACCAAGGCTTCCAGGCTGCGCGCGACGCCGTCGGTGCCTAAGACGCCGACGACCGTCGTGACGCCGGCCTTGGTGGCGTCGGACAGCATGAGCTCGGGCGTGCGGGTCCTATAGCCGCCCTCGCCGCCGCCGCCGGTGATATGCACGTGCCCGTCGATGAAGCCCGGGGCCGTCGCGCGGCCGGCGGCGTCGATGACGTCGACCGGACCGGGTAGGCCTGCGGGGTCGATCGATTCTTGTATAGCGACGATACGCTCGCCGGCGATCAATATATCATTCTTCCCCGAGGGGGCGGGCGCGTAGAGGGTGGCGTTCTTGATGAGCAGCATGGCATGCCGTCCTTTCTCAACTTGATGATAGCATTAGCTATGCAAGGAGCGTGCCATGCCCCCGACGATCGGGGTTAGCGTACGAGGAGGATTTGCAGGTCGCAGACGTTCGTGTTCGTAGGGCCGGTCTTAAGGAGTCCGCTTAGGGCGTCGAAGAAACGGTACGAATCGTTTTCGGCCAGGTACGCTCGGGCGTTTAGGCCCGACTCTTCGGCTTGGGCCAGGAGCCCCAGGTCGGCGAAGGCGCCGGCGGCGTCGGTCGGGCCGTCGTTGCCGTCCGTACCCGCCGATAGGAAGCAGAGCCGCCCGGCTAGGTCCGGGGCTTCGTCGGCCAGGCGCGACAGGAAGGAGAGCGCCATCTCCTGGTTGCGTCCGCCTTTACCGCGGCCGCGGAGGGTGACGGTGCTCTCGCCGCCGGCTAGGATGCAGGCCGGACGGCGCAGGGGCGAGCCATTGGCGGCCGCGTCCATGCCCATGGCCAGGTAGGCCAGGGCTAGTTCGCGCGCCTCGCCGTTCATGCGGGAGCCTAAGTACAGGGTGCGGTAGCCTAACTCGCGGGCCCGGGCGCGCGCCGCCAGGGCCGCCCGGCGATTCGAGCCTATCACCAAGTTGGTAACGCGCTTAAAGGCCGGGTCGCCGGGCTTGGGGGTGTCCGGAACCAGGCCCATGGCGCCGTCCTCCAGGAGCGTCAGGGCCGCCTTGGGCACTTTCTTGGCGAGGTTGTAGCGCCAGAGCACGGCGAGGGCGTCCTTCCAGCTGGTCGGATCGGGCGCGGTCGGGCCGCTGGCTATGGAGCTCATCTCGTCGCCGATCACGTCCGAGAGCGCCAGGGTCACGACCGTCGCCGGGGCCAGGGCCTCGGCTAGGCGCCCGCCCTTGACGGCCGAGAGGTGGCGCCGCACGGCGTTGATCTCCTTGATGCCGGCCCCGCAGGCTAGGAGCTCGCGGGTGACGGCAGCCTTATCGTCCAGGCTTAGCCTGTGCCCATGGCCTTCGTACGGCGCGCAGAGCAGGCTCGAGCCGCCCCCGGAGACGAGCACCAGGGCCAGGGTCCGCTCGTCGGCCTCGCGGGCCAAGGCCATGATGCGCTTGGCGGCGGCGACGCTCGACGCGTCGGGCACGGGGTGGGCCGACTCGACGATCTCCACCCGCTCGCAGGCTTCGGCATGGCCCGCCTTGACCGCCACGAGCCCGCCGCATACGCGCTGGCCTAGCGCGTCGACCGCCCCTCGGGCCATGCGCGAGCCGGCCTTGCCGAAGCCCAGGACCAAGATCCGGTCGAAGCGCGTAAGATCCCAGGACCGGCCGCGCGGCCCCGAGGCTAGGCGCAGCCGATCGCCCTCTACGACGAGCTCGGCGCGCACCATGGGCCGCGGGTCGACGCTGGCTACGCCCGCCATGAAGATGCTTCGGGCGTCGTCTCTCATGCGGGCGTAGTCCATTAGGAGCCTCCTAGACGAAGAGCGAGAGCAGGGCCACGACGATCGCGGCCACGATGCCCTCCACCGCCGTCGCGCTGGAGTAGGCCTTGTAGGCGGTCGAGACCGGCATGCCGGAGAACTGCGAGACCACCCAGAAGTAGGAGTCGTTGGCGTGCGATACCACCATGGCGCCGGCGCCGATCGCGACGACGGCCAGGGCCGGGTCGATGCCGACGGAGGCCATCATGGGCGCCAGGATGCTGGAGGTGGTGATGATGGCCACGGTGGACGAGCCCTGGGCGGTCTTCAGGGCCGCCGCGATGATGAAGGGCAGGAAGACGCCGAGCGAGAGGCTCGTGAGGCTTCCCTTGAGGAATTCGACGATGGGGCTCGCGGCGATCATGGCGCCGAAGGAGCCGCCGGCGGCGGTGATCACCAGGATCATGGCCGAGTCCTTGATGCCCTGGCCGAGCCACTCGTCTACGGCCTTGCCCAGCTCGCCCTTCTTGACCAGCAAGAAGCTGGTGAACACGCCGATGATGAGCGCGGTGACCGGGTCGCCTATGAAGCGCAGGAATTTCTGCAGCTCCGCCGCGCCGAAGGGCTTGGACGGGAATTCGGCGACGCTCTTTAAGAGTATGAGGACGATGGGGAGCGCGATGGGCAGGAAGGACATGAAGGCGTTGGGGAGCTTTCCGTACTTCTTGACGATGTCGCTGTAGGATTCCTCAACGTCGGCTTCGATCGGGAATTTCTTGGCTACCTTGGTCGCCCAGAGGAGGCCGGCGAGCGACGCCGGGATCGCGGCGATGAGGCCGAAGAGGATGACGCGGCCGAGGTCGGCGTTCAGGGTGCCGGCCGCGGCGATAGGGCCGGGGGTCGGGGGCACCATGGTATGCGTGGCGTAGAGGCCGGTGGCCAATGCGACGGCCATCACCGCCATCGAGGTGCCGGTCTCCTTGGCCAGGGCCTTGTTCAGCGGGTTCAGGATGACGTAACCCGAGTCGCAGAACACGGGGATGGATACCACGTAGCCGGCGGCGTTCATCGCCAGGGGCGCGCGGTTCTTGCCGACCAGCTTGAGTATGGCCTGGGTCATGGAGAGGGCCGCGCCGGTTTTCTCTAGGATCTTGCCCATGATGGTACCGGCCACGATCACGATGCCGATGTTCGTCAGCGTGCCGCCGAAGCCGGTCTTGATCTTGGCTACCACGTCCAGGGCCGGCAGCCCGATGGCTAAGCCGAAGGCGAAGGCCACGCCGATGAGGACAAGGAAGGCATTCACCTTGAACTTGCCCGTTAGGAATACGATGGCCACGACCGCGACCACCAGGAACACGAGCGCGAGGGTACCTGACACCATGGCGCTACCTCCTCGGTATTGAGTATGTAAACGTGCATGCAGTGTAGGGTTTCTCCGGCGACGAGTCACCGGGCATTTGTACGCCGATTCGCGCGCCATACTGTGCAAGTTGCACGGTATGATTAGCGTAAGTCTAGGTATTGAGCTATGGCGCGCGCTAAAGACAGTGCGCCCAGGTCGGCCCGCGGGTCGACGCCCAGGTATGCCTTGAGCTTTTCTAGGCGCGCCGCCAGGCTGTTGCGGTGTAGGCCGAGCCTTGCGGCGGCTTCTTTTATATTAAATCCGGAGGCGTCGAGGGCGGCGAGGGTCGGGCCTAAGTTCTTGGCCAAGTCCTGCGGTATTAACGCGGCCATGGCGTGCAAGGCGTCGTCCAGCGCCGAGCGCGGGGCTAGGGCGGCGATATAGGCGTCGATATGGTCGAAGAGGAAGGCCGGTCGGTCGACGGGGGCGTCGGGTAGGCGGGCGGCCAACCATTGCGTCTGCCGATAGGCGCCGCGGTAGCGGGAGAAGTCGCGCTGGGGGGCGCCGGCGTAGCAGCGCAGGCCCCGGGACGCGGACGCCTCCACGAAGGCGCGAACATAGCCCTCTACGGCGGCGCGATATTCCGCGAGCGCGCCCCTGGCCATGGTACCCTGCTGGCCGCCTGCCGCGTCCGGCCTGCCCGGCAGGGCCCGGAAGACCAGGAGCGAGCCGTCCGGCGTGGCGCTCGCGATGTCCTGGGCGTCATGGACCCCGAGCGCCTTGACGGCCGCCAGCGCTTCGTCCGCCCCGAAGCCGTCGGGCAGCCGGACGAGGAGCGGCGCGCGCCGCCGCGTCGCATCGTAGCCGAGTTTAGCGGCCAGCCCGAGCACGGCGGCCTCGGGCGCCCGCTCCTCGTAGAGCAGGTAGGCCATAAGCAGGGACTTGCGGCTACGTCGGTGCATGCCGGCGTCGCGCAGCGCCTCGAGCTCGATCATCGACTCCAGGCTCGTCTTGACCGCGTGGGCCAGGCCCTCGACCGCCTCCGGCGCGCCGGTCACGCCGACGACGCCCAGCGTCCTCCCCGCCACGACGATGGGCAGGTTTACGCCGGGCCTCGTGCCCTCGGGCAAGCTGTCGTCGGGCCGAATAAGCTCTTCCTCGGCCCCCGATTCGACCAGGTGGCGGGCGGCCGCGTGGTAGCTGCCCACGCGGGCCTGGTCGCGGCTGGCGATGATCATGCCGTGCCTGTCGATGATATTGACGTTGTAGCTGATGCGCTCGCTCAATCGCCGGAGGAAGGCGCCGGCCAGGGCGGCGTCCAGCCGCGGCGCGTCGGCGGCCACGGCTTAGCGGCCCGCCCCGATCGCCTTCATGAAGGCCTCGCGATCGACGGCGAAGGCCTCGGCGGCCCGGCCCTTGCGGACGATATAGACCGCCGTCATGCGGTCGCCCGCGCGCAGGCGCTGTACCACGTCCATACCCAAGGCCACGCGGCCGAAGATCGTATGCCTGTCGTTCAGGTGGGGCGTCGCGGCCAGGGTGATGAAGAACTGGCTGCCGTTGGTTCCGGGGCCCGCGTTGGCCATGGCCAGGACGCCGGCGCCCGAGAAGCGTAGGTTCGGGTCGAACTCGTCGGGGAAGCGGTAACCCGGGCCGCCGGTGCCGTCGCCGCGCGGGTCGCCGCCCTGGATGACGAAGCCGCCGACGTAGCGGTGGAAGGACAGGCCGTCGTAGAAGGGGCGGCCGTCGGCGGGGAAGGCGCCCTCGGCCAGCCCGACGAAGTTGGCGACCGTCAGGGGAGCCTTTTCCGGGTAGAGGAAGGCGGCGAAGCGCCCCTTAAAGGTCTCGAAGACGGCGTAGAGCCCGTCGGGTAGGCGGGCGAGGTACTCGGCGGCTCCGGCGGCGCCGGAGGCGGCCGGGCTCAAGCTAGGCGAGCCGGCGGGCGCTTGGGCCGCCTGGGCGCCGGCTTGCCCGGGCGCGGCGATAAGGACGGCGAACGTGAAAAGGCCCGTGAAAATACCCGATATGAGCGCCGCGGCCAAGCGCCGGCGCGTAGGATGCATCGTAGAGCTGTGCATAATGCCTCGTTACCCCCATTATTCGTAGGCCGATGATACTAGCTTGTAGACCCGTCGCCAAGCGCTTTCCGCGCCCGTTCCGCCCATTGAATCGGCCCGGGGCCGAGGTATATTATGCTCGCGCGAGCCGCCCGCCGGCCCCCGCCGGGCCAGCGTCTCGGCGTCGCGTAAACAAAACCCGAAGTCCGTTCACGTAAAGAGGTCCTTCCCATGCGTTCCCTCGGCATTAATATCGGCTCGTCCAGCCTCAAGATGGCCCTCGTAGAGGGCTCCAAGCTCGTTTGGTCCGCGTCCGTCCCCCACGAGGGCGACTTCCACGAGGCGCTGCGGCGGCTCATGGCCGAGGGGCATATCCCCGAGGGCACGCCGCTTTTGGTGACCGGCAACGAGGGCCGCTTCCTGTTCAACGCGCCGGGGACGCCCGAGCCGCTCTGCGTGGAGGCGGCCATGGCCGCCCTGGGGCCGGAGCTGGCCGGCGCGCGCGCCGCGGTCAGCATGGGCGGCGAGGACCTCGTCGTCTATTCCTTAGATAAGGCCGGGAAGATCGTCAACAATTTCTCCGGCAACAAATGCGCCTCGGGCACCGGCGAGTTCCTTAAGCAGCAGCTGGCCCGCATGGATATGAGGCTGGAGGACATAGCCGCGGTGCCCGACTCGGCCCGCGTCATGTCGCTCTCCAGCCGCTGCTCGGTGTTCATGAAGAGCGACTGCACCCATCGCCTCAATAAGCGCGAGGCGAGCAAGGACGACATCGTCCTCTCGCTCTCCGACGTCATGGCCGTCAAGGTGGTCGACTTCCTGAAGCGCGCCAAGATACGCGACGGGCGGGTCGTCCTGACCGGCGGCGTCACCCTGAACCGCCATATCGTCCGCTTCATACGGGAGAAGGCGCCCGACATCGAGTTCGTCGTCCCCGCCGCCGCCTCGGTCTTCGAGGCCTACGGCGCCGCCGTGATGGCCGCCGGGGCGGGCGCGCCCATGCCTGCCCTGGAGCGGCTCCTAAAGCCCAACGAGGTGCGCTTCGACTCCCTGGGCCCCCTGTCCGCCTGGGTCGACAAGGTGCGCTACTTCGACAAGCCGGAGGCCCGGGTCGAGGCCGGCAGGCGCTACGTCCTGGGCGTGGACGGCGGCTCCACCACGACCAAGGCCTGCCTCGTAGACGAGGAGAGCGACGCCATCGTCGCCAGCCACTATGGCCGCACCCACGGCGACCCGGTCAAGGCGCTCAAGGGCTGCCTGGCCGCGATCAAGGCCAAGGTCGAGGCGGACCTCGGCCCCGGCGGCCTATCCAAGATCGAGGTGCGCATGGCGGCGACCACCGGCTCCTCGCGCGAGA
>ERZ1066115.43-NODE-43-length-46698-cov-14.102931_pt1 | contig 46698 bp, 38 predicted proteins | sample MGYA00382762_ERZ1066115 | MGnify/ENA primary metagenome ERZ1066115 (study PRJEB33369, sample SAMEA5778345) | biofilm metagenome | biome: Industrial cooling water; feature: Water cooling tower basin; material: Biofilm | place: United Arab Emirates | collected... | reverse complement strand
CGTTCCCCGGCGCCGCGATCCGCCGCGCAGGCTAGGGCGATCGGCCTAGCTCCGTCCCGGCGGATTCTTCTTCATGAACTCGTGCTCCTCAAGGACGTGCTCCACGAGCTCGGCGACCGGCCAACTAAGATTGCTCTCGGTGGTCATGGCGAAGGCCAGGTCGTCGGGCGCGCCGAGCGCCGCCTTCACGGCGCGCATCGCGGCCAGCGCCTGGGCCTGGTCGAGTCCGTGCATGAGTATCAGTTTTCCCGGCGGTAATTCTTGGTTTTCCATAGCGTAACCATGATACGCCGCGCGGGCCGTGGGGCGCAAGCGTCGCCCCGCGGCCGCCGGTTTGCAAGTCGCCATCGGCCGACCGAGTCGCCGCCGCCGGTCGGCCGGCGCGCCCCGCGGCTTGCCCGCCGAGCGCCGCCTTAGTATCATTATCGCAAACATCGATACCCCGACGCCTAACGGAGCCGCGCATTATGAACTTCGAAAAATTCACCCACCTGGCCCAGGAGGCCATCCAGGACGCCCACGGCCGCGCCCAGCGCCTGGACCATAGCCAGATCGAACCCGAGCATCTCCTACTATCCCTGATCGAGGCCGAGGGCGGCGTCATCCGGCCGCTCCTGGAGCGTATCGGCGCCTCGCCCGACGAGCTCGCCGCCGCGCTCGAGGCCGAGCTGGCCAGGCTCCCCAAGGTCTACGGCCATGCCGCCCAGGTCTATCTGTCGCCGGCCTCCTCTAAGGCCCTGGCCAAGGCGGAGGCCGAGGCGGCCGCCCTGAAGGACGAGTACGTCGCGGGCGAGCACATCCTGCTCGCCTTCCTGGCCGAGGAGGGCCGCGTCGGCGCCCTGCTAAAGGCTCGGGGCGTCACCAAGACCGGCGTCCTGGAGTCGCTGAAATCGGTGCGGGGCAATCGCGGCGTCAAGGACCAGGCGGCCGAGGAGAAGTACCGAGTCCTAGAGAAATACTGCCGCGACCTTACGGCCCTCGCGCGCCGCGAGAAGCTGGATCCCGTGATCGGGCGCGACGAGGAGATACGGCGCGTCATGCAGGTGCTGGCGCGGCGCACCAAGAACAACCCGGTCCTCATAGGCGAGCCGGGCGTCGGCAAGACCGCCATCGTAGAGGGCCTGGCGCGGCGCATCGTCTCGGGCGACGTGCCCGAGAGCCTCAAGGATAAGAAGCTCCTGGCCCTGGACCTGGGCGCCCTCGTGGCCGGCGCCAAATTCCGCGGCGAGTTCGAGGAGCGCCTCAAGGCCGTAATCGAAGAGGTGCAGAAGTCCGACGGCCAGGTGATACTCTTCATCGACGAGCTCCATACCCTGGTGGGCGCCGGCGCGGCCGAGGGCGCCATGGACGCGTCCAATCTCTTAAAGCCCGCCTTGGCGCGCGGCGAGCTCAGGGCCGTCGGGGCCACCACCCTGGACGAGTATCGCAAGCACATCGAGAAGGACGCCGCCTTGGAGCGCCGCTTCCAGCCGGTGCTCTGCCCCGAGCCCAGCGTAGAGGACACCATCGCCATACTCCGCGGCCTTAAGGAGCGCTACGAGGTGCATCACGGCGTGCGCATCATGGACGAGGCCCTCGTCGCCGCCGCGACCCTATCAGACCGCTATATCACGAGCCGCTTCCTGCCGGACAAGGCGATCGACCTCGTGGACGAGGCCGCCAGCCGCATCAAGATGGAGATCGAGAGCCAGCCCACCGACCTGGACCAGGTCGAGCGCCGCATCCTACAGCTGACCATCGAGCGCCAGGCCCTGTCCAAGGAGGAGGACGAGGGCAGTAAGGCGCGCCTGGCTAAGCTGGAGAAGGAGCTCGCCGAGGCGAGCGGCGCCCGCGACGCGATGCGCCTGCGCTGGAAGAACGAGAAGGACCGTATCGACGAGATCCGCGCGCGAAAAGAGGAGATCGAGAAGCTCCGCCTGGACGAGCAGCGCTTCGAGCGCGAGGGCGACCTGGCCAAGGCCGCGGAGATCAAGTACGGCAGGCTCCTGGAGGCGCAGCAGCGCCTGGACCTGGCGGCCCAGGCCATCAAGGCCGCCGACCAGGATCAGCGCCTGCTTCGCGAGGAAGTCTCCGAAGAGGATATCGCCCGCGTCGTCTCCACCTGGACCGGCATACCCGTGGCCAAGATGCTGTCGAGCGAGCTCCAGAAATACTTGGAGCTCGAGAAGGTCTTGGAGCGGCGCGTCGTCGGCCAAGACGCGGCGATCGAGGCGGTCGCCGACGCCATACGCCGCAATCGCACGGGGCTTTCGGACCCCAACAAGCCCCTGGGCAGCTTCCTCTTCGTCGGCCCCACGGGCGTGGGTAAGACGGAGCTCGCCAAGACCCTGGCGGAATTCCTGTTCAACGACGAGCGCGCGCTGACGCGCATCGACATGAGCGAGTACATGGAGAAGCACTCGGTCTCCCGGCTCATAGGCGCGCCGCCGGGTTACGTCGGCTACGACGAGGGCGGCCAGCTGACCGAGGCGGTCCGGCGCCGGCCGTACTCGGTCGTGCTCTTCGACGAGGTGGAGAAGGCCCACCCGGACGTCTTCAACGCCCTACTGCAGCTCCTAGACGACGGCCGCCTGACCGACGGGCAAGGCAGGGTAGTCGATTTCAAGAACGCCATCGTCATCATGACCAGCAACTTGGGTTCCGACTTCATCCTGGAGGCCAAGGACATGGCCGAGGTCCGGGGGAAGATCGACACGGTGCTCAAGGGGCATTTTAAGCCCGAATTCCTAAACCGCATCGACGAGACCGTGGTCTTCGAGCGCCTGGGCCGGGAGCACATGGCCGGCATCGCCGAGATTCAGCTGGAGCGCCTGCGCGAGCGCCTCGCCGACCGCAAGATAAGCCTTGAGCTCGACGCCGAGGCCTTGGCGCTCCTGGCGGCGGAGGGCTACGACCCGCGCTTCGGCGCCCGCCCCTTGAAGCGCGTCATTCAGTCGGGGCTTCAGAACCCCCTGGCCAAGCTCATGCTCAAGGGCGAGATCCGCGAAGGCGACGAGCTGCGCGTCGGCGTCAGGGACGGGGCCTTCGCCTTTACGGCCAAGCGCCATGGCTAAGGCCGCCGCGTCCGGAGAGACGGCACACGCAAAGACTGCGTCCGAAAAAGCGGCGCCGGGAGAGACGGCGCCGGGAGCCTCTGCCTCCGCGTTTCCGGCCTATACCGATGCCCACGCACATCTATCCTATGTCGCCGAGCGCCTCGGCGAGGCGGAGCTCGGCCGGATCGCCGCCGCCTACGAAGGCTCGGGGGCGCTCATCCTCGACCCCGGCGTCGAGCTCGGCGATTACCGGGCGCGCAAGGAAAGGTTCGGACGCTACCGCTTCGTACGTTTCGCCGCCGGCGTCTGGCCCGACCCCACGCCCTTCCTATCGATCGACGCAGCCCTCGCAGCCCTGGAAGGAGACCTGCAAGACGAGGGCTGCGTCGCCGTCGGCGAGTGCGGCCTGGACTATCATTGGCGGCACGGCGGGCCCGCGGCCCAGGATCGATTATTCCGCGGGCAGGCCGAGCTGGCGGTCCGTTATGACAAGCCGCTAATCGTTCACAGTCGGGAGGCCTTCGCCGATACCCTGCGCGTCGTACGGGATTACGCCGGGCGCGTGGCTATCGTCATTCACTGCTTCGGCTACGGGCCGGAGGAGGCGGAGGCCTTCTTAAAGGCCGGCTGTTACCTTTCCTTCGCGGGAAACCTGACCTACGCCAAGGCCGAGCCGCTTAGGCGCGCGCTGGCGATCGCGCCCGCCGACAAGCTCCTCCTCGAGACCGACGCGCCCTATATGAACCCCATGCCGCGGCGCGGCAAGGACGCCAGCCCCCTGGATATCGAGCGCACCTACGCCGCGGCCGCCGCCATCCGCGGCGTCGGCGTCGAGGGGCTTCGCGAGGCGTCGACCAAGAACTTGATGGGCATACTCGGGGAGCGCTAAGGCTCCCCGAGCCCTAGGCTTAGAAACGAACGGCGAACGAGGCGCGCGCCCGGTGCAGGCTCGTTAGGTTATCCCGGCCGCCGACGGCCGCTATGGCCTGGAGCTGGCCGCCCTGGACGTAGGACGCCGCGGGGAAAGAAGCCTCCAGGGTCGTGACGCCGTCCCGCTCGCGCACGAGGGCCGTGGCCACGCGCTGGGCGTTCGGCTTATGGCTATGGCCCACGCCGGTCTCCTCCGAGACCACGGCGGTCCCGGCGTCGTCCTGATAGGCTATGATCATGTAGGCGCCGTTCATGCGCGGCGAGCCCACGCCGAAGGCGACCCAGCCTTTGGTCGCGGCGCTGACGGCCATGTGCAGGGTGCGCCCGTCGGCCGATAGGCTAGAGGCCAGGCGGATCCCCGACTTCGTCTCGACGAATCGGTATTCGCCCTCGGCGATGACGCCGTCTACTACGGGGCTTTGCGCGGTCGCGCTCGCGGCGGCTAGGGCGGCCAGGATCATGGTGATGAAGGCTCGTCGCATCGTCTTGCTCCTTAATATGGTCGAAATAGTAATCTATTGCAAAGCTACTAATGCGACCCGCCGGAAGCAAGCGCGGAACGAGCCTTTATACGCCGCGCCTGGGCAACGCTATGGTAAAGCGCGTGCCCTTGCCGAGCTCCGATTCCAAGCGTAGGCTTCCGCCGTGCGCTTCTACGACGCTCTTAACGATAAGCAGGCCTAAGCCGGTCCCTCCCTTAGACGACGCCGAGTAAAAGGGCTCGAACAGTCGCTCCCGCGTCTCGTCGTCCATGCCCTGGCCGTTATCTTCGATGGCTATGACGAGCTGGTCGGCCTCGAAGCGGGAGGCGACGCGGATCACGCGCTCGCCCGCGTCGCGCATCGCCTTGCGCGCGTTGTCGATGAGATTGACCAGGACGCGGGAGAGGCGTTCGGCGTCCGCGAGGATCGGCTCGTTCGCCTCGAGCTCGAGCTCGCAGCGTATGCCCTCCCGTTCGAGCCGTAGGCGCATATCGTCTACCGCCGCGCGGACCAAGGCCTGCGGGTCTACGATGCCGACGTCGAGGCGTATCTCGCCGCGCGAATAGTCGAGGAATTCTCCGGCTAAGCGCTCCAGCTTCTGCGTCGCCGTCTCCATGGATCGTATGATCTTGCGTAGGCGCTCGGGCTCCTCCAGGTGCATGAGCATCAGCTGCAGCTGCCCCTTGAGCATGGCGATGGGGTTTCGGATGTCATGCAGGATCATCGACGAGAATTTCCCCAGCGTGGAGAGGCGCTCGGCCCGCAGGCGCTCGGCCTGGGCGCGCTCGAGATTCTCGTTCGCGGCCTTGAGCTCCTCGTTGGAGCGGCGCAGGTCCTCTACGTAGAGCTCGTTCGAGCTCCGTACGAGGAAGGACATGGCGGTCATGACCGAGAGCGCTATGGAGGCCCGGCTCCGTAAGAGGCCGTGGAATTCATCGCGGTACAGGAAGAGGGTATGGGTCTCCTCTTTCGCGACGGCGGTCGCCGATCGGGGCAGGTCGTCGACCAAGGCCATCTCGCCGAAGAAGTGCCCCGGGCCGTGCGTGCCCAGGAGGTCGGCGCGCTCGTCGTAGTAATTCTTCCAGACCTCTACCTTGCCGTCGATTACGATGAAGAAGCGGTCGGCCGTGGCCCCTTCGGGGAAGATGACGCTGCCGGCCTCGTAACGCTCCTCATGGCACGAGGCCGAGACGAGGCGAAGCTCCTCGTCGCTGAGGTTCTTAAAGAAGTACACGCGCTTAAGGAAGCCGAAGTAATCCATACGCCGTTCTCTTTCTTAAAATAAAAAGGGCCCCGAAGGAGCCCTTTTCTCTTTCAACCTAGCCGAATCCTACCAGCCGTCGACCATGTCGTCTTCGTCGCGGTTATCCTCGGCGAAGAGGTCGGTGACCGCCCTGAGATCGTCGAAGTAGAGGTAGTAGGTGCCGAAGGACTCCATGAGGTCGGTCTCGATCTTGAAGCCGATAATCTTCAGGCCCATCTGGTTGTTGTAGTGATAGTTCCGCTGGATGATACCGGTGCGGCCGTCGGGGTTCTGCGGCGGTATGGCGACCGATAGCTTCTTCCAGCCCTGGAAGTTGAGCTTGCCGAGGGTGAGCTCGAACTGGTTGTTGAAGAAGTCGGAGACGATCAACTTCAGGGTGTGGTTGTAATTACGGCCGACGACCCAGACGGAAAGCGTCTTGGAGATGCCTTCGATGGGGATGGGGCGCTGGGCCAGGACGAAGACGTCGTGGAAGCCGCGCCTGAAGAAGTCCACGCGGGCGCCGTAGACGTAGCGGTCGGCGACATTGGGGTCGATGCCGGTAAAGCGCTCTTCAGCCTTGGGCTCGTCGGCCTTGCCGGCCGGCCCGCCTACGAAGAGGCGGCCGTTGGCGACGCCGGCGTCCGGCGAGATGAAGACGTTCCAGAAGCCGGCGGATTCGAACTTATCGACCGATACGGTCTGGAGTTTCTGCTGGGCCGTATCGACGCCGATGCGGTTGGGGTCGGGGTTCCCGACGGTCTGCTGGGCGGCGACCATGCCGACGGCGCCCAGGGCAAGCAAAACGGCTATGATTCGTTTCATGATCTCCCCTTAGTTAGTGGTACCGGAGGCCCAGGCGTTCTTGAGGAACTCGGGGTCGGTCAGGCTGTCGCCGTCGAACAAGGATTCGAAGGTGTCGGTGAGCACTTTAAAGTGGTCGAAGTAGAAATAGATCGCTTTCTCGTAATCCGGCGCGTCCGCGCGGGTCGGCGAGGCGACGACTTCGGTCGGCCTGGTCCAGAGCCTGAACTTAACGAAGGTCAGGGCTTCGGTGCGGGGCAGATATTTCTTGGACTGGGGTATGGACGTAGGGATGTTGGCGCGGAAGTTCTTCCAACCGACATGGGTCAGGTCTCCCATGGGGATGGTGTGGACGATTCCCTTATAGTCGCGTACGAAGGCCTCGAGGTAGTAATCGTAATTCCCCGACCACACCCAGAGGTCGAACATGGCCACGCGGCCGGGCAGGGGCAGCTCTATGGGCGCGTAGCTGACGTTCTCGCCCTCGCCGCTCTTAGTGCCCGGGATGATGTCGACCCAGTTATACTCGCGGCGATCGAAGAGGGTCGCCAAGCCGATGGAGCGGAGCTCCTCGCGGTTCCTGGGGTTCGAGCCGTGCAGCGACAGCGGCCACTGGTTGGTGTAGATCAGTTTAGGGTAACCCGCGGAAGCGAACTTGCTGCCGATGACGAACCAGGGCTGTTCATCGGGGTTATCGAAGCTCTGCACGACGATCGACTCGAGGTTGATCGTCCGATCTTCTGCGAATGCCGTGGCGGCCGTCAGAAGGAAGAGAACGACGGCGGATAGGCATATAGCCTTAGCGACGCGCTGTTTCATCCGGATTACTCCTTAATGTATACCCCGTCTATGATTCCGTTAAAATACGCCCAAATTATATTTGGGAACGAACGGCCTTGTCAAATCAAAACCGACGTTTTCGGCCGGTCGATAACAGCTTCCAGCGGCCGGCGATAGCCGCGTCCCGCGCCGGCTCCGCGGCCCCCGTAAGGGCGTCTCGGAGGCTCGCCTCGATATCCCAGCTCACCCAGGCCCGTACGGCCGGTCCCGCCCTTTCCGACGGGGATAAGCCTTCGACGAGCGCGGCCGCGCCCCCCGGTAGCGCGCCGAGCCAACGGTCTAGTTGGCCGGCGGGGGCCGCCAGGTAGACCCAGGCGGGCGCCGAGGCCGCCGCCCTAGCGGCCGAGCCCTCGGACCAATCGGATTCCGTCCATTCTACTATCGGCAGGTTCTCGCGTTCCGCGGCGGTGAAAACGTTAAAAAACGCCTCCGCAGCCTTTTCCGCCCCCCGTCCGGCGATGATCGCGACGATCGTATCGCTCGGCTTCGCCTCGGTTAGGAGGCGATTCGCGGCCGCCCGCGCGGCGTCGGCCCTGCCGAAGCGTATAGGCACGACGTCGGCGGGCAGGGCTTGATCCTCGAAGGCTAATCCGTAGAGCCTCCTAGGCTCGACGTCGGCGGCACGGACGGCGCCGGCACGGACGGAGCCGGCGAGCATGGGGCTTAACGCTACGACGCGGCCCTCCTCGCGCGCCAGGGCGGCCGCCAGCTCAGACTCGTCGGCTCGGGCGCTCAGTTCAGCGTAACGGAAGCCGGCCCGCTCGACTTCCTCCTGCAGGTCCGGGCGCAGGCCGGCGAAGGCCGCGTCGCCGATGAAGACCGGCGCGTCGCGCGGCGGCGAACAAGAGGCCAGGGCGCTGAGGGCGACGGCCGCGGCCAGGCGGAGGGGCGTGCGGGCGCCGCGACGGAGGATCGGCATGGGCCCATTCTCGCCGAGCGCCCTATCGCTGTAAAGGGCCCGGGCGGCCCGAGCCCTTGACCTGGCCGCCCGGAGCGCCCTAGACTCATATCGATAAGATACGCCACATCCCATACAAGGAGCCGACATGACCAGTTATAAGGAATTAGGCCTTTCGAACACGGTGGAGCTTTTCAAGAAGGCGGTCTCGGGCGGCTACGCCATCCCCGCGTACAACTTCAACAACCTCGAGCAGCTGCAGGCCATCATCCAAGCCTGCGTCGAGACCAAGAGCCCCGTCATCCTGCAAGTCTCCTCCGGCGCCCGCAAGTACGCGAACGCCAATCTCCTGCGGAACATGGCGCGCGGCGCGGTGGAGTACGCCAAGGAGCTCGGGCACGCCGTCCCGGTGGTCCTGCACCTGGACCACGGCGACAGCTTCGAGCTCTGCGTCGACTGCATCGAGAACGGCTTCTCGAGCGTCATGATCGACGGTAGCCACCTGTCCTACGACGAGAACGTGGCCCTGACCAAGAAGGTCTGCGATTACGCCCATTCGCGCCCCGACTACGTCTCGGTCGAGGGCGAGCTCGGCGTGCTGGCCGGCGTCGAGGACGACGTGTCCAGCGAGCATAGCCACTACACCCAGCCCGGCGAGGTCGAGGACTTCGTCAAGAAGACCGGCGTGGACTCCCTGGCCATCTCCATCGGCACGAGCCACGGCGCCATGAAGTTCAAGCCCGAGCAGTGCACCAGGACCGCCGACGGCATCCTCGTCCCGCCGCCCCTGCGCTTCGATATCCTCGAGGAGATCGAGAAACGCATCCCCGGCTTCCCCATCGTCCTGCACGGCTCGTCCTCGGTGCCCGTCGAGTACACCAAGATGATCCTCGAGTTCGGCGGCAAGCTCAAGGACACCGTGGGCATCCCCGAGGAGCAGCTGCGCAAGGCCGCCAAGAGCGCCGTCTGCAAGATCAACATCGACTCCGACGGCCGGCTGGCCATGACCGCCATGATACGCAAGGTCTTCGCCCAGAACCCCGGCGAGTTCGACCCGCGCAAGTACCTGGGCCCGGCCCGCGACGAGCTTAAGAAGCTCTATATGCACAAGAATCGCGAAGTACTGGGATCGGCCGGCAAGGCCTAATTAAAGAACGAGCTGTATATTGCGAGAGCCGCGCCTCCTTGCGGAAGGCGCGGCTCTTTTTTTTCGCAGGAATTCTATTCGGCGAGCGCCGTTCGACCTATGGCTTTCGCCGCGCGGCTCGCCGTATAGCCCGCGCCGCTCGACGAATAACCTGCGCAGCCCGCCGAACGCCGTTCGGCGAGCGCCCCGCGCTCAGGGCGCTCCCGAGCGCTTAGAAGCGGTAGCTCAGGATCATCGCGAAACGGTACCACGCCCAGCTCGGGGTTTCCGTGGCCAGGACGCGATCTTGGTAGAAGGCGTCGCCCTCGGTCGCCTCGGTGAACTGGCGCTCGGACTTCAGCTGGGCGATCAGGGCCGCGCTCAAGCGCGAACCGAGGGTGACGTTGCCCAGCGCGCCCACGGTCCAGCGCGGCAGCTGATCGCCCCAGGCCTCGCGGCCCGCGGTGTCGTAGAGGTAGACGTCGGCCTCGGCTAGGAAGCCGACGGTATTGAGACGCAGCGGCATCTGATAGCCCAGGAAGGCGTTGCCGTAATAGCTCCAGCCGTTGCGATTCTCGCCGGCGTCGGATTCGATCAGCCACGACTGGCCGGCTTCGGCGCCGGTAAAGGCGCGATACTTGGCGCCGTGATAGGTAAGGAACACCACGTGGTTCCAGTCGCCGGGGACGACGGCCGCCAGGTCGAACTGGAAGGTGCCGCCGGCCTCCGCGCTCCAGACGATGCCGCCGAGGTCGGCGGGGATGAGGTTTTGCTCGCCTGCGATCGCGCCGTCCTCGTTGATCATGAGTCCGTTGGCGATGGGTATGTTCCAGGCCGATCCCGCCGTCGCCTCAGCGGAGAAGACCAGGAAGGGCAGGGGGATCCAGCGGCCTTTGAGCCCGAGCTTGGCGGAGACCGGCGAGACGGAGGCCCAGGCTTGGGCGCCGAGGCCCTCGGCGACTTCGAGGCTATGGGTATACTTAAGCTGCGTCTCGAGCGTCGTGGCGAGCGTGAACGCCAGCTCGTTGTCCTGCGCGGCCAAAGCCGTCGGGCCCGCGGCCGCCGCGGCGAGCGCCAGCGCCAGGGTCCCTATCCTTACTAAATTGCCCTTCATGTAGTCCTCCTTATCGATCGTCATGTTTATTTACGCTCCGCGACGCCGCGGCGGGCTAGCTCGTCGCAGCGTTCGTTCCAAGCCTCGCCCGCGTGGCCCTCCACCCAGCTAAAGCGGGCGGCCAGGTCGATGGCGAGCGCGTCTAAGGCCTCCCATAACTCTTTGTTCTTGACGGGGGTCTTGGAGGCGGTGCGCCAGCCGTTCTTCTTCCAGGCCTTGATCCAGCTCGTCACGCCGTTCTTGACGTACTGCGAGTCGGTGCGAACCTCGATGGACGAGGGTTTCAGGCTGCCGTCGGCCACGCGCGCTTTGACGGCCTTGAGGCCCTCGACGGCCGCTTGGAGCTCCATGCGGTTGTTGGTCGTGGCCTTATCGCCGCCGTAGCCCTCGCGTATCTCGCCCCCCGCCAGGCAGACCCAGGCCCAGCCGCCGGGGCCCGGATTACCCGAGCAGGCTCCGTCGGTATATACGATCGCTTTGCTATCCATGGGGGCATCCTAGCATATGCGGGCTTAGCGTGGAACCAGCGCCAGGCTTAATCCGGGCACCCAAGTTATGAGGGCCAGCACCGCCAGCTGTAGGAGGAAGAAGGGGAGGACGTCGCGGTAGATGCGCAGTACCGGTTGCTCGAAGGCGTAGCTCGCCAAGAATAGGTTCATTCCGATGGGCGGCGTCAGGAAGCCTATGCTCAAATTAGCGATGAAGATCGCGCCCAAGTGCACCGGATCGACGCCGTAGACCGCGCCTAGGGGTATGACCAGGGGCGAGACGACGAGCACGGCCGAGAAGACGTCCATGAAACAGCCGACTAAGAGCAGGCTTAGGTTCAGGACGAGCAGGAAGAGGGCCTTGGAGCCCACCACCGAGGCCATCCAGGAGGCGAAGAGCTCGGGGATGCCCGCGTCCATCACGAAAAACGAGAGGCCGCGCGCCGCGGCGATGATGATGAGCGCGCCGCCGGCGACCGGCAGGGCCTTGGTTACGGCGGCGTAGGCGGCGCGGGCGTCGAATTCGCGTCGCCAGAGGCCTTCTACGGCCAGGAGGTAGAGGACGGTCAGCGCGCCGATCTCGGTCAGGCCCGCGAAGCCGCTGAAATAGAGCAGGGCTATGAAGATGGGGATCAGGAGCTCGGGGAGGGCGACGAGGAGCGCGCGGGCGGCGGCCCCGAGGCTTAAGGCGCTCCGATTCCCTCCGGCCCGGAGGCTCGTGAAGACGCCGGCGCCGCCCATGGCCGCCGCCATAAGGATGCCCGGTACGATGGTGGCTAGGAATAGCTCGCTGATGGTAAAGCTCTCCCCCCCTTGGACGATGAACTGGGCGTTGATGGCGTAGAGGATCACGGCGATGCTGGGCGGGAAGAGGAGTCCGACCGAGGAGGATGCCGTGAGGAGGCCGCGGGCGAACGACGGCGAATAGGAGCCGGAGCCGGTCAAGGCATAGGCCAGGACGCCGCCGAGCGCCAGGATGGTAACCCCGTTCGCGCCGGTAAAGGTCGTAAAGAAGGCGCAGACGACGACCGCGGCGAGGGCCTCGCCGCCGGGGAGCCAGCCGAAGAGCTCGCGGAAAACCGCCACGAGCCGCTTGCCGGCTCCCGACTCCGAGAGCAGGAAGCCGGCGACGGTAAACAAGGGAATGGCCGGCATGCTGGCGTTCTTAAAAAGGTTGTACGCCTCGCTCGGGATGAGCTCCGCCGGCGAACCGGAGGCGATGAAGAAGACGGCCGCGGCGCCGGCTATGGCCTGATAGAGCGGCAGGCCGAAGGCCGCCGCCGCCGCGAAGAGGGCGGCCAGGGGTATGGCGGCCGCGCTGAAAAAGCCGCCCAGCAAGAACGCGGCGTCGTCGAGGATGGCCGTTTCAAGGCCCCAGGCCCTGCCTAGGTTCGCGGCCGCGCCCAGGCCGAGCGTCGCCGCCGCGACGGCCGCGGGGATCAGCCAAAACGCGGCCTTCCGGCCGCGCGCCAGCCGCGCCGCGCCGGCCGCCGCCATCCCCATAAAGGCGATGGGCATGGGAGCTAGGAGGAGCTGTACCGGCAGCCCCATGAAGCGCTCTCCGGGGGCGAAGCCGATGGCCAGGAGCGAGAGGGACGCGATGAAGAGCGCGGCGTCGACGCCGACGCCGAGGGCTTGGACCCAGGCCGCGGGGTCGCGGCCGGACGCCGGCCCCATGCCGCTTAAGCGGAGCTGCTTGCCGCGAAGCGTCGCGAGCCAGGCGGAGAAGTACACGAGCGCCATCATCGCGTACTCGGCGATGCGCGGGGCGCCCGGTACGCCGCGATAGAACGCCCGGGCCAAGAACAGGTCGACGGCCGAGACCAGGACGAGCGCGCCGGCGGCGGCGAAGGCGAGGGCGGCGATGACGCGGCTCGCCGAGCCCTCCGCCGGCGTCGCGAGCGTCGCGGCCGTCTCGCTGTCTTCGCGGCTCAAGGCCTGAGCTCCGCCACGGCCGCGTCGACGGCGCGCCTAAAGTCGGCGCTGAACCATGCGGAGAGCAGATCCCGCATCCGGGGGCCGGTAAAGAGCTCGCTCCATTCGTCCCGTTGCGCCTCGCTCATCGGCGGAACTTGGAGGCCGTCCTTCGTCATGGAGGCGATGGCCTGGTCTTCCAGCTTGAAGGCGTCCCGCGCTATCTCGGCCGCGACGCGGTCGGCGGCGTCCTTGAGCGCCGGCCGCAGCTCCGCGGGCACGCGCTCCCAGCTACGCCGATTGATAAGGAGGGCGCCGAAGAAGGGCGAGATCCTGAAGCCCGACATATGGGTGACCGAGCGCCGGTATTGGCTCCAGAGCGTGGCCACCACGATGGGGCTGGTGTAGCCGACGTCCAAGGCGTTGGAGTTGAACTGCAGGAGCACCGTGGACGCGTCGGACTTGACCGTGCGCGCGCCGAGGGCCTGCATGAACCGTATGAGCGCCTCTTGATCCTCGCTGACGCCTATCCGGAGGCCGGCGATATCCGAGGGCACGGATAGGGCTCGGTTCGAGAAGAACCGCAGCCATCCGCCTTGGGCGAAGGTCACGACCTCGTAGCGCCCTTCGAAGCGCCGCGCCATGACGGGGGTCAGGGCCTTAGCGACGGCCTCGAATTCGGCTTCGCTGCGGATGACCGTGGGCATGGAGAGGTATAAGAAGTCGGGATCGAGCTGATAGAGGCCGGAAGTCTCGATAAGGCCGCCGTCGAGCGACAGGCGCATCTTCTGCAGGATGTCGGATTGGCTGGCGTTGGCCATGGATCGGGGGAAGGCGAGCCGAACGCGGCCGCCCGAGATCGCCGCCCATTCGGCGGCGATCTTCCGTAGGCCCTGATCCCAGGGGCTGTTCACCGGCACCGCCGCGGCTACCTGCAGCGTGATCGTCTGCGCGCCGACTATCGAAGCTGAGAAGCCCAGGAGCAGGATGAAGCTCAAGGCGATCCGTAACGCGTTGCGGCCCATGCGATCCTCCGTTGCCTGAGTTAGAAAAAGAGCGAGCCGATAGACTCAAGATAATAGTTAGCTTTCCGCCGCGCCAAGACGTTAAAGAGGGTGCGACCGGGGTCGGCGGCAGGATCCACGGCCAGCGCCGCCTCGAGCGCCTGCGCAAACGCCTCCCGGTCGCCGTCGGGCAGGGCTATGAGCGCGGCGTAAGAGACGAAGGCGTCGGCCGAGGCGCCGCCCGAGGCCCGACGAGCCGCCTCGAAGGCGGCCAGGGCTTTTTCCCTGCTGCCGCCGAGCTCGGGCGGCATGGAGGCGTAGATCTGCATGGCCAACTCGTGGATCGCCCCGGCTTGAAAGTCGGGATCCAAGGCGAGCGCCCGCTCGAGCATGGCGAAGGCCCGCGGCAATCGGGCGGCGTTCGAAAAGTCCAGCGGATTGGAGCCGAACGAGGCGAAGATCGAAGCGGCGCCGTAGTACAGCAGGGCCGCGTCGCGTTTTTTAAAGCGTCGCAAGGGATCGTCGGCCGAGGCGCCGAGGCGTACGCCCTCCGAGCCTAGGATGAACGGGGCGTCGAACAGCCCCGGGCTTTTACGGAGGAGAAAGGGTTCGATAAGCTCGAGCGCCCGCCTATAGTACTCCCGCGCCCGAGCGCCCCGGACTTCCCGCTCGGCGAAGGCTTCATCCGGGAGGTAGAGATTCTCGCCTTCTATAAACGCCGTGCCGTACAAAAGATAGAGCGACGCGAGCGTAGCGGCGGCATCGGCGTCTTTGGGCGCGACGCGTCGGGCGATCTCGGCGACCTTGATATAGGCGGGGATAGCGGCCTCGGCCGCCAGATAATCGCCCTCGGAGAGCAAGGCCTCGCCCGCGTAGCGCCCGGCGCTAAAGACCGCGCAGGAGGCGGGCAGGAGCGCACAGCAGAGGGCGAACGCGAGTACTGGACGTATCCTGGTCACGCTTAAAGTATGTAGCGCCCCCGGGCTTCTGTCAAACCGGCGCGGCTTTAGGCGCCGGCGGCGATGGCGGGGGGGAAAGCGGGGGGGAAAGCGGGGGCCTCGCCAAGCGGCGACGAGAGGTATACAATCCCAGATCATGATAAAGGAATTCGCTACCTTAAAACCCTATTTCAAGCAGCATTGGTGGCGCTATTCGCTCGGCCTCTTCTGCCTGATCGCCGTAGACGCGGCCCAGCTCCTCCTCCCCCAGTTTATACGGCGATCGATCGACGCCATAGCCGCCTCGGCCGGCGCCCAGAAGGCGGTGTTCGCCATCGTGGCGGCCATGGTCGGCACGGCGGCCTTCGTGGCCTCGGGCCGCTTCCTCTGGCGCTTCTTCATCCACGGCGCCTCCAGGCGCATCGAGACCGCCCTGCGCGACCGGCTCTTCGCCACCCTCATGACCCTGCCGCCGGCGTTCTTTAATAAGAGCGCGGCCGGCGACCTTATGGCCAGGGCGACGAACGACATGCAGTCCATACGCATGGCTACCGGCATGGCCTTCGTCGCCTTCGTCGACGGCGTCTTCATGGCCGGCGCCATCCTCGTCATCATGTTCGCCCAGAATCCCGGCACGGCCATCTGGACGGTCACCCCCTTGCCCTTCGTGACGGTGCTGATCGTCTTCTTCGGCAAGGCCGTCGGCAAACGTTTTAAGAAGGTCCAAGAGATCTATTCGGACCTGAGCTCGGTAGCCCAGGAGACGCTCCAGGGCATTCGGGTCGTCAAGTCCTTCGTTAAGGAAGATCATTTCGCCGGAAAATTCGCCGAGCAGAACGACCGCTACCGCGACGCGTCCATGTCCTTGGTAAAGATTTTCGGCTTCTTCTTCCCCTTCATCGCCTTCCTGGGCGGCTTGGCCACCCTGATACTCCTGGGCGTGGGCGGGGCTGCCGTGATCGAGAACCGCATGAGCCCCGGCCACCTTGCCGCCATGCTGGCCTACCTAGAGATGCTCCTGTGGCCCATGCTCGGGGCCGGCTTCACCGTCAACATGATCCAACGCGGCGCGGCCAGCTTGAAACGCGTCAACGAGGTGCTGAACGCGACGCCCGAGCCGCGCTTCGGCGCCGGAGCCGAGCCTAAGCCCATGGCCGAGCCGCGCGGCGATATCGAATTCAAGGCCCTGACCGTGCTCTACCCCGAGGCGACGAGCCCCGCCCTGGACGGCGTCAGCCTTCGGCTGCCCGAGGGCAAGACGCTCGGCATACTCGGCCGCATCGGCTGCGGCAAGAGCACCCTGCTCAAGATCTTAGGCCGCATCGTCGAGCCGCCCGCGGGCGCCGCGTCCATAGGCGGCGTCGATATCAACGCCTTCGACCTGGAGCGGCTGCGCTCGGCGCTCGGTTTCGTGCCCCAGGACAGCTTCCTGTTCTCCGACAGCATCCGGGCGAATATCTGCTTCGCCCGGCCGGACCTGCCTTCCGAGCGCTTCGAGGCGGTGATACGCGCCGCCGCCCTCGATAAGGACCTATACGCCTTCCCCCAGGGCTGGGATACCGTGGTCGGGGAGCGCGGGCTTACCCTGTCGGGCGGCCAAAAGCAGCGCGTCGCCATCGCCCGCGCCCTGGCCTGCGACCCCGAGCTCCTTATCCTGGACGACGCGCTCTCGGCGGTGGATACCGAGACCGAGGAGCGCATCATGGAGGCCGTCATGGCCGAGCGGCGCGGACGGACGACCATGCTCGTCTCCAACCGTATCACCGCACTGCAGCGCGCCGACCTGGTCGCCGTCCTAGACGGCGGGCGCCTGGCCCAGTTCGGGCCGCCCGAACGGCTGGCGGCGGAGGAAGGCTTCTACGCCGAGATCGCGGCCATGCAGGCCCTGAGCGCCGAACGGGCGGAGGCCTAAGCATGCCTGATTTCTTCGAGACCGACGAGATTACCAAGAGCTACGACGGCGCCATCGTGCGGCGCATCTTCGGCTACGTGCGGCCCTACGGCAAGCTCTTGTTCTTCGCGACCCTGGCGCTGATCCTGAGCACCGCCGGCGAGCTTCTGTTGCCCGTCATCGTCAAAGGCACGGTGGACGACGCGCTCGTCCTGAACTGGGCCGCCTTGGACGAGTCGGCGGAGGCGCGCGCTCTACGGCTGGGCCTCGACCCGGGCGCGGACGCCCCGCGGGCCGGCGGCCGGCTCTACCTGCGCCCGGCCGAGCTGGCGGGCCTGCGGGCCGCCGAGCGCGCGGCCCTGGTGGCCGAGGGGCTCTTGGACGAGGGGCCGTTCTACCTGGCGCCCTGGTCCGACGAGGCGGCGCTCCCGGCCTCGATACGCGGCGATCTGGGCGGCGCCGCGGCGGCGGCCGCCGCCGGGCCTATGCTGGCCGACGGCTACTTCGTCGCGCCGGAGGCTTACGTCAAGGCCCTGGCCCCGGCCGACGCCCGCGTCCTCCGCGCCCGCGACCTGGGCGCGGCCCGGCGCAACGCCTACGCCCTGCTGGCGGTGCTCGCGGCGACCCTGGCCGCCGCCTTCGTCCAAACCTGGACCACGAGCCTCATAGGCCAGCGGGTCATGAAGGACCTGCGCATGGATCTCTTCAAGCGCACGACCGGCCAGTCGCTCGCCTTCCTCTCTAAGCAGCCGGTAGGCCGCCTCGTCACGCGCCTGACGAGCGACGTAGAGACCATCAACGAGTTCTTCACGAGCGTCGTCGTGTCCTTCGTCAAGGACCTCTCGATCATGGCCGGCGTGCTCGCCGTGCTCCTGGCCATGAGCCCGCGCCTGGGCCTGGTGGCCATCCTGACCCTGCCGCCGGTGCTCGTCGCCACGAGCGTCTCGCGTCGCAAGGCCCGAGACGCCTTCCGTAAGCAGCGGACCTGGCTGTCCAAGGTGAACGCCTTCATAGCCGAGCGCATAGCCGGCGTCGCGGTGGTCAAGCTCTTCGGCCGGGAGCGCGCGAGCGCCCTGGAATTCGAGGGCAACGATCGCGAGCTTATGAAGGCCAACCTGGGCGAGATGTACGTCTTCGCCACCTTCAGGCCGCTCATCGAGTTCTTCTCCGCGACGAGCACCGCGGTCATCCTCTGGTACGGCGCCGGCCTGCACGCGACGAACCTCATCTCGCTCGGGACCCTCATCGCCTTCGTCAACCTCATCCGCATGTTCTATTCGCCGTTGCAGGACATCTCCGAGAAGTACACCATTTTGCAGAGCGCCATGGCCGGCGGCGAGCGCGTCTTTAAGCTCCTGGACGCCGAGGAGCGCATACCCGACGCGCCGACCAAGAAGTTGCCGGGCAAGGCGCGGGGGCGCATCGAATTCGACCATGTGTGGTTCGCCTATAAGGACCAGGACTGGGTGATCAAGGATCTGTCCTTCGTCGTGGAGCCCGGCGAGACCGTCGCCATCGTCGGCTATACCGGCGCGGGCAAGAGCACCATCGGCTCGCTCATCGCCCGGCTCTACGACGCCCAGCGCGGCGAGATCCGCCTGGACGGCGTCCCGATCAAGGACTTGCCCCTGGCGCAGCTGCGCTCGAGCGTACGCCCGGTCATGCAGGACGTGTTCCTCTTCTCCGGCAGCGTCGCCGAGAATATCGACCTGGGGCAGGGACTGCCCCGCGAGACCTTGGAGTCCGCGGCGCGCGCCGTTCACGCGCACGAGTTCATAGGCAAGCTGCCGGGCGGCTACGACGAGAAGCTCGGCGAGGGCGCGGCCACGCTCTCCTCCGGGCAGCGCCAGCTCCTGTCGTTCGCCCGCGTCGTGGCCCACGACCCGGCCATCGTGATGCTCGACGAGGCCACGAGCTCGGTGGATACCGAGACCGAACGGCTCGTGCAGTCCGGCCTCGAGGAGCTCATGCGCGGCCGCACCACCGTGGCCATAGCGCACCGGCTTTCGACCATACGGCACGCCGACCGCATCTTGGTCTTGGCCGAGGGACGATTGGCCGAGTCCGGCCGCCACGACGAGCTCGTATCCCGGCGCGGCATATACTATACTCTCTACAAGCTACAGTACGACGCCGCCTCGCGGACGGGCGCCTGAGGCGACGGAGGGATGATCCGGGCATGAAGACCGAAAGCGATTTCAATATACTAGCGCTCGTTTCTCCCGAGCTCGCCGAGCCGATCGCGGAGGCCCTGACGCCGTTGCCCGGCTGCGCCTTGGAGTTGGCCCATGACCAGGACGAGCTCTTCGGGCCCGGAGCGCGCCGCCGGGCCGACCTGGTGCTCCTGGATCCGGCCGTGGCCTCCTTGCACGCCGCCGACGGCATAGCCCTGTTCAAGGCCGCCTGCGAGGGCTGCGAGATCGTGCTCCTCTTGGACGACCGCGATATTACCGTGGACGTAGAGCTCATGAAGATCGGCGCCTACGGCGCCTTGGGCACGCCGCCGGCGCCCGAGCAGCTGCATGAGCTCGTGCGGGGCCTTATGGAGCGCAAGGAGATCGAGCGGGAGAACCGCGCCCTCATCGAGGCCCTGGGCGAGTCGCGTACGCAGAACATCGTGTCGCACAGCCCGGAGATGGAGAAGGTCCTCTCCATGGCCGCCCGCGCCGCCCGTTCGGACTCCACGGTGCTCATAACCGGCGAGAGCGGCACCGGCAAGGAGCTGATCGCCCGCGCCATCCATCTCCTGGGGCCGCGCAAGAATAAACCCTTCGTACCGGTGAACATAGCCGCCCTGCCTGAGAACCTCATAGAGAGCGAGCTCTTCGGCCACGTCAAGGGCTCGTTTACCGGCGCCATGAACGAGCGAACCGGCCGCTTCGCCCTGGCCAACGGCGGGACCCTGTTCATAGACGAGATCGGCGAGATACCGCCGGGCATACAGGTCAAGCTCCTGCGCGTCATCCAGTTCGGTAGCTACGAGCGGGTGGGGGAGAACGCCGCCCGCGAGGCCGACGTCCGTATCATCGCGGCGACCAACCGCGACCTGGAGAGCGAGGTCCGCGCCGGGCGCTTCCGCGCCGACCTCTACTACCGCGTGAACGTCGTCCCGGTCAACCTGCCGCCGCTACGCGAGCATCGGAGCGACATACCCTATCTCGTCGAATACTTCATCAAGAAGTACGCGGTGCGCAACGGCAAGGACGCCAAGGGCATCGCCGCCGAGGCGATGGCGCGCATCATGCGCTATCCTTTCCCCGGCAACGTCCGCGAGCTCGAGAACGTCATCGAGCGCGGCGTGGTCCTCTGCCGCGGGACGTACCTTACCGAGACCGATATCTTCCTGCCGCTCGAAGAGGAGCCGGCCGAGGAAGAGCCGCTCGGCGCTTATGAGGAAGTGATGGGCGACTTCGAGCGCCGCTTCTTGGCCAAGGTGCTGGAGCGCTGCGGCGGCAACAAGAGCGCGGCGGCCCGGGAGCTCGGCATCAACGAGCGCCGCTTCCGCTACCGCCTGAAGGTCCTGGGGATGGAGAAATAGGCGGGGGCGCCGCCCGCTCGACTAGAAGGATCCGAGGAACTCGGATCGTAGGAGCTCCTCGACCGATCGGACCGCCTCGGCGGCGACCTTGATCGCGTTGAAGGTCTCCAAGTCGAGGTACTTTACGGCCAACGGCCGCTCCACCGACAGGCGGGTCAGGCCGTCGTCCCATACGCTCTCGGCCGGCGAGAGCATGACGGGCTTGCCGTAACGCGCCGACAGGGTCGTAAAGATGGAATAGTGGTCCATCTTCGACTCGTCGATCGCGAAGATCATGACGAAGAGCCGCCCTTCGTAGAACTGGAAGAAGGCGCGGCGCACGTAGGATAGCCCGCTCACCTCGATGATGCTCTCGTTCGGCCGCGGCAGGAGGCTTACGTCCGGCTCGCCGCGGTAGAAGTACAGCCCGTCGGCCCGCAGCGCCGCCTGAACCTCCTCCAGGCTCATGCCCAAGCCGATGCCGCGGAATTCGCGCGGGACGGCGGGCTTGGCCTGGTCGCCGGCCGCGGCATCGGCGGCCGCGGGCGCCGGGGCGCCCTGGGCGAACGCGGCGGGCGAAGCGGCCCACAGAAGGGCCGATAGGCACGCTATCGAGGCGCGCCGCGCATTCGGGTATCGGCGTCTTCGTCCCGCTATCTCCATCGTCGTAATCTCCTTAGGCGCGCCCCGGCCCTCAGCGCGAAAGCGCGATGGACAGGGCCGTCGTCAACTTCAGTACGTCGTCGTTACCCTTGCGCACGCGGTCCGACAGCATGGCCGCGACGCTCTTGGTGAGCTTCAGGGCCAGGTCGGGCCGATGGCCGCAGAGCTCCTCGTAGGCGGGGCGGGTCAGGGCGAAGAGCAGGCAGTCGCCGACGGCGCTCACGGTCGCGCTCCGCGGGTGGTCGCCGAAGAGAGACATCTCGCCGAAGACCGGCGCCGTGCCCGCGGCGAGCCTGGTCATGGATTTCTCGGCGTGGCCGAAGCCCTTGCCGGCGATCTTCAGCGTAAGCTCCTTGCTGACGTCGACCGTGCCCTCGAGGAATATATACATGGTATCGGAACGTTCGCCTTCGCGCATGATCGTCTCGCCGGCTTTTATGCGCTCGAAGGCGCCGCGCCCTTCTAGGACGTCGGAATCGGCGTCCGATAGGCCCAGGCGGGCGCAGACCGCCCGGAGCGACGAGCGTTCGCGGCCCACGCTAGGCCTCCCCGCCTATCAAGAAGGCGCGGTCGCTCGGACCTATGAGGTAGGACGGATCGGGCGCTAAGGCGCTTCGATTGCCCGGTTTCTGTCCCTCGCCGATATCGATGGCGGCCTCTTCGAATTTCCGCTTGATGAAGGCGTCGATGGCGCCCGAATCATTGGAGAGGATATCGTCTAAGCTGACCGGCTTCTCGACGGAGAGCACCCCCGCCAGGACGGCCCGCCGGTTCGCCAGGAACCACGCCGACGCCTCGGCGAAGCTCTTGCCGACGAGCGGCGCGGGGAAGTCCTCGGCGCGCAAGCGCTTGGGGCTCGCGGCCGAGAGCAGTTCGCGGGCGGCCGAGGGCAGGCCGGCGCCCGCGCCGGGGGCCGCCAGGAGGAAGCCGGTGAACTCGCCGTGCAGCACCACCTCGTCGACGCCTGCCCGCCTCAGGTGCTGCTCGCTGGAGGCCTTCTGTATGCCGGCGCGGAGCGGCAGCTCGGGCGCGACGGCGCGGGCTGCCAGGGCGGACAGGATGGTTCGTTCGTCGGCGCCGGCTTCGCCATCGGGGCCGGTATCGTCGGGGATGAAGATGCAGGCGGACGCCCTATCCAAGGCGGCCTTGCGCAGGGCGGCTTCCTGGGTATGGTCGCCGCGGACGAAGCTCAGGTCCAGCTCCGGATGCCGGGCCTTGATGGCCTCGAAGGCCTCGGGCGCAAGCGCGTTCACCAAGGCGACCGCTGCGACCTCGCCCTCGAGCGCGTCCAGCACGCCGTCGGCCTGGGCGTTCCAGCCGCAGAGCACGATATGTCCTTTGAGCCGTAGGTCCTGCAATCCCTTACCCTCCCGAATGCGTCGCTCCACGAAGAGCGAAGCGGCCGTGCCGGAGACGACCGCCGTAATCACGATGCCGAAGAGCATGAGGAAGCTCGCGGCTATCTTGCCCGCCGCGCCGACGGGGTACTTGTCGCCGTAGCCTACGGTCGCTATGGTTACGAGCGCCCACCAGAGCCCGTCCCAGACGCTGGTGAAGAAGCCCGAGTCCCGGCCACGCTCGGCCAGCCATACCAGGAGGCCGAAAGCGACGGTGGCCCCGACGAGCAGGGCGAGGGGCAGGGCTATGCCCGAGCGGCCGAGCCGGGCGATGCTGCGGAGGAACGCGCGTCGGCGACGCTTAGCCGCTGGCGAAGAACCGTTCATATAGCTAGAGTATCGGCCGCCGCGTCCGAGCCGGCAAGCCTAGGAGGCGCACGAGCATATGGAAAAGCGAACGACCGACGGCGATAGCCCGCGCATCGTAGCCGAGACCGGCGCCTACCTCGTCGCGTATAAGCCCGCCGGCATGCACAGCGCGCCCGCGCCAGGCCGTGGAAGCCCCGACCGGGGGCCGGCCGAGGGGCCGGCCGATAGCTCGCCGCCTTCGCTCTATGACTGGGCCCTTACCATCCGGCCGGAGCTCGCGGAGGTGGTCGGACGGGCTCGGGGCGAGGGCGGCCTCATTCATCGCCTGGACCGCGATACGCGCGGGCTCGTACTTTTCGCCAAGACGGAGGAGGCTTTCGGCTCCTTCGAGCGCGCGGCGGCGGCCGGCGCCTTTATAAAGGAATACGAGCTCAGGGCCCATAGCGACGGCCCCGGACTGGAAGGCTCGCGGCCGCTCCTGGCCTGGCCCGGCCTGTTCGCGCCCGATCACGACGAAACCTCGGCCGCCGCGCTCGCGGCGGCCCGAAGCTGGGCGCGCGCCGCCGGCCGCGCGCGCGGGCATGCCGCCGCCGATTCCCTGCCCGGACTAGTAATCCGCTCGCATTTCAGGCCTTTCGGACCGGGCGCGGCTCGCGTCGCCGCCGCGCTTCGGCCGGCGTCGCATAAGCAGTGGACCGACGCGCCGTACGCGACCAAGATCCTGGCGTGCAGCGTCGAGCTCGGCGAGGGGCCGGCCTTGATAGCGGCTAGGGTTTCCCTCAGCCGAGGTTTCCGCCATCAGATCCGCGCGCATTTCGCGTGGCTGGGCCTTCCGCTCGTCAACGACCCGCTCTACGGCGACGAAGGCGTAGGTATGGCGGAAGGCGCGGCGGGCGGCGAGCTCCTGGAAAACGCGCCGATGCGCGATCGGCGCCTAGGCCTCGTGGCCGCGGCGCTCAGCTTTCCCGATCCGGCGGACGGATCGACGGCGCGCTATACGCTGGTATAGGCTCGATTCCTTCGCCGCATCCATCTTCGCCGCCTCCGCCGCCTCCGGCGGCGAGCGTGAACGACGGCCGCTGCGAACCACGGCGGCCGCCGCGATCACGGAGGCGGGGGGCGAATATTGGGCAACGGCCGCGGTGGTGAATGCCGGCGGGCGTGAACGGCGGCCGCCGCTCTCGGCTCGACAAAAGCGGCGGCAGCTTATAGGATATAACCATGGCAGAACAAACCGCCTTCGACGCCCTGGTCCTAGAACTCGGCCCTCGGGAGCGTTCGGAGCTCCTGTCCCGCTTAAGCCGCGCCGCGACCGTTAGCTCGGAGCCCCTGCGCATACTCAAGATCGACGACGAGCGCCATATCGACTACGCCGCGGCCTATCGCGAGCTAGGCTTCATCTCGCGCCTTATCATCACGGTCCTAAGCATGGTGCGCGGCAAGGACAAGGAAGAGCTCGTACGCGACCGTTTCCTGCGCTCGCTCGCGCGGGAGGCCGAGTCGGCCGCCCCCGGCCTGGCGGACGCCAAGCGGCGGGTCTTCCTCGAGCCCTTCGCCGAGGAGCTCAGGGCGCTTAAGCTGGCGGCGCGCTATTTTTACGATCTCTTGGATAAGACGCTCGAGAAGAACCGCGCGCAGTTCTTCGCCTTCCTCGCCTCGCTCCGCTTCGAGCGCACCCACGAGGAGTTGGAGACCGAGGCCGATCCCTTCATCTACGCCGACCGCAACCGCCTGGCCGACGACAACGACGTGCGCATCGCCGTAGCCTCCGCCTTCGAATCCGCCTTGGGGCGGATGGAGGAGGACCATAGGCGCGCCATGCTGCAGGACGTACGTAACCTGCAGTGCCTTAAGAAGCTCTCCGGCTTCCTCTTCGACCGCATGCTCAACGCCTTCCATCCCGGCCCCTCGGGGCGGCGCGAACTGTCGTTCTACACGGTGAACGAGCAGCTCTTCGACCTGGCGACCTTGCTTTCGAGCTTGGAGCCGCCTTCCACCAAGCTCATGGAGGCCATCCTGGCCTTCGACCTGGGCGAGCGGGTGGCCGATAAGAATTTCGACGTCGAGGAGCTCGTTAAGAACGAGCTGGCGGAGGCGGGCAAGGCCCTGGCCGCCATCCGGGCGTTCAACGCGCGCGTCCCGCTCCTTTCATACCTCCGGCTCCTGAACGAAGACCCCAATTGGTCCTGTCCCCGCTTCTCCGGCGGCGAGGATTGGTACGCGCTCTATCGATCCTACTGGAAGGAGCGCATCGACAAACGCTATCAGCGCTTCGTGGCGGACCGCCGCATCAAGCGCCTGGAGAGCGACATAGCGGCCCTCATCGGCCAGGCGGAGCAGAGCTGGCTCGAGAACGTGCTGGAGGAAGGCGCCGAAGCGATACCGCCGGCCCGTTTCCATCGGCCCCTGCGCTTCCTCGAGGCGTTCTACCATCGCGTCTTCCTCGCCGAGCTAAACCGTTACCTTAAGCTGGTCCTCCTCGAGGGCGAGTTCTATAAGCGCGACAACCGCATCGACTACACCGACGCCTACAACGGGCTGTTGCAGATCGGCGAGTCCTTGAAGAACCTGGATCGCCGGCTCGCCCCCGACGGCGAGCTGGGCTTAAGCTACTTCCGCGCCAAGAACGAGCTCATCCCCCTGCAGATTAAGAAGCGCAAGATCGAATCGACCATACAGTCCGCCGACGCCGAGGCGGAGGCCATCCTGCGCCGAGCCGGCGACTCGATGATCAAGATGCAGCTGATCCTGAAGGGCATCCTGGCCGGCGAGGCCCACAGCCGTTACGATTCGCTCTCCAATCTCTCGAGCATAGAGGGCAAGGCGAACAAGGACTTCCAGCGCGGCCTGTCGTCGGTCAAGGACAAGCTCGAGAAGAGCGCCTTCCTGCTCGGCGAGCTGACGCGCAGCTCGCTCGGCGGCGACCTGGTATGACGCTCCGGCGTTTTTCGGTAGCGGGCGACGAAGCGGCGGCCGGGGCGCTCGAATTGCCCTTGCCGGGCGCCGGGCCCGACGGGCCGCGGGCCTTCTTAAGCCCGCTCGCGGCGGGCGACATGAGCCTCCGCACGCCCGAGGGCAACGAGCGCCGCGCCGCCTGGCTCGCCCGCCTGGGCTGCGGACGCGGCGTCGCGGCGCCGAACATGGCCCATACCCGCCGCGCCTTGCTCTGCCCCTCGGCCTCCGAGGCGCCGACCCAGGAGGCGGACGGCCTGGTGACCGGTCCGGACGGGCCGGCCTTGGTGGTTACCGTCGCCGACTGCATGCCCATCATGCTCCATGACCCCGACTCGGGCGCCTACGCCGCCCTGCACTCGGGCTGGAAGGGGACCGGCATCATGGCCGAAGGCCTGCGCCTGCTCGTCGAACGTTTCGGGGCCCGGCCGAGCCGGGTAACGGCCTGCCTGGGGCCGCACATCGGCCCCTGCTGCTACGCGGTGGACGAGGCCCGAGCCCGCGCCTTCGCCGCCGAGTTCGGCCGGGCCGCGGCGGAGCTCGGCGAGGACGGCCGCTATCGGCTTAAGCTCAGGGAGGCGAATTTGGCCTTAGCCGAGCGCTTGGGCCTCGGCCAGGTCGCGGTCGCCGACGACTGCACGGCTTGCTCGCCGGCCTTAGGCTCGTATCGACGGCAAGGTCCCGACGCATTCACCCGCATGGCGGCGGTCGTGGGTTTCGGCCTGTCTCGCGGGTCGGGGCCGGCGCGGTGAGCCAGGCGGCGCGGCTCGATCCGTCGCCCCGCGCGCTCGCCGCCGCCCTGGCCTTAGCGGCGCTCGGCGGGGTAGCTACGCAGGCGGCCGGCGCGCAGGCGGTCGACGCCGCCGGTCGCCTGCTGCCCTACGCCATACCGAGCGGCAGGGTGGTGATCAACGAACGCTCGGATTTTAGCCGCTATGACGACGGGCGCTACCGCGGCCTCGCCTCGCGCCAGTCCTACCTCCGGCTCGAGGTGTCGACGAGCGAGACGGGCGCCGCCCTCTATCGCGGCGAGGCCTTCGCCCTCGATGAGCTGCGGCGCGATAGCCGGAGCCAGGCCGGCCTCGTCCGCGACAGCCTGGCCGTGGAGTTTAGCGTCGATCTCCGCGGAAGGAGCTCGTTCGTCCAGGACCCCGGTTACCCGCTCCTACGCGGCATTCCCTCGCCGCCGCCCGAGGCGACGGGCGTGGGCGGCCGCTGGCAGGCCGAGGGCTCGGTAGTGCTCCGCCCCCTGCCCGAGGCTCAACCCAACCGCGTCCGCGTGCTCGTCGAGTACGAGTTCAAGGGCGAGGGAGAATGGGCGGGCGGACGGGCCCTGCTCGTCGGCGCCCGCTACGCCCTGCGCTATCGCGGCGACGACCCCCTGGGCGATCCGAATCTTGCGTCGGCCCAGGGCTCCCGCCTGGCCGATATCTACCTGGACGCCGAAACCGGCGAGACGCTGTTCATCCGCGAGCGCGTCGACGAAAGCTACGCCTACCGCGCCGGGCCCGGCATCGCCCTGCGCGGCTTTATCCTGCATTTCTACCAAGGCTCGTTGCCCGGCGAGCGCTCGGCGATCTACACCGCCTTAGGCGGCGCCGAGACGGGTCCAGGCGGCGCCTCGGCCGGTCCGGGCCGCGCCGAGACGGGTCCGGGCGGCACCGAGCCGGGGGCAGGCGGCCTGGCAGGCGAGGGCGGCGCCATGAACGGCGGTCTAGGCAGCTCGGTCGCCGGCGGCTCGTCACCCGCCGGAGCCTCGTCGCTCTCCGGGACTTCGTCGCTCTCCGGGACTTCGTCGCCCTCCGGGACTTCGTCGCCCGCCGGAGCCTCGTCGCCCGCCGGCGGCGCGGCGAACGCGGCGAACGCGGCGAGCGCGGCCGGCTCCGACCAGGCCGCGGACCCGCCGCCCTTCGAGCTCAGCCAGGGCGAGCGAGGCGTGGTGCTCCTCCTTTTCGACCTGCGCTTCGCCCCGGATTCGGCCGAGCTCCTGAGCGGCGAGCGGGGCAGGCTGGACGCCATAGCCGAGGCGCTCAAGCGCCTCCCCGAGCGTAGCTTCCTGGTCGAGGGGCACGCCGCCGAGCTCGGCCGCCCGCAGGGGCAGCAGGAGCTGTCGGAGGCGCGGGCCAAGCGCATCGCGGACGAGCTGTCCGCGCGCGGCATCCCCGCGTCTAAGCTGCTCTATCGTGGGCTCGGCGCTACGCGGCCTATCGCGCCGAACGATAACGAGGCGGGCCGGGCCAGGAATCGGCGCGTGGAGATAACCGTGCTAGATTAACGGGAAGGCGGCGCGTCGGCTTCGTCGACGCCGGCGAAAATAAAACGATCGGAGCTAATATGAGGGCTATGGCATATTACATTCATTATCTTCGCAGCCCCTTAGGCCTAGCCACCCTCGGCGCGGCCGCGACCGCCGGCATAGCGGCCGGGGCGGTCGCCGGCTCCGCCGCGGGCCTGGCTATAGGCCTCGTGGCCTACGGCCTCCTCTTCGCGATAGCCCTCAAGAGCGGCCTCGCCGCCAAGGCGGCCGCCCGCGAGGCCGAGCGCCTGGCTTGGCTAGCGGCCAAGGAGCACCTGGAGCGGGCGCGCGGCAGGGCCGAGCTCCTCGAGCGCCTGCGTAGCGGCGACGACGAGTTCGACGCCGCCGTCCGCGCCGCCGCCTTCGCCGCGCGGGCCTACGTCGACCGCGCACGGCGCGAGAAGAGCCGCGATCCGCGGGCCGAGGCCGCCATCGACGAGGCCATCGAGTTGGCCGAGCTGCGGATTAAGGCGCGCGACGCCGCCGCGCGGACGGCCCGCTTCGGCGCCGAGGGCATACGCCCGGACGGCGAGCCGGACGGGGCGGCGCTACCCGACGCGGATGAAAGCGGCCGGCTTCTCGCCGAGCTCCGCGACCGCGCGGCCCGCATCGAACACGCCGAATTCATGCTAGCCGGCGGCCTTACGCGGGCCGATCGGCTTTCTATCAAGGAGACCCTGTCATGAGCGACGCCCTGAGCCCCGCCCGACTAGCCCCTCGCGCCCGCCGACCAGCCCCCGGGCCTTTGGCCTTGGCCCTCGCGCTCGGCCTGGCGTTCTTCGCCGCCCCGCTCGCCGCCGCCCTCGAGTACGACTTCGTCTCGACCGAGATCGAACTGTCGCTCAGGCCGGACGGCAAGGCGGAGGTCTTCTACCGCATAGAGATCGACGTGACGGGCGGTACCATGAGCGGCTTCTACTTTCAGGGAGAGGCATTCAAGCCCGCCTGGAACATGCAACGCTGCTACGCCGACTTGGAGGGCGGCCAACGCGTCCCGCTCGAGATCAAGGACCTGGGCGGCGGGCGCTACGACATCATCCTCTCAGGCGGCCGACGCTTTAGCGGCAAGGCCTATTACGTCCTTAATTACGCCGGCGACTTCGCCGCGGCCGGCCTCGTGGGGCGCACCGAGAGTCCCGAGCGCGGTAGCCTCGTCTACTTCGACTGGTCGCCGGTAGCTTGGGACGAAGGCTTGCGCTACCGTTCGGTCCGCCTCGTCCTCCCGGTGCGCGTCGCCGCGGCGGCCATCGCGGCGGAAGAGCGCGCGGCCATGCCCGTCTATACCGAGCCGCGGGTCAACCAGGAAAACCGCATCGACTATCAGGGCGTGCGCGGCGGCGACGGTTCGTATTACTTGAGCCTTCTTTTCTATCAGGAACGGCCGGGCGCCTATCAGGATCAGCTTTTAGAGCTGTACTTCGACGAGGCCTGGCTCGGGCTGGACCAGGCGACCGGCGGGCGGCTCGGCGCGCGACCGTCGCGATCGGAGCAGGGCGCGCCGGACGACGCGGAGGCGGCTTTCGACGACGCGCCGGCCTATCGCAGCGACGTCCGCGCCATGCCGCTCCTGGCCTTCGGCGCGGCCTGCGTCTCGGCGGCGCTCGGCCTCGCGCTGTATCGCAAACGGGCGCGGGCCCATGCAGGCAAGGCGGGCCTGGTCAAGGGCATAGCCTGGGCCGGCGATTCATGGACCCCGCCTAAGCTCTTCGCCGGCAGCTACCAGGTGCCCGGCAAGGTCCGCGAGGACCTGCATCCGGTAGAAGTCGCGCTCCTCATGGAACTGCCCCTGCCGCGCGTCGCCGCGATCATGATCGAGGGCCTGCGGGCGCGCGGCCTGGCGAGCGTCGAGCGGGAAGACCCCCTGAAGCTGGCCATAACGGGCGGCGCCGCCGAGTTGGACGATTACGAGCGCGCCTTCCTGGCGGCCTTCGACCCCCAGGGCGAGGTGCTGCCCGGCCTCATGGCCGACTTCTTCGAAAATTCGATCAAGGCCCTGCAGGAGAAGCTCTGGGACTGCGACCTGGAGGCGACCCGGGCCTATTATCGCAAGAAGCTCGCCGAAGCCGAGCGCGAGGAGGCGGAGCAGGCCGATTGGGACGAGGAGCGGCGCCTGCGCTACCGCCGCGGCCATGCGCATTGGTACTACTGGCATAGCTACGGCGTCGTTTCGACGCGGCCGGCTTACCTGGCGTCCCTGCGCCTGCCCGAGGGCATGTCGACCGGCTACGCCGAGTTCATGCGCTCGGCCGCCTGCTACGGCGGCTGCTATACGCCGGCGAACGTGGGCACGGTCGACGCCTGCTACTCGGCCTGCCATAACGCGTGCCATGACGCCTGCCACTCGGCCTGCCATTCGGCTTGCCACTCCGCCTGCCATTCGGCCTGTCACTCCGCCTGCGTGTCGGGGGGCGGCCATTGAGCGCGGGCGTGGACCTGACCTGGGCTCGGTCGTTCTGGCGGAGCCTTTCGCCCTACGCCTACGCGCGGGCCGAGGACTGCGCGGTGATCCTCCCGCCCAACTTGGTCTATAAGACCAACGCCACCGGCGTCGCCCTCCTGGATTTCGTAGGCAAGGGCGGCCGTTTCGAGGATATCCCGGGCTTCGACGAAGCGAAGGCGCGCGATATAGAAGACTTCTTCCTAGCGCTCAAGGCGGTTTACGAAGGCCGCCCCGGCGCGTCGAAGCCGGCCGAATCGTTGACTGAAATGCCCTCGGCGGCCGGCGTACCTGCCCCCGGCCGCGGCCGCGGCCCGGAGCGCGTCGCTTACGACTTCGACTTCACGCGCCTGCCGGTGCTCGGCGAGATCGCCGTGACCTATCGCTGTAATAACCGCTGCCGCTTCTGCTACGCCGGCTGCGGCGGCGAGGCCAAGGCGACGAGCGCCGAGGGAGAGCTGGAGCCGACGGGCCTAAAGCGCATCGTCGATATTTTCAAACATGAAGCCAAGATCCCCTTCTTCTCCTTTACCGGCGGCGAGCCGCTCATACGGCCCGAGATCGAGGAGCTCGCCGCCTACGCCGTCTCGCTCGGACTCCGCGTCAACCTGGTATCCAACGGCACCCTGGCCACGCCCGAGCGCGCCCGTTCGCTCTACGCCGCCGGCATCAAGAGCGCGCAGATCAGCCTGGAAGCGCCCGAGGCGGTCCTGCACGACGAGCTCTGCGGTCGCGAAGGCGCCTTCGAAGAGACCCTGGCCGGGATAGAGGCCCTGCGGGGCGCCGGCATCTCGGTGCAGACCAACTCCACCATGACCGCGCGCAACGCCGAGGCGCTCATGCGGTTACCGGCCTTCGTAAGCGCCTTGGGCGTGAAGCGCCTATCCATGAACCTCTTCATCCCCGTAGGCAGCGGGGCCTCCGAGGGCGCGCTCGTCCTGCCGTACGAACGGGCGGGGGCCTACGTGGACCGGGCCCGCAAGGCCGCGTTGGCCGCCGGCGCGGATTTTTTCTGGTACTCGCCCACGCCGCTCTGCCTCTACAACCCCATAGCGCGGGGCCTGGGGAACAAGAGCTGCGCCGCCTGCGACGGGCTCGTCTCCGTGGCCCCGGACGGCGGCCTCTTACCCTGTTCGTCATGGCCGGAGCCCGTGGGCTCGCTCGTCGAGCGCGATTTCTCGGAGCTTTGGTTTTCAAGCGCGGCCCTGCGCCTCAAGCATAAGGAATACGCGCCGGAGGGCTGTAAGGCCTGCGCCTCGTTCACCGCCTGCCAGGCCGCCTGCCCCCTGTATTGGGAAGCCCGCGGTTACGGCGAGATAGAGCGATTTTGGAAGGAGCGACGATGATGGAGCCGGATTTCAGGTTTTTTAAACTGGGTTTGGGTTCGCGGCTCGTCGCGGCCGGGCTCCTCTACGCGGCCGTCGCCGCGATCCAGGTCTTCGGCCCCGGCGGACCGCTCTTCATCGCGCCGCTCGCGGCGGCCTGGCTCGTCATGGCCTTGAAGCCGGTCAGCAACAAGCCCAAGGACAAGGGCCTGGAGGAATGGCGACCCGTCTCCATGGCCGAGATCGACCGTATCGTCGACAACATCAAGGCGGCGCGGGCGCTCCGGGCCAAGCTAGCCGGTCCGGCCGCCCTCGGCGTCCTGGCCCTGGTAGCGCTCGCTATAACGAGCGTCGTATCGCTGGCCGTCTCCGATATCATCGCCCTGGCCGCCTTCGACTTGGCCCTCTTCTCCGTTCCGGGGCTCTTCTTCGGGCGCCTCAAGGTCTTTACCCCGCCCGAGCTCGAGCTTAAGCTACCCTGCTTCAACGCGCTGGCCGCGGCGAGCATCCCCAAGGGCTATGTCCTTACGCCCTACCTGCGCTTCGATAAGGACGAGGACGGACGCGACCTGCCCGAGGACCTCCGCTTTATGCTCGAGGCGGTACGCAAGCCGGCCGACCTCGTGGGCGTGCAATTCCAGGCCGCCGTTAATAACGGCCCGAACGGCAAGGTTCCCTATCTATACGCCGTCGTATTGACCAAGGGCCGTACGGGCGCGAGCTACGCCGCGGCCGGCGCGTTCAGGGATAAGGCCTACGTCGTAGAAGCGGGGGGAGACGGAGACTACGGCACCGTGGTGATCAGGCAGAAGACGAGCGGGACCGGCTACCATACCAAGCCCAAGGACTGCGAGCGGCTTTTGAACGCCGCGCTCAAAGCCATAAGCGGCGCGGCCTAGGCGGCCGGCCGTCGTTCCGGCCGGCGCGGCCGCCGCGGCCGACGGCTCAGGGCTTTTCGCCGAAGACCTCGGCGCTAAAGCGCCGGAGCCTGGCCTTCGGGTCGCGCCAGGAGCCGGCCGGCAGGCCGGCCTTCAGGCAGAGCTGGTCTAAGAAGGTCAGTCGATCCCAGCCCTGCTCGGGCGCGACCTGCGGCAGGAACACGCCGGCGGCGTAGCCCAGGCTCAGTATGGCGCCGTGCGTCCCCATGATCAGGTCCTCGGGGGCGCAGTCCTCGAGCGGGCTTAAGGCGGAGATCTCTATATCGATCTCGTCGAGCTCGCCGGCTACCACGGGCCGGAAACGGGGGTCCTCGAAGGCGGCCGCGCGGGCCATAGCCCTGACGACGTCGGCCAGCGTACCCGCGGCCTCCATGCGGCCGATGCAGCCCCGGAGCCGGCCGCCCTTATGCAAGGTCACGAAGGCGCCGCTCATCCTGTCGCAGTCCGGGCCGAGCGGCGGCCAGCTCGGCTTCCGGCCTTCGAGCTCCGCGGCTATGGCCTCGCGCGCGGTGGCCAGCAAGGCGCGCCGATCCTCCTCGCGTAGCTCGGTAGGCATCCTAGCCCTCCTTGGGATACCAGGCCCCGGCGGCGTAATGCACGATGCGCTCATGCTCGTCACCGCGCGCCTTGATGGAGTCGATGCGCTTCAGGAGCGTGAACGACAAATCGCGCATGCAATGCAGGCCCACCACGGCGGCGAGTACGGCCGAGCCGAAGCCCAGCTCCCGCCCCTCGTCGTTCGCGAGCGCCTCGGCGTCGCCGCGTTCGAGGGCCGCGATGATGCGGTCCGAACGCGCCGCCGCCTCCGCGGGTTCGAAGGCGGACGAGAGGTTGCTCGAGGCTACGACCGCGATCGAGCCGCCGTATTCCTCTATCGTTAGGTCCAAGGCCCGCGCGAGGCTGGCCGTGAGCCGACGGTCGTGGCCGCCTATGAGTATCGGTATGAGCAGGGCGTCGGGGAAGAGCCGTTTCATGAAGGGGAGCTGCAGCTCTATGGAGTGCTCCTCCATGTGGGGTATGTCGTTGCGGACGAAGACCGTGCCGGAGGATTCCAGCTCGTCGCATATCTCATCGTCAACGCGCAGGTCGCCGAGCGGCGTCCTGAAGATAGTCGATTCGGGAAGGAACACGCCCTGCTCGGTGGCTCCGTGCCAGGGGCCGAGCACGACGACGCGGGAGGGCGGGCGGCCCTTGAGCTCGCGCCACGCCCTGGCCTGGGCCAGGCTCGAATAGGAGAAGCCGCCGTGGGGGGAGAGTATGCATCGGGCGCCCCTCGGCGGCGCGGCGCCGGGCGCCGCCGCGCTAGCGGCCGAGGGAGGGGGCGCGTGCGACGTGGCTTCCGCCGCCTCTAAGGAGCTGTCCACCGCCCAGAGAAGCTCGGGGCCGGCCTCGGGGTAGAAGAGCCCGGCGACCATGGCTTCCCGTACGATGCCGTTTACGCGATCGTTCGTCATGGTCTAAAGTATACGCATCGGTCGGCGCTCCGCAAGCGCGCCGCCAGGGAGAGTAGAGCATGCGCATCCTCGTGGCCGACGACGAACCCAACCTCCTGACCTCGCTGGAGATGTACCTGCGCCCCGAGGGCGTGGAGACGGCGCTCGCGCCCGACGGCCAGGCCGCGCAGGAGCTCGTCGCCGCCGAACCCTTCGACGCGGCGCTCCTAGATATCCGCATGCCCCGGCTGGACGGCCTGCAGCTCCTGCGCTGGATCAAGGAGCAGGGCTTTACCTTGCCGGTCATCATGATGAGCGCGCACGGCGACGTCCGCGACGCGGTGGAGGCGATGAAGCTCGGCGCCTACGACTACCTCGTCAAGCCCTTCGACCCCGACGAGCTCCTCATGCGGCTGCGCAAGGCCGTGCGGGAGCGCCGCCTAGAGAGCGGCCGCGCGGCCGCCGCGCGCGGGGCCGAGGAGCCGGCCATGGTGGGCTCCAGCCCGGCCGTGCGCGCCGCCCTGCGCCTGATCGAGAAGGCCGCCCCCACGCCGGTCACCGTGCTCATCAGCGGCGAGAGCGGCACCGGCAAGGAGGTCGCCGCGCGGCTCATCCATCGTCACTCGGGGCGCCAGGGCGCCTTCGTGCCGGTCAACCTCGGCGCGATCCCCGATACGCTCCTAGAGAGCGAGCTCTTCGGCTACGAGAAGGGCGCCTTCACCGGCGCCTCCGAGCGCAAGCTCGGGCTCTTCGAGCTGGCCGACGGCGGGACGCTCTTCCTAGACGAGCTCGGGGAGATGCCGCCCGCGATGCAGGTCAAGATCCTGCGCGCCCTGCAGGAGCGCAAGATCACGCGGCTCGGCGGCGTGAAAGGCATACCGGTGGACGCGCGCGTCGTGGCCGCCACGAACCGCGACCTCGAGGCCATGGTCAAGGCGGGTAGTTTCCGGGAAGATCTCTACTACCGGGTGAACGTGGTGCGCGTCGCCCTGCCGCCGCTCCGCGAGCGCCCCGGCGACGCCCTCGCCCTGGCCGAGCATTTCTGCGCGGCCTTGGCGCCGCGCATGGGGCGCCGCGGCGTCCGGCTCTCCAAGGCCGCGCGCGAGCTCATCGAACGCTATCCCTTTCCCGGCAACGTGCGCGAGCTCATGAACGCGGTAGAACGGGCGCTCATCATGGCCGAAAGCGACGAGCTCGAGCCGGAAGATTTTCAGCTCCGGCAGGTCGAGCGCGTCGGCGCCGCGTCGGCGCCCGACGCGCAAGGCCCGGCGAAGACCCTGGACGAAATCGAGCGCGAGGCCATACTCGCCGCCCTGGCGCGCCACGGCGGCCGGCGGGAGCCGACCGCCCAGGAGCTGGGCATTACGCGGCGTACGCTCTTCTCCAAGCTCAAGGCCTACGGCTACGACGAATAGGCGTGCCGGCTAGGCCGCGGGCGAAGCGGCTTAGCGAACTAGCAAGAGCCAGCCGAGCGTCAGCGCTATGCCCAGCGCCGTCAGCGGCAGCCCCACCTTAAGATAGGGAAAGAAGCCCAGCTTTACCCCGCGCTTCCTGGCCAGCTCCGCCACGATCAGGTTGGCCACGCTGCCTAGCAACGTGAAGTTGCCCGCCAAGGTGGTGCAGCCGGCCAGCACGAGCCAGGCCGTCGCCGGATCGGGCATGGCGGGGACTAAGGGCCGTAGGAGCATCACCGTGGGCACGTTGGAGATGAGCTGCGACAGCCCGGCCGAGACGGCGCCGAGCAAGGCGGGGCTGTCGCTCATGGGCGAGCGCACGAGCTCGTAGAGCCGGCCGAATAACCAGCTCGTCGACGCGGCGCGGGTGATCACGAAGAGGCTCGGGAAGAGCACGAGCAGCGACCAGTCCAGGTCCAGGAGCACGCGTTCGGGCCTGATGCGTCGCGTTACTAGGAGCAGGGCCGCCCCCGACAGCCCCGCCAGGCTCACCGGGAGACCGAGGGCCAAGGCCGCCGCCATGAGCGCGAACGAGACGCCGCACTTAATGAGGAGCGGCTTGTAGATGAAGACCCGGCCCTGGGCGGGCGGTGGCAGGCGGCGGGGCTTGAACTCCCCGGGGAACAGCAAAACGATAAGCGCATACGCCAAGGCCAGGATGAGCAGGGCCGGCGGCGCCAAGGCCGCGCTGAAGGCGCCGAAAGAAAGCCCGGAGCTCGCGCCGATCAGGATGTTCTGCGGGTTGCCTATGATCGTCGCCATGGAGCCTATATTGGCGCTCGCCGCCAGGCCTATGAGATAGGGCACCGGATTCAAGCCCGCGGCGACGGCCACGTCGAGCACGATGGGCGTGAGCATCAATACCAGGGTGTCGTTGATGAAGAAGGCCGACAATAGGCTCGAAATGATGACCAGTACGAATAGGAGCGTCCTGGGGCCGCGCGACCAGCGGCGCAGGGCCAGGCCCGCCAGGGTAAAGAAGCCGGCGAAGCGGAGATTGGCGTTGAACACCATCATGGAGAAGAGGAGCACCACGGTGTTCGCGTCGATCGCGGCGTAGGCTTCCTGGAGCGAGAGCGAACCGGCCAGGACGAGCAGGGTAGCTCCGACCAAGGCGATGGTAGCGCGGTTCATGCGCAGGGCGGGGAAGCGCCCGATGGCGATGCCGGCCAGGCTTAAGGCGACGAGTACGTCGGTCATGATGGCCCCGGAGTATATCCTCGCCGACCTTCTTTGATAATACGGGGCTATAGAGTACAATAGGTGCCATGGATTATAAGAAACTGCCGGTCTACGAACAGAAAGACCGTATCCTGGCGGCCTTGGCCGAGCACCAGGTCATCGTCGTGGAGAGCCCCACCGGCTCGGGCAAGACCACGCAGCTGCCGGTCATACTGCACGAGGCCGGCTACGCCAAGGGGGGCGTCATCGGCGTCACCCAGCCGCGGCGCATCGCCGCCATCTCGGTGAGCGAGTTCATAGCCAAGCAGCTGGGCGCGCCCATGCCCGGCCTCGTGGGCTATAAGATGCGCTTCGAGGACAGGACCGACCAGTCCACCGCCATCAAGATCATGACCGACGGCATACTCCTGCAGGAGATGAAGCTCGACCCCTCGCTGTCGCGCTACTCGGTGCTCATGGTCGACGAGGCGCACGAGCGCAGCCTGAACATCGACTTCATACTCGGGCTCCTTAAGCGCGTGCTGGAGGCCCGGCCCGAGTTCAAGGTGATCGTCTCCTCGGCCACGATCAACGCCGAGGTCTTCAGCGCCTACTTCGGCGACTGCCCCGTCGTCAAGATCGAGACCCAGGTCTTCCCGGTCACCGTAGTCTGGGATCCGCCGGCGGTGGAGGGCAACCCCGATTCCCTGACCGACCGCATCGAGGCCACGGTGAACCGCATCGTGGGCGACCGCCGCGAGGGCGACATACTCATCTTCCTGCCCGGCGAGAAGGCCATCAAGGACTGCATGCAGCGCCTGGCCTTCTCCGAGGCGCGGAGCCGCCTGCACCTCATCCCGCTGTATTCGCGCCTAGGGAAGGACGAGCAGGCGCGGGTCTTCGAGAAGGCGCCCCTGGGGAAGACTAAGGTGGTCATCTCGACGAATATCGCCGAGACCAGCGTCACCATCGACGGGGTCACGAGCGTCATCGACTCGGGCCAGGCCAAGCTTAACTTCTACAACCCGCGCACCTATACGGCGAGCCTCGTCGAGGTACCCATAGCCAAGGCCTCGGCCAACCAGCGCAAGGGCCGCGCCGGCCGTACGGCTCCCGGCTACTGCTACCGGCTCTATGCGCGCGAGGATTTCGAGAACCGCTCGCTCTTTACCATGGAGGAGATCTACCGCACCGACCTCTCCGAGGTCGTGCTCCGCATGGCCGAGCTCGGCATCACCGACTTCGAGCGCTTCGACTTCATCTCCAAGCCCTCGCGCTCCGGGCTCGCCGGCGCTATCGACGTGCTCAACCTCCTTGAGGCGCTCAACCCCGACCGCACGCTGTCCAACGTGGGGCAGATGATGTGCGCCTTCCCCCTCCTGCCGCGCCTGTCGCGCATCATCGTGGAGTCCGTGCTGCGCTACCCCTCGGTCGTCGAGGAGGTCGTCACGGCGGCCTCCTTCCTGTCCACCATGAGCCCCTACGTCCTGCCCCCCGGCGAGGAGTTGGAGGCCAGGCGGGCCCACCACGCCTTCCGCGACCCCCTGGGCGACTTCGTCTCCTACCTCGGGCTGTTCAAGGCCTTCAAGGAAGCCAAGCACAAGGCCAAGTTCTGCGAACGTAATTACCTGGACGAGCGCACCATGCTGGAGATCACGCGCATCAAGGAGCAGATCGAGCTCATCGTAAGCGGCCTCGGCGTGCCCATAGGCTCGGGCGGCTCGTCCGACGACTATCTCTGCGCCGTCAGCCGCGGCCTTATCCAGTTCGTCTGCGCCCGCGAGGAGCGCGGCCTGTTCCGCACCCTGATGGGCGAGCGCGTGCAGATCCACCCCGGCTCGGTGATGTTCAAGGAGAATCCCGACTTCATCGTGGCCGGCGAGATCGTGCGCACCACGCGCATGTACGCCATGAGCGTGTCGCCCCTGAAGCGCAACATGCTGTCCAGGATCTCGCCCCTGGCCGCGGACGCGCTCTTAGGCAAGCGCGAGGCCGCCATCGCGTCCGGCCCCCTGGCCGGCAAGCCCGAGCGCCGCAAGGAGGCCGCCAAGGCCGCGCGCGAGGAGCCGCGCGACTTTACGAACAAGATCAAGCTCGGCGGACAGATCTTCGACCTAGAAACCGAAAAGAAAAAGAAGAAGGCCCTGCTCGAGTGGCAGGCCTTCAAGAAGGCGCGCGAGGAGCTGGGCCTGGACGCCGGGGCGGCCTACAAGGGCATGCTCGGCGTGGTCAAGGTGGAGCATAAGACGCTCCTAGACGGCGAGAAGCTCGAGACCATCCTTAAGATCGCCTCCTGGCTCGACCCCGAGGGCGACCTTAAGAAGGGCTGGCCTAAGAAGGTCATTTTCAGCGTGCACGACGAGCCCGACGCGCTCGTGAAGATGCTCGACCACGTGCTGCAGGTATCGTACTGGAAGGCCAAGAACCCCGAGCTCGGCTTCGTCGCCCTGTTCAACGACGGCGAGGGCAATTATTGGTTCCGCGTCTCGCGCGGCTTCCATACCGCCTTGAACGAGAGCGTGGCGAGCCTGGAGACCCTGGTGGACGAACTGGCGGAGCGCGCCAGCCCCGAGCAGAAGGAGAAGGTCGGCGCGCTCTACCGCAAGCTTACGAGCTTCTTCGACTAAAACGGGCGGCGGCTTGTGGCGCGCCGGCCGCTTAACCCGCCGGCCATTTTTCCGCCGGCCGCCCTAACGGGCGGCCAGGCGGTCGCGGAGCTCGATCAGGGCTTGCAGGCGCTCATGTACGCTCTCGGCTATGCCGTCGCGCGCATAATGGAAGTCCTTGGGGTTCAGCATATAGCTATGGGTGATCGCGAGGGCCTTGGCCTTCGCGGCGAAGGCGCCCTCGAGCATGGCCTTGAGCTTGTCGAGGGTGAAGAACTCGAGCCTGAGCTCCTCGTCGCGCGCGAGCGCATAGACCGGGACGCTCGCGAACGCCGCCGAGCGGGCGCTGTAGTGCTCGCGGTAGGGATTATGCGACTCCCAGCGGATATCGGTTCGCTCCAGCAAAGCGCGGGCCGTGTCGTCGTTCATGGAGAAGCAGCCGCCGCGATAGATCTGCAGCGGCGCTACGCCCCGCTCGACGAGATAGGCGTAGCTAAGGCCTATGATCCGGGCCTGCTCCTCGTAGCCGTAGCCGGCGATGAACTCCTCATCGGGGCGCAGGAACGGCAGCTCGGCGGCGATCTCCGCCGGCAGGTTCTCCGGGTGTATATGGAGCCCGTAGATGACGCGGTACTCGCGTGGCAGGCGCCCAGCCAAGCCGCGCTCGGCCAGCTTGGCCGCGTAGGGCGGGGTGACGAAGAGCAGGGTCGCGACCCCCGCGTCGGTGGCGCGGCCCAAGAAGGCTTCGAGATAGTCCATGTTCGCGTCCATGTCGCGGTCGAAGTTGGTGCCTTCGCAGTCGATAGAGACGGCTAGCTCGAAGCCCTCGCCTGAAAACAAGTCTTGAATGCGGCAGTCGTACGCGTCCTTCGCGCCTTCCATCGGGCCTCCTCCATGAAAAAGAATCGTTTGCCCCCGCGGCGGCTCTCGTTGTATGATGGGCAGGTTACGCCGGGAAGCCGATCGCTCGTCGCGAGCCACGCTATCCTATGCTAACGCCAATCCACCGATCGGACAAGCGAGGTAACGAGTGACCAGCCTAGGATTTCCCCGTATGCATAAGGAAGAGAGCGAGCGCAGGGCCTTCCTGCCCGAATTCTTCGCCGCCCTCGAGAAGACGGGCCTGCCCGTCGCGCTTGAGAAGGGATACGGGTCCAGGCTCGGCTTCGAAGAGTCCGATTACCTCCGCGCCAATAGGCATGCGCGGATCGTTACGCAGAAAGAGGCCTTCGCGCAGGATATCGTAGCGGTGCTCCGTTCGCCCGAGGTGAACGAGCTCAAGCTCATGAAGCGCGGCGCGGTGCTCCTGTCCATGCTGCATTACCCCACGCGCGCCATGCGCGTCGAGCTCCTAAAGAAGCGCGGCATACGGGGCGTCTCCCTAGACTCGCTGCGCGACGATTTCCTGCAGCGCATCGTCTATAATCCCCGGGGCACCTCGGAGAACGGCATGGAGATCGCCTTTAAGGAGCTGGCCAAGGTGCGGAAGAACTTCTTCTCGCCCAGGCGCCTGCCCCTGCGCGTCTCGATCATCGGGATGGGCATGATAGGCCTCCGGGCCGCACGCTCCGCGGGCAAGTACGGCTCGCCGGAGCTCAACGACCTGGCGGCCGAACGCGGCGCGCGCGGCGTTATCGTGCGCCTCCTGCCGCGGAGCGTCACCGCGGATAGGAAGCTCATGGAGAAGCTCCTGAAAACCAGCGACATCCTCGTAGACGCCTCCACCAGGGATAACCCCTATGCCTACATCGTGGACAACGACCAGCTGGGCCAGCTCAAGCCCGACGCTATAATCCTGGACCTGACGGCCGATCCCTACCTGGTCGACGACGCCGGGGTGCAGGTCAAGGCCTTCGAGGGCATCCCGACCGGCGACCTGAATAAGCCCGTGTTCTATCCCGACGACCCGGCCTACGATGCCATCCCCGCGGGGGTCCGCACGGCCAACCGCCGGACGGTCGTCAGCTGCAACGCTTGGCCGGGGGTCAAGCCCGAGGAGTGCATGCGGCTCTACGGCATACAGATACTACCGGTCCTGAGCGCCCTCGCGGCCAAGGGCCTGGGCTCGATGAGCATCGACAGCCCCGACTATTTCGAGCGCGCCATCGCCCGGGCCACCGTCGAGTACTTCGAACGCTATGATCAGCAACGGGCATAGGGCTCGCGGGCCGATCGGCCAGCGGGCGGACGGCGCTTGCGCAAACGCGGACGCCCGTCGTATAGTCACGGTATGAACATGATCCGGTTCGCGCAGGCTTATTATTATCCCATCCTCAGCGGAGCGCGTCGGGCGTAGTCTAGGCAAGCTGTGGATACGGCGGCCCCCGACGCGGGGGCCGCTTTTTTTATACCTGGGCTTTCATAAGGAGGCACCCCTTGGGGTACGGAACGACGGAATTCTAGAGGCATTCGAGCGGACCACGGATGAGGTCCTGTGCATGAAGGAGTGGCGCGCGCTACTAAGCGAAGGCCGGCCGCTTAAGATTAAATTCGGCGCCGACGTGACGGCGCCCTTCATGCACCTGGGGCACGCGGTCAACCTATGGATGATGCGGGCCATGCAGGAGCGCGGCCATCGCGTGCAGTTCTTGATCGGCGACTTTACCACGCTGATCGGGGATCCTACGGGCCGTAGCGGCGCGCGCGCCGCCAGGAGCCCGGCGGAGATCGAGCGCGACGCCGAGGCCTTCATTCGGCAGGTGGGCAAGATACTCATCGTAGACGACCCGCGGCTCTTCGAAGTCACGCGCAACTCGTCCTGGTGGGCTAAGAAACCGCTGGCCGAGTTCATCGAGCTCCTGGGCGCGGTCAACGTGCCCAGGCTCCTATCGCGCGATATGTTCAAGGCGCGCCTGCGCGACGGCAAGGAGCTCGGGACGCACGAGCTCGTCTACCCCGTGCTGCAGGGCTGGGACTCGGTCGAGCTCGCCTCCGACCTGACCATAGTCGGCTCGGACCAGCTCTTCAACGAGGCCATGGGCCGCTTCTTCCAGGCGCGCTCGGGCATGCGGCAGCAAGTCGTCATTACCACGAAGATCACGCCCGGCCTGGACGGCGTGAACAAACAATCCAAGAGCCTAAACAACTTCGTGGCCCTGGACGATACGCCGCGCGACTGCTTCGGCAAGCTCATGTCGTTGCCCGATCGCCTGGTCGTCGAGTGGCTCTCCGTCTACACCGAGCTGCCCTTGGCGCGCGTGCGCGAGATCGAGGCCGCGCTGGGTTCGGGCGGCTGCAACCCGCGCGACGCCAAGCTGGAGCTGGCGCGGGCCGTGACCGCGCGCCTGCACGGCGCCGAGGCGGCCTCGCGTGAGGAGCGCTGGTTTATAGAGACGATCGCGGGCCGGGCCTTCCCGGAGGACGCGCCGCTCGTTAGCTGGCCGGGCGCGTCGATTACGGCTTTGGAGCTGGCGGCCTTGTCGCCGAACGGCTCCTCGTCCCCGACATTGTCCCCGACAGCGGCGGCGGCGGCGCCCAGCCGCTCGGAGCTCAGGCGCCTCATAGCCCAAGGCGGATTAGAGTTCGACGGCCGCCGCCTGAGCGATCCCTTAGAATCGATCGCGCTCGGCGGCGGCGAGCATCGCGTAAAAGTCGGCCGCCGCGGCTTCTTCCGCCTGCGAACGGCCGCTAGGTCATCGGGCGTCGGGGCGTCGGCCGCCGAAGAGGTATCGACGGCCGTCTCCTGGGGCCCCTGCGGCGCCGGCTGTTAAGGCCGCCCTCAGGGAATGCCGCCCCGCCGCGGGCTCGAGCTACGCGCCGGGCGGCCTAGTCCGGCCGTGGCGGGCGTTCGCTTCTATACTAGGCAAGTCCGGCGCGCCGGATAGGTCCGGCCGGGCGGCCGGTGTCCGGGCTGACAGCCGCGAGCTCGGGCCGGCCGGCCCCGCGGCGGGATTTCAGCCGAGAAGCTAGGCCGTAGCCGTCGCCTCCGCCAAGGCGGCGGCTTTTTTATCCCCGAGCGAGCGTAGCTCCCGGAAGAAGAAAATGCCGGTCAGGATCGCCGAAAGACAATCGGAGATCGGCGGGGACATCCACACGCCGTCCAGGCCGAAACGCAGGGGTAGGATAACTAAGAGCGGAATCAGGAGGATCACCTGCCGCGTCAGCGAGAGGAACATCGCTTCGCGCGGCTTGCCCGAGGCCGGGAAATAGCCGGCGGATACGATCTGAAAGCCGATAAGCGGCAGGCCCAAGGTATAGATCCTCAGCGCCCGCGAGGCCAAGGCTACGAGCTCGGGCGCGCCGCCGGCGAAGATGCGCGTCAGGGCGGGAGCCGCCAGCTGGGCCGCCAAGAAGCCGGAAAGCACCGTCGCGCTCGCCGCCCCGATAGCCAGGAACATGGCTTTACGCACCCGACCGAAGTTCTTGGCCCCGTAGTTATAGCCTACGATAGGCTGGTTCCCCTGATTAAGGCCGAAGATCGGCATCACGATGAAGGTGATGATAGAGAAGATGATGCCCATGGCCGAAACGGCGTCGTCGCCGCCGTAGCGCTGCAGCTGGTTGTTCAAGAGCCCGTTGACGACGGAGGAGGCCAGCTGCATGGCGAAGGGCGCAGCGCCGATCGCCAGCATAGGCATGAACACCTCCGGCCGCGGCGTCAGGTCGCTTGCCCGAAGCTTTAGGTGGCTCTTGCCGCTCAGGTAGTACGCCAGCACCCACGCGGCCGAGACGGCCTGGGCTATGACGGTTGCCAAGGCGGCGCCGGCGACGCCCCAGCCGAAGCCGAAGATGAACAGGGCGTCCAGGATGATGTTCAGGACCGCCCCGATCAGCATGGTCACCATCGCGGTTTTAGGATTGCCTTCGCCGCGGATAAAGTTATTAAGCCCGAAGCCTATCCCCTGAAAGACGCTACCGGCCAGGATTATCGATGTGTATGATTTTGCATACGGCAATATGGTATCGCTCGCGCCGAAGAGGCGAAGGATGGGCTCGAGGAAGGCCAGGCCCAGGCCGGCGATTACCAGGGAGATGATGACCATGAGGCCCGCCGCGTTGCCCAGGATGCGTTCGGCGTCGCGCTCGCGCCGTTCCCCGAGCCGTATGGACACGAGCGACGAGCCGCCCATGCCGATCAGCATGCCGAAGGCCATGAGCACGAGCATGACCGGGAAGGCCACCGTCGCGCCGGCGAGCCCCAGCGGCCCCACGCCGCGGGCTATGAAGAGTCGATCCACCACGTTGTAGATCGCGTTTACGAGCATGCCGACGATGGCCGGCAGCGAGAAGCGGAGTAGAAGCCCGCCGATCGGGGCTCGTCCGAGCTCCTCTGTCCTATCCATATAATTGCTCCTATCGTTCCAAGGCTTGAAGCGGGCGGCCGGCCGGCCGTCCGCGGGAAGGGCTTACAGGCGCTTAAGCGCTTCGACGAGTTGCTCTATACCCGCGGCGACCCGTTCCAGGTCATCGGGAGCGTGGGTCGCGAGCGACGCCCCCAGGCTAGAGGTCCAGGCATCCATGACCTCGCCGGCCCGCTTGATGCCGAGTTCGGTCGGCGATACGACCGACTTCCGCCGGTCCTTTTCGTCGCTGACGCGCTCGACGAGGCCCTGGGCCTCCAGCTCGTCCACGAGGCCGGTGAGGCAGGCCTTGGTCATGGCCATGGAGCGGCCCAGTTCGGTCGGGGTAGCGGGGCCGCCGTTGGCCAGGACGATCAAGGCCTTAGCATGGCTACGCCCCAGTCCCATGCTCTCCTTAAGGTCGACGGCCAGGCTCGGCATGAGATGGCGATGGAAGAGGGGCATGAATTCCATGAGCGAGCGGAATATCCGCGTCGCGAGCGCGTCCGAATCGATAGCCATGACGTCTCCTGGGCCAATTGGTTAAATAATTGACTATCAGAAGATTAACTAAAAACAGCTTGGGCGTCTAGTCCCGTGCGGCGGGCTTAAAGACTATGCTAAAGCGGCAGCCGCCTTCGGCGCGGTTCTCGATCGCGCAGGCGGCGCCGTAGGCTTCGGCTATGGCCTTGACCACGGCGAGGCCTAAGCCGGTATGCTCCGCCGCGACCGAAGGCGGCCGGTCGGAGTAGAAGCGCTCGAAGAGCTTGGCGCCGTCGGGCTCGGCGAAGCCCGGGCCCCGGTCCTCGACCGATAGGAGCGGCGCGCCGCGATCCGCCCCCACGGCCACCACGACCGAACCCGGCTCGGGCGAGAACGAGAGGGCGTTATCTACCGGGTTAACGATGAGCTGCACCAGCCGATCGGGATTGGCCTCTATGAGCACGGGGACGTTAGATCGAAGCTCGAAGCGGGGCTCGGGGCGGGAACCTTGATAGCGCTCCAGCACGCGGGGCACGAAGCTCGCTAGATCGATGACGGAGCGTTCCTCACGTTCGATGGAGCTGTCCACGCGGCCTATGTCGCGTAGGCCGGCTAAGAGCCGCTCCATGCGCCGCTCCTCCGCCAGGGCGCCGCGGAGCAAGGCCGTCTCCTTGGCCCCGGACGAGAGCGACAGCTCCAAGGCGGCGCGGATGCTGGCTAGCGGGTTCTTTAGCTCGTGCATGAGGTCGGCGGTAAAGCCTTCGGCGTAGCTCATGCGGCGCTCCAGGCGCTCGCTCAGGGCCGCCAGGGCCCGCGACAGTTCGCCGATCTCGTCCCTGCGCTTTAGGCCGGTAAAGCGGCCCTTGAGCCGCCCCCGGCCGTCCAGGGCGTTCTCGGCCTGCCTACGCAGGGCGGCGATCGGACGCGTGATGGTCAGGGCCAAGCCTATCGAAAGCGCCGCCGAAGCCGCCAGGGAGTACATAAAGACGCGGATGATATCCAGGCGCAGGCGGTAGAGCCGCACCAATATGCCGTAGGTGGAGCGCGACACGAGGACCGCGCCGACGACGGGCCGCCTCTCGCCGCTATCGGCGTGCGGACCTTCGATCGGGATGGCCGAATAGAGCTGGACCGATACCTGGCCGCCGGTCGACAAGCGGGTGGCCGCGCCGTAGCGCCCCGCGAGGGCGGCGCGCACCTCGGAGCCCAAGAGCCTATCCTGGCCGGAATAGAACTCCGCGGTATTGAACGACTCGCTCGGCGCCAGGGCGACGCGGCGGAAAAAGGACAGCGGCGCGGTGAAGACGCGATAGACGACGGTCTCGTTGGCCTTTTGGGGCCTCTCCGCGGTCGAGTTAGGCGCGACGCGCTCCGCCGACGAGGGCTCCCGCGCCTGCGCGTCGGCGCCTAGCGCCGGCCCGGCCGAATCGGCCAGGAGCCGCCCCTCGGCGTCCACGACCCTGATGCGGGCGTCTACGCGGCCGCCCAGGCGCTTGAGCACGGCCGCGGCCTCGGCGCCCAGGTCGACCCCAGAAAGGGCGGAGGCGAAGATGCGCGCCTGCTGTATCATGGAGGCTTCCTGCATGTCCAGGAGCTGGCGTTCATAGCTATCCAGATAGAGAAGGCTGGCCAGCGGCAGGAAGAGGAGGAGCAGGTTAAAGGCCAGCAGCCGGACGGTCAGGCGCAATACGTATCGTCCCTTCCGGGCCGCCGTAGCGATAGCTACGGTGCGGGGGCAGGC
>ERZ1066115.42-NODE-42-length-46988-cov-17.937656_pt1 | contig 46988 bp, 69 predicted proteins | sample MGYA00382762_ERZ1066115 | MGnify/ENA primary metagenome ERZ1066115 (study PRJEB33369, sample SAMEA5778345) | biofilm metagenome | biome: Industrial cooling water; feature: Water cooling tower basin; material: Biofilm | place: United Arab Emirates | collected... | reverse complement strand
GCGAGCCAGTCGAGCAGGTGGGGCAGGCGGACTTTCAGGGAATTGACGTTCCAGGAGGCAATCTTCATGTGATATACAAAACCGTTATTTTATCAGTGTTTGAGCGGGTGTTAGTGGGGTTGTCTGGTGTATAGCTACCCACCTAGCTACCCACTTTCGCAGTGCTGCGGCGCAAAATTCCGTGTTGCGCGAATACCACTATGGTATCAGCGGGCCGCCCGGTTCCGCTCGATCATCGCGTTGATGCTGTCGGCGGTGATCCCGCTGGAGCGCTTGCCGATCTTCACCAGATCAAGCTGCCCATCCTTCACGAGTCGGTAGATCGTCGAGCGCGACACGCCTAGCTTGGCTTCGGCAACGTTGATGCGGTACAGGAGGGCGCCGCCGACCGGGGCGGCGCAGTTCATGATGGCACTCATGGGCGACCCCTCACGCAGCCTGCAAGCCAGGAGCGGACGGTTGCAGTCCGGCGGCCTTGCGTGCCTCAATCCACGATTCCACCTCGGCCAAGTCCCATCCGACCAAGCGCGCGGTGATGGCGAAGCGGCGCGGGAATTCGCCGCGCTTCTCCATGTCGAGGATGGTGCGCTCCGACAGGGGCACCATGTCCAGCAGTTGCTTACGGTTGATGATTTTCTTGCCGGCCGCCTTGCTGTCGCCGGCGACCATTTCTCTTGCGGTCATTTCTGAATCCTCTCTGGTTTCTCGTGTGGTTGCTTGCTGGTGCCAATGATTGCAAGAGCATCGACACCAGCAAGGCCAGAATTTCCGATCAGGCGACCCGATCCATGAAGACTTCTTCATGGCGGAAGTTGGCGCGAACAAGGGCCTCGGACTGGGCCGGAGACACGCTGTTGCCGCACATGCGAACCTGGGCGGTGATCGAAAGGGGAATGCGGGGTATCAGGCGCGGATCGCCCGGAACCTGCACACCGTCCTTGAACAGCAGCTTGGGGTCGGGAATCTCGTGGATGATGTAGCTGTCAGGGAACGACTGCGCGCGGTACAGCTCGCGCGGCTTCAGCATCCGTAGGGTGATGTCAACCAGCACCCACCAGATGCCGCCGTAGCTCATCAGCACCAGCTCGGCCGGCTCCGGGAACTGCTCAGGAAGGTGCTCGTGCAACAGGGCGGCGCACGCGCGAGCCTTCTTCCGGTGTTCCGGCGCTAGGGAATCGGCTTGAACCTGGATGGTCTGCACCAGCCCCATGCGTGCCTTGGTCGTCACGGTGGGCATCGGCTTGGCGCAGCCCGAGTCCTGGCCGCCCTCGCTGTAATACTGCACGAGGTAGGCCGTCACCAGGCGCTGATTGCTGCCCGAGGCCGTGATGGTGGAAATTGGCGCATCCGCCGGTCGCCCGTCGCCGTCGTAGAACCCGCCGTTCGCCTGCTCGAAGAAGGCGGACGCCAGCGCGCTGGGAACGCTGCTGGCCGTCACTGAGTTGAGCGGCGTTTCCAGCGAGCGGACGCCACTGCTCCAGCGCTTTGCGCCGGTGCTGCACGATTCGCCATGCCCCATGTCGATCAGGTTGGCGACGACCAGGGCCTGCTCCCCGCGATTCGCGCCCGTCACTGTGGGCAGCGGTTCGGCCGGCGTGCTTCCGGCACGGTCGCCGTGGTGCGTCAGGTGGGTCAGGTGTGCGGCCACCAGGGCATGCTTCACGCCGCCGGCAACCACGGTGCCAAGCGGGGACTCGATGTCATGGGAGCGCGGCCGCTGACCTTCGCGCTCGCCGTAGCCGATGGTGACGAGGTGCGCGCCGACCATCGCATGGTGCGTGCCGCCGGCGGACACGGTAGAAAGCGGCTGTTCGATGCTGTGCCCGCCCATGTGCGCGTCGCTGGTGCCGCGCAGCGGGGCCAGCGTCGGGGCCACGATGGAGAAATGCCCGCCCTTCACCTGGGCGCAGACGGTGCGCAGCGGAGCATCTGCCGGCATGGTGCGCTGGTTGCTGGCGTTGGCGTGCTCCGTCAGGAACGGCATCAGGGCCGGCGACACGATGGCGCGGTGGTTCTCGGTGGTCAGCGTGCCCAGTGGCTGATTGGCCGCCTGCGGCTTGCCGGAGTAGGCAGGGCCGCCGGCGCCGGCCATGAAGGGCGCCAGCACAGGCTCGCCAAGCATGTGGTGATTGCCGGTCGTGATGGTCGGAAGCGGCTCATCGGCGCCGGCGCCGGTATGCCCGCTGGTGTTCGTGACGATGAAGGGCTTGGCGCTGGTCAGGACATGCCGCCACAGACCCTTGGCGACGCGGCGCTGGGTGTTCGTGGCGAGCGCCTTCTTCCTGTCGAAGACGCTCTCGGCCGGCAGGCTGAAGTCGATGCACTCTGCCGCCGTCCTGTAGGGCGACAGCATCCCGGCCAGCACCTCGCGCGAGGTCGGCTCGCCGTGCGTCTGCTCCGGCCAGATGATGGGCAGCCCGTCGCGGCGGGCGACCAGGAACAAGCGTTTGCGGATGGTTGGTGCGCCGTTGTCGCACGCGCGCAGCTCGCGCCAATCAACCTTGTAGCCGTGCTGGCGGAGCTGCCGAACAAAGCTCTCGAAGGTCTTGCCCTTGCGCTTCGGGTCGGGGTACAGGTTGCCATCCTGCCCAACGATCACCGGCCCCCAGGTCTGAAATTCCTCGACGTTCTCCAGCATCATCACGCGGGGCTTCGTGAGTGCGATCCAGCGCATTCCGACCCAGGCCAAACCACGGATGTGCTTGGAAACCGGCGTGCCGCCCTTCGCCTTGCTGAAGTGCTTGCAGTCCGGCGAAAGCCAGACGAGCCCCACAGGCTGGTTGCCCGTCACCTCGATGGGATCGACATCCCACACCGATTCGCACAGGTGCTTGGTGTAGGGATGGTTGAGCGCGTGCATCGCCAGGGCTTCCGGGTCGTGGTTGATGGCGATGTCCACGGGGCGCCCGAATGCTGCCTCCAGGCCGGTCGAAGTTCCGCCGCCGCCGGCGAAGTTGTCGATGATGAGTTCGCCGGGGAACGGCAGGGCGAGTTGCGGACGCAGCATCTGGCTGGCTCCTTCAAAAATTTGGGGCGCTCGATGGCGCCCCTTGGGTGGTGGGTTTGCTGGAAAGCCGGCGCGGCCGGCCTGCACGTTGAAGCGGTCGTGCGCCGCTCAATCAAAAGGGATGTCGTCCTCCATGTCGTCGAACCCCCTGGAGGCCGGCGGCGCGGACTGGCGCGGACGCTGTTGCCCGCCCTGTTGCTGGCGGCCTTGCTGCGGATCGGGCGATCCGCCTCCCTGCTGCCCGCCGTCGCCACCGCGTCCGCCGAGCATCTGCATTTCGGTCGCCTCGATTTCGGTGGTGTAGCGATCCTGGCCGTCCTTGTCTTGCCACTTGCGCGTTCGGATGCGGCCCTCGATATAGACCGACGACCCCTTGCGCAGGTACTGGCCGGCAATCTCCGCCAGCTTCCGGTAGAACACCACTCGGTGCCACTCGGTGATTTCACGCTTCTCACCGCTGCTCTTGTCCTTCCAGCTTTCCGTCGTCGCCAGGCGGATATTGCAAACAGCGTCACCGTTCGGCATGTAGCGGGTTTCTGGGTCGGCGCCGAGGTTGCCGACGAGAATTACTTTATTGACTGATGCCATGCTCTTCCTTCTATCTTCGGTTGCCGTCAGTGCGCGCGCTGCTTGCGCACCACCTCGGCGACCAGGTTGCGGGCGGCCTCGTCTATCGGAAGCCTCCCCTTATCCATCATCCCGTTGCGCCAGCCGTGCCAGTACGACTTGCTCTTGTCGCTGCCGGGCTCCGGGTCGCCAGCCAGGCCAGCCATGTACCCGGCGACGCATTCGCCATCGTTTAGGACGGCCAGATCGGCAACGGATGACAGTGGCTGGTATTCGCTCATGTCGTCAGTCGTCCTCGTCGTCGCGCTGGAGGCACTTGATCGTCACGCCGTCGGGCGCCTCGATGACCAGGGAGGGCTGGAAGCCGTTGCGGTAGTCCTGGGCCTCGATACGCATGGGCCAGCGTGGGAAATCACGGTCTTCGTAGCTCGGGTCGTAGTTGGCGACGCCGATCATCCAGCTCCCGCTATTGCCAGGGCAGTGCTGGCCGGTGACGATCACGCCGAGTTGCGGCTGGCCGTCGATGGCAGGGCCGAGCACCAGGTATTCAATCGGCTTGCCGCTGGCGCAGTTGTCGTAGTCGTCCTTGAAGTGGGCGACCTCGCCGAAGGTGTCGTCGCTGTAGCCCTCGAATCGCAGAATGGGCATAGTTCTCTCCTTGTATGTTGATGTTGTTGCGCACTGGTTAGCCTGCATGCTTCTTCAGCAGCTCGGCCGCGCTGGTGCAGGTTTCAACCTTGTCAAAGTCATCCATCGTGCAGACGACAATCCGCATTTCTGGCGCCGGGATAGCCCACTCAGCAGCGCGCACCCCGGTTCCAACAAGCACACCGAGCGCAACAATCTTCAGAGCGTCAAGCGCCAGTTCTTTCGCCTTTTCCACTTTCGTTCCTTTCTTCAATAAGTCGTCGCAGGCAGCGCGGCTAACCCATCACTCTTATGCGTGAGGCTCCTTGGTGGTTTCCAGCAGCGCCAGAGCGGCCTTGATGGCGCCTGGCGTTGCGTGCGCCGGGTCTGGGCAGTCGGCATCTGGCAGCCGGATGAAGCCCAGCTCGATTCCGTTGGTGATGAACTGGTCGGCCTGTTGCAGGGCCTGGACGCACTGCGCGAGCGGGCCGGACAGCAGGCGTCGAACCTCCTTCAGTTCATGGTTGCGGCAGGCTGAATCCACATAGACGCGGTGCTTCTTGCTGTCGCCGACAAAGGCGTCGGCAGCGGCCTTGGTCAGGTATGCCCGGCCGGTGTAGCGCCAGACATATTCGTAGCCGGTTCTCGTCCAGCCGTCCGGCTCCTTGCCGTAGCGGTCGTAGTAGCGTTCGAGGGCGCGCGCCTTTCGAGCATCCGCCAGGTCGCCGCCGTCTTCGCTGAACCAGCCGACCGTCGAGCAGTATTCCGTGTCGATGCCCGCAACCAGAACTTCCTCCTGAATGCAGTAGATCGGGCTCGCGGTGTAGGCGTTGTCCTGTTCGCACAGTGCGGCGGCCATGCGGTTCAGGAACTCGGTGGCGTGGATCATCGGTGTGCCTCCTGTTCTTGGTTTGCCGCTTCGAGCAGCACGTCCGCATGGCATGGCTGTCCGGGCTGGCACCAGCACACCAGCGTCTTACCATTCAGCTCGTGCCGCGCGGCCTCGGACAAGTCCGGCTGCCGGGCGAGGTAGTCGCGGAAGAGCGCGACGGCCGCTTCGGGTGTCGGCGCCGCCGGCGTTCCGACCTTGTAGGGATTTCCCCACTTCGACGGCCGGCCGACGAACACCGACCCGGCCGGCATACGCCATCCCTTGGCGCGGCTGCGCTGTATTCGCTGCGGTTTCATGCGGTAGCTCCGGGCGCAGGGTAGCCGTCATGCAGTAGGCCATCCAGTTCGCGCCCGGCCTTCTTCTTGCCGACGCGCAGCATCGCGCATCCGCCCTGGCTGGTTTGCTCGTTCTCGAAGCAATGGACGGTGCCGGACGGTGCGACGATGAAGGCCGGGACGCGCTGCGCTCGCCCCATCGTGGTGTCGTATTCCTCGCCGTCCAGCGGAGCCCGCCACTCGCCCCACTGCTTGAACAGGAATGCGATGCCGGACGATAGGCACTGATCGCGCAGGCTTTGCACCCATCCGGGGTGCATCGGGCGCGCGTTCGGGCCGCTCTCGCCTCCGACGATGACCCAGTGCAGGCCGCCGTCGGCCGGCTTGCGCAGCTCCATCTGCCGTTTGCCGGCATGGGTTCGGAAGTTGCCCGTCGGTTCGCTGAAGATGTGGAAGCGAAGATCGACCGGCCCCAGCAAGGGCTCCATGCTCAGGAATCGGACGCGCGCCGGAAGAGCGAGTAGCTTGGGAATGTCGCGGTCGGCCTCGGACTGATTGACCACGGTGATCCCCAGCCAGACGTTCGGCGGCCATCCCCCGTGAATGTTTGACGGATCAGGGCCATGCTGGATCGGGCCGCCAATCCACGAAACCGGGGCCATGTCTCGCACGTTGCCGATGCGCTTGGTGACGAGAAGCCAATCCAGGTATGGCGTGCGCTCGATGAGCTGGAACAGGTCGGCGCGCCAGGATGCCGGAACAGCGTTGTCGAACACGTCGGCCAGCGATGCGCAAAAGACCCTTGGTCGCTCCGGCTTGGAGAAACCAGCCTCGATAAGTTGGGCATCGGTGAGGCCAGGGTGCGCCTCCTTGAACGCCTGCCAGGCGTTGTGCTGTATTTCGGCTTGGCGGTTCCAGTGGAGCGGCTTGCGCCAGATGGCCTCGCTGCTGCGGCGGCGATCAGCGCCAGCGCCCCATTGCACGAGTCCGCTACGCTTGGCCCAGCCCTCGGCATAGCAATGATCGCAGCCTGGGCCAACGCGCTGGCAGCCGTACCAGGGATTGAAGGTGTGGTGCGCCCATTCGATCTTGGTGTTCTCGGCCATTATTCATCCCCTTTCACGCTATAGCCCCACAATTCCGTCGTCTCGCTGGAGCGCGTGTTCCCGAACTCGGCCAGCTTGACCCAGCCAGCGGCGCCGAGGACGCGCTTCTGGGCCACGTTCCCGGATGAGACGGTGCAGATGGCGAAGTCGTGAAGCTGGGCAGCGATGGCATCGTTCTGATGCTGCTTGAGGCGATGGCCGTAACCCATGCCGCGCAGGGATTGCGGAACCATGAATCCGTGGCACACCGCGACTTGCGGCTGGCCTGGCAGCGGCGTGATTTCGTAGGCTCCGTACTCGGTAGCGAGGCGCGTCATGGCGTCTCCTTGGCCTCGGCGCGGCGCTGCTCGTAGTGCTCATGACAGCAGAACCCTTGCCCCATCCAAAGGCTGTTCGATGGGCGGCCGCAGAAGCAGGTCGGGAACGGGTCGGCGCGGTTGGCGTCGTACCACGCCTGCGCTTCCTTGCCGTAGGGCTCGTCCTCGTCGGGGATGAAACCGGGGCCGACCAAGCCGTTGTGAATCCATGTCATGGCTTCCTCGGCGCCCTTGCCGTGCTGCCATTCAATCCACGCAGCCTGCTGGGCCACGGTCATGTCGTGGATGATCTTGCCCAGATCGTTCGTCAGCCTCTTCGCGCGGGCCAGTTCGTCCGCTGCGGCGGCCAGGCGCGCCTCGATGTGCTCGCGCGCCTCGTCGATGGTGGCGGGCGTGAAGTCGAATTGCTCGTTGCTGGCGCTGTAGCCGGTGTTGCCGACGCGGGGATACTGGCCGGGCGCGTAGGGCTCGTCGAGCGGCTGGGCATAGACGAACACCACTTCGCCCTTGCGCGTCGTGTCCTTGAAGCCGTCGCCGTCGATCTTGCCAATGCCCTTCAGGAGCTGGGGCGCACCGGCGTAGGCTGGGCCGGTGTCCTCGGGGGTGGTCTTCATGGTCTGGGTTCCTTCGATGTTGGGGTGCAGCGCGGCGCGCCGCCTTCACAGAAGGCGCGGCCGCGTGGGTGGTGAAGCGGCCGCTTTTCCTGCATGGCCGTGGTGGTCGGCCAGGTCGAGGCTTACGGCTTGCCGGAAATGACGGGGAAGCCGGTGGCCTCCTTGATGCGGTTCAGCTCGTCGGCGACGGCGCTCTTGAACACGCGGTCGGGGCGGATCAGCTCGTACCAGAACGTCACCTTGCCCTCGCGTTCGCGGTACTTGAGACGGGCTTCCAGCGGGTAGGCGCTGCTGCTGCCATCGAACACCGGCAGGCCCAGGGTGAAGCGCTCGAACACCTGCATCTTCGTCCGGGTGTCCTTGTCCTCGTCTTCGACGAACTCGAACTGTACGCCGCCGTTTTGCAAGTTGATCTTGCTGCGCAGGCGCTTCTCGGCGTTGGCCTCGAAACCGAGGGCCATTTGCAGGATGTCGGCGCCGGAAGGCATGCCGGCGACGGAAGCGATGTCGGGCAGGTTGTCTTCGAGCCAGGTGGCAAAATCGGCTTGGCTGAACTGCTTTTTGTTGCCGCCGAGCCAGCGCTTCCATTCCACGGCCTGCGCGGGCTGGAACTGGCAGCGGTGGTCGCGCCATTGGGGAGCATTGACATCGGCGCCGTGGTCGTTGATGACGCCTACCAGATTGAAGCGGCTGACCTCGGGGTCGATGTCGGCGTAGATGGTGCAGTTATCCAGGCTGCCGTGCTTCTTCGTGTAGAAGATGAAGCTGTTGGTATCGGTGGTCGTGACATCGGCGCGCTTGCGTGCCGGAGTTGGTAGCAGGCTTTCCAGGTCGCGGACGGCATAACCTTCGGGTACGGCGACGAAGGGGATGCCGCCATGCGCGATGACGGGTTGAACGGCTGCGGCGCCGGCATTGAGCAGGGTTTGGATGTTGTCGGGCTGTTCCATGAGGGATTGACTCCTGGGTGGTTGATGGATGGGTTAAGCGGTGACGGCCTTCAGCTCGCGCACCGGCTCGGGCGCAACAGCCTTGAGGTCGAGCTTGGTCTGGCGCGGGTCTTCGGCCATGAGGTTGCCTTCCGGGGTCGCCCAGAGCAGCGATTCGGCGGGAAGGCCCTTGGGCTTGGTGATGCTCACGTCCGCCTTGACGGCCATCGCGCCGGCAGTGGAGGGCTTGATGGCGATCTTCAGCGTCAGCGTGCCGGCCTTCTGGTGCGCGGCCACGGCATTGATGAGTTCGCTGAACTTCGTGCCGGCCACGTCCATGATGGGAAGCAGGTCGCCTTCCTCGGTTTCGACGCGAACGGAACAGAGATTCTCGTTAAGAGGCTTCGACATTTCGGTTTTCCTTTCGGGTTGGTGGGTGAAGCAAGCTATGCGGCCAGTGCAATGAAGGCCGCAGGTTTGGTGATGCCAGCCGACTCCACGATGTCGATTCCGACGCGGTGAGCGACGTGCATTTCGAGGTGCGCGCCCTGGGATTTCTGCCAGCCCGGCAGCAGGGCGATGGTGTCGCAGGACAGCAGCTCGATCAGGTCGGTGCGCATGCAGTCGTGCCAGCTCTTGCTCGGCTCCGGGTTGAGTTCTGCCGGATTCACCACGTCGTAGCCGAGGCCGCGCAACCTGGAGGCTTCGGCGTTGAACGTGGGAAAGTTGTGCTCCGGCAACCCGGACATCGGGCCGCTGATGTAGATGCGCTTCATTGGAAGGACTCCGCTGCCACTGCGGCCTTCGCCTTCTTCTCGGCCTTGTCCGCTTGGCGCCGCTTGAATTCCTTGAGGATCGTGCAACGACCAGGGACGCGCTCCAGGCTGCAATTCATCGGCGCGCCGCAACCGCCGTAATGCTTGCAGTGGCTCATCGGACAGGCCGGCGGCTCCAGCACGCTGATGATGTTGAAGAAGAGGCCGTGGATGTCGCGGTCGGACATGCCGCGACGCTCCAGGGCCTGGCGTAGCTCGCGCACGGAAAACCGCTGCTCGTCGCTGCTCCAGGGGTCGCGCTTGACAGCGCGGGCGACGGCCTTCTCCAGGCGCGGCGTGCTCAGACGAAGCAATGTGCTCATGTGGCGTGCTCCCTCGTGTGCTCGATGGCCTTGTTTGGGTCTGCGGTGCGCCAGTCAGGCCAGTTCCGCGCTTCGTTCTTGGCCTGCTTGGCGGCCAGGGCGGCGATGATCTGGTCAGGGCTTGCGCCGGTGCGCCAGGCGCCGTCGAGGGCCAGGATCACGACATCAATCCATTCCTCCAGGTCGTTGGGCGCATCCGCGATTTCCGCCAGCTCCTTGCGGATGTGGTCGGAGACGCCCTTGGTGCGGCGGCCGGGGCCGAAGGTGTGGCGGGAGAACTTGGCCTGGCGCTCCAGGTGGGCACGGAAGTCGAATGGCTTTCCGCCGCGACGCGGCCAAGAGTCAGGCGAGGCGCGGCGGCCGAAGATCGCATAGGGGCAGTCCTCGGTGTCGTAGATTTCCAACAGCATCCAGCCATCGCCGGCCGGCGGCGTCGGGCTCCAGAACGAGCAGTCAGGCTCCCCTGACTCGCAATACTTGTCCGCCAGGTCAGGGTTGTCGCTCTCCAGCGAGACGAAGGCGGTTTCGATTCCGAAGACGGCCAGCAGGTCGTCGTAACGCACGCCTTCGTCGCAGATCGGCATATCGGGATGGGTCAGCCATCCGTCCTTGTCGCGGACGATTTCGCGCTGCGCCAGCAGCCGGTCGCGGAGGTCTTGGATGTCGATGTTCACGGTGCTCGCCTTTCTCTGGTTGTCATGGATGCGATTCACGCCTCGGCCCCTGGGATCGTGACGATGACGGTATTGACGCCGGTGCCGGACGCCTTGAAGCTGCCTTCGGGAAGCGCCTCGATGTCGCCGCCGCGCTCGCGGATGAGGTCGCGCAGACAGGCGGCCAGCTTGTTGTCTCGGAAGACGATGCCGGCGGCCATGATCGACACCAGCAGGCCATCAGGCTTCAGGAAGCGCAGCGCGTGCATGACGTGCTTGATGTCGGCCTGCTTTCCAAACGGAGGATTCATCAGCACGCGGTCGTAGTCCGGCACGGGCTCGATGGTCAGAAAGTCACCCTCGGCAACACGGTTCAGCCAACCCAGGCCGAACAGGTGCTTGGCGTTGGCGGGCATCTTCTCGACGCAATCGACCGATACGCCCAGCGATTCCAGCGGCTCAACCAGCGCGCCGCGACCGGCGCTCGGTTCGAGAATGCGATGCCCGGCGCTGATGTCGGCCAGTTCGATCACGCGCGCCGCTACGTCGGGCGGTGTCGGGAAGAACTCGAATTCGTCCTTGGGGATGTCGATGGAGCCGGTCAGCAGAATCTGCTCGATGCGCTCGGCGGCCTCGCCGTCGAAGATGTGCGCCTTGGCCTTGCGGTTCCATTTTCCGCCGGCGGCCTCCAGCACGTTGTTGGCCTTGATGTAGAGGGGCCGTTCAAGCTGCCCGACCAGGTACAGCGCATTGCCTTCGGTCTTGGCTCTGTCCAGCACGGACAGCACTTCGGTATCCACTTTCATCCTGTTTCCTTGGTGTGGCCGCGCCACCGTAGAAACAGGCGGGCGGCAGATTTATGAGGGGGTGTCGCTCTTGCGCAGCGCCTGCCTGACCTGCTCCCAGGTGTCGGGGTGCATGGCAAGCTCCGTCTCGCCGATGAAGAAGACCTCTCGGCTGGGAACCTGCGGAATCACGGTTCTGGTTTCCACCCACGGGCGCCACGGCCGAGAGAAAAGGCGCTCCCGCCATGACCGGCGAACCTCGACCGGATCGCCTGCGGTCGTGAGCAGCGGGTTGAGATAGACCCGCCGGCCGTAGAGCGTGGGAGCTTGGTTCATCACTGCGGCCCGGATTCGGCTTCAGGCCGATTGCAGAGCATCGGCACCACATCCACGATGGCGATGATTTCGGTCATGGCATCGTGCTTGCTGATGCCGTCTGGCACCATGTAGCGCTGGATGACGCCAGCCACCTTCCGCAGTGCCGCCTCTGCCTGGTCGTCATGCTCGCCAAGCAATCGCAGTGCGGCCAGCAAGCCAGCCTCGACGGCGATTCCTGGTTCGATCAGGTTGCCGGCGGTCGCGTGGTGCTCGGCGCATTGCTGCTCGGCCAACTGGAAAGCCTCAACAGCGTGAGCCAGACGCGGGCCGCCGTCGCTGAACGTGATCGCCTCGCCGCGCTGGTGAAGGAACATGCAGAAGTTCGCCACGTCGCGCGGATCGCCCTTCCAGATGTGAGCGATCAGCATGGAGGACAGCTCTTCGGCGCTGACATCGGACTTGTCTTCCCAGCCGCCGCGCCCCTTCTCGCGTGCCGCCGCCAGCTTCTCCTTCATGGCAGCCGCGAAGCGATCAACGGCCGCATCGTCGGGATGAGCATCCGGCGCGTGCCCGGCGCACGAACCGCAGCACCCTGACTGGGTGCCGCAGGAAGAGCCTTGGTTCGCCGTCATGCCGCCACCGCCTCGGGCTCCTTGAACTTCTTGAAGGGCAGGGCCTTGATGTGCTTGCCGAAGAACGTACCGATGGACTCGGCGCCGATGAATTCCGCGTACAGATCGGGCTCCACGTTCGGGTAGTGGTAGATGGCGCCGGCGCCGCGCGTGAAGGTGACGGCCAGCGTCTTCGTGGCTTCGTCGTAGCCGATGGCCTTGACCTGGTTGGATTCAACCGGCCTCATGGGGATGGGCGTGTAGGCGTCGTCGCAGTAGGGTGCCGGGGCGGAGGTCTTTGCCATGTCAGTCCTTTCGATGGAGTTGGTGGTGGCCGTGGCGGCCGAGTTTGCCAATGAGGGCTGGCCGGCCTGCACGGCTTGGATGTGCCGCACCAGCGCGGCGCAGATTCGCGGGAAGTCGCGTTCGTGGTAGAGCTTCGCGGACTTGTCCGTCGCGGCAGGAGCAAAGCCCAGGCTCGCCAGTCCGTCGGCGGTCAGGGCGATGGGCGCCAGGCGCTCGTTGATCTGACCGAGGCGCAGCGTCGGCGGGCCGCTCGGCTCCGGCTGGTTGGCCGGTGCAGCGGTCACAATCCCCGCGAAGTTCGCGGTTCCGGCCAAGGCCGGGCTGATCGCGGCGTAGCTGTCCGGGCCATCCTGCGGCGCCTGGGCTTGCGGAGACGACTGGACGACGGTCAGCGCGGGAGCGGCGACGGCCTGCTGCTGGGCCAGCAGCTTTTCGGCCTCTTCCTTGCGGATGCGCTCCCGCTCGGCTTCCAGTCTGGTTTCCTCGGACTTCTTGTGTGCTTCGATGCGCGCCGTTACCGCCAGCTTGAAGTCGTCGAGCGGCTTGGCGACAAGCTGTTGCAGGTCGGCCAGCAATGCGCGGTGCTCGGCGGCGTAGGCGTCAATCCAGCCCAGCTTCGTGCGAAGGTCGGCGGCCTGCTGGTCGGCGGCGATCTTGCCGTTCGCCAGCGCGGTGTCGATCTTGTCCTGGATGCTCGCCAGCGTCTTCAGGCCCTTGATGACGCCGGCGAAGTCGGGCGTGACGACATCCAGGCGCACGCTGCGGATTTCGCGTTGCAGGTCGGCGACGTGGGCGGAGAACGCCTTGCGGGCCGCCTCCACCTTCTCCGCGCGCCGGCGCGCCTTCTCGCTATCCAGCAGCTTTTCGGCCATCAGGCGGTTATCGCGTACCAGCTTGGCGAGCATGTCCTTCTGGCGTTTGGCCTCATCCACGCTCTGGATTTGCACCAGCATCATGGACTCGGCGGCGCCAAGCATTTCCTCCGCCTTCTTCATGGCCTTGATTTGCAGGTCGAGGTCGGCGAAATCCTGGTCGGTCTGCGGCTCGCGGATCAGCTTGTTGTCGAGGAAGTCGCGCAGCGCTGTCTCGAACGCCTTGAAGTTGTCGCGCACGTCGATCTGTCCGCTTATCTGCACGGACACCGCCGGCAGCGCCTGCACCGGTTCGGCGACGACCACGGGCGCCACCTCGGGCGGCGTGTAGCCGGCCAGGTCGCGGTCGAATTGCGCCCAGCCGGCCTCGATGCGGACGAACCAGGCAGGGTCGGGAAGGACTTCGACATGCACGCAGTTTTCCGGCGTGCCGTTGGACACCGTGAAGATGACGCGCTTGGCGCCAGTCACCAGCATGATCTGCTGGCACTGGGGCATGTGCTCGTCGGGCAGGATGCCGGCGGCCACGGAGGCGGCCAGCTCGGCGCTCCATTGCTTGTGCTCGAACGCCGTGTCATAGCCCATCGTCAGGCCATCGCATGAGGCGGACAGGATGCCGCCTTCGTCCTCGTTGGAGCACGTCACCGGGTAGAGGTCTTCGCCGATCAGGTCTTCGATGATCGGGCGCGCCATCGCCTCGACTTCGTGGCCGTAGTCGAGGATGTTCTTCTGCACCCAGTCGCTGAATTCCTTGGGCGTGCCGGTGTGCTTCATGTGCAGCAGCTCGGAGCGGGTCGTCTTCTTCGACAGGCCGAGCATCGCGGCCGCCTCGCTGGCGCCGTGGTGCGTCAGCCGGAAGGCGGCCCATTCGTCGCTGCCTTGGATCAGGTCATGAATCTTCATTGCTGCGCACCTCCCGTGCTGGCCCAGCCGGCGATTTCCATCTTCTGGTCGTCGGTGAGCAGTTCCTTGGTTTGGATCATGGAAATCAGGTCATTCACCGACTTGCCCGCCTCGACTTGCTTCCGCCAGCCAGGGCTCTTCTTGGCGAAGGATTCGTCGCTGCACGTCGGCAGCGCCGCCTTGCCGCCGCCGGAATTCCCGTTGCCGGAAGCGCCGGAGCTGCCCTTCTTGCTGTCCTGTTCCGCCTTGTTCTCCATGACGGCCTTCCAGGTGGCTTCGCCGTCGCGGATGGCGCCGTAGATGCCGCGCAGATCGACCAGCTCAGACGGCGAGCAGGTGTCGAGCGAGTGGCCCAGGTAGTCGGTCAGGTCGGACACCTTGACGCCGATTTCGGCGAAGGCATCGGCGATCTTCTTGCGCTCGGCATCCGGGTCGCGCGCGGCTTCATCCATGCGCACCGCCTTGATGATGTCCTCTGCCTCGTCCTGCATGTCGCCAGGGATGATGCGCAGCCCCAGGGTGCGGATGGCTTTGGAAATGTGCGCCGCGCGCTTGTTCAGCAGGTCGTCGTCGGTGGCCGGCACCGTATAGACGGGCTTGTTGTAGCTGTTGGTGCGCACGCTGATGTAGGTGCCGTCGTCCATCGGCTTCGAGCGCTCGACGGTCTTGGAGACGCGAACATCCAGCGGGTAGGTCAGGTTCGATTCCAGGTCGGTGACGGAGACGCGATGCACCTCCTTCGTTTCGTCCTCGAAGATCATGGTGGTTTCGACCAACACGTTCTTCATGCAGCGCAGCGCAACTTCCACGAAGCGAATGCCCAGACCTTCCACGCCCTGGCCGATGGGCTTGCGGTAGTAGGCGCTCTTGTTGTTGGCGAAGGACGGGCGCTTGCATTCGCGCATCAGGTCTTGGCGAACCTGATCCCAGTTGCGCGGGCGCTGGAGCGCCATCACATAGCGGGCCTCTACCATCGCCTTGGCCTGCGCCGCGACGGCCGTGGAAGAGGTTTCCTGCATGGCGAGCGTGGCGCTGACGCCGCTGAACTCCTGCCGGGTGGCGAGGGCGTTTTGTTGCGAGGGTGCATTCATGAAAAATTCTCCTGTAGGTGATTCAATCTTCGGCGCAGCGTCGGCATCCGCGACCGCGACAGCGGTGGCAGGCGTTCGCAATTTCGTTGTCGATCAGGCGTTCCGCTTCCCGGCGCGCCGCGCGCTCCCAGTAATCGACAATCAGGGTTTTCAGCGCCAGGCCGGCGCCAGCGGTGTTGCCGGACGAGAGCAACTTACAAAGCGCCGCGATGCCGGTAACGTCGAATTCGCCCATCGCCTCGGACAGATTGGCCGGGGTGTAGGGGCTGTACTCGGAGCCGGACAGCAGCTCCTGCGCTCGCTCTTCGATGGCGTCGTCGCGCCAACTGTCGTCCGGCGCTCTCGGGTCGTTCGGGTGTCCGCTGTAGGGCGGCCAGGTGGCCTCGTCGCCGGGGCCGGGAAGGCTGGCGTAATTCACAGCGTCACCTTCGCCAGTTGCCATGCCTTGCGGATCGTGTGGCCGCGCTTCAGGTAGTAGAAGAAGTCGGAAACCAGTTTTCTCGCCTGTTTCATCGGATCGCCTCCACGCTGATTTTGGAAATCCCGAAGCGTTCGAGCGCGTCGATGGCCGCGTCGGTGGTGCTGGCGAAGAGCGCGGCGTAGCTGTGCTGCTCGCCCGTCGCCGTCCTCACCTTCACCCGGCATTTGATGACGGGCCTGGGGCGTGCGACATCGCCGCCCCAGGCCATAACCTGCGGTGTGCTCATGGCTTTCCTTCTTGATGTCGCCGAACGGCGGACGCCTCACGTCGAGGCGAGACGAAACGGGCGGCCCGCTTGGCGGGCCTGCCCGATTACATGACACAGGTCACATGACCCATTACACCTTTGCGAGGCGGCCGCCGATCTTCGCGTGCGAGCCCGACGCGGCGTAGTAGACGCTCAGAGAGAACAGGCCGGCGCTCGCGCCGTTGCCCCAATAGCCGCCGTAGTAGGCGACCGCATTGGGGTAGCTCCAGAAGTAGTTGCCGTAGGGAGCCTCGTCGCTGTCGTCGCGCGTGCTGGTCGGCAGGAACACGGCACCAAGATCAAAGCCCTGGTCGCGCTCGGTGGAGCGGCGGCGGAACCAGCCATCGCCAGGCGCTTCGACATCGGTTTCGACGTAGTTCTGATTTCCGTCGGCGTCCCAGATGCAGTATTCGCGGTCGCTGTTCGTTTGCAGGCCATCGACCATCTGCCAGACGTTGCCCCACAGGCCCACGATGCCGCGCCAGACGACTTGCTCGGCGCAATCGACTTCGCGCACGCCGTCGCCATTCACGTAGCCATCGCCGAGCACGCTCTTGATGTCTGGCGTGCCGCATTCGATCAGCGCCAGGGTCTGGATGGCGCCGAGCTGGTAGATCGACCACAGCATGAAGCCGGTATCGGAATCGCCATTGCGCGCGGCGGCGGCCTGCTGCATCGCGGGGAAGTCGATGCGCGCCAGCGGCTTGAGGCCCGGCTGCGAGCCCAGCTTCTCACCATCCGGCGTGCCCTGGTACTTGCCCACCCAGAACTGCGCCAGGTCGGCGCCGAGGTGGCGGAAGGCCGGGTGCGGCGCAAAGCCTTCGGCGGGCTCGGGGCTGATCCAGAGCGCTTTCTTGCCAGCGTGCTCGCCGGCCTGGACGGCGCCGGCGCGGTAGAAGAATGCGGGGATGCGCACCAGGTGCTGGTCGTCGATCAGCTCGTCGGTGATGCCGGCGTAGGTCGGATGAGCATCGAAGTCGATCTGCGTCACGCTGACGGTGTTGCCGTCGGAGTCGATGCGCGGCCAGGGGCCGCCGGTCTTGTCGATGATGATGCCAATGATGGATTTCATGCAGGCGTCCCTTCCAGGAGGTTGATGTGGTGAGGCGAGGGGAAAACGGGGTCGGCGCGCGATGCGTGCCGGGTGCTACTTCATGCGCCCTTGGCGGCGCGTTCTTCCGCCAAGGTTTTCGGGTGCTTGCCGAGGCCATGCACATACTGGATGTGCTCGTACAGGCCCTCGGCGCGTTGCGTGGCCGGATGGACGATGGTGACGACCCCTCCGGCGGCGTTCAGGATCAGCGCGTTGTTGCGCGCGATTTCGCAGATTTGCTCGTAGGCGGCAGCCTGTTCGGCGTCGGTCGGAGCGGTCTTGGTTTCGGCCATGCTTGCGATGTCCTTTCGTTGCGGTTGAGGTTGATGGCGGTCGGGCTACCTGCACCATTTGCAAGCGCGCTTTTCTCGGCCTGGCTGGCAGGCGTCATCGGGGCTCGTCCGCCGCCTACCCGTCCTCACGGGTAGGGGATTCGGTCATGCGACCGCCATCAAGGGGCGCCCCGGAGACGGGCTCCAACTTGCCAGGTGGGTGCTTCGCTCTGGGGTTGGTCGGCGCTGGATTTGCCCAGGGCGCCTCTTGATGGCCTCGGCTTCGCGCCGAGCTGCTTTCCAACGATCACAGTCAAGACGACCCACGGTTACGCATGTCCGTTGGATCGGAGCCTAGGTTCTCGTCACCACGATTTAGGATCGTCTTGAGTGTGCCGCCTCGTTAGAGGCGGCATCGCCTGCCCGCTCTCGGGCTGTCATGGCGCTTTCGTCTCACCATTGCGTGGCTTACGTCTGCCAAACCGGCCCGGCCTACCGGGCGTCCTTTGCGGCATTGATGCGACTCTCTTGCGCGCGCCGCACTCCCTGAGCGTTGCCCGTCAAAACGGGCGCCGGCTCTGACCTCTTGTCTCGACCGGCTGCTGGAAGGTGTTTCTTTCTGTCCGTCGTTACCTGCGCCACGATCGGATGGGCGTCTTTCGACCGAGCCTTTGGTTTCATCGCAGCCCCACGGGCCACTCCCCCAGGGAGCCTCGGATTTCGCGTGCTTTTGCTTCTGCGGCACGCGCCACGGCGCAGGAGGTTGGCGCCCTTGCGGGCCTCGCCTCTGTTCATCCGAAATGGAAGTGGTTATGAAGATTTTGGACGGCGATTCTTCGCCTGCTCCGCCCTGGTCGCCCAGCGGCAGTTGCCCAGCTCGTAGTCGCCATCGTTGTCGATACGCTCGACGGTGTGCCTCGGCGTTGGCTTCGGCCCCATGTCATCGACAAACGCCTGGAAGCTGTTTCGCCATCGGTCGCAGACCTTGATGCCGCGCCCGCCGTAGTACGAATACCAGCGGTAGGTCGGCTGATGGCACCGCTTCAGCATCCCTTGCCACGTAGAGCGCAGAGGATGCCGGTCTTGCGGCGCCGGCCCGCGCTTCAGGCAGCCGCAGCTTCGCGTCTTGCCTTGCAGGACGTTCCAGACTTGCGCCTCGAACGTCGCGCCGCACGAACAGCGGAACATCCCGATCAGGTTGTTTCCGCTGCGCTTGCCGCTGTAACCGACGAACCCAGCCACCGCCGTGTTCTGCACGGCAGCCAAGCGTTCAGCCACGTCGCGGCAAGACTTTCGAGTCTTGAACTCGCTCATAGCCACCTCGTTGTTAAAGAGCGTCACGCGCCGGGTGTTGCCTGCCGTTGCGTGTTCTGATGGACGAACTTTAGCTAAAGGCTAAATGTGTGTCAATAGCCAATGGCTAAATTTTTTGGCAAAATAAAACCCGGCTATGTGGCCGGGCTATCGGAGAGCGAAATGAATTTGCAGGAAATGAGGTTGGCAGCGGCGCGACAAGAGGTCATATGCAACGCACAAGTTCTTGCCTCAATCGATAAATGCGACGCGGCCAAAATCGCGCTCAAGGAGGCGAAGCGCTACGTCAAACAGTGCAAGGAAGAGGTGCGCGCGGCTATTGAAGCGAAGGCCGATGCTGTGGAGACAGCCAAGGCGCTTGGCGTATCTCTGGTGGAATCAGCATGAGCACCACCGCAAAAGTCGGCGCTGGTGAGACGGCGGTCAGAGACGAAACGTCGGTCTGGCTGTTTGAAGCATGGAAGAAGATGCGAAAGCGCGACCAGGCCGCGCTTGACGTGCTGAATGCCCGGATCGAACGAATTGCTCGGGCGGCTCGCGCCAGAGAACGGTGGTTGCGCCTGCTGTCGTTGATGGCAGGTGTGTTGTGCGGCGCACTTGGCGCCGCCGTGTATTTCTCTATCGGAGGATGAAGATGAGTGTCTTGGAGATGGTGAGGCAGTGGGGCGGAATGGCCGGATTGATCGGCCTTGTCTGGTTGTGCGTGGAAGCTATCCGGCACAGGAGCAAGGCGCTGCGCCTGGATCGTGAAACCTACGAGAAGCGGCCATTGGTGCCGGACGAAAAGCTGGCGGTGCTGCGCCCTGGCGATACGGTGCTGATGATGCCTCCGTTGGACGACCTGACTAAAGATCAGCAGGAAGTGCTGGTTGGCTCAATGAAGGCGATGATCGAGCCCGCGAAGGAGCGGGGTATCGAGTTCATCGTCATCCCCGATTGGGGGCAGAAAGCGATTGTCGTTTCTCGGGGCGCTCTACCGGAGCGCGCCGACGATCAGGCAGCTATGACCGAGCTTAACCCCCACGCCGAAGATCGGATAGCATCCGCTCGCCAGCGGCGCGAAAGGCTGCTATCTCTTCATCAGGTAGTGCTCGGGAAAGTGCAAGTTCTTCTGTGCTCGAAAGCTGGCGGGATAGACGATCAAGGGCTGATTGCCGATCTGGATGGGATTGAAGTATTGATTCGAGAAACATTCGGAGAGCCATGTTCTCTGACCGGTAGTTGAATAGCAGCTCTTGCATCGCTACTTCCCTCCGTCACGCCACTCGGCGACACCATTTAACCAGAGGGTTTTGTATGGAAGATTGGCCTGATTACAACAGTAGATCGCATCAGCTAGGACTTTTTCGTTTTTGGGTAGCCGAAGCACGGCGAACGATTTGGCTCCCATTTGGATGCCTGCTTCAAGCACTCCGGCATCTTCTACGCTCTTTCGGATTGCCTGAATGGCTGTGCTTTTATGGCTGTCACAATGGCCGGCGGAATAGGGCGTCAAATCAACGTGAAAAATGACGGTAATCATTTTCACTGCCACATCACGAAATAGACCGCCTCGAAAACCGGGGCGGCCTTATCCTGACCGTCTCTGGTCTTGTATTTTGTGTTTGCCACGTACTTTCCGACAACATCAAAACCTCGCCCAATCTTGGCTTGGTCGAAGTAGTACGCTTGCAGCGCCTTCGGGATTCTTACGGAAAAATACCGGTTGTTGATTTCATGGGAACGCCCTGCCGCTCTGTACAGAGCGTCGTTTTGATCGCCAAGAGTAAATTGAGCAAGAAACTCGGGCGATTCGTCGGCGATAGCGATTTTCCCCGGCAGCGCGTACAACTTCCCATCTGGCCGAACCTTTGGTGCGCTGGCAAGATCAACGCCTATTTCTGCATTATGCGCAATGGCTACTTCACCAAGGTTCTGAGGTTTGACGCGCCCGGCGCGAAGATCGGCATCACGAGTGGCGGCCTTCTGCTTTTCCAGCGCAGCTATCCGATCTTCGTCCTGTTGTAAGGCGAGCCTTCTGTCGGCTTCATCCCTTTCTGCTTTTGCGCGTTTCTCTACAGATTCCGCATAGCGTTGCCGCGCGGAACCGAATTCGGCAGAGAACTTGGCTTCGCAGTCTTGCAGGTAAGGAAGGTTGTCTGGGTCGCCCTGCTGCCCTCGAATCTTGGCGCAAAAGTCCTCTACCGTTCCACCCTTGGAAAAGTCCCATCTGGTGACGCTCTCGCGTGCCCATTCGTCAATACGCTGCGCCTTGTACTCGTCTCTTGGTTTTGGATTGCCGTAGCGATCCGTTCCGTAGGCTGCCGGTGTTTTCTCACCAGCCGCTGCCTTCAGCGCGGCTCCAAGCAAATCATCAAGAGGCCCGGCCATAGTTAAAGCCGGAGAAAGCGCCACGGTCAACGCCAAGAAATGACTGATTTTCATGCTTCCCCCATATCAAAAATCTTCGCTGCGCCAGACCTTCAGGACGCGGCCAAATACCTCAAAATCCATGTCGGGCTTGACCGTCCAAGGCTCATAGTTGTCGCGGTTGGCGGACAGGACGCGCAGACCCTCGCCAGGAATCCGCTGAAGCCTCTTGATGAACCCCTCATTCCCGACGCGGAAGAAATAGATCGAGTCGAAATCGACCGTATTCACTGAAATATCAACCAGAAGGGGATCGCCTGGGTTGAATAGCGGCCGCATGGAATCCCCGAACCCGGTAACGATGCACAGGCTCTTTGCGGTGTTGTAGCCCTTGACGTTCTTGCGCAGCCACTCAGGGCTGACCTTCCATGACTGAATGACGCCCGGCTGATCCTGAAGCACCAAGCCGCCACCCATTGCGCCACCAGTATCGAACTGCGGGATTTCGTAAAAGCCATTGGATTGTTTGGCCGGCGACACAGGGCTGGTGCCGGTGATGTTGGAAAGTACCCCAACGTGCTCCACATCAAGCCAGCCAACAGGTTTTCCGCATTTCTTTTCGATATAGCGCGCTGTGTCGGGACGCATCCCCCTCTTCTTCCCAGTTGCCGAGTGGGCAGAACCAAGTATCCACTGGCTCACCTGAGATTCGCTGCGGTCTAGTTGCTTTGCAAGTGCAGCCGTACCTCCATGCTCTTCACGGAGGGCGGTCATGTTGTCGCGGCGGATGTCGTCTATCAGTTTCATATCATCGTCATTAGATAGCCAATGGCTAACAAAGTGAATTAGCCGTAGGCTTGACTGGTTGATTAGCCTATGGCTAAATACTGGGCATGAAACTCAAAACCTACCTGTCTGAACAGCGTGGAAGGGCGGCGGCACTGGCGCGTGACATTGGCGTTACCCCCGTGACGATCCACCAATGGGCGCACAGGCCGGATAAGAAAGTCCCGGCCGAGCGATGTCCAGAGATCGAGAAGGCCACCAGCGGCACCGTGACGTGCGAAGAGCTGCGCCCTGATGTTGATTGGGCCTATCTCCGCAGCACCGGATCAAAGGATCGGCGCGACCATGAGCGCCGTGACGGCGAGCGCCGCGATTCCGAGCGTCGAGGTGCGAAGGGGGCTGCATGAACATTTTTCTTTCCTCCATCAGTGCGGCGCCGCGCTTGTTCGACGTGGCGCCGTTTTTTCGTGTGAAACCAGTATCTGCCCGTCGGAACCATGCCGGTAGGCGACTTTCAAGGGGAGTTCGTTATGCGTAGGCCAATCAAGCAATCCCACCGTGCGCTGTTCCTTGCTCTTCAGGCCGACGCGAAAGAGTTCCCTGGTGGAATCCGCGCCATTGCCGAGGCGATGGGCATGAACGGCAACACCTTCGCGAATGGGATCAACCCGGATCACGATGCGCCGCCGCCATCCTTCAGCGCGATCCTCGAAATCGTGATGCTGGCCCAGGCCAAGCGCACGATCTTCGCGCTGGCGCAGGTCGTCGGCCAGGTTCCTATGGATTTCGAGCTGGAGCAGCGCACGCCGGCCGAGGCCGTCCGCCTGTTCCTATCGCTGGTGTCCTCTGCCTCCGAACTTCTGGGCAAAGGTTCCGAGGCCGCCAAGGATGGCCGCTTCGACGCCGACGAGCGTCGCATTCTGGAGCCGCTGCTGCTGGGCTTGATGAAGGCCACGGCGGAACTGCTGCAATCCATCCGGGGGGCTTGAAGCATGGAAGCTTCCGCCGCACAACAGCCACCGTTCGCGCAGCGCGCCGCAACCGCGCGCCGCTTCGGCGAGCAACAGATGCAGCTCGCCCTGGATGCCGCCACATCCACCGACCCCAGCTTCGGTAAGCGGGCCTACACCTTCATCGTGGCCTACGTGCAGGAGCAGTGCGCCCAGCATGGCAGCGTCCCCGGTGAGCAGGTGACGCTGGCCGCGCGTTCCGCTGGCATCGCCCCTCATGATGATCGGGCCTTCGGAGCGGTCTATGCCAAGGCGATCCGCAACGGCGACATCCAGGTGGTTGGCTCCTGCCCGCGCGTTCGCGGCCACGGCACCGCCGGCGGCCGGCTCTACGCACCTGGGAGCGGCGAGAAGGCGACGACTGAGGGGGGCTCCAGGACATGAGCAAGCCAAGCCTCACCGATCCAGTCCTGTCTTCCGACTGGGGGCCTAATGGACTTTCGCCGCATCTGATCGCCAGTTTTTGGCCGGTTGAACGGGTCGGTGCATCCCACGACTGGAAGAAAACCGATGGTTCTCCAACCATCAAGGCACCGTTGATGGATGCGAACCTTGATATACCCCTCGGCTGGATCAGTCCGTTCGAGAATGCTGGCAGTGACAAGGCTGTTCCCGGCATATCTTCGATGCTGCAATCCGGTGCGATTCAGCCGTGGGCGACTAGCGCGAAGGGCGCAGAAACGCTGGGCAAGTTTGAGGGTCGCACCGGCATCACCAAGCTGAATTCCACCCAGGTTTTTGCCGGCATGCAGCCGCTGAAAATCACGGCGGTCGCACTATTCCGGGCATGGAGCGATCCAGCGAGCGAAGTGATGGCCCCTGTCACTCAGCTCATTAAATGGGCACTACCACAGGAGCTTGCTCCCGATGGCCCGATCTTGAGTCTACTGAAGGCTGCAAAGCAGATTGCCGATGGCAAGCCGTTGAGCGAAGGCGCGGCAATGGGGCTACTCCCTTCCATCGCGCCAACCAAGATTGCCATGAAGTACAAGGGAATGCTGTATTTGCCCCTGGTGATCGAGTCCATCGGGATGCCGCTGAGTTCCCCGATACACCAAAGGGACGGCAATTTGGAAGGCTTCACCGAGCTTGCTGTGCCATTGACTCTTTGCACCTTGGCCGCCATTGACCGAAGTGATTGGCAGCGCGCAATCGACGGGAAAGGGTTCTCTGTATGAACAGCGAGGACGCTCATGGCTGCTATTGAGTGGTTCCGCCTGTGGCACGACATGCCGAACGACCCGAAGTGGCGCACCGTCGCCCGCACTTCGGGCCAACCTATCTCCCTCGTCCTGTCGGTCGCCTTACATCTGATGGTGGATGCGTCACGCAATGTCACGCGCGGTCACGTCACTGTCACAGCGGAAGACGTGGCAAGCGCGCTCGACGTGACAGACGAGGCCATCGAGGCGATCTTCAAGGCCATGCAGGGCCGCGTGCTGGATGGTGATCGCCTATCAGGCTGGGAAAAGCGCCAGCCGAAGCGGGAGGACGCTGGAAACCCGGAAACCGGCGCAAAGTCAGCCGCAGAGCGGAAGCGCGACCAACGTGAGCGCGAGCGCCAGGCCCAAGAATCAGGTGGTAATGGTGTATGTCACGGCGAGTCACGCGATGTCACGCTAGATACAGATAAAGATACAGATAAAGAGAAAAACCAAAAGACAGTAGGCGCTGTCGCGCCAGAACTTTCGGCCCCTGGGCACGACGACGGTCAGGGTTCAACTTCCGATCCTGCTGACGCCGGTGCTGGCGAACCTGCTGCACCTGCCGACCAAGCCGTTGGCGCAGCGCCTGCTGCCGGCGGCGAGAAGCTGCCCCGTGCGCTGGGTGTGCGCGAGCTGGTCGCCGAGGGCGTTGATCGCCGGCATGCCGAGGACTGGCTGAAGGTGCGCAAGGAGAAGCGCGCTCCGCTGACGCAAACCGCATGGGACGACGTGAAGCTCGAAGCCGAGAAGGCCGGCATCACGCCCGCCGAAGCCGTCCGCGTCTCGGCGACGAACTCCTGGCAGGGCTTCAAGGCGTCGTGGATGGAAAAGGCCAAGGGAGCGGCACCGGCCGGCGCACGCGGCCAGGCCCACGGCGGATTCGCCCAGCGTGACTACGGTGCAGGCGGGAGGCTCTGACATGACCAAGAAGCTCACCGAAGTCACGGCGGAACAACTCCGCGAACTGCTTGACTACGATCCCGCGACAGGGCGATTCACCTGGCGCATTGCTCCACGCGGCCACAAGGCAGGCAGTGTCGCAGGGTGCCTCGACAGCTACGGCTACGTGGTGATCCGTATCGACGGCGCGAACCGGAAGGCGCACCGACTGGCGTGGCTGCACACCCACGGCGAATACCCCACTGAGCAGATCGACCACATCAACGGCGACCGATCAGATAACCGGATTTCCAACCTGCGGTGCGTGACGATGCAGGAGAACCAGCACAACCGGCGCAGCGCTCATCGGGGAAACGAAACGGGGCTGCTGGGAGTGTCGCCGAGGCGCGGCAAGTGGCGTGCTCAGATCAAGGTCGATGGCAAGAAGCTGCACATTGGAACGTTCGACACGCCAGAGGAGGCGCACGCGGCATACCTCGAAGCCAAACGCAAACACCACCCGACAAGCCCAGGAGGTCGCCTGTGAAGACCGCCGCCGAAGCCCTTGCCGGCTTCCACAACCCTCCGCTGACCCGTGCCGCCAAGTGCGACACGCATGGCGACTACGAAGGCCGCTGCTACCTCGGCAACGTCTGGACGGGCTGCCCAACATGCTCCGCCGAACATGCCGCCAAGGAGCGCGCCGAGGTCGAGGCCAAGGAACGCGAAGCGCGTCTGACCGCCTGGCAGCGCAAGATCGGCGATGCCGGCATCCCTGAGCGCTTCCGTGACCGCCGGTTGAGCACCTACATCGCCGCGACCGATGCGCAACGCCGCGCCCTGGCGTTCGCCCAAAGCTACGCCGACGACTTCGACGCTGCCGTGAAGACCGGCCGTTCCGCGCTGTTCGTCGGTCTGCCCGGCACCGGGAAGACGCATCTGGCCGTCGGCATTGGGATGCAGATCATGGAGCGCGACAACCGCAGCGTGCTCTTCACGACCGTCATGCGCGCCGTGCGCCGCGTGAAGGACACCTGGAGCCGTGGCAGCGCCGAGAGCGAGAGCGACGCCATCGCTGCGCTGGTGTTCCCCGACCTGCTGATTCTCGACGAGGTTGGCGTGCAGTTCGGCTCCGACACCGAAAAACTGATCCTGTTCGACGTGCTCAACGAGCGGTACGAGCGCCGGCGCCCGACCATCCTGATGTCCAACCTGACCATCGAAGAGGTGGCCGACTTCCTGGGTGATCGAATCATCGACCGCCTGCGCGAGGACGCCGGCGAGTTCATTCCCTTCGACTGGGATAGCTACCGGAAGGGCGGCTCCCATGCCTAGGCTCGGCGAGAAGAACCACAAGGCCCGGCTGTCCGACGCCACGGTGCGGGACATGCGCGCGACCTGGCATCGCTGGAAAGAAGAAGGCGACGGCAAGGAGCGCAAGGGCTACGGAACCCTGGGGTTGGTCTTCGGGTGCGGCCCCTGGACGGCACGCGACATCGTGACGTACCGCACGCGGATCGGGGCCTGATATGAGCGATATGGTTCTGGTCAAGACCCTAAACGGCACACTTGCCCCGGCGGACGGCGATGCCAGTGAATTCATCGAAAAGCTGAAGGCCGGCCAGGGCGTGCGCGCCACGATCCGCCGTGCCCGCAACGTCCGCTTCCACCGCAAGGCGTTCGCCCTGTTCAAGCTGGCGTTCGACGTGTGGGAGCCAGTGGAACCGCTCGAATACAAGGGCGTGCCTGTCGCCAAGGATTTCGACCGCTTCCGCAAGGACATCACGATCATGGCCGGCTTCTACAAGGCAGTCTATAACGCGCGCGGCGAGCTGCGCCTGGAGGCCGACAGCCTGTCCTTCGCCAGCATGGATGAAGACCGCTTCGAGAAGGTCTTCAAGGCCGCGCTCACCGTCGTCTGGAACCGCGTGCTGCGCAACGCCGGCTACGAGAGCCCGGAGGACGTTGAGCGCGTCGTCAATGAACTGATGAGGTTCGAGTGATGGCAACGACTGGCGAGAAAAAGCACATGGGCCGCGTCGCCGCGCTGGGTTGCATCCTGTGCGACCACCTCGGCCTTGGCGCCACGCCGGCGCACGTCCATCACATCCGTGAAGGCCAGGGCATGGCCCAGCGCGCCAGCAACTTCCTGACGATTCCCCTGTGCCCAGAGCACCACCAGGGCGAATCTGGCCTGCATGGCCTTGGCACCAAGGCATTCGAGCGCACCTACGGCCTGTCCGAACTCGATCTGCTCGCATTGACCATCGAGCGACTGGGGGACGGATGCAGGTAGCCGAGAAGACAGTCCAGTGCATTCTGTGCGATCACTTCAGGCTGAAAGACGCCAGGGAAATGGCGAAGTTCGGCTTCGGGCTGTGCGCCCCGGAGAAAGTTTCCTACCAGTTCCATTCTGCCGTCTATCCGCGCCAGTGCTCCAGGTTCGTGACGGCCGAGGGCGAGGCGCTGGCCGCGCGCCATGCCTGGCTCGAAAAGCGCGGGGAGGGCTGATCGTGTCGAAAGCCATCCGCTGGTCTGAAGAACAGCTCGCCGACCACATGCGGCGCAATCCGGCGCCGCCGGCCGCCCAGCCCGCCAAGGCGGAGCCTGTTTCGCTGGCCGAAGTGCTGCCCGTGGCCGTTGGCGAGCTGCGCGACCCCGGCATGAACAAGACCGAGGCCGAGTACGCCGAGATTCTGGAGGCCCGGCGCCGGCGTGGCGAGGTCGTCTGGTGGAAATACGAGGGGATCACCCTGAAGCTGGCCGACAACACCCGCTACACGCCGGATTTCGCGGTGATGCTGCCGCAGGGGGAGTTCGAGTTCCACGAAACGAAGGGCGGATTCATTAGGGAGGACGGCTGGCTGAAGCTGAAGTTGGCCGCCGGGATGTTCCCCTTCCGCTTCTTCCTCTGCCAAAAGCAGGCGAAGAAGGACGGAGGGGACTGGTCAATCAGGAGGGTATAGGGATGTCCGATAAAAAAACCACATCAACCGCGACCCGCATGGAGCAGGCGGCGGCGGTCAAGACAATAGGTGCCCGGATGCGCCAAGCGCGGGAGCTGTGCAACCTCTCCCAGAGTGCTGCCGCCCGCCGTCTCGGCTACTCGAATCCCTCCAAGCTGTCGAAAGTCGAGGGCGCCACGAACACCAACTCCGTCCCCCTTTGGCTGATCGTCCGCGCCTCCAGCGTGTATGAGGTGTCCATCGACTTCCTGTTCGGCGTGACGGATGACTGGGAGCTGGGCGCCCGCATGACCCAGGAGCGTGCAACGTCCGCGTGGCTCTTCGATGCCTGGGAAAAGGCCCGCCAGCGGGACATGGATGTCCTGCGAAAATTGCACAACAAGGTGGAGGCAATGGAGGAAGCCATCGCGCTGATGCTGGCCTCTACCGATGATGTCGGAGCAGCCCTGGCGCGCTTCGCCGAGCTGAACCCCGTCTTCGAGGATATGAAGGCAGGCGGCCGGCTGGTAGGCGCCGTAGAGCGTGCCACCGATGCCGCCAAGAACGCCAAGGCCAAGATGACGCGGTTCCGTGTCGAATGCAACCTGGCCGCTGCCGAATCCAATCAACTGAGCTTGGCCCTCTGATCGTGGGCGGACTGGGATATGGCGGCAAAACCGAAACTCACGCCCGAGCAGTGGGCTGATGTCAGAAAGCACTGGGAAGGCGATCCGCGCGACGGGTATGCCTGGCTGGTCGATGAGCTGGCCCTGCCCGTATCGGCTCCGGCTGTGCGGAAGGCGGCGCTACGCGACCAGTGGGCCAAGACCCAAGGGGAGTCGGTAGCAGCTCCCGCGCCTGAATCTTCCGATTCCCAGGGAGAGGCAGCAACCCAACGGGAGAGTAAAGAGCCTCCTACCAGCACCTCAGACCACCACGGGCGTGTGAGCGCCGCGACGCGCGCGCCAGCGCGCCCCCGCAAGGAAAATGAGAAGCCCGAGAGCAAGGGGAAGAGTCGAGCCAAGGTTTCCGGCGAAAACCATGCGAAGGTTTCGGAAACCATCGGCGAAACCATGGCCGGGGCGAAAACCTTGCCGGCGACGACGGCTGATGCGGTGGAGCGCGACCCCGACGAGTTCGGAGTATTCGCGCAACTCACTGACAAACAAGAGATTTTTGTCAGGGAGTACATGGTGGATTGGAACGCGACGCAGGCTGCTATCAGGGCAGGCTACAGCGTGACGAGCGCGTATTCGACGGCCTGCGACCTCCTAAAGAAACCTGAGATTCGATATGCCATAGAAACCTTGGCATCGGCGCGCGCCCGCCGGCTTGGTATTGACGCCGAAGAGCTGATGCGGCTGTGGGGCACCATCATCGCGGTGGATGCCAACGAGATTGCCCAGTTCCGTCGGGTCTGCTGCCCGTACTGCTATGGCACCGATCACCAGCGGCAATACACCCCGGAAGGTCTGGCCGAAGCCAAGCGCCGGCATGACCGCGACCGGGCGCGGACGCTGAAGACCTCCGACGGAAAGGTGGATATTGGCGAGTTCCCCGAATACACCGACGACTGGTACGACAAGCGCAAGGAGCCGCACAAGGACTGCCCCGAGTGCTTCGGAGAGGGGTTCGGCGAGACGTTCTTCCACGACACCCGCAAGCTATCCCCTGGGGCGCGATTCCTCTACGGCGGCGTGAAGGAGGGGCGCGACGGCATCGAAATCCTGACCCTGAGCAAGGAGAAGGCGATGGACAACCTGGCGCGCGCGCTGGGCCTGTTCAAGGAGAAGGATGTCGAGGTGAATATCAACATGGTGTCCGGCGACGACCTGCACCGGCTGTACGCGGAGAAGATGCAGCAGGCCCGCGCCAGGCAGGTGGATGTCCTGGAAGAGCGCGGCCTGATCGAGGCGCAGCCATCGGCAACCACTGGCGACTAAGATGGCGAGCAGGAAGAAGAACCGGAACCTACTGGAAGACCCGCGCTACGCCGAGTTCGTGGAGCGGTATCACGCCGACCCGCTGCGCTTCGCCGTCGAGGTGACTGGCTTCATGCCCAGTTCCGACCAGGAAGACCTGTTCCGTTCCATCACACCGGAGAATGCCAAGGTGTCTGTGGTGTCCGGCACCGGCACCGGCAAGACGGCCACCTTCGCACGGATCGCCCTTTGGCACCTGCTGTGCTTCCCTGTCGCGGTCTATGACGGCAAGGTCGAGGTCGGCTCGAACACCTATATCGGCGCCCCGTTCATCCAGCAGGTGGCCGACGGCATCTGGAAGGAAATGCAGGATGCCCGCATCGCCATCGCCAGCGGCCCGCATGCCTGGATCAACGACTTCTTCTCCATCACCAAGACCCGCGTCCATGTGAATGGGTACGCTAAGCAGTGGTTCATCACCCAGATCGCCATGAAGAAGGGCGAGGCCATCGGCGTCGCCGGCAAGCACCGCTACTGGCAGCTCATCATCATCGACGAGGCCGCCGGCGTGCCGGACGACCACTTCAACGTGATCGACGGCACCCAGACGCAGCCCGGCAACCGCACGCTGATGGCGTCTCAGGGCGCGCGCAACGCCGGCCGGTTCTACGACTCGCACCACACCCTGAGCCTGAAGAACGGCGGGAGCTGGGATGCCCTGCGCTTCAACTCTGAGCTGTCCCCGTTCGTCACAACCAAGTGGCTGAAGGAGCGGGAGTCCGAGAGCGGCGGCCGGAACTCGGTCGAATACATGATCCGTGTGCTCGGGCTGTTCGCCCAGAACAGCAGCAACGTCCTGCTGACCCGCGCCGACCTGGAGGCAGCCTTCGAGCCCAGGAAGATCATCCGCGACGATGAGCCGTTCGGCCTCGTGGTGCTGTCCGACGTGGCCCTTGGCGAATACCGCGACGATTCGGTCGCCATCATCGCCAAGATCATCGGCGACGCCGACCACGGGCCGGATGCGCGCCGGGTGGAATACATCGAAATCCCCATCGCCGCCAACGATAAGAACGAAATCGACCTGGCCGGCGACCTGGTGAGTCTGGTGGGCAATCTGTCGAACGCCACCCTCTATGTGGATGCCGGCGGCGTGGGCGCCACCGTCTGCAAGCTGATCGAGCGTTCCGGCGCCACGGTAGTTCGGGTGAATTGGGGCGCTCCGTGCTTCAAGAAGGAATATAAAGCCCGCTTCTACAACCTGCGCGCGTGTGCGATGGTTCGCTTCCGCGACGCCATCCGGCAGGGCCGCGTGGTGCTTCCCCAGGGGTTGGGCAAGCAGCTCCGCGAGAAGATCATCGACCAGGGCTCCCGGCTGCCGTACCACTTCAGCGAGGCCGGCGGCCTGCGCTACGTGATGATGTCCAAGGAGGACATGCGCCGCGACGGTATCAAGTCCCCCGACCTGATCGACGCCATGAGCTTCGCTTTCCTGGAGGGCGCCTCGTACATGGTGCATGAGGACACAGCCAGCAGTTCCACCAACTTGGTCGATTCCGTGGTCGAGAAGGCCGAAAGCCTCTTCGCCGACGTGTAAGCCGGAGCTGCCCGGCAATACCAGGAAAACCGCCCGGCCGGAGCGCCGGCACCCCTTCTACCATCTGGCAAGAAGGAGGTTCCTCATGCAAACCAAGCTCATCACCTACAACCTGCGGGAGCGGGGCCGCCAGTTTCGCGGCAAAGAACGGCATTTCAACATCCGGGCCATCGTCTCAGCCATCAATGGCCCAGCCTGCCAGGAGCGCGTCAAGAACCGCGACATGGTGGGCTACTACGGCCACTGGCCGCGCGTAAAGTTCGGCATGAACCCAGCCGAGGGCGGACTGGACGCCGGCAAGCCGTCGCTGGTCGAACCGGCGCTGGTGACGACGCTGCTGCGCGCGCACGACGACGGCACCATCGAGCACCAGGCCGAATTCCTCGACAACGACCCCGGCCAAGTTGCGGCGAAGCTGTACGCCGGCCGCGTGGGCGGATTTTCGTCCGCCATCGACCAGACCCGGCCCGAGTTCTTCGGCTTCGACTACGTGCTGGAGCCGAACTACTCGACCAACCGGGGCTACACCCTGGACGACGTGCGCGACATGACCCTCGATGACATCGAGGCGGCCATCTACGACGAGCAACTGCGCGGTCTTACTCGCCTGCTGGATTCAGCCAATGCCGAGCGCGAGGCGGCCAGCGACGTGATCGAACGCCTGTCAGCCGAGAACGAGCAGCTTCTGTCCATGCTCGCCGCGCGCGGTATCGACGCCGGCACCGTGCTGGATGCCGTCGCCGTGGCGCCGCTGGCCGTGTCTGTGGATGTGATCGAGCGCATGAAGCGGGATGCACAGGTGTTCCGATCCGCGACCCTGCCGCAGTTCGTCGAGCCACAACAGGAGCCCAAGGCTGATGCGTCGCCTCTGTATGGCCGCCTGCTCGGCCGATTCGTGCGATAGGTCGGCGCCATGCTCCAGCCAGTCAAAGCCGCGTTCGGCGAGTTCATGGGGCGCTTCTATGTGTCCCTCGTCCCTACAACGAATCCGATGGAGAGCTATGTCCAGCGAGGGCTGGCAAAGAGCATCGCCTGGGCGCCTGGGCGGATGGTGGATGCCGTTGAGGAAATGTTGTCGCTGTGGATGCGCAGCGACATCGAGAACGCGACGACGAAGCCTCCGGCCATGCCCGCGATCATGGTGGCGATGTCCAAGGACTACATGCCGACCGGCCGCGACTACACCCGCCAGGTAGCCGACCGGGAAATGGTCATCATCCCAAGCGACCCGAAGGAGCGCATGTTCGGCCTGCGCGCCGCCGCCGGCGACATCCGGGCACAGGTGGCGATCTTCGCCACGGACGAGCCGACGGCGCGTTCCCTGGCCTCACAGTTTCTGCTGTTCCTCGACGCCACGCCGAACCGTCGCTTCGAGGCGCGCTACGTCTTCGCCGGGCAGAACATGGGATGGCCCGTGCAGATCGAGGCGCCGGACATCCCAGCCCAGTCCATCGCATCCGAGGCCAAGAACCTGACCATCCTGGCTATCGACCTGACGCTGCGCGCGGAAATCCCGTTCTTCGATGCGCCGGCAGTTGGACAGCCAAACGACGGCAAGGGCGTCCCAGGCACGGACGATCCGGCCGGCTACCCGGTGGTGCAGGACATCGGTGTGGTGAGCCGTGTTGCCGGCCATGCCGGCGGAGCATCGGACATCCGCGCCTACGCCGTCTCGACCGGCAACAGCGAAGGGAGCGGCGCATGATCCAGATTCAGGCGACCTTCACGGGCTACGGCGGCAAGCCGTGCAGCCTGTTTTCAGCCTACGACACCGATTCCCGCGTGCTGGTGGTCGGCGCCGAGGCGGACTACCGAACCGAGCGGCGCGATGGATGTATCGTCCTGACGAACGTGCCCGACATCACGCGCGACAGTCTCTTCACTGATTCCGACCTGTTGAATGCCATTTCCGCGTTCTATTCGCTGAAGGGCGGAATCGCGGCCGACGGGAAGAGCCAGCGCCTGGCGTTCGCTGACCGTGCAGCTCGCGCCAACCCGGAGAACTCCATCGAGAAGGATGGCATCGAGGCCAGCGGCCCCAAGTACCGAATCGCCGAGGGCGTGACATGCGGTCAAATGGCCGCGCTGGCGACGTGCCTCTACGCCACGCGCTCCGATACCGTCGAGCGCACCGTCAAGATGGCCGAGTCCTTCCGCCACTTGGCGATGGGCGGAATCCTGACCATCTGAATGAAAGGCCGGCAATGATCGACCAGGATACCCGTGCCGCCAAGTCCTTCTACCGCGAGGTGCGAAAGTTCGCCGAGAGCGCCAAGCCGTGGGATGGGACGGCCATTTTCTACGAGACGAAGCCGGATGAGGCGCTAGACCTGACGCTGGTGTCGCAGCGCGTCTATGGCCGCCGCGACGAGTTCCTGGCCGTCATGGCCGCCGCCGGCTTGGACACCTTCGACCAGCCGCTGCCACAGAAGCGGATCGTTCTGCCGAGCGAGGGTCTGCTAATCGACATCAAGCGCCGCACCGGCTTCGAGTCCATCGCCGGCTACCGCGAGAACGGCGCACCGACCTGGGTGGAGGCGTAGGGCATGGCGACCAAGAAGACATCCGGCAGCTCCGGCGGACGCTCCCCCGGTAGCTGGCTGCCCAAGCTGCGCGGATCGGCTGCCGACCAGAAGGCCCGCGCCGCCGAGGATGCCGCCACCCGGCGCGCCGCCGGAGAGTCCGATAAGTCCGTCATCCTCAATGCCAAGGATGTCCAGGGCGAGTACGACGCCCACCGGATGCTCAAGACCACGATGGGCGGGAAGGTGCGGCCGCTCACCTACGACGACCTGGCGACGTTCCGCCACAATGTCAGGCAGGCGCAGAGCCATTACAAGGGCGGCATCCGGGCGCGCCAGGTGATTGACCTGTCCCTGGCCGATGATCGGGCGCGTGCGAACCAGCAGATTCGCATGGCCGTTCCGGTGTCGGCCTACGGCAGCAAGGTTCGGTTCATGACAAACGCCGGCCCGGACTCGGACGTGACGCACCACCACGTCATCGTCGATTTCCTGTCCTATGCGTCCGCAGCCTCTGGGGCGCGCGGTGACGGCAAGAAGTCGGCGGCATGGATGCGCCGGGAGCCGCTTCGTATCGAGTGCGACTGCGGACGCTGGCGCTACTGGTTCCGGTACATCGCCACCATCGGCAAGTTCAACGCCGGCCGCGACGAGACGGGCTATCCGAAGGTGCGCAACCCGAACCTGCACGGCGTCGCCTGCAAGCACATCCTGCGCGTCATGGCCGAAGTCGAGTCGTCCGGCTCCGTGCTGGCGTTCCTGGCCCGCCTGATCGACAAGGCGCGCGCTCAGGACAACAATAAGGTCAATGTCCAGATGTCGCAGAAGGAAGCCGAGAAGCTGGCAGGCAAGCCGGTCTCCCGCATCCGCGACGTGGAGGCGACCATGCGCCGCCGGCAGCAGGCCAGGGAGAAGGCCGCTATCACCAGGGCCGCCCAGAAGGCAGCGCCGTCACCCAAGAAACGGGCGGCCGCCACTCGCCGCGCCGAGAAAGACTCGGCGGCAACCCTTGGCGCCAAGTTCAACATGACGCCGGAACAGGTCATGGCAGTATTGGCCCAGGCCCAGCAGAACATGAAGGGATAGAAATGCTCACCAACGTACCCGCAGCAGTCAATCGAATGGCCCGCAACGTCGTGGTCAATCACCCCAACACGTTCAATTGCCAGGTGTTCCGCAAGACGACCACCCGCACGGCGCCGGATATTGTCGATGGCAATCCGACCCTGGGCGGCCTGGCCGTGCTCGACACGATGGACGAAGAGCAGTTCGAGTACAACTTCATTGGCAACGGGTACGCCCTGCCAGCCGATGGGTTCGCCGCTGCGCCGATGACGGATCGCCAGGACGCCAACATCGGCAGTGGCGACGAGTTCCGCTTCCTGATCGAGCCGGAAGAGCCGTCCGGGCACCCGGAATGGTTCGATGTGCGCAGCCATGACGTGGTGTTCCTGCTGCTGGGGGATGGCCCGAGCCCGGCGAGACTGGCCTTCGAGGTCGTGGGTATCGAAACCACGTCCAACATCCCGCCATACACCACGCGATACATCACCAACCGGCGCGACGACCTACACCTGCCGGCCGGTTGAGCGATAGGGCGCCGCCTTCCGGCTGGTGTTGAAACCCGGAAAAAGCGCCATTGGTCATGTTTTCGTCCCTCGGAGAATACCCAGGAGTCGGCTACCAACCGGCGTTCCTGTGTTTGAACTTTTCCGAAAGGACATTCGATTATGACCAAGCGCATCCACCAGGATTACTTCAAGCGCGAAACTGCCGAAGTAGCCCAATTCGTTGATTCCCTGAAGGAGAATGCTGCCCCTGGTGGCACCTTCGATTCCGCTGCTGCCGCTGATTTCATTGCGACCGCAGCCAACCAGAACACCGGCGTCAAGGTTCCCGTAACCCTGCAAGCCGTGCTCGACGAGTGCAAGGACGAGGATTCCAACCGCGTCACCCGTGCGATCCTCGACGGCGTTTCCGCCTACGAGTCCCAGCATGGCGTTTCCGCACCGGCCGACGTGATCGAGCAGGCCCTGCACCTGGCCTACGCCACCACCGACGGCGCCCGCCGCAAGTTCAGCCTCGACTCCGCTTCCTCGGCGCATCACGACCAGATTTCGCTTCAGCCCAACCGCGCCGTCGTGGCGATCCTGTCGGCGATGGGCGACGCCATTCCGTTCGCGCACTACCTGCCGGCGAACATCGGCTCGAACGAAGCCATCCTCGCCATCATGAGCCACAACGCCGGCAATACCTTCGGCCGCTACGCTCAAAACGGCCTGATGGACGGCACCCTGTCGGGCGATACCTACATTTCCTCGTCCCGTGTCCATACCAGCACCCCGGCTGCCGTTGATGGCGCCGTCACCGGCAAGCTGACCACGGTGCAAACCGACAGCGACACCTGCGATCAGGGCGGCACCGCCGTCAAGCTGTTGCGCGGCCGCACCCTGGTGTATGTAAATGGCGTCCTGGCTGCCAAGGAACCCGCCGACAGCTCCGGCTCCGGCAACTCGCCCATTTCCGGCAACATCACCATCGCTGGCACCAGCTACGCCATCGGCGGCACGATCAACACCGACACCGGCGTCTATGCGCTGACCACGACCCCGAAGATGCCCGACACCATCCCCGTGACGGTGGAAGGCTTCATCGACTTCGAGCGCGACGCCAGCGTCGTCCCGTCGATCATCACGGCGGTCAATACCTTCCGCCTGCATGCGAAGCCCTGGCGCGTCACCACTCGCCAGACCATCGACAGCCGCACCCAGATGGCGAACGAACTTGGCCTCGATCCGTACAGCGAAAGCGTCATCGCCATCCAGGCGCAGTTCGCCAACGAGCGTCACTACGAGGTGCTGGCGAAGGCCCGCCGCCTGGCTGCCAACAACCAAGTCACCTACAACTTCGACTGGACGAACCGTTCCAAGCAGATGAACCGTGCCGCGCTCTGGCAGGACTTCGGCTCCGCACTCGCCGGCGCCTCCCAGCAGATGGCCGTCGATACCATGAACCACGGTGTCACCCACCTGTATGTCGGCAAGGACATCGCTTCCCAGTGGATGTCGCTGCCGCGCGATATGTTCGAGCCGTCCGGCATTTCCGAGCGGCCTGGCATCTTCCGCATCGGTCGCCTCTTCGGTCGCTTCGACGTGTATTACACCCCGAAGGAAGTGAATGAGCAGGCCGACGCCGGCCAAGTCCTGTGCGTGGGCCGCGCCACCGATGTGACGCGCAACCCGTTCATCCTGGGCGACGCCGTTCCGCCGACCGTGGTTCCGCTGGCTGTCGGCTCCGACTTGAACCAGGGCGCCGGCTTCTACGCCCGCAACTTCACGGCGGTCAATCCGCACGGCCCGTCTTCGCTGGGCTGCGCTGTCATCAACATCACCGACCTGCGCTAGGCCGGATAGGTAAGGAGCAACCAACATGAGCCGTATCGTGAAACTGGGTGCTCCTTCCCTTACCGGGAAGGACGCCAATGATGTGGTGGCTGAGGTGTTCGGCGATGCCGAGTACCCGCTGACCGTGACGGTGAAGAACCACATGCCGACGAACGTGGTTTTCCCCGAGGTGCCGGGCCTGTTCCTGCGCCACGTCGCCAATGCGAAAGAAAGCCAGAAGACCGTCGTGATCGAGAGCCATGACCTGTTCCAGCGTCTGGCTTCTAGCATCGAGCAGGTCGCCTCGCTGAACCGCTACGCCCTGGCCCTGACGATTTCGGATGGCGACATCCCGGTCGAAGGCACCGCTGGCGGCGAAGGCACTGGCGAAACTGCGACCAAGCGCCCGTCCGATGGCCTGAATGGCGAGCAGTTGAAGGAGGCGCTGAAGGCCAAGGGTATCGAGTTCCCGAACAACGCCAAGAAGGCAGAACTCGCAGCGCTGCTGGACAACGCGCCCGCTGACGATGCTGGCACCGCTGGCGGCGAAGGCACTGGCGCAAACGGTGCGACCGGCGGTCAGCAAGACCCGGCCGCGTAATAGAAGGGAGAGGCCATGAGTACCGCTTTCGTGCGACAACTGGGAGCCGAGTCTGGCGTGCAGCTCAATCCGCTGCGCGACAACTCCGAAATCCCGACCACCGACAACTCCGACCAGGTGTTCGGCATCATGATGCGGGCCACTCGTGGCCGCATCGACAAGCCGTTCGCTGTGGATCGTGGCAATGTCTTCAAGAAGCTGGGCAACGGCGAGCAAATCCGCCTGTCCGCCCTGAACGAAGCCTGGGTGCATGTTGTGGAGGCGCTGAATAAGGGCGCCTACCAAGCCATCATCCAGCGCCTGACGCCCGCTGCTGCCGTCATCAAGTGGGCCGTCGTGACGGTCAATGCCGAAACCGGCGAATTCGCGTTCGCCACCTCGGACACCGAGCCCGTCACGCCGTACCTGTTCGCCGTGAAGCACCTCGAATGCTTCAACGACGGCATCAAGCTCGAATTCCGTGCCGAAGAGAGCAGCGCCAGCGGCGTTCTGGTCGATAACGACAAGATCACCCTGCGCCTGCGCGACAAGGACGGGAACCTGCTGTACGAGTTCTACGGCTCCCTGAAGTCGGATGCCAAGGACGACTACGGCAATTCCGCCTACCTGCCGGATGTGGCCCTGTCGCAGACCGACGCTGTGGTGATCCAGACTGGCGTTGCCAACGCCAACGCTGTGATCGACACCGAATCGGCTGCCTACGGCTACGACGACAGCGGCAAGCAGAAGTGGGTCAAGTCGGCCGTGCTGGTTTGCTTCACCGAGGGCGGCACGTCCTACACGACCCAGGACTACATGGGCGCACGCGAGAAACTGCAATACACCCAGTACGACTACGCCTATATCTCGGCCGGCGGCACCCAGTCCCCGGCCCTTCTGGCGCAGCTCGCCCAGCTCGCGTTCGACACCAACCGGCAACTGAAATTCGACATCCCCGGCAACCTGACGCCGGAGGCCGCAGTGGCCTTCGTGAATCAGTTGAACATGGGCGCGAGCCAAACGTCGCACTTGATGCACGCCTTCTGGGCTCCGCTCAAGTCCGACGACCCCACCGGCGTCAATCCGAACGGGTATTTCGGAACCGCGACGCTCAACATCGCCTACGCCTGCGGCCGCAACGCGGCGAAGAACGCCAAGGGATTCGCGCCGAAGAACTACCCAATCGCCGGCCGTGAGTGGCCTATCCAGCGCACGCGGATTTCGCAGACCTACACCCTGCGCGATCCCGAGCTGAACGCGCTGGCACGGGCCAAGATCAACCCGGTGGTGTATGAAACCTACACCGGCGGCGGTCGCTACGTCTTCCGCGACTCCCTGACGTGCGCCCTGGTCGAGTCCAGCTTGAAGAAGCTGATTTCTGTCGCGGACATGTCCACCAGCATCGACGATGCCGTGACGCGCGCCTCCAAGGACTTCCTGCAATTGCCGATGGAGGCGTGCGTAAAGAAGCTGCGGGACTTCCTGCAAGACCTCTTCGAGGGCGCCGAAGCGTCCAAGTGGCTGGTTCCGTCGAGCGAGCCCGAAATGGGCGGAAAGTCGTTCATCTACGACGTGCGTCCGAACGAGCGGCGGCCCTATGACGACGTGGATGTGGCCTATGCGCTGCGCTACGACGGCACGGCCCGCCGGATTTTCGTCACCCAGACGCTGACCAAGTAACCCAACTCCATCACCCGAAAGGAAATCAACATGAGCATGACCGAACTGTTGCGCGGAGCCATGAAGCGCCGCGAAACCGCGAAGGTGCTGGACAGCGCCAACGACGAGCCGACCATTGCCGGCGCCGACGACTACACCGTCGCCGACATCAGCATGTCGGCGGTGGCGGCCGTCCAGCAGTGGGCCGAAACCGACGACCTGGACGACGGCGAGAGCTATTCCAACCGCCTGATGGCCCTCTTCGTTGGTATCGCCGATGCCAATAAAGACGGCGACATCACCGACGACGAGCAGGGCGTTCTCCAAGTGGCGCTGAATGCCGCCTGGGACTACCTGGTCAAGCTGGGTGTCACCGAAGAGGATGCCAGCTCGCTGCTGAACGACTGGGACGACGACACCGCCGACCGCGTGCGCGATCTGGTGGCCTCCGCGCTGCCCGATGGCGACGACGAGGCCAGCGCCGACATCGACAACTTCGTCTTCTCCGACTCCGACCAGGAGCCGGCGCTGGATGCGGTCTATCGCAAGGTGCTGGCCGTGCGCGGCGGCAAGAAGATGCGCATCCGCAAGCGCATTTCCGGCACCGTTCGCCTGTCGGCCAAGCAGAAGCTCGCTATCCGCAAGGCCCGCATGAAGAGCCATTCCGCCGGCGCGATGATGCGCCGTATGAAGTCCATGCGCCTACGCCAGAAGTCCGGCCTGTAATCAACCTGCCGCGAGGGGATTGGGCGCTGCTGCTTGCCGGTAGCGCCCTTTTTTCTGGTGCCTTCCATGCCCGACATCAAAGCTCAAAGCCTGAACGCCAACACTCTGTCCTCCCTGTGGGACGGGCTGTCTCCGCACCTGATCGCCAGCTTCTACGAGGTGGTGAAGACGGGTGACGACTCCTGGGGAAGAACCCCGAAGTCCGACCCGATAACCGTTATGGCGCCTCTGACCGAGGCGAACATGGAGATTGCGCTGAACTGGCAGAGTCCGTTCGAGCAGGCCGGCCCGGAGTCGAAGGCGCCGGCGCTGATGGCAATGCTCCAGTCAGGTGCGCTCCAGCCCATCATTGATGCGGTCATGGGCAAGGCAAAGGACGGGGCGCCGCAGAAGAAGTCCAACGAGTTCCTGAGCCAGTTCGAGGGTCGCACCGGCATCACCAAGCTGAATTCCACCCAGGTGTTCAACGGCATGCCGCCGATCAAGATTCAGGTGACGGCGCTGTTCCGGGCCTGGCGCAGTGCTGCCACCGAGGTCGAGGCGCCGTTCAACAAGCTGATGGAGTGGGCGTTGCCCATCGAGCTGTCGAAGGACGGCTCCGTGCTCGCGCGCGCCGCCGAGACGGCAAAGGGCGACATGGGCTACGTTGAGGCCCTGATGCCGTCGAAATCGCCCACACGCATCGCCATGAAATACAAGGGCCGCACCTTCGCGCCCCTGGTGATCGAATCCATCGGGATGCCGCTGAGTTCCCCGGTGGATGCAAGCGGCCGCTACGTCGAGCTGGCCGTCCCTATGACCCTATGCACGCTGACCGCCATTGACCGCAAGGACTGGGGCAAGGCGATCAGCATGACGTAACGGAGAACAGCATGATCTACTTCCCGCCGCTCCGCACGCGCCGCCTGACGGTGCAACTGCGCGAGCTGACCATTGGTGATTCCATTGACCTGGCCGCCATGCCTGGGCACCTCGAAGAGGCGTCCTGCACGGCCTTCCTGCGCCGCGCCGTCGATTCTGCCAAGGGCATCGACGACCCGGCCAACTGGACGGTTCAGGAGCGTCTGCTGGCCGTCTGCCACTACCTGGCCGCGACTGCGGAAGACGGCCCGGACTTTGCCCTGGGCGACGGCCACTACTCCGACTACCTGGACGGCGCTTCCGACATCCAGACCTCGGCGCCGCTGCTGGAGGTTGGCGAGGTCGGCGGCGACCGCTGGCACATCCGCCACCTGACCGGCACGATGGCGGAGTCCATCGAGCGCCTGGTGGGCGAGGTTCCTGGCGTCACCGGTCGGCTGCATTGGCTGCTGGGTGCGATGGCCGCCCAGATGGTGCGAGACGGCGAGAGCGTTCCTGACGCCTCGGCCGGAGAGGGCGCCTTCGACGAGTTCATGGTGTCGCGCATGAAGGTCATGACGGCCTACCCGGAGAGCGACTTCGCCAGCCTGATGGCGCTGTACCTCGGCGGCCGCGAGAAGCTGCACCACCTTTTCAGGATCGAATTCACCGAGGACGGCATCGTGGCGATGCCGAAAGGAGGGGTGGCAGCGAACCTGCCGCCGGCACGATTTCCGGTTCGTACCTGCCTCTCCAGAATGGCGCTCGAACTGGTCGGAAAACCTCATGAGTCTGGCATCTAGCCTGACCCTATATTCACACTCATCGTTGAAAGACGCGCTGGCAATGCAGCCCAGCATGGCGAGGCGGTTCTTTGATGGAAAGCCGTTCGACGATTGGAAAAAAGTGAGGGAGTCCGAATTGAAAACACAGGCAGCCATCGTGAATCGTCTCAATGACGTGATCCGCGCATGCGGGGTTGTTGCCAAAGCGATAGCGAGGCATCGGTGATGGCAGAAAAACCAATGCGGCGAATCGGGACGTGCGACGCCGAGCGCGAAACGTGCCATCACGCCGAACAAGCATCGGAGGATGCAGCGGACTCCGCCGTCAAGAAAGTCTTCGCCATCCTTGGCGTCGATATTGACCGGCCGGAGAGCGTCGAAGAGTTCCGGGAAGACCTCCGCTTTGGCCGGCGCCTACGCAAGGTCGCCGACCACGGCATGTTGGCCTTCTTCGGCGTTGCGGCGGCGGCCCTGGCGGCAGCCGTCTGGGCCGGCATCGTCTCCAAGATCAACGGCGGCCACTGATGGAACTCCTGCCTGAGTGGAAGAAGATTGCTCGCCGCGCGTGGAGCATTCGCCTTTCCATCATTGCCGCCCTGCTGTCCGGGGCCGAGGTTGTATTGCCGTTGTTCATCGACGTGCTGCCGCGCAACCTCTTCGCCTCCCTGTCATTTGTCGCCGTCGTCGGAGCCGCTGTTGCTCGCGTCGTCGCACAACCGAGGATGCACCAATGAACCGACCACGCAACACGCTTGCCGCGCTGACGCTTTCCGCTGCCGCCCTAGTGGGGCTCGTGATGCAGGAGGGCTACACCGACCGGGCCGTCATCCCGGTGAAGGGCGATGTCCCGACCATCGGTTTCGGCACGACCGGCGGCGTCAAGATGGGCGACACGACCACGCCGCCCAAGGCTCTGGCGCGCGCACTGACCGACGTGCAGAAGTTCGAGGGCGCGCTGAAGCAATGCGTCACCGTGCCACTCAGCCAGAACGAGTACGACGCCTATGTCGGATTCTCGTACAACATCGGTTCCGCCGCATTCTGCCGATCCGGGGTTGTCAAGAAGCTGAATGCCGGCGACTACCAGGGCGCATGCGGTGAAATCCTGCGCTGGACTTACTTCCAGGGGAAGAACTGCGCGTCCCCCGAGAATGCGCGCCTCTGCGGCGGCCTGGCAACGCGGCGGCAGGAAGAGTACCGCCAGTGCATCGGCGAGGGCTGAGACGTGGGCGCCATTTCCAAGAAGCTGCGCGCCGGCGAGGACGGCGCCCTGACGTTCTGGTGTCCCGGGTGCAAGGACTCTCACACGATCCGTCACGGCTCCGGCCAGGGGCCGCGCTGGGGATGGAACGGTAGCGCCGACTCGCCAACATTCACCCCGTCCGTTCTCGTGCGGTCAGGGCATCACGTTCCTGGGCACGATTCGTATTCCTGCTGGTGCAAGTACAACTCCGAGCACCCGGATGATCCGGCGCCGTTCGCGTGCGGCATCTGCCACTCGTTTGTGACCGATGGGCAAATCCAGTTCCTGAACGACTGCACGCACGAGCTATCGGGCCAAACCTTGCCGCTTCCAGACCTACCGGAGACACCGACATGAGCATCGCAAGCGCACTTATTCCGGCGCCGTACCGCTGGCTGCTATGGCTGGCGGCCGTTGCCATCATCGCCGGCGCCGGCGCATGGGCCGGCCACAAGGCAACGCAAGCCTACTACCAGCCGAAGATCGAGAAGCTGGAGACGCGGGCGAAAGCAGCCGAGGATCGAGCCAAGGAGTTCGAGACGGCCTACAACGCACTGGCCGGCGCAACCCAGCGCCAGAACGAGGCCATCAACAAGCTGCGCGCCGAAGCATTCGAGCGCAAGCGCTTGGCAGACATCGCGGTAGCCAAGGCCAAGGAAGAATCCGCAGCGCTCAGGGTAAAAGCGACGGCCATCATGGGGCTCAAGCTGCCACCAGGAGCAGACGAGTGCATCGCCGCGCGGGAAGCCTTTGACATCGAACTGAGAGACGAGAGGGGTAAATGACCATGCGCACGATTGCAATCTTCGCCGTGATGGCCCTGGCGCTTGTCGGCTGCGCAACGACCGCGCCGACGGTTCAAGAGGTTCTGGTTCCGGTTCCCGTGCCTTGCAAGGTTGAATCACCGTCGCGGCCTGCGTTTGCCGTGGATTCGCTCCCAGTAGGCTCAGGAATCTGGGAGCAGATGAAAGCCCTGCGCGCCGAGAGAAACCAGCGGCAAGGCTACGAAGCCGAGCTTGAGGCGGCAGTCAAATCCTGCCAGGAAGGCCCGGAAAACGCGCCGATTGAGCCGGCGGCCGTGAAATACAGTGCAGGAAAGCAACCTATCCACCGAAAGGACATGCCATGACCGTCTCCACCGCCGCCTACCTCAAGGGGCATTACGACGCCGCCCGTGCCATTGGCGCCAAGGCCATTTCCAGCGACTTCGCCTTTGAAATCGAAGGCTTCGAGCAGAACTGGCTGTTGTGCAAGCAAGCGCCGTGGCCCGAAATCTCCCCGGCCGGCGAAATCGAAGTGCCGATGCCGCTGGGTTCGACCGCCTGGCAGCCGCAGCAGGTCAAGATCGCCCAGCAGGGCCAGATCACCCTGATCGAAACCGTGGTCGGCAGCATCGACAACATGCTGATCGACCTCATCACCAAGGGCGGCACCTTCAATGCGAAGGTGTATGAGGGCACTCCGCAGAAGTATCTGCGCTCCAAGCGCATCGTCGATTGCTTCATGCAGGTGGATAACCCAGACCGCGACTGGGAAAACCGTTCCCAGGTGCTGACGTTCTCGGGCACGCTGTTCTTCCACTACTTCGGCGAGAACGGCGCGGGCAACTCTGGCGACTATCGCTGATGGCAACGCTGGCCGACCTGGCGGAGAAGTTCGCCACGCAAGAGCGGCCGGCCGGCAATCTGCTGGACGATGTGACGGTTCTTGCGCAGGCGGTCGCGGCCACCCGGTTCTATGCCGGGTATGCCGTGATCCGCGCACGCGACGGTGCCGATCCGGTTCAGACCATCGACGGCGCCCTTGAAATCAGCGAATCGGAATGGGCGCTGATCCGTCCGCTGTTCCTGCTCTACGTCGAGCGCGAGACGGCCTTGCAGCTTGAGGCGTCGCGCGGCATGGGCATTGACCCGTTCGGACGCTCCGCCAGCGAAATCGCCGCCGAAATCAGCCAGGCCGAAGCGGACATGCCGCGCCGGGCATTCTTCCAGCCCATAGTGACGGTGTAGCCGTGATCCTGACCTTCGCCGACGGCAAGCAGATTCGCGGCGACCTCATCAAGTCGGCCGTACTGCGCTCTGATCTTTCCCCCATCCCGCTGACGCTGGAGGCTGAAATCCGCGCCGGCGACGACGGCATGGACAAGAAGCTCGCCGAAGGGCAGCTACTGTCCGCCGGAAGCGGCGATGCGCTGCGCATCGTCCAATCCAGCCGTATCACCGACCGCGCAGTACAGGGGCAGCGGAAAATGACCATCTACCGCATCACGGCCATGCTGGATGCCTGCCAGGGCGCTGCCTACGTGCGCAGTCGCGCCATCATCAAGGAGAACGCCTCCCTGGCCGCCATCTACAAGGCCGCTGGCGCGACGATCAAGAGCGTGGATGCCGACTTCCCCGTGCCTCGCTTCTACTGCCCTGTCGGCGACACCCCGACCTTCCATATCGCGCGCGCCTTGCAGGAGGAAGGTTGCGCCGTGCGCTGGAAGGCCGGCAAGCTACAGTTCGTCCGGCTGGGCGACCTCTTCAAGCAGACCCCAGTTCTCAACCTTCCCGACAACACGTCCGAGGACGTGGCAAGCGGCTTCCTGGAGCGCCACTCGGTGCCGTGGTTCTTCTCGTTGAACTCCGCCGGGCGGGCCGTCTTCGGCAACCGCGATAAGCCGCGCGTGGCACGCTTCTCGCCGTTCAAGGACGCCCAGCGCCTGCGCAACATGACCCGCTGCCTGGTGCATCGGAAGACCTCGCGCATCAACCTGGCGGGCCAGATCGTCGCCGGCGATCTGATCGCCTACACGGGCGGCGCCAAGCTGGTCGTCATCACGGCCGCGCACGTCTTCGAGAGCGGAACGGACGACGGCGGATCGCAGAACGCCTACACCCGCCTATGGGTGGGGAGCCTCGAAGAATGACCAAGGGCGAATACGGATTCCTGCCTGGGCGCTACCCGGCCATCGTGCGCTCATATAGCCAGGCGCGCCGGACGTGCCGCGTCGAGATTCCCGGCCTGACCGACGGCGGCGATGTGCTGCCCGAGGCGGAAATCGAATACCCCATCGGCGACAAGTCGCGCGCCGGCGCCAACACCACCGAAATCGAAATCACGCCCGGCGATACCGTCTGGATCGCTTTCATCGGCGGCGACCCGCGGTACCCGATCATTACGGGCTACCGCAACCCGCAGGCTGGAAACTCGGCGGACTGGCGCCGCTGGCACCATGCCAACATGGAGCTGCTGGCCGATACGCTCATGCGGATGATCGCCGGCGGCGACGTGTTCATCAAATCGGGCACCCATGTCACGGTGCAAGCGCCGAAGGTCACAGTCGATTCGCCGGACACGACCTGCACCGGGAACCTGCTGGTCAAGGGAAAGCTGACCTATCAGGGCGGCATGGCCGGCTCCGGCGGAAGCGGAGCAGCGGCGTCCATCACCGGCAATGTCCAGGTCGAAGGAAACATCAACGCCACCGGAACGATCATGGACGCCGGCGGGAACAGCAACCACCATTCGCATTGAAAGGCCAGACCATGAAAAACCTGATATTCGACTTCAACAAGCTCGCCTCGGGTGACAGCGCGCCAAAGCAGGCGATGCGGTATTTCTCGCGCGCCGGCGCCAACGTCGTGCAGTACGATGCGCCGCCAGTCATCAAGCGCTCGTCCGGTATCACCTACCGGGAAATGACCCTGACCTTTGCCGACTCGCAACAGGTCGTGCTGCGCATCAAGCAGTCCGGTGACATCTTCCAAGTGGTGCTGAATGGCAAAACGATGCCGATCAAGAACCAGGACGACCATGTGAAGGCCATCGCGGAAATGGTGCAGGCGATGGACTCCGGCCGATCCAAGTTCCAGAAGTCGCTCGCCAACGCGAAAGTGCGCCCGCCGGCCGGAATCCGCACGGCGGCCCCGAAAATGGAACAGGCGCTGACCGAAAAGCGCGATGCGCTGAAGGAGGCCATCACCTCCGTGCGCTCGCAGATCGCCAAGATGAAAGGCCAGGTCATGGATGGCGTGCAAGCGGTTCTCGACGCCGCCGGCGCCATGACCAAGGCCGATGCCATCGAAGCGGCGATCAAGCGCTATGTCAGCGGCGGCGGCAACGAGAAGACGGGGCGCGTGCTCCTGGCGGACGAT
>ERZ1066115.41-NODE-41-length-47200-cov-14.644374_pt1 | contig 47200 bp, 37 predicted proteins | sample MGYA00382762_ERZ1066115 | MGnify/ENA primary metagenome ERZ1066115 (study PRJEB33369, sample SAMEA5778345) | biofilm metagenome | biome: Industrial cooling water; feature: Water cooling tower basin; material: Biofilm | place: United Arab Emirates | collected... | reverse complement strand
ACTAAGTAGCGCCCTCCCGTCGGGGCGCCGGCGGGCTCGGCCCCGCCTAGCGCTTAGCCGTCCAGGTTCGGTCGCCGAACTTCTCGGCGGCCAGGCGGCGGGCGTCGTCGAGCTCAGCCGGGCTCGGCTCGCCGTCCTCGAGCTCCGCCCCCAGGGCCTTGGCGAAGCCGGCCTTGAACGCCGGCAGCGCGTCGGCGTAGCCGAAGGGCCGCCCCAGGCTGTTCGAGATCGACCCGACGCGCGCCTTCACGTCCTCTATCAGCTTACCCTTGAGCTTCTCGTTCGGCACCTTGAGCAGGGCGAACATCTCGTCTACGTCGACGCCCAGGAGCACGGTGCCGTGCTGCAGTAGGCAACCGCGCTTCCTGGTCTGGGCGTTGCCCGACAGCTTGCGACCGTCGGCCACCACGTCGTTGATCGGCGCGAAAGCCGCGTCTATGCCCAGGCCCTTCAGGCCCTCGACGACGCCGCCGCAGAGCAGGCGATAGCTGTCCAGGATGGAACCGGCGGCTAAGGGGTGGCCCTCCGGCGCGACGACGCTATAGGTTAGCTCGTCGGCGTGGTAGACCGCCCCGCCCCCGGTCACGCGGCGCACGACGTCGACGCCGCGCGAGCGGCAGGCGGCCTCGTCCACCTCTTCCTCAAGGCCCTGGAAATAGCCTATCGACACGGCGCGCGGCCGCCAGGCGTAGAAGCGCAGGGTCGGCCCGCTCCGCCCCTCGGCCACCGCGTTTAAGATGCCCTCGTCGAGGCCCATATTGAAGGCCGCGCTCGAATACCCGGTCTCTATGAATCGTAAGCGCATACGGAGCTCCTTTTCGTCGCGCGCTGGGGCTGCGCTATTCGCCGGCGTTCGACGCGCGTATAGCCGCGGCGGCCGCGTCCAGGTCCTCGGGCAGGAGCCCGTAGACGGTCAAGCCGAGCGCCGCCGCGCCAGCGCCGAAGCGCGCGCCGAGCTCGTCGACCGGACAGCCCACGAGGCTCGCCTCGAGCTCGTCGAAGAGCTCCTCGGGGTGGGCGAAGAAGTCGCCCCGGACGCCGACGGCCTTCACGACGCCGCCCTCGGCCTCTAGGGAGAGTCGAAGGAGCTTGCCGCCCTTGGCCTTCCCTACGAACGATCCCTTCATGCCTCGCCTCCTGGGTCGCGGGCGGATTTAGCGGCCGACCCGTCCGGCCCGACCGTCCCAGCCGACCCGACCGACCCGTCCGTCGCGACCGTCCCGACGACCGTCCCGGCGGCCGCGCCGCCTTCCGCCAGGCTCGCCTCGCGGGCGTGGTAGCTCGTCCGCGCGAGCGGGCTCGAGACGACCGCCTTGAAGCCCCTAGCCCGCGCGAGCTCGGCGTAGCGGGCGAAGCGCTCGGGGCTTATGTACTCGACGACCGGAACCTGCTTGACGGTCGGCTGTAGGTACTGCCCCATGACCAAGATGTCGCAGCCGACGGAGCGGAGCTCGTCCATGGCGGCTACGACCTCGTCCTCGCGCTCCCCTATGCCTAGGAGTAGGCTGGATTTCGTAGTAACGCCGAGCCTCTCCTTGGCCTCGCGCAGGGTCCTTAAGGAGAGATCGAAGCTCGCGCGCCCGTCGCGGACGGCCTGGAGGCGGCGTACCGTCTCCAGGTTATGGGCCAGGACCTCGGGCGCGGCGCCCGTGAAGGCGTCGAGCTCGGCGCCGCGGAAGTCGGGCGTCAAGGCCTCGACCCGGACGCCGGGATTGCGTTCGCGTATGGCCCGGACGCAGCGGGCGAAATGGGCGGCGCCGCGATCGGGCAGGTCGTCGCGGTCGACGCTCGTAATGACCGCGTAACGCAGCCCCAGCTCGCCCACCGCCAGGGCGAGGCGATCGGGCTCGCCCTCGTCGACCGGGCGGCCCTCGCGGGCGGTCGCGACGGCGCAGAAGCGGCAGCCGCGCGTACACAGGTCGCCGAGTATCATGAAGGTGGCGGTGCCGCAGCCCCAGCATTCGGCCTTATTCGGGCAGGCGGCCTCGTCGCAGACGGTATGCAGGCCGCGACGGGCTACGAGCTCGCTCATGCCCTTCCAACGGGCGCCGTGGGGTATGGCGACCTTGAGCCAGTCGGGCTTGCGGCGGCCGGGGGTCCCGGGCGTATCCATGCGCGGCCTCCTAGGCCTTAAGGCGGTTGATGAAGAGCCGGGTGGCGGAGACCAGCTCGTCGGCCGAAGTGGCGTCCAGCATGGTGGCGCGGAAGATGGCGGCCTCGACCAGGGCGTAGAAGAGCTCGGTAACCGGCCTGACCGGCACGCGGGCCAGCTCGCCCTTCTTCTGCCCGGCGATCACGATGCCGGCCAGGATATGGCGCATGCGGATGGTCCGCCGACGCACGCGCTCGGAGGCGTCGCCGCCGGAGCGCTTCATATGGGACAGGTAGGCTATAATCACCGACAGGAGGCGCGCGTTCTCGGCGCAGCTCCGGACGACCAACGTCGCGACCTTCTCGAGCTTTTCGGCGGAGCTCAGATCGTCCTCGGCCACGATGGCCTTGATCGCCTCTTCCAGGCGCTCGGTAAAACGCTTGATGCTGAACGAGAAAATCTCCCGCTTGTTCTTAAAATAGAGGTACAGTATGGTGCGGGTGATGCCGCAGCGATCGGCGATTTTTTGGAAGGTCGTATCGGCGTAACCCTCGTCTACGAAGACGTCGAGGGCCTTCTCGAGTATCTCTCGCTTACGTTTCTCGTGCTCTACCGTAGCGGACATAGCGTCCTCCGTGTTATCGTTCGGGACATTTTCTCAAGCTTCTACCTTGACGAAAACACGCCTGAACGTCAAGTATTAATCGAAGGAAGGACCATGATAGACGCCGAGCTCGAGGATATGGCTAGCGACTTCCTCCCCGCCCGCCGTTACGGCAGGGATGAAATCCTAGCCCAGAAGGCGACGGTGGGCGGCCTCGTCAGCCTGGACGCGTTGTACGAGCTGCCGCTCATGCTCTTCGTGGTTAACGACCTGCGGCAGATAGTCTGGATGAACGCGCAGGCCCTGACGCTCGTGGGCCCCATCGAGGCGGGCCTACGGCCGGGCGAGGCGCTCGGCTGCATCCACGCCTGCGAGCGGCCCGGCGGCTGCGGCACGTCTAAATTCTGCGCCTACTGCGGCGCGCCCGCCGCGATCATGGAGGCCTTGGCGGGGGCGGTCGGCTCCAAGGAATGCGTCATCGAGCGGCGCGTCGACCGGGGCTTCGACCCGTTGGATCTCTTGGTCTGGTCCAAGCCGATCGGCCCGGCGGGCTCCGGCTTCGTGCTCTTCGCGGCCCGCGACATGTCGGCCGAGAAGCGCCACGAAAGCCTGGAACGCATCTTCTATCACGACATCGGCAATACCGCATCCGGCATACGCGCCATGCTCGAGCTCATCGATCTAGAGCCCGACGGCCGCGTAGCCGAGTATATCCATTATCTTAAGGCGGCCGGCGACCAGCTCGTGGAGGAGATCGAGTCCCAACGATCCTTGAAGGCGGCGGAGTCGGGGACCCTGAGCCCGGAGGACGAGCTCGTCGATCCGAACGAACTGATTACCCGGGCCATGGGCTTCTTCGATTACGCGACGATGGGCAAGGACATCGCCATCGAGCGGGAAGCCCCTCAGGCCGGCCTCTACTGCGTTTGCGATCCGACGCTCGCCCGCCGCGTCATCGTCAACATGATCAAGAACGCCGTCGAGGCCTCCGGGCGCGGCGACAAGATCCGCATCGGCTGCGCGGCGGCCGGCGAGCGCTGCGAGATCTTCGTCTGGAACCGGGCGGAGATGAGCGCGGAGGCCAAGCTCCGCGCGTTCCAGCGCTCGTTCAGCACCAAGGGGCGCGGACGCGGCATGGGCACCTACGGCATGAAGCTCCTGGCCGAGCGCTACTTGGGCGCGACCGTACGCTTCAGCTCCGAGCCGGAGCGCGGCACCACCTTTACCTTGAGCCTCGCGACGCAACGCGATGCCTAAGGCCGCCCGCCGCCCGTTCGCGGGCGAACCCGGTTCCCGGGGCGGGGCGAGGCCCCGCGACATACGCCTCGACGCCCTGCGCGGCGCCTTCGTCGTCCTTATGGTCGTCTATCACGCGGCCTATATCGGCGTTCAAACCGGGCTTTGGACCCTCCGACTCTACGAGGGCTTTTGGTGGCTGTTCCCGCGCTTCATCGCGGCCGGCTTCTTGGCCATTTCAGGCTGGAGCATGGCGCTCGCCGCGCCGCTCGCCCCCGGGAGCGCGCTACGGGCGACGGCCCGCCGCGCGGCCCGCCGATCGGCGCGCCTGGCCCTGCCGGCGGCCGCGATAAGCGCGGTCAGCTACCTCTTGTACGGGCCGGAATCCTTCGTGGCCTTCGGCGTGCTCCATTGCCTGGCGGCCTCGGCCCCGCTCCTCGCGCCGCTCCTCGGCCGCCCCGTCGCCGCGTTGGCGGCCGGCGCCCTCGCCCTCGGCGCGGGACTGGCCGTCGGCGGCCTGCGTTTCGATTTCTTCTGGGGCTTCTGGCTCGGGCTACGTCCGGCCGGCTACTATCCGGTGGATTACCTGCCCCTCCTGCCCTGGCTCGCCTGGCCGGCCTTCGGCGTAGCCGCCCGGGGCTTCCGGGCGCGGCTATCGTCCGGCGGCGCCCGGGGCCGGGCCTTCGGGCGTCCGGTCGCAGGCGGCGCCGCCGAGGCGGCCGCGCGGCGGCCTAATCCGGCCGCGGCGGCCCTGGCCTTCCTGGGCCGCCGCGCCCTGGTCGTGTATCTCGCGCACCTACCCGCGCTCTACGGGCTGGCGCTGCTGATCCGCTCCTTATCGTAGCCTCGTATTGTCGCCTCCCCCGTCATCGGTTATGATCGATGGATCAGGGGGATGCCCATGCATAGCAAAACGCAAATTCTCACGCTCCGCTTTACCCGACTAACGCCCTTCGCCGACGCCACGGAGCCGACGCGGGGGCGTTATGAATTCCATATACGCAAGGACGCGCGCGATCGCTACGGCCTGTCGCCCGACGCCTTCTCTAGCTCGGGCAACGTCGTCTTCGCCGACTTCTACGCCGCCCGGCTCTTCGCCGCCGAGCTCAACAAGCGCGTGAATCCCGTCACCCACCCCGAGCTCATCGTCAAGGCCGGCAAGATAAACGCGATGGCCCTGGTTGACGAGATCCTGCACGCCGTCTGCGCCCTATACCGCGAGACCGTCAAGGCCGACGCCTTCGCCGAGGCCTGGAAGGCCGTGGAGAAGGCCCTGGGCAAGAAAGGCGCGCGCGACCTAATCGAGGCCTTCGTAAAGGCCTACCCGCCCAAGGCCGTGTATGAGGGCTCGACCGCGCCGAAAGCGTGGCTCGAAGCGAGCGAGGCCGGCTACCCCAACGTCCTCGTCGCCCTGGAGGAGCTGTTCATGCTCCGCCTGGCCAATGAAAACCCGGCCTTCGAGCCCTTCGCCTTCCTCTTCGACGACCGCGAGCTCCGCGCCTCGGTCGAGGTCGACGCCGCGATCGCGGCCATGGAGGCCGCCTTCGCCTCCATGCCGCCCTTCGGCCCCGACGGCGAGACCCTGCCCCGGATGCTGCGCGCGCCCATGAAGGCCAGCCCCTACTCGCTGGCCGAGCAGCTCGATTTCATACGGCGCCGCTGGGGCCTGGTCATAGGCGGCAAGCTCAAGAAGCTCCTCGGCGGCGTAGACATGCTGGCCGAGGAGGAGAAGCCCTCTTTCCACGGCCCGGGCCCGAGCCGCGTCCTTTCGTACGAGCAACTGGACAAGGAATACGAGCGCTTCAGCGAGGACAAGGATTGGATGCCGCGGGTGGTGATGATAGCCAAGAGCACGCTCGTGTGGCTGGATCAGCTATCCAAGGCCTACGGCCGTCGCATCGCCACCCTGGACGCCGTCCCCGACGAGGAGCTCGATACCCTGGCCCAGCGCGGCTTCAACGCGCTCTGGCTCATCGGCCTCTGGGAGCGCAGCGAGGCCTCGCGCCGGATCAAAGAGCTCTGCGGCAACCCCGAGGCGGCCGCCAGCGCCTATTCGCTCTTCGACTACGAGATAGCGGGCGAGCTCGGCGGCTGGGAAGCCCTGCGGAACCTCAAGGAGCGGGCGGCCTGGCGCGGCATCAGGCTCGCGGCCGACATGGTCCCCAACCATACGGGCATCGACTCGGCCTGGGTGCGCGAGCGCCCGGAGCTCTTCGTCCAACGCGACGCCCCGCCCTTCCCCTCCTATACCTATACCGGGGAGAACCTATCGCGCGACCCGGCCGTGGGCATTTGGCTCGAGGACCATTACTACGACCGGCGCGACGCCGCCGTCACCTTCAAGCGCACGGACTTCCGAACCGGCCGCGACAGCTACATCTACCACGGCAACGACGGCACGAGCATGCCCTGGAACGATACCGCCCAGATCGACTTCCTTAAGCCGGAGGCCAGGGCGGCCGTCCGCGAGCGCATCATGCACGTAGCCCAGAATTTCCCCATCATACGCTTCGACGCGGCCATGATCATGGCCAAGCGCCATTTCCGCCGGCTCTGGTATCCGGAGCCCGGCCACGGCGGCGACATCGCCAGCCGCGGCGAGTTCGCCCTCTCCAACGAGGATTTCGCCGCCCGCATGCCCGAGGAATTCTGGCGCGAGGTGGTCGACGAGTGCGCCGAGAAAGCCCCCGAGACCCTGCTCTTGGCCGAGGCCTTCTGGATGATGGAAGGCTATTTCGTACGCACCCTGGGCATGCACCGCGTCTATAACTCGGCGTTCATGAACATGCTCAAGAACAAAGAGAATAAAAAGTATCGGGACACGATCAAAAACACCCAGGAGTTCGACAAGGACATCCTCAAGCGCTTCGTCAACTTCATGAACAATCCCGACGAGGAGACCGCGGTCGCCCAGTTCGGCAAGGACGACCATTACTTCGGCGTATGCACGCTCATGGCCACCCTGCCCGGCCTGCCCATGTTCGGCCACGGCCAAGTCGAGGGCCTGACCGAGAAGTACGGCATGGAGTACCGCCGCGCCTACCGGGACGAACGGCCCGACGGCGGGCTCGTGGCGCGCCATGAGCGCGAGATCTTCCCCCTCCTTAAGAAGCGCTACCTCTTCTCCGGCGTTGACGAGTTCCTGCTTTACGACTTCGTCGACGCCTCGGGCGCGGTGAACGAAGATGTCTACGCCTACTCCAACGGCGCGGGCGCGGAACGCGCCCTGGTGATCTTTAATAACGCCTGGCAGCGCGTCGAGGGTTCGATAAGCCGCTCCTGCCCCTACGCCCATAAGCTGCCCGGCGGCGCCAAGGAGGCGCGGACGCGCTCGCTGGCCGAGGGCCTGGCCCTCTCCGGGCGGGGCGGCCGCTACCTGGTCATGCGCGAGGGGCGGTCGGGGCTCTGGTTCATACGCCGCTCGTCGGAGATAGCCGAGCGGGGCCTCAAGGTCATCGTCGACGGCTTCTCCTGCCAGGTCTTCCTGGATATCTACGAGGCCGCTGACGACGAGACGGGAAGCTACGGACGGCTCTGCGACGAGCTGGCCGGCGCCGGCGTCCCCGATCTTCAGGCGGCCCTGCAGGACTTGGCCCTGGAGGGCTTGTACGCCGCGTGGAACGCCGCCTTCGGGCCGGCGTATTTCTCCGCCCTCCGCGAACGCCTTAAGGCCGGCGCGCCCAAGGCTCGGCGCAAGGCCGCCGGGCAAGCGGCCGTCGCGCAGGCGGGGCTCTTCGACGGCACCGGCGAGCCGGCGGCCTCCGACGACGGCGGGGCGGCGCCGGATCCGGCGGCCGTCGCGGCTTTCGCCCGCTGCGCCCTGGGCTATATGGCCGAGCTGGTCGGCGCGCCCATAGCGCCGGAGGAGGCCGCCCGCCGGGCCGGCGCCTGCGCCGCCGAGGCGGCCGCCTACGCCCGCGGCGCGGAGGACCTGGCCAAGGCCCCGCCGAGCTCGCCGCTCGGCGCCCTCCGGACGCGATTGAGCGCCGAGGGCGACGGGGCGGAGCTCGTCGCCTCGCTCGCGGCGCTCCTATGCATACGGCCCCTCTTAGGCGAGGGCGAAACCTTCGGCGAGCTACGCATACTCGCCGACCGCTGGTGCCTGGACCGCAAGCTCAGGGAGGCCATGCAGGCCGCCGGAACGCACGGCGACCGGGCCTGGCAGGTCGCCGCCTTCGCCAAGGCCGTCCTGCCGGCCCTGGACGCGTGGGCCGCCGGGGAGGCCAAGAAACCCAAGCCCAAGAAGGCGTCGGAGGCCGCTCCGGCCGAGCCGTCGCCGTCGGCCCGGCTTATCGCGGCGCTAGCCGCCGACGAGGAATGCGGACGGCTCATCGGGCTGAACGTATGGGACGGGGTGCGCTGGTTCAACGCCGAGCGCTTCGCCCTGGCCCTGAAGGCGGCCGCGGCGACGGCCGGCCTCAGGGGCGAGCCGAAGGCCGCCAAGATCCTGGACTCGATCGAGGCGGCCGCCGTCGCCTCGGGCTGGGACCTGGACCGCTTCCTAGCGGCCCTATGACCGACGCCCTCGGCGCGGCCATAACGGCCGGGCTCGGGGATCCGGAGCTCGTCTTCGTCTTCCCGAGCGAAGTGGCGGCGCGGCGCCGCTTGGAATGGGCCCTGGGCGCGACGGGTAGGCGCGCCTTGCCGCTGGGGCGCTTCATCTCCTGGGACGCGTTCAAATCGGCCGCGTTCCCCGGCCCCGAAGGCGCTAAGCCGGTATCGTCGGCGCTGCGATCCGTCTTCGCGCGCTCGCTCATGGCCGCCAACGCGGTCGAGCCCTTCCTGAGGGAGCTCGTCCCGGTCGAAGCGGCGGCGGCGTCGCCGCGCTTCGCGCGAGCCGTAGCCAAGGCCCTACCGGCCCTAGGGGCCTTGGGCGGGCTTCGGTCGCGCGGCCCCCTGGTGAGCGACTGGCTGGGCGTGGCCGAGCGCTACGCGGCCTTCCTGGCCGCGCGGGGCCTCTACGAACCCGGATGGAACCGCCGGGTAGCCGTCGCCCTGCGGCGCCGCTACCTCCTGATCTGCCCGGAGCTGACCACCGACTGGCAGGAGTACGAACCGGGCTTGGCGTTAACGCCCTGGGACGACGGCCGGGCTTTCGCCGACGGCGCGCGGCCCGCGGAGGGCTCGATTTTCGTCCTTCGCGAGGCCGAGCTCGCGCGCGAGACCGAGCTCGGTCTCGCGGAGGGGCCTAAGCGAGAGCCTCCCGCCCGCGCCTACGAGACCTCGGTCGACGAGGTCAGGGCCGCCCTGCTTAAGGTTCGCAAGGCCGTAGCCGAAGGCCGCGATCCGGCCGATATAATCATCAGCCTCGCCTCGCCTGAATCGATCCTGCCGCTCCTCGAGCGCGAGGCGCGCGTCCTCGGCGTCAAGCTCGACCAACGCGAAGGCCGCCCGCTCGCCCAGAGCGCCGCCGGCCGGCTCTTCGCCGACGTCGTGGCGGTCGCCCGCTCGGATTTCTCCTTCGAGGCCGCGCGGGCGCTCCTCCTCGATCGCTCGCGGCCATGGAAACCCTCCCTGGCGCCCGAATCGCTCATCGACCTAGCCATACGCAAGCACATACTCGCCGGCGTCCCCGGCGCCGATATTTGGGAAGCCTCCATGGGCCCGGGGGACCGCGCGGAGCGGGAGCTCTATCGGGCCTTGAAGCGCTCGACCGCCGCCGTCGCCGCCGCCCGGGGCTTCCGCGCGCTACGCGAGGCCTTCGACGCCTTCCGCTTCGCGTTCCTCGACGACGCGGGCTGGGATCCGGCCCAGGATGACGAGCTGGCGCGGGTGATACGCGAGCTTGAGGAGCTGATCGAAGCCGAAGAGGCCGCGGGCCTAGGCCCGGATCCGAACGCCGCGAGCTCCTTCCTAGATCGCCTGGCCGAGACGCGCTACCTACCGGCGGCCGGGGGGGAAGGCATAGCGGTCTACCGCTTCCCGGTAGCGGCCGGCGCCATGCCCGCCCTCCACTTGGTCCTTAACCTCTCGGAGGCCGCGGCCCAGGTCGCCTCGCGCCCCCTTTCCTTCCTGCGCGACGACGAGCGCGAGGCCGTCGGCGCGCGCGACGTCGATATATCGTCGGGCCTGGTACGCCTCCTGTCGCTCTCCGGGAGCGAGACGGTCCTAAGCTACGCCGAGCGCGGCCCCGACGGAATCCGGCCGCCCCACCCGGCCCTGACGCCCGTCGCGGCCGACCCGCCGGCCGCCGAGTGGCTACCGAGGGCCGACCTCGATCGGCCCGGTCCCTTGGCCTTCCCGGCCCAGCGGCGCGCAGCCCGGGCGGCCCTGAAGACCGTCTTCCGGGGGCCGGGCGCGGATTGGTCGGAGGCCAGGCCCGACGCGCCGGCGACGCTCGACGAAGCCGCCGCGGCCCGCGCGGCGGAGCGGCTTAAGCGGGACGGCGTGATCGCCGTCAGCCACAGCCTGATGGACGAGCTGGGCCGCTGCCCGTTCAAACGGCTCTACGAGCGCTTCCTGAAGATCCAGGCCAAGGAGACCGGCCTCAGCTTCGTCGACGGGCTCATGATAGGCCGGCTCTACCATCGATGCTTCGAACTGCTCTTCGAGCCGATGGCGGCGCGCGGCGTCGCCGTATCCGCCGGCTCCGAGGCCGGCGAGCGCCCCCTACCGGATCCGGCCGACCTGCCCGCGGCCCTCGACCGGGCCATAGGCGAGGCGGACGCGGAGGACGGAGCCTTCGCGGCAACGGTCCACCGCGCCTCGCGGCCCGCCTACCTACGCGACCTAGGCCGGGCCTTGGACGCGCTCCGGCCCGCGCTGGACGGCCTCGTGCCGCGCCTGGTCGAGGCCCAGCCGCCGGACGCCCGCTTCGAGCTCGACGGCAAGGCCCTGGCCTATACGGGCCGCATGGATCTGGTTTGCGTCGAACGGGAGCCCAGGCCGGGGTCCGGCTCGCCGGGCGGCGAGCAAGCCGGCTCGCCGAGCGGGCGCCCGCTACGGGCCTGCATCGTCGATTATAAAAAGCGGGGCCTACCCTCGCTCGCCGAGCTCCGGCTCGTGGAAGGAGGGGAGCTCAGCCGCTTTCAGATACCCGGCTATGCGCTCCTCTGCCGCGAGTCGGGCCTGGAACCGCGCGCCGCTTACTACCTATCCGTCGAGGGAAGCGGGCCCGATCGGAAGAAACGGCTCGTCGCCGCGATTGGGGAAGATTCGAAGGAAGCCGCCATGACGCCCGACGGACTCGAAGCGGCCTTGAGCGCCTTGAAGCGCGCGGCCGCCCGGGCCGCCGACGCCGTCGAGCGCGGCCTCGTATACCTGCCCTCCGAAGCGGATCAGGAAAAGTCCTGCGAGGGCTGCGGCCTGCGTCCGGTATGCCGCGTACGCTACGCGACGAGGTGATGATGACGAACTGGGAACGACTGATAGGCGCCTTGGATCCCGAACGGCAACTGCCCGCCGTTCGGGAGCTTCGGAACGCGGTGGTGGCGGCCGGCGCGGGCTCGGGCAAGACCCGGGTACTGTCCGTACGCTATCTCGCGCTGATCAAGGAGCGCGGCATCCCGCCCGAGCGCATCCTCTGCCTGACCTTCACCAACAAGGCGGCGGCCGAGATGAAAGAGCGCATCCGCGGGATGCTCGCCTCCTGCGCGGCCGACGACCCCGATTTCGCCCGCGCGCTCGGCGGCTTCTCGGCGTCGCGCATAGGCACCCTGGACTCGTTCTGCTCGGATATCGCGCGCAACGCCTCCTCGGCCTGGGGCGTAGCGCCGGATTTTTCCATCGACCAGACCGAGGCGAATCGCGCCACCGAGACCTACGCCTTAGATTACCTCCTAGCCCGTAGGGACGAGCCGGCCGCGGCGGCCTTCATCGCGGCCAACGGGCTGGAGGCCGCCAAGGAGGCCCTGGCCGCGCTGGCCCGCGGCCGCGGCGGCCTCATCGCCGCCGATCGGAGCGCCTTGGATCCGCGGAGGCAGGCCGAGGCCTTGGGCCAAGCCCTGCGGCAGGCCCATGACGGCGCCGCCGCGATCCTACGGGCCGGGCTCGGCCTGGATTGCGGGGGCGCGGCCGGGGCCGAGGCCTGGCGGAAGGCCGCCGAGGAGTTCGAGACGGAGCTCGGCGGGGGCATCCCCGAGCCGCCCGATTATCGGGCGCTGATAAATCGCTACGCCTCGTTGGCCGCCCTGCGCAAGCCGGGCGGCAAGTCCGAGGCCGCCGTCTACTATAACGGGAGCTGCGACGAGCTCAGGCTCTATCTCGCGGCGGCGACGGCGGCGGCGGCGGCCCTGGCCGAGCCCCTTCGGGAGGCGGCCTTGGACTTGATCGCCGGCTTCCTCGACGGGGCGGCCGATCGCAGGGCCGCCGCGGGCGTCGTCGGCTTCGGCGACGTCGCGTCGATGGCGCGCGCGGCCCTCATCCGGGACCCTACCCTGCGCGCCTGGTATAAATCGCGCTTCGACGCGATCATGATCGACGAATTCCAGGATAACAACGGCCTGCAGAAGGACATACTCTACCTCGTGGCCGAGGAGCTCGATGCGGAGGCCGACGGCGTGCCCGGTCCGGAGCGCCTGCGGGCGGGCTCGCTCTTCTTCGTAGGCGACGAGAAGCAGAGCATCTACGCCTTCCGCGGCGCCGACGTGCGCGTCTTCCGCGGCCTGGCCGACGAGTTGGCGCGATCGCCGGGCGGCTTAGGCAGGCACGAGCTGGCGGTCAACTGGCGTTCGGAGCCCGGCCTCATCGCGTTCTTCAACGAAACCTTCTCTAAAGTCATGCCGGACGCCTCCGACCGCGGCGCCCGGGATTACCAGGCCCGTTTCTCGCCCCTCGGCCACGGGCCGGCTACCGAGGGCGTGGGCGCCGTCGCGCGCTACCATGAGCTCGAGGCGGCCGCGGCCGACGGGGAGCTCGGCTACCTGGAGAGCCTCGCGGCCGCCGTGACCAGGCTCGTAGCCTCGCTCGTGGGCCGCGAGCTCGTGAGCGCGTCCGCGGCGGGCGGCGTGCGCGAGGCCAGGCCCTGCCGCTACGAGGATATCGCCCTCCTCTTCCGCTCTACGGCGGCCCAGAACGTCGTGGAGCGGCATTTTAGGCGGGCCAAGATCCCCTATCGCGCCGAGAGCACGGCGGGACTCTTCGTAGAATCGCCGCTCGGCGACCTGTACGCGGCGCTCAAGCTCGCCGCCTATCCGAACGACGCCCTGGCCTACGCCGCCGTGCTGCGCGGCCCCTTCGCGCGGCTCTCGGAACGGGGGGCCTTCGAGCTGCTCGAAGCCGGCGTACCGGCCTTCGGCCGGGAACCGCCGGCCTTATCGCCCGACGACGCGGCGCGCTACGCCGAAGCCCGTTATACCTGGGCCGAGCTCAGGCGCCGCGCCGATCGCGAGCCCTTGGCCTCGCTCATCGAATGGCTTTGGTGGGACCGCGGCCTACGCTGGGACGTCCTGCGGCGCCCCGAGAACGCGGCTTACCTAGAGCATTACGACTACGCCTGGGGCCTGGCGGCCGAGGCCGACGCGCGCGGCCGGCGGCTCTGCGTCTTCCTAGCGGAGCTCGAGGAGCGCATGGGCCGCGTGGAGAAACTGGACGCGTCGGGCATACAGCGCGAGGGCGGCGCCGAGGGCGTAGCGCTCATGACCGTGCACGGCTCCAAGGGCCTTGAATTCCCCGTGGTCATCGTGCCCTTCGCCGACGCGACGGGCAGGAACGAGCCGCGGGGCGCGGTCGAGCTGTCGGAGCGCTTCGGCTACGCGCTCAGGCTGATCGACGAGGCCGGCGACCCCGCCTGCCCCGTGGCGGAGCTCGAGCGCGTCCTGGCCAAGCTAGCTAAGCGCGGCGGCGACAAGCCGATGGACGAGACCATAGCGGAATCCCAGCGCTTGTTCTACGTAGCCTGCACCCGGGCCGTCTCTAGGCTGCACATCATGGGCCGGGCCCCGTCGAAGGGCGACGCGGACGGCAGGAGCTTCCGTACGCAGCTACTCGAGGCCTTCCCCTGGCTCGGCCCGCCTCGCGCCGGCCTCGAAAGCCCGGCGCGGACGGAGCCGGACGGCGGGCTCGTCGAGCTCGTCCCCGAACCCGCCGCGACCCTGGCCGAGCTGCGCCGCGCCGGGAGCGGCGGCGCCTCGCCTGAAGCGCGCGCCGCGGCCGCGGCTGCCGCCGCGGCTGCCGCCGAGGCGCCGTCGCCGCGCACGAGGCGCGCCAGGATCTCGGTCAGCGAGGCGGCGGCGCTCGCCGTAGCTCCGGCGCCCGCCGAGGCTTCAGCCAGCGCCGAGCCCCCGGCCGAACGGCCGCCCGAGCCCCCGACGGCCGAGACCGCGCCGCGCCGCGAGCGCGACTGGACCGAGGCCGACTTCGGCACGCTCTGCCATATCCTCGTCGAGCGGGCCCTATCCTACGGCGCCCTCGTCGAAACGGCCCAGCCGGACGAGCTGGGCCTGCCCGACGCCTTGGCGCGCAAGCTGGGAAAACTCGGCGCGACCGAGCGGGCCGGGCTCCTCGCGGAGGCCCGCGGCCTCGCCGCCGGCTTCCTTAACTCGGGTCGCGGGCGACGGGCCCTCGCCGCCCGCGATCGGGCGCGGGCCGGAGACGGCGTCTTTGAGCTCGAACTGCCCTTCACGTACCGCCACGACGGGATCGACGGGCCGGTCTATCTGGCCGGGGCCATGGACCTGGTCTACGGCGACGGCGATTCCGTCACCGTGATCGACTTCAAGACCGACGTCGAGCTCCGGCCGGAGCGCCACGAGTTTCAGCTCTCGCTCTATCGCGAGGCTGCCGCCTCGCTCTACGGCCGCCCGGCGGAGGCCTACGTCCACTACCTACGCGGCGGCGTCGAGAGCGAGTACCGCGGCGCGCCGGCGCTACGGGCCTTAGACGAGGCGCTCCGGGAGGCGATGGCGAATGACGATTGAAGATATGGGCCTGAGCGCGAAAGGCCCGGGCGAGGGCGATGAAAGGCCCCGTCCCCGGCCGGCTCAGATATTCTGGCTATTCTGCCGCATCTCCGCGGTCACGATAGGCGGCGGCTACGTCATGGTACCGGTCATCCAGCGCTCGCTGGAGCGCAAGGGTTGGCTCGACGAGAGCGCCTTCTATGAGCTCTTCGCGGCCGCCCAGGGCATACCCGGGCCGCTGGCGCTGAACGTCGCCTGCTTCGCGGGGGCGCGCCTACGCGGCCGCGCCGGCTTCGCCGCCGGCGCGGCCGGCGTGCTCCTGCCGCCCTTCGCGGCCATCGTCGTCGTCGCCGCGGCCTTGCACCGCCTCGCCGACTATCCCGCGGTCCGCGGCTTCTTAGACGGGGCCTACGCCGTGGTCCCGGGCCTCGTGGCGGCCCTTTTATTCAACATGATAAAGAAGAAGCGCTGGAGCAAGCGCCGCGCCCTCGCGGCGTCGCTCGGCGCGCTCGCCCTGATCGCGTCGGGCGCCTGGGCCGTGCCGGTCTTCTTCGCCGTCGTCGCCCTGGCCCGGCTGGCCGAGGGCCGCGCCCCGGGCGCCTCGGTCGGAAGGAGCCGCCAGTGAGCGCCGGCTGGCTCGAGATGATCTTCGCCTTCGTCAAGATAGGCGCCGCCTCCTTCGGCGGGGGGTGGACCATCGTGGGCATCATCCAGGCCTCGGTGGTGGGCTCGGGCTGGCTGAGCGCCGCGGAATTCGCCGACGCCGTAGCCATAGCCCAGGTAACGCCCGGCCCCGTAGCCCTGAACGCGGCGACCTTGGTCGGCTTCAGGCTGCACGGCCCGCTCGGGGCCGTGGCGGCCACGGCCGCGGTCGTAGCCGTGCCGCTGGCCCTCTCCTTCGTCGTATCCGTCGCGGCCCGCGCCAAGCTCCGGGACGGCGGCAAGTTCAACGAGGCCCTGAAGGCCGGCACGATCGGGCTCTTGGCCATGACGTTGTGGGGCCTCCTACCCAGGCTGTTCGAATCGTGGCCGGCGGCCGTGGCCTCGGCGCTCGCCTTCGTAGCGGTCACGAGGACGAAGCTGAATCCGATATGGCTCATACTGGGCTCGGCGGCCGTCGGAGCCGTCTGCCGCGTCGTCTTCGGTTAAGCCCCATGGCAAGGGTCGCGGAAACCGGAGAAATGCTCGCGCGCGTTTGCATAGCCCGCGCCTATAACCTACAATTAGCCGGACAAACCCGGGAGCCAGCGCATGAATAATGAACGTATCTTGATCGTCGAAGACGAGAAGATCATCGCGATAGATCTCCAACGCCGCCTCGAGCGCTTCGGCTACGCCGTCGTGGGCATGGCGGGCGACGGCGAGAGCGCCGTCGCCATGGCCTTGGAGCTTTTACCCGACATCATCCTCATGGATATCATGCTCGGCGGCAAGATGGACGGCATCGACGCGGCCCTGGCGATTCGCGCTACCAAGGACATCCCGTGCATCTTCCTGACCGCCTTCACCGACGAGCGCACCCTGGAGCGCGCCAAGGCGGCGGAGCCCTACGGCTATATCCTAAAGCCGTTTAAAGAGCGCGAGCTTTACACGACGATAGACATCGCCCTCTACAAGCACCGTATGGAGGGCAAGCTCACCAGGCAGGAGCGGCTCTTCAGCGCCATCCTGCACTCCATCAGCGACGGCATCATAGCCACCGACATCGACCTGAATATCCAACTCATGAATCCCGTGGCCGAGGATATCTCCGGCTTCAAGGAGGGGGCGGCGCGCGGCAAGAACATCTCCCAGTTCCTGACCCTGGCCGATTCCAAGACGCAGAAGGATATACTCAGCTCCGCGCCGCAGCTGGGCGAGCAGCCGCTTTTCTTCAACGAGGTCACGGTGCGGAACGCCCTGGGCCAATCCCTGGTCGTCGACGGCTCCATTACGCGCATCCACGAGCGCGACAACGCCACCGACGGCTTCGTCATCACCCTGCGCGACATCACCGAGCTTAAGCGCCTCTCCGACACCCTGAACTACCAGGCCAGCCACGACAGCCTGACCGGCCTCTCGAACCGCGAGGAATTCAGCTATAAGCTCGGCGAGATCATCAAGAACGTCCGCCTGACCGGCGGCTCGCACAGCCTGATCATCATGGACGTCGACCGCTTCAAGGCGGTGAACGACACCTGCGGCGCCATGGCCGGCGACGAGCTCCTTCGGCAGGTGGCCAGCCACATCCAGACCAATATCCAACGGCAGGATATCTCGGCCCGCATAGGCGGCGACGAGTTCGCCGTCATCCTGATGAACTGCGACGCCGGCGACTCGTCCAACGTGGCCGGCCGCCTGCAGACGGCCGTGCAGCGCCAGCGTTTCGCCTGGCAGAACCTGACCTTCCCCGTGAGCCTCTCCATCGGCATCGTGCCCATCGACCGCGAGGCGGGCGACATCCACGCCATCCTGGCGGCGGCGGACGACGCCTGCCACCTATCCAAGGAGGAGGGCGGCAGCAAGACCACGGTCTTCCATCAGCAGGATTCCAAGTTCCGGCGCCGCCGCGGCGACATGGAGTGGATAGGCAAGATCAACCGCGCCGTCGAGGAGAACCGATTCATCCTCTACCAGCAGTCCATCGTGCCGCTGACGGCCGCCGCTAAGGACCGGCCTAAGCTGGAGATCCTGGTGCGCCTGGTGAACGAGGACGGCAGCATAGCCAGGCCGAACGACTTCATACCGGCGGCCGAGCGCTATAACCTCATGCCGCAGATCGACCGCTGGGTGGTGGAGAACTCCATGCGCGCCTTCCGCATGCTGCAGGATCAGAAATCGCCGCTGGTGCAGTCGGTATTCTCGATCAACCTGTCGGGGCCCTCGCTCCTGGATACCGACCTCGTCGACACGATACTCTACATCCTGCGTAAGTACGCCCTATCGGCCGAGGATTTCTGCTTCGAGATCACCGAGACGGCGGCCATCCAGAACCTGTCGTACGCCACCCGCTTCATCAACCACCTACGCGGCGAGGGCTTCACCTTCGCCCTGGACGACTTCGGCGCCGGCTTCTCGTCCTTCGGCTACCTGCGCAACCTGCCGGTCGACTACGTGAAGATCGACGGCTCCTTCGTGCAGAACATCGACGACAGCCTCGTCAGCTACACCATGGTCGACTCGATCAACTCCATCGGCCACGTGATGGGCCTGAAGACCATCGCGGAGTTCGTAAAGAACGAGGGCATCGTGCGTAAGCTGGAGGAGCTGGGCGTGGACTACGCCCAGGGCTACCACTTCGCCGAGCCTAAGCCGCTGTTCGAATAGGGTCCGACGGCTCGGGCCGCGCGGCCTCGAGCGCTCGGGCCGCGCGGTCGAGGCCGGCCCGCGGCCCCCCCGGACGAACGGGCCGCGCGGCCCTAGGCGCGGGGCATGCGGTCGCGATAGACCGCCCCGATATCGGACTCGAAGCGCGGCACGTCCGCCAAGGATTTGACCGGCGACAGTTCCTCTGGGCGCGCGACGTAGAGCAGCCGCGCCCTGCCCTTCTCGGCCAAATACTCGTCAACGTTATCCAAGGCGAACTCGCCGCCTGCCGGGTCGTTCCCCGGCAGGGCGTAGCCGCGCTCGGCCGTCCAGTGGCGGCGCCTGAGCTCGCCGATGGCATCCGCCAGCTCGGCGGCGCGATAAATCCGGACGCCGACGTTGGTATAGGCCGCGCCGTCGTCGGCATAGCCGCCGTCGTCGGCATAGCCGCCGTCGTCGGCAGAGCCGCCGGCTTGAACGGAGCCGACGGCGCCCGCCGAGGCTCCGGCCGGCGCCGCCTTGAGCTTGGCGTGGCCGAACGAAAGCGGCCGGCCTTCGACGTCGACGCGGATGGGATAGGCGGGCGACGGCTTGCGGGCTACCGGAAGGAGCAGGCCGGGAGCCGCCCCGTCGCGATCCATGGCGGCGATGAAGGCCAGGCCCAGGGCGGCCGTCAGGGGGCTGGACGCGTCGCCGCCGAAGTTGAAGATGACGTATTCTTTATCGGCCCAGAGCTCCATGCACTGGAAGGCCGCGTCACCGTGGCCGCGGGGCTTGCCCTCGCGTACGGCCTGCTCACGGAAGGCGTAATCGCCGGCTCGATAGCCCAGGGGCCTCAGGATGGACGACTCGATCTCCGCTTCGAAGCCGCGGGTCACGATGACGTTGTAGCCCAGGCCCCGGACGGCCCTGAGCGCGTACGAGGCGATGGGCAGGCGCTCGGGCCCCTCGCCCATGAGGTTCCGGACCGGATAGAGCCCGCGGGGCTTGGCCTCGTCGAACTCGACGGCGGCGCCCGCGGCGCGCGCCTCGCGTACGGACTCTACCCAACGGCTGCCGGAGCCGGCCAAGAGGGTAACGCAGGCGACGCGGTCCTTGAGCGAGGGCGGATAGCCGTCCGGCAGCAGCGCGGCGGCCAGGGCCTCGCGCGCGGCGTAGCCCGCCTTGAGCTCCCGTCCTAGGTAGGCGCGAAGATCGGGGCTCACGGATAGACCCGGTACTTCCGCACGAAGCCGACCGGTCGGTAGGTCATCTTGGCCTGCCTTAAGCCTTCGTCGCCGAGGTCTTGCTCGCGGTTCACGAATTTAAAGTGCGCGGGCAGGGCCTGGGCGAAGGCCTGGTTCAGGAACTGATAGATGCCCTTGTACGAACCCACGGCCTTCTCGAAATGCACCGCGAACATCTTGGCCTTGGCTATGGGCTCGCCCAGGGCGTAGCCGGCGGCCTTGCCGTCGACGTAGTACACCGCGCCGCGCATGCCCAGCTCCCGGTAGAGCGTAAGGGCTTCCTTGGCGGCGGCGTAGTCGCCGTCCACGCCCTTCTCCTCCCGCCACGCGTCGAGCACCGCCATGGCGTCGGCCAGGGTCCCCTCGTCCAGCTCCTTCTGCTCGTAGCTGTAGGAATTCAAGAAGGCGTTCACCAGGTTGCGCTTCTTATGGTAGGCGCGCCCCGAAAGCTCGGCCAAGTCGTGGCGGTTGTAGAGGTAATCGAAGTTATCGCGGTCCTCGCGCACCGAGAAGCCGGCGCCTTCGAGCCGTATCCGCTCGGTTTGGCACTGCGACTCGGACATATTCTTCAGGTAGACGTGACGCTCGAATAACTCGGCCAGGGTGTCGTTGTCGGGGACGCAGCAAGGGGCGACGAAGAAGCGCTCCCCGCGCTTTTCGCCGCTTACCAAGAAGGTCTTTCCCGTCAGGTGCGAAACCTGATAGCCGTAGGTATGCCGGAAGAGGAACAGGTTCGAAAAGGTAAACTCCGATATGCCGTCGGCGAGCATGTTAAGGGCCGGATAGAATTCGTCGCGCATCTCCAGGCTTATCGGGGCGAATTCGGGGTATTCGGGTATTTTCATAGCGATGAATATACGTAAACGGCGCCCCGCATGCAAGCGAAGCGCCGTTTAAGTACGCCCGTCCTAGGCGGCCGGGCCGCTAGCCGGCCGCGCTCGTCACCGCGGCCGGCAGGGGCCTTATTCCTTGATGAGGATGAACTCGACGCGCCGGTTCTTCCAGCGGTTCTCGGCGTCGGTGAAGGGCACGACCGGCTCGCTGGAGCCCAAGCCGCGGGCCGACAGGCGCCGTGCGTCCACCCCGAACTCGACCAGCTTGTTCATCACCGCCTGGGCGCGCTGGGTGGAGAGCGGCAGTAGCTCGGCCGTCTCCTCGCGCTCTATGGCCGCCGCGTTCGCGCCGGTCATCTTGCTGATCGAATTCGCATGGCCCTCGACGCGGATCCGGTAGTCGCGGAAGCGGTTGAGTATCGTGGCGATGCGCTTCAGCACCTCCTCGTTCCTCTGGACCACGTCGGGCGTCAGGTCGCGGAAATCGGCGAAGTTGGCCCTGAACACGATGGAGGGCACCTTGATCTTGAGCCTATCGCCGTCGCGCACGACCAGGACGTCCACCTTGATGACGCCCTCGACGACGCTCACGTTGCCCCAGACGTCGCCGATGGTAAAGCGGTACGGGTAGTCGGTGGCCGCCTCCACGATCTCGCCGCGCTGCGAACGGCCGTCCCAGGAGAGGCGCTCGGCCGGGCGGCCGCGGCCGGACCACGAGAAGAAGAGCCGCTCGCGGCGCGCCGCGCCCGCGCCCTCCTGCACCGCGACCTCGAAGACCTCGAAGCGCCAGCTGTCGACGGCGCTCGCGTCGGCGACGCTCAAGGCTATGCGCAGCTCGTCGTCGACGCCGTCGTTATCGGGGCTGAAGAACTCGGGGGTCAGGCGCAGGCTCACGCGCGGCCCCTCGGAATCGAGGGCGAAGGCGGCGCTGCGGGCCTCTACCCGGTCGCCCTTCTGGTAGACCACCGAGAGGACGGCGGCGTACTCGCCCTGGGTCAGCGATCCGTCGTCGCCCTTGCCGTCCCAGACGAACTCGGCGGGGATAGCCGTCGCGCCGGTACCGCGCAGGGTTCGGCGCGCCGCGCCGCCCGCGTCGACCATGGCGAGGGTCCAGCTTTCAACGCCGTCCCGCGGGGTCACGATGGGGCTGAAGGAGATGGTATCGGCCTGCCCGTCGCCGTTGGGGCTGAAGCCCGCCGCCGAGGCGGTTACGAAGGCCTGCACCGGCCGGTTATCCACGCGGATGCCCGTAAGGCTGCGCTCGAAGCGGTTGCCGGCGGCGTCCTCGGAACGCAGGACGTAGCGGTATTGCCCGTCGGGTACCGCGTTGCCCTGCGCGTCGCGGCCGTCCCAGCTCAGGTTCTCCAAGGCGCCGCGCCACGCGAACTCGCGGACGGGCTTGCCCGCCGCGTCGAGGATCGCGCCGGTCCAATCGTCGCCGGGCGTCGAGACCTGCGTAAGGGGGAGCGTATCCTTGCGGCCGTCGCCGTTAGGGCTGAAGACCAGGTACTCGGCCGAAAGCTCCGCGGAGGGAGCCGCGGTGTCCAAGACGATCTCCACGGAGCGGGCGCTCTCGCGCTCGTTCGTCGTAAAGATGACCTCGAGCTCGGCGCGATAGACGCCGTCGCCGGCCTGCGACCCGCCCTCGGCCTTGCCGTCCCAGACGACCCGGGCCGCCGGGGCGCCGGAGCCCTGGAAGCGCCGCGTGACGGCGCCGCCCTCGGCCGGGATCAACGACAGGGACCAGGAGCGCACGGGCGAGGCGGTCTGCAGCTCGGGCAGGAGGCCTAAGGTATCCATGACGCCGTCGCCGTTGGGGCTAAAGGCCCGGCGGTCGAGGCCGAGGCGCACCGCCTTCTTCTGGGTATCGATCTGCACGGTCCGCGTCTCCGCGGCGGCGGCGTTGCCGGCGCGGTCGGCCGCCGAGAGGCGGTAACGATAGGCGCCGTCGGGCACCACGCGGCCGGCGTCGTCGGAGCCGTCCCAACGGAGCTCGGCGTCGGGCCGTCCTATGAAGGTCCAGCTCTTAACGGCGCGGTCGCGCTCGTCGAGGATCTCGCCGAGCCAGCGGTCCTCCATGGAGCCGCCCTGGCGGATGAGGAGCGCGGTATCGGCGTCGCCCAAGGGGTTGAAGGCCTCGCGCTCGACCGAGGCCGAGGCCTCCGGCGGCGTCAGGTCGATAACGAAGGGCGGCGACCAGACGGTCGGCCGATGGCCGTTGACGTAGGCCACGACGAGCCGGACGCGGTACTCGCCCTCAGGCAGCGCGCGCCCGTCGGCGCCGCGGCCGTCGAAGGCATAGCGGGCCTCGAGCGCCGCGCCGGCCTGCCCCTCGCGGCGCCAGCGCTCGGCGCCGCCCGCGTCGACCACGGCCATGGCCCACGACACCATGCCGCTCCGCACCGGTACGTTCGGCGTCAGGCTCAGCGCGTCCTTCACGCCGTCGCCGTTGGGGCTGAAGGCCGCCTGATCTATGGATACCGAGACCGGCGGCTGCTGGGTATTGACGATGATATTATCGAGGCGCGCCGAGCCGCGGTTGCCCGCCCTATCCTCGGCGGCTAGGCGATACTGATAGAGGCCGTCGGGTACGACCTTGCCTTCGGCGTCCTTGCCGTCCCAGGCGAAGCTCGCGGGCGCAGCGCCCTTGGTCTCCCATGAACGCAGGAGGGCGCCGGCCGCGTCGTAGACGCCCGCGGTCCAGAGATCCTCGGCGCCGCCGGCTTGCGAGATCGTGAGCGCGTCCTTGTTGCCGTCTCCGTCCGGGCTAAAGATCAGGCCGTCGGCCGGCGGCGAGACCTTCGCCTCGGGAGCGAGGGTATCGATGACGACGCGCCAGGGCTCCGTACTGGCGCGATTGCCGTTATCGTCGCTCGCCTCAATGACGAGGGTATAGGGCCCGTCGGCGGCCAGCTCGCCCGAGTCGCCTATGCCGTTCCAGACCAGCTCGGGAGGCACCGGCACGCCCTTCTTTACGTAGCTCAGCCGCTTCAAGAAGCCGGCGAAATCCTCGGACTCGGGCCGGCTCTCCTTATTGGCGATGGAGCGTACGAGCGCGCCCGCCTCGTCGTACACGCGGAGCTCGAAGCTCTGCACGTAGCGCCTATCGCTTATGGTCAGGGGCAGGACGACTTCGTCGCGCACGCCGTCGTTGTTCGGCGAGAAATAGTAGGCGTCGAAGGCGGTCTCGGGGTAACGGACGCTAATGACCGGCGCCTCGCGATCGATGACGCCGATCGGCATGGTGACGCCGAGGCCCAGCGCCCAGGTATCGCCGTACAGCTTCTGGACGGCGACGCTGGGGCGGAGTTCGGACCGATCCCAGGGACGCCGCTCCTCGGGCGGCAGCTCGGAGCCGCGGTCGATATCGAAGCTGGCGCCTATGCCGATGCTCGGGATGGGGCTCTGCGCCTTGCCGGCCAGGCTCTCGCGCAGGTTAAGGTCCCAGCCCAGGCGCAGGAAGGCCCGTTCCCGCCACGAGGTCTCGAGGCCGAGCCCGAAAACGACGTTCTGGAAGCTGGGGAACTCCAGGTCGACGCTGGTAGCCAGGCGGATCCCCGGCTTCTCCGCCTTGAGGACGGTAGCGGAGGCGCCGACGGCCGGCGTGAAGGGCGAGTCGTAGGCCGTACCGGACGCCTGGCCCGAGAGGCCCACGGTACCGGGGCTGGTAAACGGCATGCCCAGGTTCTTGAAGCTCGCGCCCCAGCGCAGGTCAGTCAGGAAGCCTAGATCGCCGGCGAAGCCCAGTACGCCCAGGTCGGCGTCCAAGCCCCAACCCAGGCCGTCGTTGGCGCCCACGGCGAAATCTACGGCGGCGCCGGCGTAGAGCCGCGGATAGAGGTCCTTGGCCATGCCCACCCGGGCGCGGACGACGTTGCCTACGGGCATGGAGTTAAAGGGGGAGCCGACGAAGCCCAAGCGCCCCGTCCAGACGCCGTAGGGGCGGGGGATGGCCAGGCCGAGATTGACCGCGTGCCCCCAGCCGGCCTCTGAACCGAGGCCCATGAGCGCGATATAGTTCGCCTCGAAGGTGCTGCGCTGTAGGCCGCCCGAGGCGGCCGGATTAGCCAAGTCGCCGGACGGGGAATCGGTAGAGGCTACGGACGGGTAGGATCCGAGCGCCTGGGGCGAACCCAAGGCCAGGAGCGAGTCGCCGCCGGGAGGCGGATCGAAGGCGTAGAGCGACGCGACGCAGAGCGACGCGACGGCGAACGCGCAGAGCCTTGATTTTATACTGTTCATACCATCATCCTCCCGGCTCCGCGGCGGCGGAACCTCCTACCCATATATCCGAACCATGCAAGCCCTAGCTTAAACAGCCGGCGGCACGAGCCGTTACGTCCCCGTAGCCGGCCGCGCGGGGGGCCTATGAAAGCCGCGCCGCGTCTTATGCTATAATAGTCCCGTCGGAGGCCGAGCCCAAGCCCCCAAGCCAATATCGGTAAGAAAAAGGCTCTTCTTGATACCGGCGGGCGAGCCGATAGAGTTTAGTAGGGGCGCGCGCATGCGCCCGCCGCATTCCCGGGAGGTCGTAGAGTGCCCGCATCATCGTTCGTATCCCGCCGCTCGATAGCCGTCGCCGCGTTGGCGGCGCTCCTGGGCTGCGCGGGAGCCGCCGGCTTCGCCCAGCCGGCCTCCCTAGGCTTGAGCGGCGACCTGCCCGTCGAGCGCCTGCCGGAGAACCAGGACCTGCGCCTGGAGCTCTGGGAGCGCTTCCTGGCGGCTCCGCGCGATCGGGCCCTGGCCTTTCCGGCCGAGGAGCGCCGCAACCCGTGGTCCGAGTGGCGTATCAGCCTGGAGCGCAGCGAGGGGGCCTTCTACGCCGCCTTCAGCCCGCGGCGCGACGGCGGCTACCCGCTCTTCGGCCAGGGCAGCTGGATCGTCAAGCGTTCGCTCGCCGACGGCTCGTTCATGCAGGCCAAGATTTACCTCCGCAGCGAGCAGGACAGCTTCGCGCGGATATATCCGCAGGGAGAGCGGACGCGGATGGACGTCGTCGCCTACGGCGCCGTGCTCTACCGCAACGTCAACTTGCCTTTAAGCATGGAGCAGGTCCTGCGCTCGCCCTTCTCGAAGATCCTGAGCCTGTCGGCCGACCAGGTCGATTGGGGGCTCTTCTCGCCCGATCCGGCCCTGTACGCCGAGACCCGAAGCCTCGTCGCCTCGATCCGCGCCGGCCTGCCGGGCTTGCGCTACGCCGACGACGGCGCCATAGACGCGGACGGCCGCGCCGTCTACATAGCGACCCTGCTGCCCCAAGGCGCGGAGGCCGGCCTGAATTGTTCCGGCTTCGTAAAGTGGATAGCCGACGGCGTCCTCTACCCTATCGCGGGCTCCTACCTGGAGGTCGACGCCCTGCGCCGCCGGATGGTCGACTGGCGCGGCTCGTCCTTCACCCTCAAGTTCGAGGAGAGCCACGACCCCTTCTTCGGGCTGGATTGGTCGCGGGCGCTAGCGCGCGAGCTGTGGTCCGCGTTCTACCCGTCGCGGCGCGACGAGTCGCCGCTGGCGCACGACGTCGACGAGGCGCCCTTCACGCTGATCGTCGGGCCGAACGCCGCCGCCGGTACGAGGGCGCGCGCCGCCGACGCGGGGCAGAATTACCTGCCCTACCCGGTCAACTTCGAGGACGCCGGCTACGACCTGCGCGGCCTGACGGCCATGCTCTACGTCCTGGCCCTGCGGGAGCCGGGGCGCTGGTACCTGGCGGCCCTGAACGCCCGCATGGTCAATCCGCCGCGGCTCAGGCGCTACTTCCATATCGCGGCCCTCTTTCCCTATTTCGATACCGACGGAAGCTTCCGCGTAGCCGCGTTCGAAAGCGCGGCGGAGACGAGCCTGGGACGGATCGTCGGCTCCCCGTCATACGAATTTACCAAGCTCATCCGCATGCCGAGCTCCGCCCGCTTTATGCCGCCCTTCCTGCCGGCGCCGTTCTAGCCGCCCGTATGCGCGTCGTCATCCTCGGGAGCGGCACCAGCCACGGCGTACCCGTCCTGGGCTGCTCCTGCGCCGTCTGCCGCTCGTCCGATCCGCGAGATCGCCGTTACCGCGCCGCCGCCTACCTCGAGGGCGAGGGAGGGGAGCGCATCCTGATCGACGCGGGCCCCGAGTTCAGGCTACAGGCCCTGAGGGCCGGCATCGTCGGCCTGGACGCGGCCCTCATCACCCACGCGCACGCCGACCACGTGCACGGCCTGGACGACGTCCGCCCGCTCTGCCGGAAGGCGCCGCTGGCCGTCTACGCCTCGCCGGACGACTGCGCCGAGCTCAGGGAGCGCTTCGGCTACGCGTTCAAGGAGGGCCCCGTCGGCGGCGGCAAGCCTAGGCTGGACCTGCGCGCCGTCGGCGAGGCGAGCTTCGCCGTCGGCGGGCTTACGATACGGCCCGTGCCGCTACGGCACGGCGAGCGCCTGGTCTACGGCTACCGCGCGGGCGACTTCGCCTATCTCTCGGACTGCTCGGCCCTGCCCGAGGCCTCGAAAGCGCTCCTCCGCGGCCTAAAGCTCCTCGTGATCGACGCCTTGCGCATGCGCCCCCATCCTACGCATCTATCGATCCCCGAGGCGCTCGACCTAGCCCGCGAGTTAAGGCCGCGAAGGACCGCCCTCACCCATCTCTGCCACGACCATAGCCACGCGGAGCTCGAGGGCATCTGCCGCCGCTTGGCTCCCGGCCTGGACGCGGCGCCGGCCTACGACGGTCAACAATTCTCCCTCTAGCCGCATTAGGCCGCTTTTCTTTGCGCTAAGCCGCGAAAGCGGTTAGAATAGCGCCACGGAGGAGCCATGACCGATAAGGAACTCGCCGCCGCCGCCAAGGCCTTCATAGAGGCGGGCATACAGCTCAACGCGATATACGAGCCCATCGGCTGTACCTTCGGCCTGCGTCCTTCGGACCTCGGGCCGTTCATGCGCGACCGGGACCAGTTCTTCGCCGACGAGTGCGCCGTCGGCAAGGACGAGTACCGGGCATGGAAGCGCTTCATGGCCGAGGGCCGCCCCTGCTCGCATATCGGAACCAGGGGCCCCTGCAAGGGCGTCGCCCGCGACAGCCGGGGCTTAAGCCCGCAGGACTACGCGCGCCGGCGCGCCGAGGGGAGCCTCGTCTGCGGCCGCCACGCGCCTAAGGACGGCGTCGAGCGATAGGCCTCCGACGCGGCTAGAAGCCCGTAGCTCGCAGATCGCGGTAAAAACGAAGGCCGCCCCCGCGTCGCGCGGAGGGCGGCCTTTCGTCGAAAGCGCTCGGATCGCTAGCTTACAGCCCCTGCTCCATGCGCTTCAGGATCTCGTCGGTCTTCTCGGCGTAGCGCTCGGGATCGCCGTCCTTGGCCTTGGTCAGGTAGGCCGAGGCGTCCTCGAAGCGGCGCGAGGCGAAGGCGTTGATGCCCAGGGCGTAGTTGGTTATGGGCGCGTCGGCGCCCAGGGCCAGCGCGTTCTTGTAGTAGCTGTCGGCCAAGGCGTAGTCGCTCTTGGCGTAGGCGATGAGGCCCAGGTAGTAATGCGGGATATAGCTGGCCGCGTTCTTGGCCAAGGCTTGGGCGAAGAGGCGCTGGGCCAGGTCCAGGTCCTTGTCGCCATAGGCCTTGACGCCGTCGGTCACCAGCTCGGCGAAGGTCTTCTGGGACGAGAGGAAGGCCAGGTAATCGGCCTCGGCCGCCTGCGGCGCGTGCCAGCGGCGGAAGAAGTCGCGCACGGCCAGCTGGTTCTGCTCCACCGTCGCGTCGGCCTTAAGCATGCCGATGGCGTCCCAGATGAAGCGGTTGTAGCGGCGGTCGGGGCTGTTCACGAAGAAGCTGACGAGCGACCACGACTGCGGATAGAAGACGTCCAGGCTATCGCGCGCCTCCTCGGGGCCCATCACCATGAGGCGCTCCACGGGGAAGAGGGCGCCCTGGGATTGCAGGAGCTTGACGGTCTCGAGCCAGGCTAGGTTCTCGGCGTACTCGACCTTGGCGCTGGCGGGGTTCAGGCGCGAACGCTCGAAGTAGACGGCGAAGCCCTCGCGCAGCCAGAGCGGAGGCTCGGGCACGAAGGCCTTGAGGAACTGCACGAAGGCCTGGTGGGCCAGCGAGGCGTCGAAGTCCTCCTGGCTCTCCTTGGCGAAGATCACGAGCTCGGAGCGCTCGGGCGTGGGATAATGCAGATAGACGAAATCGTCCTTGGGCTCGCCTATGACGCGCGCGAGGTAGGCGTCGAAGGCGGCCTTGTCGCCGAAGCTCCGCACCGTGAGCGGGGCGCGCAGGGCCGATTCGTCGAAGCGGAAGTATTCGTTGTACACGTCGAAGAGCCCCTCGAGGCTCCCGGCGAGGGCCGTCGCGGCGTCCTGCCCGGCGTCGGACCAGACCGCGTAGCGCTTGCCGCTGGCGCTGGCCATGCCATCCTGCGCCCAGGCGGAAGCGCCCAAGGACGCGACGAGCGCGCATAGCGCTATCAATTTCTTCATGCTACCCTCCGTGGTTCCGTAATCCTAACGCCGTCCGCCGCTTCTGTCAAACGCGGCCGGCGCCCTACCTTCCCGTGAAGCGGTCTATGACCAGGTTCACTTCCTCGATCAGTATCCCCGTAAAACGCTCGATGTTGTCGATGACGTACTGCTGCAGGTTATGGATATTGCCAGAAAGCTGCGTCCCGTAGGGCAGCTCGATGACGACCGTCAGCCGGTAGCCCTGCGAGTCCGATCGGACCGTGATCTTCTGTATCCGTATGGAGTCGTCGAATTCGTCCACGCAGTGGATGACCATCTGCGACAGGGCCGACTCGGAGATGGCCACGCGCCCGCGCTTGGCGAACTCCGGCCGCACCACGCTCTTCTCGTAGAGCTTGGGCGTGCGCACCGTGGCGCCGAGGTTGCGCTGCAGGAAGACCCGTACGCTGTCGTAGAAGATGCGCGGATAGCTGCGCTTGACCTCGATGGCCGGCACCGGGATCACGTGCTTGCCCTCCACCTTGCGGGATTGGATGGCCGCCTCGATGTCGTCCTTGCTCGCTATGTCCTCGATCTTGATGACCTTATGGGGCTGCGGGATCTGCAGCCGCTCGGCGATCTTGGAGACCATCTTCTCCGAGGTCCCGATGAGGAGGATCTTCTTCCAGCGCACGCGCTGCAGCTCGCGCGCGACGTCGTCGCGGTGGGCCTTCTCGTGGAAGAGCGCGGTCTTGACCGCCGCCATATACAGCTTCTCCCGCTTCGCGGACTTGCCGGCGACGATCGCGTCGCCGCGGATGAGAAGGCCGTCGTCGATGATCAGGTCTATGCCGTACTTCTGCGCCACGAGCTTAGCCCGAAAGCTCTTGCCCGTGCCGCTCTCGCCCACCAAGGCGAACACGCGCACGCCCTTCCACAGCCATAGGATGTCGTTTATGAACCTCAGCATCGCCTTCCCGTTCTAATCGTAATTATCGGCGTAAACTCCGGCTTTCCGCTACCGATAATCTAGTACGAGGGTAGCGATATGGACATAAAAAGGCTAGAGAGCTTCTTATCGGCCGCCGAGCGGCTCAGGTCGTCCCTGGACGCCTTCGTCGAGGAGCAGCGCGCCGTAGGCAGGGCCGTCCGCGAGAAGGATTGGTCCGCGCTCGAACATGCCCTGGCCGCGGCGGCGGCCGTGGGCGAGGCGGTGGCGCGGGACGAGGCGGCGAGGAACGCGGCCTGGTCGGGCCTGGTCGGCGAGCTCGGCCTGGCCCCCGACACGAGTCCCTTCCGCGTCTCGCTCGCCTTGCCGATGGCCGCCCGGGAGGCCCTGACCGATACCTGCCGCGCCCTTCGCCTGGCGGCCATGCGGGCCCGCATCGAAAGCGAGGCCCTGGGCAGCTTCGTCGGCGACAGCGCCGCGATGCTGGCGAGGACCTTGGAGGAGCTCTTCCCCGACCGCAAGGTCAAGGTATACGGCAAGAGCGGCAAGCCCAAGAGCGTCGCGTCCGACGCGATGGTGGTCAACGCCGCCTTCTAGGCCGCGGAATTACGGGCGGCCGAAGGCCGTCGAGGCCGTTTCGGCCCGGAGGATCGACGTATGAATTCGACGTTTATGGGACTCGAGATAGGTAAGCGCGGCCTCATGGCCCATGCCCAAGGCCTGAATACCGTAGGCCACAACCTGACCAACGCGTCCAACGAAGGCTATTCCCGCCAACGCGTCGAATTCGTCACCATGGAGCCGCTCTACGCGCCCCACCTGAACCGCGAGCATACCCCGGGTCAGATCGGCCAGGGCCTGGTCGTCGGCCGCATCGAGCGCGTCCGCGACGAGCTGACCGACGGCCGCATCGTCGCCCAGCAGGGCGGCGTGGGCTATTGGGAGACGCGCGACAAGTACACCAAGATCGTCGAGCAAATCTATAACGAGCCGACCGAGGTCTCGGTCCGGACCCAGATGGACCGCTTCTGGGATGCGTGGCAGGAGCTATCGCTGCACCCGGCCGAGACCGCCCCGCGCGAGGCGGTGCTGCAGCGCGGTAAGACCCTCCTGGACGCCGTGCACGAGCAATACCGCCGCCTCTCGAGCACGCGCGACATGCTGGACGAGGACATCATGGTGGTCACGGCCCAGACGAACGACCTGGCCCGCCAGATAGCCGGGCTCAACGGCGAGATCGTGCGCTCGGAGGCCATGGGCGACCGGCCCAACGACCTCTACGACCGCCGCGACCTCCTGGTCGAGAAGCTGGCCAAGCTCGTGCCCGTCACGGTGGACCGCCGCGACCCGAACGAGTTCATGGTGCACGCCGGCGGCCGCGTTCTCGTGCAGGGCAAGATCGCCCGCGCCTTCGACCTGACGGGCGGCGCCGAGAACGACGGGCATCCGCAGCTTATATGGAAGGATACCGGCGATCCGGCCGCCTTGGCCGGCGGCTCCCTCGGCTCCCTCTTCGAGCTCAGGGACGTGGACCTCAGGCGCGAGATCGTCTCCTTGGATACCATGACCCTGAATTTCACCGACCTGGTGAACGAGGTGCACCGCTCCGCCTACGGCCTGAACGGCAAGACGGGCGTGGACTTCTTTACCGAGCATCCGCGGGTCAACAACATAGCGGGCAACTACGACCGGAACGGCGACGGGGTCAACGACTCGAGCTACGTCTACCGCATGACCGGGGCCAACGCGCTCTCGGCGCAGGAGCAGGTCGGGTTGGCCGGGACCCTGCGCCTCTCGGGCGCGGACGGGCTCGTCGATATCGAGTACCGCCCGACCGATACCGTGGCCGAGCTCGTACGGCGCATCAACGTCTCGGGCAGCGAGGTGACCGCGCGCCTGACGGCGAACGGTACGCTGCAGTTGCGCGCCACGGCCAGCGCGGCGGGCGCCGACCCCGACTTCGTGATCCGCCACGTCGAGGACTCGGGCGAATTCCTGGCGGGCTACGCGGGCCTGCTCGCCGCCTCGGGCGAGGACGGGGCCTATACCTGGGAGCGGCCGGACGCCGTCCTGTCCCTCCGCGCGGGCGGGACCGACTACGCCGTGGCCCCCCTCTCCCACCCCTCCGGCTGGATCGAGGTCTCGGCCGAGGTTCGGCGCGACCTTACCAGCATCGCGGCGGGCATGGGCCGGAACGGCCGACCGGCGGAGGCCGGCGACGGCTCGGCGGCCCTGGCCATCGCGAGCCTGCGGACCGCGCCGGTGATGGTCGGCTCCGAGGCGACCTTCGACGACTATTTCGCCGACGCCGTGGCGCGGGCGGGCTTGGAGGGCGAGCGGGCGGGCCGCATGGCGGAGACCCAGTCGCGCATAGCCAAGAACCTGGCGGACCTGCGGCAGTCCGTCTCCGGCGTCAATATCGACGAGGAGCTGGCGAACATGATCAAATTCCAGCACGGCTACGCCGCGGCTGCCAAATTCATAGCGAACTTCGATCAGATGATGGACACCATCATCAATCGCATGGGCGTATAAGGTAAGGAGCGGGCATGCGACGCGTCAGCACGGACATGATGAATAACGACATGCAGTATTGGATGCGCCGGCGCGAGGACGCCATGGCCAGCCAATCCAATCGCCTGGCCAAGCAGGAGAGGCTCGAGAACCTGCGGGACGACCCCTTGGCCGCCGCGCGCTCGGTGCGCTACGAGTCGTTCGCCGGCCGCTTGGAGCGCTACGAGGAGAACGTCCGCTACACCCTGGACCGATCCAAGATAGCCGAGGGCTACATGCGCCAAACCAACGACCTGATGCAGCGCATACGCGAGCTGGCCGTTACCGGGGCCACCGGCACCTTTACCAAGGAGGATACGGCCGCCATGGCCGCCGAGGTCGACCAGCTCCTGAAGGAGATCGTCAACCTGGCCAACGCGCGCGGCCCCGACGGCGATTTCCTCTTCGCGGGGGACAAGGCCCGCACCGAGCCGTTCAGGGCGACCGTGGGCTACGCCCCGGGAGCCGGCGCGGCCACCGTGGTCGGCGTCGAGTACCTGGGCGGCCTAGGCAGCCCGCAGGCGGAGATCGGCGAGGGGGCCTACCTGCCTATGAACCTGGCCGGCGACGAGGTATTCTGGGCCGAGCGCCAAAGGATCGCCGGCGGCTCGGACGCGTCGAACTACCGCGTCCTTTCCGCCTCGTCCATCTTCATCGACGGCCACGAGATCGCGTTGAAGCCCGGCGACACCGTCCAGGCCATCGTGGCCAAGGTCAACGACTCGGGCGCCGCGGTCAAGGCCTCCGTCGACCCGCGGACCAACGCCCTGGTGCTCGAGGGCACCCAGGCCCACAGGCTGCGCCTTGAGGACGGCCAGGGCGGCGAGGTCCTAGCCGAGCTGGGCATCCTATCGGGCTCGCGGGTCCCCTCCGACTACGCCCCCGCGGCCCGCGTATCCGGCGGCTCGCTCTTCGACGCGGTCATGGCGCTGCGCGACGCGCTCAACGCCGGCGACCATATCGAGGTAGGCGGCCGGGTGCTGGCCAGCCTCGACGCCGGCATGGAGAACATGGCCCGGCGCCTGGCGCAAGCCGGCTCCGTCATGGAGCGCCTGGACTCGGCGCGCCTGCGGCTCAACAAGGAGATCCCGGACGTCACGGCCCTCCTGTCGGCCGAGAAGGGCCTGGACTTCGCGCAGGCGGTCACCGACATGAAGATGATGGAGTACGCCCACCAAGCCTCGCTCAAGCTGGCCGGACGGGTCTTGCCGCAGACGCTCCTTGACTTCCTGCGTTGATTCGGGCAGATTGGACCGTACCATGACCATCGCTACCAAGGCCTTCGGCGAGATAGACGTAGACGAGCGCCAGATTCTGGAATTCCCCGAGGGCCTCATCGGCTTTCAAAAGTTCAAGCGCTACGCGCTGCTCGACGCGCCGCAGAAGCCGTACTTCTATCTGCAGTCGACGGATCTGCCCGAGCTGGCCTTCATCCTGGTCGATCCCTTCCTCTTCAGGGCCGACTACGCGGTGGACGTGAACGACGAGCTCTCGGCCGCCCTGGGCCTGAAGAGCCCGGAGGACGCGCTGATACTCTGCCTGGTGACGGTGCCGCCCGAGGGCGGCGCGGTCACCGCTAACCTCATGGGCCCCCTGGTCATCGGCAAGGCCTCCCGGCTAGGCGCCCAGGCGCCTCAGGCCGACCCTCGCTGGAAGACCAAGCACGACATCATGGCGGAGCTGGCCGCCGCCAGGGCCTAGCCATGCTCATACTCACCCGCAAGCTCAACGAGAAGGTAGTCATCGGGGACGGCATCGTCATATCGGTCGTGGAGCTCCGCGGCGACCAGGTGAAGCTGGGCATCGAGGCGCCCAGGAGCGTCAAGGTCTTCCGCCAGGAAGTATACGAAGCCATCCAAGAAGAGAACCGCCGCGCCGCCGGCTCCGCGATGGAGCTGCCCGGCCTGCAACTACCCTCATAGGCCGCCCCGGCCCGCCAAGGATTTGCCATGAGCGTCATGTACCATCCCTCAGTCGATTTCGCCATGGGCGACCCGAACAAGGCCCCCCTTTCGCCCCTCCCCTCCCCCGAGGCCGCGCGATCCTTCCTGAACACGATGATCCTGTCGGCTTCGGGTTGGCGCGGGGTCTTCGGCGCGGACGACGAGGATCGCTCGGAATACGTCCCGCCCGAGAGGCTCTACCTCGCGGCCCGCATGGCCGAGGTCTTCGCCGACCGGCTCCTCGAGAGGGCGGCGGCGTCCGCCGGGGCCGCGGCCGCAGGGACCCCGGCCGCCGTAGCCCCGGCCGCCGCCGGCGTTTCGGCTATCGCGGCGGCCCCGGCATCCGGCGCGGCGGCCCATCCGCCCGTCGTGGCCTTAGGCATGGACAGCCGGCCCACGGGCCCGGCGATAGCCGACGCCATGCTCCGGGTCTTCCTGGCCAAGGGCCTGCGCGTCCGCTACGCCTTCATCATCGCGGCGCCCGAGATCATGGCCTGGGCCCGCCGCTCGGGCGCCCTGCCGGCCGGCAACCCCGACCGCCTGGACGCGTTCTGCTACGTCTCGGCCAGCCACAACCCGCCGGGGCACAACGGCGTTAAATTCGGCTACGCGGACGGCGGCGTGCTGCCCGGCGACGAGGCGGGCGCGCTCGCCGCCCGGCTCCGCGACGGGGCCTGCGAGCGGGAGGACATAGCGCGGCTGGCCGCCCTCTGCGCCGCGGTTCCCGCCGGCGAAGTAGCCTCGGCCTTCGCCCAGGCCGCCCAGAATAAACGCAAAGCGCTATCAGATTATATTCTATTCACAAGGGGAGTCGCCGGCGGGAGCCCCGAGCTCGAGGAGCAGGAGCGCGTCCTGGACGAGCTCAAGGCCGCCGTCGAGGCGGCGGAGGCGGGCGTCGTGGCCGAGATGAACGGCTCGGCGCGCTCGCTGTCCCTGGACGACGACTTCTTGTCGGGCCTCGGCGTCAGGGCGCGGCTGGTGAACGCCTCGCCGCGCGCCTTCGCGCACCGCATCGTACCCGAGGGCGAGTCGCTCGTCCCCTGCATGGAAGAGCTCGCGCGCGCCAGGCGCGGCGACCCGGGCTTCTGCTTCGGCTACGTGCCCGACTGCGACGGCGACCGCGGCAACATCGTCGTCTGGGACGACGCCGCCGGCGCGACCCGCGCCCTGGAGGCCCAGGAGACCTTCGCCCTGGCCAGCTTGGCGGAGCTCGCCATGAGCGCCCGCGCCCGCCTAACCCGGCCGGGACGTCCGGGCGAATTCCCGCCGCTGGCCGTGGCGGCCAACGACGCGACGAGCCTCCGGGCCGACTATATCGCCAAGGCCTTCGGCGCGCGGGTCTACCGCGCCGAGACCGGCGAGGCTAACGTCGTAGGCTTGGCCAGGAAGCTGCGCGCCGAGGGCAATGAGCTCAGGATCATGGGCGAGGGCTCCAACGGGGGCGTCATTACCCACCCCGCCGCCGTCCGCGACCCCATCAACACCATGACGGCCGTCTTAAAGCTCGCCTATCTCAAGGGCGACGAGGCCTCGCCGGGCCCCTACCGGCTCTGGTTGCGCCTGACCGGGCGCGAGGAGGCCTATAGCGACGCGTTCTCCATCGCCGACGTCGTGGCGAGCCTCCCTCCCTTTACCACGACGGGCGCCTTCGAGGAGCGCGCCGCCCTGCGCGTCCGGGCGCGTAACCACGCGGCCTTGAAAGGCGCCTACGAGCCCTTGTTCAAGGCGGGCTGGCCGATCTTGGCGAAGGAGCTGGAGCGGAGCTACGGCCCCGTAAGTTGGCGGGCCCTCGCCTCCAAGGGCCTCGAGGAGAGGGAGCTGGCCGAATCGTTCTCCGCCTCCGGGACGGGCGGCCTTAAGATACTAGTACGCGACGCGGGCGATAATCCCGTCGCCTTCCTCTGGATGCGCGGCTCGGGCACCGAAGCCGTCTTCCGCGTCATGGTCGACGTCCGCGGCGCCGACCCGGAACTCGAGGCCTTCCTCTTGGAGCGCCATGCGGGCTGGGTACGCGAGGCCGACGGCATCCTTGCGCGATAGCGCAAAGTTTGCTAGTATCTGCAAAGATCGGGGGAAGAGACATGGGCGTTCGTGGCGAAGTATTTTCAAGCAGGGTGAGCTGCGAGGGCAGGACTTATTTCTTTAACGTCAAAGAGAACCGCATGGGCGATCTCTTTCTCGCGATCGTAGAGAGCAAGCCCAACGAGGCCGGCGATAGCTTCGAGCGGCGCTCGGTCGTAGTCTTTAAAGAGAACATGCAGGAATTCCTCAAGGCCTTCGAGAAGTCGCTCGACGCGATGGAGAAGGCCCAGGCCGGGAAGCCGGCCCGCCGACCGCGCCCCCGACCCGCCGACGGCGAGCGCCAGCATGGCGAGCGCCAGCATGGCGAACGGCGCGACGGCGAACGCCGACCCGCCCGCGGAAGCGGCGAAGGCGGCGCCTTCTCCCTCCTCCCCGACGGCGAGGCCAAGCCCAAGCCGCGCGTCCACCGCGCCAAGCCTAAGGCCGAGGCCGCCAAGCCCGCGCCGGCCGCCAAACCGGCGCCCAAGCGCCTAAAGGTACGCCGGGCCGACTCGGAGTAGGCGCGCGCCCGGCGGCTACGGCCCGCTCGGGCGCCCGGTCGATCCCTACTCCCTCGCCAGGGCCTCCGTCAGCCCCATGAAGTACGACGCGGCTTCGGCCGCGTCGCGGCTCAGGAAGCTTGAATCGTCGCCGGCGGTCACCGGAATGAAATTATAACCGATTACCGAGCCGCCATAAACGGCGAAGGAGAAGATGCCCGAGCGCTGCGCCGGGGCCTCCTCGCCCAATCCTATGAAGACGAAATTCCCCAGCGAGTACGCTATCGTCGCGCGCCCATAACGCTCGAGCCCCTGGATGACGTGGGGATGGGTGCCGAGCACGAGGTCCGCGCCGGCCTCAGCGAAGGAGCGGTAGAGCGCCCGAATCGCGGGGGCGGGCGTCGGCACGTATTCGAAGCCGGCGTGCGGCAAGACGACGACGAAGCGGCCCTCGGCCCGCTCCCGGGCTATGCGGGCCTTGAGCGCGGCGGCGTCGGTCAATATGCCCGGCGACGAAGGGCCCGCGGCCGCGTGCGCGGGCGAATAGCCGCGGCTCTCCACCGGATAGAAGGCGGCCGCCAGGACCGAGACGGGCAGCCCGGCCACGCCGACCCTGAGCGGCGCCGCGGCCTCCGCCAGGTCCCTACCCGCCCCCGATCGGTGGACGCCCAGGCGGTCGAGCCAATCGAGCGTGTCTACGAACGCGTCCGGGCCGTAATCCAGGGTATGATTATTGGCGAACGATAGGTGGTCGAAACCGGCCGCCGCGAAGGCCTTGAGGACCTTAGGATGCAGCCTGAACTGATAGCGCTTGATGGGATTAGCGGCGCCGCGTTCCGAAACGGGAGCCTCGAGATTCCCTATCAAATAATGGAATCTTGACAATGCGCCCAGCGCGTCGCCGAAAACGAGCCCGGGGTCGCCGTCCGCGTCTATGATCGGCCCCTGCCGCGAACGATGCACGATCATATCGCCGGCCGCCCCTATCACCGCGGGCCCCGCGGCCGGCTCGGGCAAGGCCTGGAACCAGGCCCTGAGCTCGGCCGAAGGCTCGCCTTCGAGCCTTAGGTAGAGTTCCTCCGCCAGCGGATAGCCGTCCTGCCCGGGCAGGAGGCCGGCCACGGGCGCAGCCCTCCGGTCGGGACCGAGCCCGTCCACGCCTACGAGCGGAGCGGCCGCCTCGGCGGCGGCGGCGTCCGCGTAGCCGAGCGGTCCCGCGGCGAACGGTAGCGGCGCGGCGAGCCAGCGCCTGATGACTACCTTAGGCGCCCCGTCGACGGGCACCGCGCCGCCCCTGACGAGCTCGGCGCGCAGGACCGCCTCGGCCGGCCCGGCCCGGCCCTCCGCCGCCAGGGCGACGCCCGGGGGCAAGGGGTGCGCCTCCAGATAGGCCTCAGCATCGGATCGGCCGGGGCCGTCGAAGGCCAAGGCCAGCGCCGGCCGCTCGGGCGCGCAGGCGAGCGTCGCGATGAGCCACGCCGCCGAAACCAACGCGGCCGCGGCGCCGCCGGCCCGCGGCCGCCTGAGCCTACTCATCGTCATACCAAGAGGCGATGCGCGCCTCGCATTCGGCGAAGGCGGCGACCGCGGCCGGGTCGAAATGCCGCCCGGCGTTGTCCAGCACGTAGGCCGCCGCCTCCGCGCGGCTCCGGGCCGGCTTATACGGGCGTTCCGACCGGATCGCGTCGTAGACGTCGGCCAGGGCGACGAGCCGCGCGGCCAGGGGTATATCGGCGCCGGCTAGGCCTTCCGGATAGCCGCTTCCGTCCCAGCGCTCGTGATGGTACCCGGCGATGTCGGCGGCGAAGACCACCCGCGGGTCGTAGCGGACGCGCTTAGCCGCCTCCAGGAAGATATCGCGGCCCAGGGCCGCATGGGTGCGCATGAGGGCGGCCTCCTCCGGATCGAGCGGGCCGGGCTTCCTAAGGACGGCGTCCGGCACCGCGACCTTGCCGATATCGTGAAGCGGCGCCATGCGCGCTATCAGCTCCAGGGAGCGGGCGTTTATTCCCTTAATCTCGCCCGCGGCGATGAGCCGTTCGCCGACGGCCAGGACGATGGCGCCGGTGCGCTCTACGTGGCGGCCGGTGCCTTCGTCGCGCGCCTCGATCAGGTCGGCTAAGGCCCTGGTAACGGCCTCCGCCCAACCCTCGACCTGCTCGCTCAGGCGCTTAGCCCGGCGGCGCAGGCTCCCGCGCTCCATGGCCAGGGTCGCCTCCGCGGCGCTCGGCGAGCCGGGGCGGCGTTCCAGCCCGGTCGCCCGTTCCGCGTCCTCGTAGGCCTCGCGGTAGCGCCCGCGCAAGGCCCTGATGCGCCCGCGTAGGCGTAGGAGCTCGGCGTAGCGCCGAACGTCGCCGACGGAGGCCTGCGGTAGCCAATCCTCCGCCAGCGCCTCGGCCTCGTCCAACATACCATCGTCGATGAGGCGACGGGCGTAGCGGGTCGCGGCCTTGAGGCCGATCATGGTAAAGCCGGCCTTCTGGGCGAGGGAGAGGGCCTGCGCGTACGCCTCCTCGCTCTCCCGGCGCATGCCGCGGCGCTCGGCGAGCTCGCCGCGGACGATCGATAGCTCGGCTATCAGGGTCGGCGCCTCGGCCGCGTCCGCCTCGGCCGCGTCCAGGGCCGAGGCCATCTCATCGTATCTGCCGGTCTGCAGATAGGCCTCGGCGAGGCGTAGAGCGATCGTCGCCTTAGTCGGCGCCGCGGCGCCGCCGGCCGACGCGCGCTCCGAGGCTTCGGCGAGGTAGTTGATCGCCTTGTCGGCCCGGCCGGCCTCCAGATAGGCGATGCCCAGGTTCCCGAGCCCCTTGGCCACGGCGAGCGGCTCGCCGAGCCTTCGGGCGTCGCGAAGGGCCTGCTCGAGCACGGCTATGGCCTCGGCATAGCTGCCCGTTTGGAAGCGGGCAATGCCCTGGGCGCTGAGGAGCCGCGCCCTGGCCCGGCGGTCCGTCGGCTTAATCCCCAGGCCTTTGGCGCCGAGCTCGAAGGCGAGATCCGGGTCGCCGAGCTCGAGCGCGGCGAAGGCAGCGATTCCGTAGGCCATGGCCCGGGATACGGCCGCGCCGCCGACGCTATCGGCGCCGCCGCAATCGCCGCCGACGCTATCGCCGGCTTCGCTGCCCCGTCCCGCCTGGAGCGCGATATCGAGCGCCGATTGAGGATTTTCCCTGAGTAGAGCTTCGAGCTCAGCGAGGGTTATGGCCATCGATCTCCTTCTTCGTCCCGGCCGCGGACGGCCCCGGGCTAGGAGTATAAGCGAGCGCTCGCCGCTTTGGAAGGGAGCCCGTCCGGCGGGGCCTGTAAGGCCGGCGGGGCCTGTAAGGCCGGCGAAGCCTGTAAGGCCGGCGGGGCCGACGAAGCAGGCGAAGTCGGCGGGGCCGACGCGGGCGCCGGCCTAGCGCCGAAGATCCATCTCGGGCGCCACGGGCGCCGGAAAGCAGCCGCGGCCGCCGGCGATCCCGCGCGCGCGGAAGATTCCGCCCGGGCGCCGCCGCGCCGCCCAAAAAAGGCGGCCGCTCCCGCGAGGGACCGGCCGCTAAGAATGATCGGGAAACGGCGGCGACGGCCGCGTATGCCGCGGCCTCGTTCCGCCTAGGGCTTATTGAACCGCGGCCCGACCCGCCTCGATGGCCTTCATGTTCATGGGGATGAACTTATGCTTGCTCTCGGGGAAGAAGCTTTTAAGCACGGCCTCGAGCTTATCCAGGGCGACCGCGCCGGTAGCCTTGGACAGGGCGCCCATCATTACCATGTTGGCGATCTTCACGTCGCCGATCTCTTCGGCGATCTCGTTGCACGGGATCTTGATGACCTTGGCGTCCGCGCGCTTGGTGTCCACCTTGACCAGGCTGGAGTTGATGAGCAGGGTGCCGCCTTCCTTAAGGACCTCCTCGCAGAGCGGCAGGCTGTCCATGTTCATGACCACGGCGCTGTCCGGGCTCGTGACGAGGGGGCTGGCGATCTCATGGTCGGAGACGATGACGCTGGCGCGCGCCACGCCGCCGCGCTTCTCGGCGCCGTAGAAGGGGAAGAAGGTGACCTCCTTGCCTTCCTTCATACCGCAATACACCCAAAGCTGCCCGAGCGAAATGATGCCCTGGCCGCCGAAGCCGGCCATGAAGGTTTTCTCGGTCATTACTTGCCTCCTTCGGCGCCGCCTAAGGCGTTCTTGATCTCGCCGAGCTTGTAGAAGGGGATCATGTTAGCCTCGAGCCACTCCTGGCCTTCGCAGGGCTGCATGCCCCAGTTGGTCGGGCAGGGCGAGAGGATCTCCACCATGGTGAAGCCTTCGCCGCGGAGCTGGGCTTCGAAGGCCTTCTTGATGTACTGCTTGGTCTTGCGCACGTTGGCGGCGTTGTTCACCGAGCCGCGCGCCAGGTACTTGGTGCCGCCCAGGGTGGCCAGCATCTCGCAGACCTGGATGGGATAGCCCATGCCCGCCTCGTCGGCGTCGCGGCCGTAGGGGGCGGTGGTGGCCTTCTGGCCGATCAGCGTGGTCGGGGCCATCTGGCCGCCGGTCATGCCGTAGATGGCGTTGTTCACGAAGATGGTCGTGAACTTCTCGCCGCGGTTGGCCGCGTGGATGATCTCCGCGGTGCCGATGGCGGCCAGGTCGCCGTCGCCCTGGTAGCAGATGACCAGGTGGTCGGGGTGGACGCGCTTGACGCCGGTGGCCGCGGCCGGGGTTCGGCCGTGGGGCGGCTGGACGGAGTCGAAGTCGAAATAGAGGTCGGCCCAGATGGAGCAGCCCACCGGGTTGGTGATGATGGAGCGCTCCTGCACGCCGAGCTCGTCGATGACCTCGCAGATCAGGCGGTGAATGACGCCGTGGCCGCAGCCGGGGCAATACTTGGTCTGTATGGGCTTAAGGCTCTTGGGGTGCCCGTATATAAGTTCCATATCGCTACTCCCTTACTTCTTGAGGAGGCGGCGGATCTCCGCCAGCACCTCTTCCTCGGTGGGGATCATGCCGCCGCAGCGGCCGTAGAAGTGCACCTCGGCCTTGCCGGCGGCGGCGAGCTTCACGTCCTCGACCATCTGTCCCATGCTCATCTCGACGGCCAGGAACTTCTTGCCCTTGGCGGCGAGCTCGGCCACGCGCTTCTCGGGGAAGGGCCAGAGGGTAACGGGCCTAAGGAGGCCCACCTCGATGCCGAGCTTCTTGGCCATCTCCAAGGCGCCGAGGGCCACGCGGGCGCCGGTGCCGTAGCCGACCAGCACGAGCTCGGCCTTGTCGACGTTCACTTCTTCATAGCGAACTTCCTGGGCCTTGATCTCGTCGTAGCGCTTGAAGCGCGCCTTGACCGAAGCCTCCAGCTCCGCCGGCACCAGGTTGATGCTAGTGACGTGGTTGATAGGCCGGTGGTCCTTGGCCTGCCCGCCGGCGGCCCAGGGCTTCTTGGGCAGGGTAGCCAGGTCGCGCTGGGCCGGGAGGTTCACGCCCTCCATCATCTGGCCGATGAGGCCGTCGGCCAGGATCATGACCGGCATGCGCCACTTGTCGGCCAGGTCGAAGGCCTCGTAGGTGAGCTCCGCCGCCTCCTGGACGCTCTTGGGCGCCAGGACCAGGTGGAAGTAGTCGCCGTGGCCGCCGCCGCGGGTGGACTGGAAGTAGTCCGCCTGGCCGGGGCTGATGCCGCCTAGGCCGGGGCCCGAGCGCGCGACGTTCACGAGGACGCAGGGCAGGTCCGCGCCGCAGCAGTAGGAGATGCCCTCCTGCTTGAGCGACATGCCCGGGCTCGAGGAGCTCGTCATGGAGCGGGCGCCGGCCGCGGCCGCGCCGTAGACCATGTTGATGGCCGCGACCTCGCTCTCGGCCTGTATGAAGGTGCGCTTATGGTCCAGCATGTGCTTGGCCATGTAGGCGGTGAGCTCGTTCTGGGGGGTGATGGGGTAGCCGAAATAGGCGGTGCAGCCGGCCCGGATGGCGGCCTCGGCGATCGCCTCGTTACCCTTCATCAATCGCTTGTCTTCAGCCATGTTCGCAGCCTCCTTACAGCTTGTAGACGGTGACGGCCACGTCGGGGCAGACCGTATAGCAGTTGCCGCAGGCTATGCACTTATCCAGCGCCACGGCCTTGGCCGGGTAATAGCCCCATGAATTCGGCGCCTCGTCTACGCCGAGCACCTTGGTCGGGCACGAGCGCACGCAGAGCAGGCATCCCTTGCAGCGTTCCCGATCGATCTCGGGCTTGCCTTTGTTCGCCATAGAATCGCTCCTTCTCAAAAAGATGACGCCAGCGCCGCGAGGGCGATGCTGGCCAGCTTGGTCTCCGCGCTGTCGGCGCGGCTCGTTAGGACTATGGGCTTGGACGCGCCGACCACGATGCCGGCGCCCTTGGCCTGCCCCAGATCCAGGAGGCACTTGTAGAGTATGTTGCCCGCCTCGATGTCCGGCGCCACCAGGACGTCGGCGTCGCCGGCCACGTCCGAGACTATCTTCTTTATCTTGGCGCTCTCGGCGCTGATCGCGTTGTCCAGCGCCAGGGGCCCGTCGATCAGGCAGCCCTTGACCTGGCCGCGGCGGTTCATCTGGGTGATCACGGCCGCGTCCGCGGTGCAGGGCATCTTATCCCAGTTCACCTTCTCCACCGCCGCCAGGAGCGCCACCTTGGGCTCGGCCACGCCGAGGGACTTGGCCACCTGCACGGCGTTGGCGATGATGTCCAGCTTGCCGGGGATGTCGGGCGCGATGTTGATGGCCGCGTCGGTCACGATGAGGAGCTTATGGTAGGTCGGCACCTCCATCACCGCCACGTGGCTGGTCAGGCGCCCGGCGTTCAGGCCGGCCTCCTTGTTGAGCGCGGCCTTGAGCAAGATGGAGGTGTCCAGGACGCCCTTCATGAGCATGTCGGCCTCGCCGGCGCGCACCAGGGCCACGGCCTGGGCCGCCGCCTTGGCGAAGTCCTTCTCATCGATCAGGCGGTAGCCCGTGAGCTCGGCGCCTAAGTCGGCGGCTATCTGCCGGATCTTGTCCAGGTCGCCTATCAGGATGGGGTCGATCAGGCCGTGCCCGGCCGCGTCGAAGACCGCCTCCAGGGCCGATTCCTCGTGCGCCGCCGCCACGGCGACGCGCTTCTTGCCGGCGGCCTTGGCCGCCTCGATGATCTCGCGGACGCTCTTCATCTTACTTGTACTCCTGCGCCTTAAGCTCGCCGCCCACGACGCCGAGGCCAGCCTGGGCCAAGGCCTCGAGCTCGCCCTCGCCGGGGTAGGCGGTTACGGGCGCGATCCAGCCGCAGTAGGCCGCGAGCTTCTCCTGGATGGGCTTGCCGTAGGCGATGCCGCCGGTAATGATGATGCCGTCGACCTTGCCGGCCGCGGCGGCGGCCAGGGCGCCTATGGCCTTGGCCACGTTATAGACGAAGGCCTCGTAGATCAGGACGCCTTCGGGCTCGCCCTTAAAGAAGCGCGCCTCGAGCACGCGCATATCGTTGGTATCCGCCAGGCTCACGAGCCCCCCCTGGCCGGTGATCATCTTCAGGACCTCCTTCTCGGCGTACTTGCCCGAGAAGCATAGCCTGGCCAACTCGCCGGCCGGCAGGGTTCCGGCGCGCTCGGGGCTGAAGGGGCCCTCGCCGTTCAAGGCGTTGTTCACGTCGACCACGCGGCCCCGCTTATGCAGGCCTACCGACACGCCGCCGCCCATGTGGGCCACGATCAGGTTCACGTCCTCGTAGCGCCTACCCTGCTCGCGCGCCCAACGCCGGGCGACCGCCTTCTGGTTCAAGGCGTGGAAGATGCTGCGCTTCTTGAAGGCCTTATGGCCGTAGATCCTGGCCACGTCATCCAGCTCGTCCACTACCACCGGGTCGGCTATGAAGGCCGGGACGCCGATCTCCTTGGCCAGGGCGTCGGCTATGAGCGCGCCCAGGTTGGAGGCGTGCTCGCCGTTCGGCGCGGCCTTGAGCTCCGCCTTCATGGCCTCGTTCACCGCGTATACGCCGCCGGGGATGGGCTTTAAGAGCCCGCCGCGGCCCACGACGCAGGAGAGCCGCTTGATATCGAAGCCGCGCTTATCCAGCGCCGCGCGGATGTGCTTCTCGCGGAATTCATATTGGCTGGCTATGGTCGGGAAGCCGGCTATCTCTTCGGCCGAGTGCGACACGTTCTCCGTAAAGAGCTCGGTCTGGTCTTCGAAGACGCCTATCTTCGTCGAAGTCGAACCCGGGTTGATTACGAGCACGGTATGAGGCATGACGGCTCCTTGTCATAGGGAATGAGTGATTCGATGGCGCAGTATAGCATATTCATGCGCTTACGCAAGTAGCCGAGGGTTAAAAATGCTAATATTTGAAACGCTATTTTATTTAATGAACCTTTATTCGATATACTAGATCGATACTAGGACGATGCGCGCCCGTTTCCTAGCCGTTTCCTGCTGACGCGCCCCGGTCCTCTCCGCCGAAAACTGGTAAAATGTCTTGCGACGTTCTATTATTCTCCATAAAGAGTCCGCTCAGTAGCCGGTCGCCCCGGAAACCTCGGCGGCCGCCCCGAACGCGGGCAGCACATAAAGTTAGAAGGACCGTCATGCGGCACAAAAGTCCCGTGGTCCTGAACGTAACGCGTACCCTCTACCTGTCGTTGGGCATGGAGCTATCGCTACGGCTAGCGCGCAGCTTCGTGGAGGGCTACGACGTGAACCGGCGCATGGGCTTTCCGCCCTCGGTGCCGGTACCCGTCCAGGACGCCGTCAACAGGATCGTCCTCGACCTTATCGAGGCCGGCCTCTTCATCGAACTCGTCGAATGGCTCGTCCGCACGGACAGGCACGGCTACATGGGCAAGCAATACGCCATAGCCGGCATCGACGAGATCCTGAACGGCATGGAACAGGAAGGCTACCTCCTCGATCCCGAGTCGGAGTCGTTCTACGAGGACCCCCGCAAGCAGCGTACGCCGAGCTGGGGCCGCCTTAAGGTCGGCGTCGAATACCCCATCACCCTCCTACGCATCGACATAGCCAACAACACCCGGGTCGTCAGGGCGAACGGCGCCGCGGAGGTCGAGGCCGCCTACGACTACATACGGGAGCTCTTCCAGCGCATCGCGGAGAAGCGGCGCGGCCGGGTTTGGATATGGGAGGGCGACGGCGGCATGGCCGCCTTCCAGTACGGCCACCCTAATATGAGCGCCACGCTCTGCGGCATGGAGTTCATGAACGAAATCCTCCTCTATAACCTACAGGCCAACCCCTTAGATAAACCCATACAGCTGCGCGCCGCCGCCCACGCCGGCTTCTTGCGCTATAGCGAGAATCCCGCGGAGCTCCTGCGCGAGGAGCTGGTCAAGGAGACCGTGGAGATCGAGTCGCGATACACCGCCCCGGACAGCTTTTCGATCTCGGCCTCCATAGCGCCGCACGTGGACGGCATCGTAAAGGACTGCTTCGCGCCGCCGCGTGAATATTGCCCTCGGGAGATACTCTCGTATTCGATACGTCCGCGCCCGGCTCGGGCTCAGGCCCCAGCCAAACGGACCGTCAGGGATCGCGTATGAGGGCCGTGCTCGTCACCCGCTCCAAGGCGCTGGAGCTCCTATTCGACGGCGTCGAGCTCGTGCGCCGGAGCCCCGCCGAGCTGGACCCGTCCGCGCTCCCTTGGGGGCAGGACGAGCTCGTCTACCTGGACCTCGGATCCGTCCCTAAGCGCCAACGGAGCGAATGGCTGGAGCGCCTCGCGGCCGCCCGCGGCCTGCGCTGGGCCGTCATAGACCGCGGGCGCGCGCTCGACGACCCGGCCGCCCTCTTCAGGCTCGGGGCCGTCGACTACCTCGGCGCCGAGGCCCGCGAGGGCGTCGTCGACCGCGCCCGCCTAGACGACATCCGAGCCTACGCCGAGCGACTAGACAACCACGGCCCGAAAGCCGCCCGCCATCGCGCCCACCACGGCGGCTTCCCCGGATGGGACGCCTTGGCGGAGGACAAGTCATACGAGCTCTGCGCGCTCTACGCCGGCGTCTGGGACGCCGACGGCCTCCGGACGCGCCTAGGCGAACTGCGCTTCTCGCGCTTCAAGGCCGCCGCCGCCGGCATCGTCAACGCCCTCGTCCAGGAGCACGGCGGCCTCCTGTGGATATCGGACGACCAATCCTTCCTGGCCCTCTTCCCGCCCGAGCTCGCCTCCCAGCTCGTCGTCTCGGCCATGCGCATCCTGGCCAACATGCGCCTCATCTCGTATGAGCAGCTGCGGCTCGAGCAGGAAGTCGGCTGCCTGTACTTCTGCCTCAGGCGTTGCGAGCTCCCCTGGCAAAAGCCGGGGCAGACCGGCACCGTCGTTTCAGACGCCTTGAACTACATGTACCACCTGGGCCGCAAATTCACCCCGCCCTGCTCCATCGACCTCGTCGACGAGCTAGCCGACAGCCTGGATCCGCGGCTTAAAACCCTTTTCATCGACGCCGGCAGCTTTGAAAACCGGCCCATCCGCCGTTTCCACGGTTTCGAGTCCGCCGGCGCGCCGCCGGACCAAGCCTAAGCGCCGCCCGCCGTGGGGCGCCCGCCGTCGGCCGCCCGGCGCCCGAGCTCCAACCAGACCGCCCGCCGTCGGCCGCCCGGCGCCCGAGGCCGCCGCCCGATCCCGCCCTTTTCCGCCGGCGCGGCCGGTAGTATACTCGAGCCCGTAGCCGCGCCCCCCGGTATGGGGCGCCTAAAAGGAGCACTCCCATGAAAGC
>ERZ1066115.40-NODE-40-length-48609-cov-11.001153_pt1 | contig 48609 bp, 45 predicted proteins | sample MGYA00382762_ERZ1066115 | MGnify/ENA primary metagenome ERZ1066115 (study PRJEB33369, sample SAMEA5778345) | biofilm metagenome | biome: Industrial cooling water; feature: Water cooling tower basin; material: Biofilm | place: United Arab Emirates | collected... | reverse complement strand
GGTTTGATGACGCTGCCAAAAGTGCTCATGGCGATAGTTTTATTTACCTGGAACCGGACAAGCAACTGGAGTTTGCCAAGGCCCAGAATGAAGCTGCTCTGAAACTGATCAAGGAAGATCCCTCGGCTCCGAGACCTTTTTTCCTCATGGCAAAGGAATTAACCTTGTTGGGTTTCTTCACGTCTGAACCCGGTGCAACCCAGGTATTGCAATATGTGGCTGTGCCAGGATCATACAAAGGTTGTATTCCGTTGGCTGAGGCAGGAAACGGAAAGACCTGGGCTTCATAAAAAAGTCATTCGTATAAAAAAAGGCACCACTTGGTGCCTTTTTTTATTAATAGCCAACCTCCGCCCTTCGTTGAAACAGCGGCCTGAGAATAGTACGGTCTAATAAAATCAACGCGAGCCCAAGATTCAGGAAGATAATCCCGTTAACAATAATTTTTCCATTAAACGGTATCCGTAAGGAGGGCACATTGATTAACTCGTTTTGAATGGGTGCATCCACCACCAGCGGTGTGGTGGGGGCATCAAATACTCCGGATGATAATAACACCAAAGCAATTGCTGACGCCAGCAAAGTTCCAACAAAAAGGAGTAAGCCCCGTTTGTAAGATAGCGCAGTGCGAATGGGCGTGGATGATAGTCCTTCCATCACTTTTTGGGTAAAGTTTTTGGAGGGATGTTCTAGTCGGGCTTTACCTTTTAGATAAGTATGCACCGGTTGTACCTCATCAAGTCGTTTTTGCAGTTGAGGATTTGCCAGCAATTCCTGTTTAAAGGATTCCTGCTCGTGTGGAGTAAGATCGCCATCCAGATAGCGCATAAGCTGCTGTTCTTTATCTGTTGTAAGTTTCATACTTATAACGTTAGTGCCTCTTGTTTCAAAATCCGGTTTAATTCATCCCCGAGCCGTTGTCGTGCCCGGTGAATTCGTACTTTTATTGTGTTCAGGTTTTGCCCCATCATTTCAGCTACCTCTTCCAGGGAGAATTCCTGAATATAGAAGAGTTGAATAGCCAGCCGGTCAGTTTCGTTAAGCGAGTTCATGGCCTTACCTACAAATAGTTGTTTGTCATCGCGCTCAAGTTGTTTATCCGAGCGTTCGGAATATTCCACGATGGCAGTTTCTATCCGTTGAAATCCGGGTTTACTTTTTCGTTTATAGCTAATGGCCGTATTAAAAACAATCCGATACAACCACGTGCTGAATTTCGATTGCCGGTTAAACTTCCTTAGATAGTGATAGGCTTTGATAAAGGAATCCTGAGCAGCTTCCTCAGCCTCGGCCCGATTTTCCAGGATTTTAAAGGCTATCGTAAAAGCATAACTTTTGTACCGATCTACCAATTGCGAATAGATTTGCTGGTCGCCAGCCAGAATCTTGTCAATCAGCGAATATTCATCCTGAGGTGTGATCACGGCTCTTGGACGCTGGTTTTGGCATGGAAGTTACAGAATTTAATAACCTGAATTAATTTTGTTTAGCATGTAACCTGATGTAAAGGGGGTGCGTCATAGGGCCAACATTAACTACTATTTTATGAATGAAGAAGAAATTATCATTCCGGTTTTAGGCATCCTGTTGCCCATCATCATCACCTTGGGTGCATTTATCATGGTGGTGTATATCCGTAAATATGATAACCTGGAACGGATGGCCATGATTGATAAGGGGATAAGCCCTGAGTTATTTAAAAAAGAGCGGTCCACTTCCGGTGCATTGCGGGCAGCGCTTCTTTTGGGAGGTGCGGGCTTAGGTTTGCTGATGGGCTATTGGCTTGATTCCGCCTTTGATATGGAAGAAGTCGCCTATTTCTCCATGATTTTAATTTTTGGCGGGCTAGGACTGGGCATTGCCTACCTGGTTGAAGAAAAGAAAAATAAGGCTTGAGTTGAAATTGATCCGCGTTGAAACGCGCGTGAGCCAAGATCCCTGCCTGCGGTTTTCCATGACCAGGCAGGGACTAATTCCCTTGACAAATTTTGCATGTGGCCACTTTACAACTTAGTAAATGAGCGGAATCAATGTTTTTGCGGTTAGGTAGATCAAGGCAACTGAAATCAGGTTCATCACAAACCCGGCCCGCATCATATCCTTCACCTTCAGGTGGCCCGCGGAAAACACGATGGCATTTGGTGGAGTGGCAACCGGAAACATAAACGCCATACTGGCACCTATCGCAACGGGCATACCCATGAGAATGGGATCTAAACCCAGGTTGGTCGCAATTCCAAAGACTACGGGTATAAAAATTTGAACCAAGGCCACGTTGCTCATCAATTCTGTAATAAAAATAGAAGCGGTAATCAATCCGAAGAGCAACCAATTAACGGAATGGCTTTGCTCAGCAATGCGGGCACCCACGGCTTGAATTATTCCGGCATTCGATAATCCCTGTGCCAGACAAAGTCCACCACCAAATAGAATTAGGATTCCCCAGGCCAACTTTTCGGTATCGCGCCAGGTTAACAGGAATGAAAACTGTTTAAGACTCTTAGGAATGATAAACATGAGGCAACCACCACCCATAGCAATGTTGGTATCGTTCAGAATCTCTTTTCCAAACAGGAGATTCAACGGCTGTTGAAAAATCCACAAACTTGAGGTGATAAGAAAAATGGTAAGCACCAACTTTTCCTCCTGCCGGATTGCTCCCAATTCATTCAATTTAGACCGGATCAAGTCATTTGCTCCGGCAATTTCTTTCAACCCGTTAGGGAATAGAATTCGCGTTAAGATGAAATAACATACGCCCAACAAAACGATGCTCAGGGGCACACCGATGAGCATCCACTTTCCAAATTCCATTTTCTGATGATAGAACTGATCCAGCAAACCAACGAAGACCACGTTGGGTGGAGTTCCGATGATGGTGGCAATACCACCAATATTAGCTGCATAAGCAATGACCAGCATGAGCACAATGCCAAAATTTTGCTCTCCGATGGGAGTGCTCATGTGCGAGTCTCGTTCTCTTCGCAACAGATTAATGACAGAGGCAGCAATCGGAAGCATCATCATAGCGGTAGCCGTATTGCTAATCCACATACTGATAAAGCCGGTGGCCATCAGGAAGCCTAAAATGATGCCGTTTCCGGAAGTACCGGTGATGCGGATCAGGTTTAAGGCGATCCGCTCATGAAGGCGATGTTTTTCCAGTCCCAGGGCAATCATAAACCCACCCATGAACAGAAAAATGATCGGGTTGGCATAGGGCGCAGCCGCTTCACTCATCTTCATCACCCCTAAAAATGGAAAGAGAATCAGAGGTAAAAGTGCCGTAATAGGTACCGGTACAGCTTCGGTGATCCACCAGATAATCATCCAGGCAGCTACCGCCATAACCTTATGCGCACCCGGAGTAATAAAATCGGTAGGCACACTGACCATGATCAGGGCAAAAGCAATGGGTCCTGCCAGAAATCCGGCTTGCTTAATGAAGGTGGATGGACTTGGCGTTTCTTCCATGGACAGGTTTAAGTCAGGAAGGGGTAAAGGTATTCCCTAATGGGTAGAAAAAAAAAGCGAGACTGGGGTCTCGCTGGTAATTAAATTCCGGATGGGGGTTATCTAATTAGCTCCACCCTCATTAGGAGCTTTAGGATTAGCAGGTTTAACGACAATCGTCCGGCCATCGAGCTCGGTTTCGTTGAGAGCCGCAATAGCTTGCTTAGCCTCATCGTCATTCGGCATTTCAACAAAACCAAATCCTTTTGAGCGGCCGGTATCACGATCTTTAACGATTTTGGCAGAGGTAACCTGACCAAACTTGGCGAAAGCGGCTTGAAGTTCTTCCGATCGGGTCTTGAAATTCAAACGGGCAACAAAAATGTTCATAGAAACAAAAGATTAGTGTTATGCGTGAATTTGGTTGATCAATCCCTTACTTGGTAATGATCAGCCATGACTAAAATATACATTAATCTTTACATTTTCAACCCACGGTCTTGTTTTGCCCTATTGATTCATTAATTCGCGGGCATTTTCGAGGGTCAAAGCGGTAGGTTTCGCTCCACCAATCATTTTAGCAATCTCGGTAACACGCTCTTGCTGATCAAGTTTCTTAATGGAAGTGGAGGTGCGGTTAGCGGTATGATCTTTGAAAACAAAAAAGTGCGTGTCTGCTTTTGCGGCTATTTGCGGGAGATGGCTGATGGCAATCACTTGATGATGTTTGGCCATTTCCTTCATTCGTTCACCTAGCCTGATCGCCACCTCACCCGAAACACCGTTGTCAATTTCATCGAGTATCAAGGTAGGAAGAGCTGATTTTTCAGCGAGGATATATTTCAGGCTAAACATAACTCGCGAAAACTCTCCACCAGAAGCCACCAAGGCCAACGGTTTGGGTGAAACTCCTTTGTTGGCACTGAACAGGATTTCAATGGAATCGATACCGGAATTTCCGGCAGGAATCCGGGAATGATCCACCACCATGTCAGCATTGACCATCCCTAATTCCTGAAGCATTGATTTTAATTGCTTGCTTAACGGGGTGAGCACTTTTTGTCGTGATTTACTCAGGGCTTGAGCCGCTTCATCAGCCTCATGACGCGTCCGTTCTACTACTGACTTCGCTTTTTCCAACAGCTCATCGAGGTTATGATGTTTGTCAGCTTTTTGTTGGAGCGAATCTCGAAGTTCAATCAGCTCACTGATTTCCTTGATTCTGTGTTTTTGTTGAAGTTGATACAGTAAACTTACCCGATCTTTGATTTCTGCTGCCTGTTGAGGGTCAAATTCAATGTTACTTTCTGCCACTTCGAGTTCATGGACAATGTCATCCAATTCGATTCGCGTACTCTCCAATCGCTGCAACAATTGCTCGTAGGCAGTCGAATACGAGGATACCGATTGTAGTTGATTGCGAACGGAAGTCAGAGCCGAACGAATGGAAAACTCTGACCGATCGAATTGCTCCAAGATGGAATTAAATTGAGTCTTGATTTCTTCGGCATGTTCCAGTATGCGCAATTCCGATTCCAGTTTCTCTAGTTCACCCACTTGCAAATTTGCCTGGGTTAATTCGTTTAGCTGAAATTGAATAAAGTCGGATTCCTTTTGTAGGGTGATGGATTCGGCCAACAAACTGTCGTATTCTTGCTGGGCCTCGACATATCGCTTCCAGGCTTTTTTATAACTATTTCGTAAGGACTCGTTGGCAGCAAACGAATCTACCAGCATCAGTTGAAACGATTTAGATCCCAACTCCAAGGTTTCATGTTGGGAATGGATATCCATTAATCGCGAGCCAATTTTACGAAGGACTTCAAGAGTAACCGGTGTATCGTTAATAAAGGCCCGGCTTTTACCCGCCATGCTGATTTCTCTGCGGATAATGGTTTGATCAGCGTAGTCCAATTCCTCGGCTTCAAAAAGTTCTTGCAAGTGATAGGAGGCCACGTTAAAGGTGCCTTCGGTTATACACTTCTCAGATTCATCCCAAAGAGTTTTAGAATCAGCCCGGTTCCCTAGTAAGAGACCAATGGCACCTAACATAATTGACTTACCGGCTCCGGTTTCCCCCGTAATAACATTGAGTTGGGCCGAAGGCTCAAATTCCAGATGTTTAATCAGAGCATAATTCTTAATGGTGAGATGGGTGAGCATCGGACCGGAATGAAATTAAAATTAAATACTCGAAGCGGTAATTTACGCTAGTTGGCAATAATTTTTTGGTAAATATTGCGCTTTGAATCGATGGAGGATAAGATATCATAGGCTTCACGCCTAACCGAAAGATTTCCCTCTGAAAAGATATTGACCAACTCAGTCGATTTAGCATCGAAAAACGTAATGACAAAGATGGAGTTGGGGTAAATGGTCCAGGCTTTTTTCAGGTCTTTTAAAACCGAGAGAACAATGTCACGACTTTGATCGGGTGTTTTTTCAAAGGTATCCAATGCCAGCCGATGATACCGGTAAATGCTTTTGCGAACATCGATCAGTTGTGGATTGTTCAGATTTTCAATCAACGCATACCGGTTACGAACATTCCCTAAGGCAGTCCAACCTGCCTGGTTGGAAGACTGGGCATTATTAATAACCATCAATGCTTTTTGAACATAAGGATTTCCGCCTAACTCGCTAAACGAATCATAATCTAGTGCTAATACCACATAGGCATAAAACGCGAGCATGGAGGTGAGGTTGGAAAGGTAAGAATTGTCATTGTACTCGAGGGGTAGTGATTCGATATACGTAAACTCCCATTCACGGTCGGCAAAATTGAACAAAACCGTTTCGTAATTGCTGTTGTAAACAGGGCGGGCCGCAGTGATTTGGGCGTTCGCCTGGAAGTTACCAATCGAAGGCATTTCCTTGATATTCAGAAACAACGTGCAATTGATTTTTTCGTGGGGCTTGTAGCTATCCTGTGTCCACTTTCGGGTATTTAAAAAATTGGCAAAGGCCCGTTCCATGTCTTTGAAAACGGCCTGGTCGGTTGTTTGAATTTGTTCGGCATTAACCGCCACTTTAAAATTCAACTCCTGCCCCCGGGAGGCTAAGCCCACCAGAATAAACCCAAAAACAAGTATTCTAGCCATGGATACGTTCGATAATAGCATTAACGATATCGCGAGCAACTTCTTTTTTGGATTTGAGATTATATTCTGTGACTTTTTGTTGGCGATCCAGCAACGTGATTTTATTGGTGTCGTGACCGAATCCGGCTCCGGAATCGTTAAGGGAATTCAGGACGATCATGTCGAAATTTTTTGAAACCAGTTTCTTTTCAGCGTGAGCCACTTCATTTTCGGTTTCCAGAGCAAAGCCAACAATCAATTGTCCATTCTGCTTTTTCTTCCCTAAATCAGCCGCTATATCCTGGGTCTTGATCAATTCCAGGGTCAGGTTGTCATTACCCTTTTTAATCTTTTGACCGGCTACATGAGCGGGCTTATAATCGGCAACCGCAGCTGAAAGTACCGTGATATCCGTACCGCTAAAGCGACTTACGCAAGCCGCATGCATTTCGGCAGCTGAGGTAACCCGTACCAAGTCAATACCGGCTGGAACAGGTAAAGAAGTAGGCCCTGAAATCAGGGTGACATTCGCCCCCCGGTTTGCCAATTCCTGAGCAATGGCATAACCCATTTTGCCGGTAGAATGATTTCCGATAAAACGTACCGGGTCTATCGCTTCAAATGTAGGTCCGGCAGTAACCAATGCTTTTTTACCATGAAGGGGACCTGAGGTAAAGTACTGATCGATAGCCGCAACTATATCTTCTGGCTCAGCCATACGACCTGTACCTATCAGGCCACTGGCCAACTCCCCATAGGTTGGCTTGATCAGGGTATTCCCGAATTGCTGTAATCTCTCAAGGTTGCCTTGCGTAGCAGGATGCTGCAACATGTCCAGATCCATGGCAGGCGCAAAAAATACCGGGCATCGTGCCGACAAGTAAACGGCCAACAAAAGATTATCACAAATGCCATGAGCCATTTTAGCCAGGGTATTGGCACTGGCGGGTGCAATGATCAAGGCATCGGCCCACAAACCCAGTTCAACATGGTTATTCCATTGTCCGGTTTCGTCTTTGGAAAACTGAGTGAGAACCGGATTTTTCGAAAGGGTGGCGAGTGTTAGAGGCGTGATAAAATCATGAGCCGAGGCAGTCATAATGACTTTCACCTCGGCTCCCTGTTTCACGAGCAACCGGACAAGGATGGCCGCTTTGTAAGCTGCGATACTTCCGCTTACCCCCAGCAGAATCCTTTTACCGGAAAGCATGGTTTACTCAGCCTTCGCTTCTACATCAGTTTCGGTTCGCATCCGGTAATTCAACTTACCTTCCAGAAACTCCTCGATGGCCGAAGTAGTAGGCTTTGGCATCCGCTCGTAGTAACGTGATATTTCGATTTGCTCTCTGTTTTCGAATACCTCTTCAAGATTATCAACCGTAGTGGCAAACTCGGCCAGCTTATTGTTGAGTTCTTCTTTCAGGTTCACCGAAATCTGGCGTGCCCGCTTGGAAATAATGACCACCGACTCATAAAGATTGCCGGTAGGGCCAGAGATCTTGTCCACGTCACGCGTAATGATAGAAGGTTGAATAGCCATAGTAGTTAACTTTTTGTGCTCTTTAATTTATTGACTTTCGATAGACTTTCGGAATAGTAACGTTCCGCATCTTTCAAATACGTACTATTCGGATAATTATCGACAAACTCTTTATAGTAATTGAGGGTGGTATTATACCGCTCCAATTGTTTGGTGGGTATACTTTGCGAGGCCAGCTCATACTCGGCCAACACTTTTAAGTATCCTGCTTCTTCCAGATACTTGGAGTCAGGAAAGTTTTCCTTGAAATTGTCAAAAGCAACCACGGCTGCCGCATAGTATTTTAACTTCAGATACTGTTTGGCATTTTCAAAGCCTTTTCGTTCCAACTTTTGCTGGCACACGGTAATGACATCTACGGCTTGATTCATAAACTGACTTCCCGGATACCGGTTCAGAAAATTCTGCATGGCATCCATGGCTTCAATACTGCTACTTTGATCCTTGTTGAAATCGGGTGAGGAGGCATACAAGGAATAGGCATACATAAAATTGGCTTCTTCTGCATGCACGCTTCGACCATAAGTTTCGTAGAATGTGCGAAACTGATCGGATGCCAACAAATACATTTTCTGGTAATACTGACAATAGGCGAGATCAAACTCTACCTTTTCCCCTTCGGGCAAACCACGAACGATGGGCAGGATTTGTTCAAAAAGTAAAGAAGATCGGTAGTAATCCTTTTTAGCAAAGTAATTAAGCCCGGCCTCGTATTTCACGCGCCAGTCTTCGCTCTTCTCTATCCTCCGGAAGTTACTACACCCCGATACCAGCAGCAGCAACACGACTACATTCAAAAGAAGATGTGGCCTTCTACCGGGAGCTTTATAATTCTTTAAAATCAACGGAATCATCGGATTTAAGCCTGCAAATATACGATCACAGCCTGGATTACCAATATTCCGGGCTGGGGCTAAAACGCTATAAAGCCAGGGTTATTTCCTGATAATCAATTTACGGGTTAAAACTCCGTTGTTATCCAGATATAGCGTATAGAAGTAAATGCCCGATGTAAATTCTTCGGTTTGCAGCTTGACACGTGTTTCAGAGGTCGGTAACTCAATCTCGTTTAAAGGTCTACCTAAAATGTTGTGAATCATCAATTTAGCACTGATATTCTCATTGTGAATCCGATAGTCGATATAGGCATGATCCTGAACCGGATTTGGGTAAACATCTTGCAGCGTAATGTCTTTTGACTGATAGATAACCGGTTTCTCGGTTTTTTCCAGAACATTGACCATTACCGTATAATCAACCGCTTCTTGCGGCACACCCCGGGGGAACACCTGAAATTTTATGGTACTGGATCCCGTTAGCATCCCGCCCTCAACAATAAAGGCCAGTTGCTGAATGGTTTCTCCAGGTTCCAGCCGCTTCGAGAATTCACTGATTCCGGGTTCAAGGCAGTTTTTATCCAGGCAGAAGTACCCTTTTTGGGTGGCAGTAAGATCAGATTGAACCTTTCGAATTATGTAAAATTGGGCCTTTTCGGAGCTATTTTTGATTTTTAGAGGAATCCGGACGTTTTCCCCAATGGTCATTTGAAACGCCTCCTGCCGATCCAATAACTCGAAAGTCTGACCCTTACCGGAAAGGCTTAACAACAACGCGATCGTAAAAAGCCCCAGAATTTTCATCCAAACACACTTATTCAAATGAAAAGTTATTGGAAAAAGGAGTTTTAACCTACTGATTTGGTAGAAAAATTGTCAGGCTTCACAATTTCTTAACGGCATTATTCGTTACAGGCTGTTTCACAACATCCATACGTTGAGGCCGCTGTTCAGCTTTCCACTGAAATCCCTTTAATTTTTTGTCCGCGTCCTTCAACTCATGTGGCGGAATAAACGAGGCATCGGGCTTTACGTAGGCGGTTACGTTATTCACTTTGCCATCAATAAAATTGATTCGCATGTTGCTGCAGATCAGTTTATTCATACCCGTAACGTAGGTGATCTTATAGCGTTTATTTTCAGCTTCCACTTCTTCCTCCTGCAACGCATAATAAAGACTCTCCCCATTGCCTTGAACCACCACATGACTCATCAATCCGCGGTCAAAATAGGCGACCATTTTTCTGCCTTTGATTTGATTGAAATTCAATAGTGAATCCTGTGAGATGACAAAGGAGTTTCCCACCATGATCATGGTGTTGATGTTTTTATCTTTCAGAAGAATCCGGATGGAATCAGCTGTAATTTGGTTTTCATCGCTCCACAGAACAGGTTGCTTATAAAAATGGATGATGGAGTCGGCCGAGACGTAGGCCAGGGAATCAGCGATACCCTGTAAATCGGACTTAAAGATTTTTACGTTATGATAAGCAAGCAGTCGTTTCTTTTTAGGATCTGAATTTTCAATGGACACCAGCGTATCCGCTGTAATGAAAAGCGTATCCAGATCATCGCCAATCTTGGCAACATAGCTGTTCCCAAAAACTTTGGAAATTCCACGAAGTTTGTCGTAGAAACTGTCATCGCCAAAGATCAGCATATTCTCTTCCTTGGAGGTCATCACTACCTTGCCTTTGGCTTTGTACAATTTCCGGCTGTCGTCAATTTGATATTCATTGCCTTTAATTCTGTATTCCGCAGTTTCGATTTGACCGAGGTTAAGCGTTGAGAATTTCAGATTGGTATTATAAAACCCGCTCTTGTAAATGGCTTCACCACCTTCTTTGTCTTTCACAATGGTTTGATCACGGAAATAAATGATTTTGGTGGTGGAATTATATTGTAGCGTATCGGAAGTCAGGGTGTAGTCGGGGTGAGTGCCCACCACCTCGGTTTTAAAGGAGGCCATGTTGTTGCGGATATCGTAATACCCTTTTTTACTGGTAAGAACATTGGTCGAGTCTACCAGTTTACCACCTTGAAAATAGCGGGCTTCATTTTTGGGGCGGTCATAATCCAGATTATCGGTGTATAAGGTGGCAATGCCCAATTTGGTAAACACCACCTGGTTGCGCAGATACGCGATTCTGCGATTACCATCGTACGTCAGGCGTTTGGCAGTAACATCAACCGAGTCGCCTTCCGTAATGTGCACGGCACCAAAGGCTTCAATCCGGTTGTCCGATTTAAAGAAGTGTGCGGAATCACAGTAAATCGTAGTCTTGTTTTGGACAAATACCACATTGCCAATTACCCGGTCAAACCGCTTTCCATCTTTTACCGACCCATACCAATTATCCGCTTCTTTCAGTTTTACCCGCTTTTGGGCTACCGCACCATACGAGACAAGAAAGGCCATGATTACAATTCCGAGGTGCTTCATTTCAGGCTTCAAAATTATAGAAAAGTTACCTTTGAAACGGTGAATACCCGATTTCTCGAACATTTGAAAACGTTGGGGCTAACCCAATCTGACCGAATCCTGTTGGCTGTTAGTGGCGGGCTTGATTCAATGGTCATGCTCCACCTATTTGCCGCCTCCCCATTTTCCGTGGCTGTTGCTCATGCCAACTTTCAATTACGCGGGAGTGAATCCGATGCAGATGAAATTTTCGTTAGAGAAAAGTGTCAGCAACTCGGGATACCGTTTTTCAGTACGCGGTTTGATACCAACAACTATGCCATAACCCATAAACTTTCAATTCAAATGGCTGCTCGAAAACTGCGGTATTCCTGGTTTGATCAGATTTTACCCCAGGGTTTTTCGGTTGTGGCCACTGCCCACCATCTTAATGATTCACTGGAGACCGTCTTGTTAAACCTGACCCGAGGGTCGGGTTTGGAAGGCATGGCGGGCATACTCCCAAAAAGCGGATCGCGGATCCGACCTTTGCTTTTTGCCACCCGGCAGGAGTTAGAACACTACGCGGCCGAAAACTCCATCAGCTGGCGGGAGGATTTGAGTAATCAGACGGATAATTACCAACGTAATTTCATCCGGCATAAAGTGGTTCCCTTGCTAAAGGAACTTAACCCAGCCTTGGAAGAATCTTTTTTTGAATCGTCCATGAGAATGCAACAGGAAATGGCGATTCTCAGGCAGGAGTTTTCACAGTGGAAAGCGAGGCATTTCAGAATTGAGGGTGAGGTGATCCTGATTAGCAAGGCTGGCCTAGACCATGCCTTTGCTCTAGCATATGTGTGGCAAGCACTCAGACCATTTGGATTCAGTTACACCCAGTGTGCCAATACACTTGAGGCCTTACATGGACAACCCGGTAAGTATGTTAAATCACCTACGCACCAGTTGACGATCGACCGCGATGAATTGCTACTTACCCGTCTACCAGATGAGCATCAGTTGGTTCAAATTGAGGAGGCTACCCGGCACGTGGTGTTGGGAAGCCGGACATTAACCATGGATCGAGATGTGGTGGCAAAACCAGCGGAAACGGGCAACCGGATTGTAATCGATGCCGAGAAAATTAAATTTCCACTGACTTGGCGTAAATGGCAGCCGGGTGACATTTTTTATCCATTAGGCTTATCGGGACGAAAAAAAATCAGTGATTTTTTGATTGACACGAAAGTGCCGCGCGCTTTGAAAGAGGAAGTAACCGTTTTGGAATGTCAGGGAGATATCGTTTGGCTGGTCGGCATGCGGTTGGACGACCGTTTTAAACTGACCGAATCCACCCGGAAGGCGCTTGCCTTTTCAATAACACCACATTTGTAGCAATACCTTTTCTTTTGAACCCCGGATTAATAAATTGCGGGCCGATTTTAAAGACCTAACTGAATATGCTATGAAAATTACTGTTGTGGGTGCCGGAAACGTTGGCGCCACCTGTGCCGATGTATTGGCCTATAAGGAAATTGCCAACGATGTGGTGTTGGTGGATATCCGGGAAGGATTTGCCGAAGGCAAGGCCCTGGATATTTTGCAAAAAGGACCTATCGACTTATACGATACCCGAACCATTGGATCCACGAATGACTACACGAAAACGGCCGGCTCGGAGGTGGTGGTCATTACTTCAGGGTTACCCCGAAAGCCAGGCATGACCCGCGATGATTTGATTACGACCAATGCAGGAATTGTAAAATCCGTTACTGAGAATGTGGTCAAGCATTCACCCAATGCGATCATCATCGTGGTGTCCAACCCGCTCGATGTCATGACGTATCAGGCCCACATTACTTCCAAATTGCCACGCACGAAAGTGATGGGAATGGCTGGAATTCTGGATACGGCCCGCTATCGCGCTTTCCTGGCGGAGGCTCTCAATGTTTCGCCTAAAGATATTCAGGCCATGTTGCTTGGCGGCCATGGCGATACGATGGTTCCGCTGCCCCGGTATACTACCGTTTCCGGGATTCCGGTAACGGAATTGATTTCCAAAGATAAACTGAATGCGATTATTGAGCGCACCAAGGTTGGTGGTGGCGAGTTAGTGAAGTTAATGGGTACGTCTGCCTGGTATGCTCCAGGTTCGGCTGCAGCCCAGATGGTCGAATCCATTGTTCGCGATCAACGAAGAATTCTTCCGGTGTGTATTCGATTGGATGGTGAATACGGCATTAAAGATTGCTACCTCGGAGTACCGGTTATTTTAGGTAAGAATGGGGTCGAAAAAATCATCGAACTTGATTTGAACAGCGAAGAGAAGGCGTTGCTGGAAACCAGCCGTAAGCATGTAAAAGAAGTGATGGACGTATTGGATAAAATCGGAGCGTAAAATCCCGATTAGCTCCTAAAATAAATGCCGGCATAGCTGGCATTTATTTTTTGGTGCCGTTCATGTTCAGGACAATTTTCTTCCAATAAAAAGAAGTTCACCGGGCTGCAAGCCAAATCGGTCAACCCATTGGGTAGGAATATCTTTTACAAACATATTAGCTTCTCCACGCAAACCGCTTTCATTAATCCGCTTGAGATAGTCATGACCATATTTCCGAACATGATCATCCTGTCCGAAAATTTTCTCCCGCTCACGCGGATTGATAATGGAATTATCTTCAAACGTTTTTTCAGGTACGGGGGCAAAGAAAGGAACCTGAAGAATAGCCCAACCACCCGGCTTTAATACCCGGTTGATTTCACGCATGGCCTGGATATCGTCACGCACATGTTCCAGAACATGATTACACAGGACCACGTCAAACTGATTTTCAGGAAACGGTATTTGATGAATATCCATTTTTACTTGAGCCAATGGAGATTCGATATCAGCGGTTATGTACGTTGTGCCGTGCTGTTTTTCAAAGGGTTTCAGGTAACAGTGCTCCGGGGCGATATGCAGTACATTCAATGATGCGGTAAAAAAATTAGTCTTCTCGCGTAGGTAAATCCAGATCAGCCGATGTCGCTCCAGGCTCAGGCAATTAGGGCATAAGGCATTGGGTCGCGGGTTAATTCGGCCATAGGGTAAAAACTTGCGATACGTATGACTACAAATCGGGCACTCTACCTGGTTACCGCTGTAAAAAATACCGACTACCTTAAGCCCAATACCGCTGAATAATTGCAGGTACTTTCGGGGTACATAGCGGATCAGCAGGGAAATAATTTTCTTCATGGCCGGCAAAGATACCAAACCACTTATTTCAAATTCACTAAAACTTTTTGAGTCCTTATCGCATCTTTATATCAGAAAACCTTGAATTCAGCGCAAAATCTAACGTTTTCAGTGGCCGGAACCTTACTTGATATCGCTATGATGCATTCAGATGCCCTGATCACCCGGGCCCGTGAGGGGGATAAGAATGCTCAGGGTAAACTGGTTCAATTGTGGTACAAGCGGATTTACAATTTTGCTTACAAGTTTTTTTTCGATCATGACCTGGCCATGGAGGTTTCACAAAAAACCTTCATTAGCATGTACCGGAACATTGAGGGCTTGCAGGAGGTAACGCGGTTTCGCTCCTGGTTGTACACCATTGCGGTTAATTATTGCCGCGAGGAACTTCGTAAACGGAAGGCATCGCGGGCTGTGTCACTCCATGAACTAAAACCGGGTGAAGGTGAAACGAGCTATGGTTGGGAAGTGAGTGGGAACAAACAGGAAAATCCAGAACGGCAGTTGAGGCAGTCGGAGTTATCGGAATTGTTGCAGCAGTGTTTGCTGGAATTAAGTGAAGAACAGCGGGAAGTGGTGATCATGAAAGAGTATGAAGGATTGAAGTTTCGTGAGATTGCCGAGGCGTTGCAGATTTCGGAAAACACCGTCAAGTCACGGATGTATTACGGATTGGATGGGCTGAAGAAGATTTTGGAACGAAGAAATATTACCAAAGAAACAATTGGTTATGAACTATAAACCCGATGAAGGCACCTTGATGGCTTACCTGTATGGTGAGCTGGATGCCAAAGAAGCAGCTCAGGTGGAAGCGTATTTTAACCAGTATCCCGAAGAGCGGATCAGGGTCAGTCAGCTTGCCACGGTTGGCAAACTGTTTCGTCTCATGGAAGATCAGGAAGTAATAGCACCGCCTGTGTTTATGGGTGATGGCCATGTCAGCCGTTTCTGGAAATCCGGAACGTTCAAAACCATCCTCAGCATCGCGGCATCATTCCTTTTTTTACTGGTGGCGGCTCGGTTGATAGGACCCGATATAACATATTCAGGGGGAGAGCTGAGAATCAGTTTTAATAAAAGTCAAGTGAAAGAATCCGTGGTGCAGGAATCATCCCCACTGACTTCCGAAGAAGTGCAACAGATGATCAATGAATCGCTGGTCAGGAACAACGAAATAATTTCTTCCGAATGGGAAAATAATAACCTGGCCTTGCGGGCAAGTCTGGAGAAGAACTTCGCTTCCAATTCTGCTAAAATTGATGAACTGATGAAAGTAACTTCCCAGGCATCTCAGGATCAGATCCGGAGTTTTGTTGCGGGTTTACAACAAGAGAATCTTCAACTCATGAAGGATTACCTGAAATTATCAACCGATGATCAAAAGACTTATGTGGAGGCATTGCTGGTCGATTTTTCAAAATACCTGCAAGAGCAACGAAAGCAAGACCTGCAGTTGTTTCAAACCCGCATGTCAAGCATTGAAAAGAATACCGATCAGTTTAAGCAAGAAACCGAACAGATTCTGGCTAGTATTATTTCCAATCCGGAATCAATAAAAAAAGTTAATAACTACTAATTCAACATTAAAACATTATGAAAGCAGCGGTGTGGATAGTTTTTCTATTAGGAAGTTCTTTTGGATGGGCACAAAAGCTGGATGATGCCCGGATGACCCGGGACCTGGAAGTAGCAGAGAATATTCTCGGTACCTTAATCAAGCAAAAGTTTAACAAGCAGTTTTTCCCGATGGAAATCAAGGGTGAATATCGCGAAGGTCATGGTGTAACCTTCCGGTTGCCTTATGAAATAAATGGCCCCATGGTTTGGAATATTTCGCCCGGGGTAACGATCTTGGATGGCCGAAGCTTTAAATATTCATTCGAATTACCTGACCGACAGGAAGCGGAATTGGAAAAAATTCTGGATGAACAATTGCGGGCTACAAAAACTGAGACTATCCGGGGCACAAGCGCCCGGGTGGCCACCGGACGCAGATACAATATGGATAGCATGCGAACAGTTTCCAATGAAAAGGTGATTGAAGCATGCAAAGACTTTCTGGCCGATTATGGTGACCTGATTAATCAACTGCCGGTTGAAGAGAAGATCATGATTACCAACCGGGGTGAAGGTGAACGCCTATGGTACGGAGCTTTTGTTAATTCTACACGGCCCAGTTACCTCTCGGTCGAGGTTTCAAAGGCGGATATCGTGCAGTTCCGTCAAGGGAAAATGTCACGGGAACAATTTCTGAAGACCATCAAGGTAATCAACAGTGAAATGGATGATGAACTGCAACCTGATCTTGAATTGTTGTCCAGTATTTTCAATCGCTTATATCGCAGAGACCTGTCCAAGACCTATTTTACCGAAGAGAATGTATACTACGAGCGCTTGAAGGATTATGGAGTAATTTATTATATGCAAGTATTTTCCAGTAATCAAAATGAATACGATCGTACCTGGATCATGCCCACCCTGGGATTGGAGGGCTTAAGTCAGGATGAACGCGATAGCAAGGTGAAAGCACTTTATCCCCAATTTGAGAGGGACATCAAAACCGACATGCTGGAATACGGCCGAACCGTGAAGAGTTTGAAGCCGGACGAAGCCTTGGTTTTTAATATTCAATTAACGAAGTGCGAGCAGTGCGCCATTCCGGCTTCCCTCGAGTTGACCGTAAAGGCCAGTGTGTTGAATGAGTATGCCAACGGAAAGATTACCAAAGACGCGGCATTGGCCAGAATTTCGGTTAAAAAGGGAAAAGAACAATAACTAAGAAAGGGTGAAGGCAGCTCCTTTCACCCTTTCCTATTGCCATTCCTGTTTTTTATGGCATTTCTTGTAACCCTGATACACGGTTATAAGTAATACCCTGTATACTAATTGAACCATTTTCAAGTTATTCAATAAACCGGAAGGCTATGCAAAGAAGAAATCTATTGATCGGGGCCGGGGTAGTGGTGGTGTTGATGATTGGTTACTTTATCGTAAAGGGCGACAAAGAAACGGAAGCCGCCTCGATCATGACTAGTGTTAAGCAAGGTGAATTCCGGGTTGAAATAGAAACCACGGGTGAACTGGAAGCCAAAAATTCAGTGAAAATTCTGGGGCCAAGTCAGCTTCGTAACTTTCAAATCTGGCAGGTAACCGTTCAGAACATTATCAATGAAGGTACGGTAGTAAAAAAGGGAGATTGGGTGGCCACCCTGGACCCTTCTGAATTTCAGACCAAGTTTGCTGCCAAGCAGATTGAATTGGATAAAGCCAGTTCCCGGTTTAATCAAACTCAATTAGATACTACATTACAACTACGTCAAGCGCGCGATGAATTGATAAATCTCAAATATGCAGTTGAGGAAAGTGGTATTGTATTGGAGCAATCCAAGTTTGAGCCTCCGGCTACTATTAAGCAGGCCGAGATTAATTTAGAGAAGGCAAAGCGTACGTATCAGCAGGCGCTGGAGAATTACAAAATCAAGAAGAACCAGAATATTGAGAAAATGCGCGAAGTGGCCGCTGAGCTGCGCAAGGTGCAGACGGAATTCGATGGCATGACCAAAGTGCTGGAATCGTTCAGTGTCATGGCTCCGGAAGATGGGATGGTTATTTATCAAAAGCATTGGGATGGCAAGCCTATTAAAGCAGGTTCGCGGATTGACATGTGGGATCCAACCGTGGCCACCTTGCCCGACCTTACCGTGATGATGTCCAAGACCTATGTCAATGAGGTGGATGTACGCAAAGTTCAAAAAGGACAACCGGTGGAGATTGGCCTCGATGCTGATCCGGATAAAAAATTGTTAGGCACGGTTACCAGTGTGGCGAATGTGGGTGAACAACGACCCAACTCCGATGCCAAAGTGTTTGAGGTAATGGTGGAAATTAAAGGCACGGATCCCACCCTACGACCGTCCATGACTACCAGTAATAAAATAATTGCGCATGTGCTGGATAGTGTACTTTATGTACCGCTCGAAAGTCTGCATACCCAACATGATTCCATCACGTATGTTTTTAAACGAAATGGTATCAACACGGTTAAACAGGAAGTTATCGTAGGCGAAACGAATGCCAATGATGCGGTAATCACGGGGGGGCTTCAAATTAACGACCGTGTATATCTGTCTTTACCAGCCGGATTGGAAGATCAAAAGATCGAACTGCTTCCGGAAATGAATGGCAAACGGGGTAAGGAAAAGACGGCAACGGGTTCCAATATCGTTTCTACTTCAGCGCAAAGGCAGTGAAGCTACTGATTCGTTATCTGCCTCCGCGATTACTGGCTAACCTGTTCATCGCGATTGATGCTGTAGTGGCTAATAAAATCCGCTCCTTACTGACGGCATTGGGGATCATATTCGGAGTAGCTGCGGTCATTGCCATGCTGGCCATTGGTAATGGCGCCCAACAGGAAATTCTGAATCAGATCAAGCTGGTTGGCGTTAACAACATTGTGATCAAGCCTATTATTGAGCAAAAAGAGGAGAAGCTGGCCGAGGAATCCAGTGGAAAGAAAGAGAAGAAGAAATTTTCGCCGGGGCTTACCATTCGGGATGTTCATAGCATTCAACAAACAATTCCCGGCTTAACGCGGATTAGTCCGGAAATAATCTTGAATACGAACGTAATCCGGAGTGGAATCCGGAGATCGGCAAAATTGGTAGGCGTTGAACCCGCCTATTTCGAGATTTATGATTTTCAATTGGCCGAAGGCGTGATGTTTAATGCCGAGCAGTTGCGGATTGGCGCACCGGTTTGCATTATTGGCTCCTCGCTCAAGAGTCGTTTTTTCCCAACTCAAAGCCCTATTGGCAAGAGCATTAAGGTAGGGCCACATTGGTTAACCATCATCGGGGTTACCCGCGAACGACTCGTGTCCCAAAGCAGCATTAGCAAGCTGGGCATCCGCGATTTTAACATGGACATTTATGCACCCCTACAAACGGTCCTGATCCGGTATGAAAATCGCGATTTGATTACCACGGAAGCGCTGCGCCTCGCCAACCTGCGTAGCCAAGGTGTGATATTTTTAACGGGTAACGAAAGCGAAGAGAGCGAATTAGAGAAGAAGAACTATCATCAATTGGATCGCTTGGTAATTCAGGTAGAAGAAACGAACAAACTTCAACCGGTGGCCGAAATCATGTCAAGGTTGCTTACCCGTAAACATTATGAGATGGTGGATTTTGAAATTGAAATTCCGGAGTTATTGCTGAAGCAACAGCAGCGAACCAATGATATTTTCAATTATGTATTGGGTGCGATAGCCGGCATTTCGTTACTGGTAGGAGGGATTGGCATTATGAACATTATGCTCGCATCGGTACTTGAACGGATTAAGGAAATTGGGTTACGGTTATCAATTGGTGCTCAGAAGAGTGATGTGGTTCAGCAATTTTTATTTGAAGCGGTCATGATCAGTGTTACGGGTGGGTTAATTGGTGTCATTCTGGGGATCTCACTGGCCTACCTGGTTTCCACTTTTGCAGATATTCCAACCATCATCACCCTTTCATCCATCTTGATTTCGTTTGGTGTGGCTGCCACAGTGGGGTTGATTTTTGGAATTGCACCGGCTCGCAGGGCTGCGAGTCAGGATCCTATTGCATCGCTACGTTATGAATAAACTACTCGTATTGCTTTTGGTTTGCTCGTTTGGAGCAAGCGCGCAGAATGTATTTACCATAGAAGAGATTATCGAGCGGGCAAAAGCGCAATCGATCTTTTCGAAACAAGCCGAAACGCAGCGGGAAACCAGTTATTGGCAATACCGGTCTTACCTCACCAATTACAATCCACAACTGCGGTTAAATGGAAATTTTCCAACCTATGCCAATTCCGTTACACCGGTACGCCAACCCGATGGAACGATTCAGTACCTGCCGTTAAATCAGGTGAACCCCAATATCAATTTTGGGTTGCAACAACCCATCGGCTTAACCGGAGGTGTGATTTCGGCTAACACCTCGTACAACTTTTTCAATGACTACATAGTGGATCAACGGCAATGGAGCGGTACCGTATTAAACGTTCGATTAAGCCAACCGTTATTTGCCTACAATCCCTTGAAGTGGGATCGTCTCATCCGACCGGTGATTTATGAAGAGTCTAAGCGCGTGTACGTGGAGGAATTGGAACGGATTTCGAGTAACGCGGTGGGATTTTTCTTTGATGTGCTGCTGCAGCAGGTTAATCAGCAAATTGCTTCCTTCAACCTGGCCAATAACGATACGATCTATAAAATTGAACAGGGCCGTTATAATATCGGTACCACTTCTCAGGATAAGTTGCTACAAGTACAATTACAATTATTACGCTCGCGGCAGGAGGTTGCCCAGGCCAAACTAGATTTGGAAACAGCCCGGTTGCAGTTGCGTGCCTACATTGGGTTAAAAGACGGAGACTTATTTGAATTGGTATTGCCGGATCAGATACCCCAGTTCGAGGTCTCCGTTGATGAGGCGCTTTCCTATGCCCGCCAATACCGAGCCGATTACATCGCGTTTGAAAGAAGACGACTGGAAGCGGAAAGTGAGGTGGCTCAAGCGAAAGGCCAACGATACCAAACTACCATCAATGCATCGTATGGGTTAAACAATGTTGCTCCAACCGTTTCGGAGTTGTACACCGACCCATCACGTCAACAAATTGCTGATGTCTCGTTCAATGTTCCAATCGTGGATTGGGGCCGCAGAAAGGCCATGATGAAAACCGCGTTGGCTAACAAGAAGTTACGCGATTATGAAATTGAACAAAGTCAGATCTTATTCGAGCAGGAGATCATTACCAAAGTGAATCAGTTTGAGATGATGCGCTTGCAAATTGAGATCACCAAAAAATCGGATGAAGTTGCTCAGGAACGCTATATGGTTGCCCAGAATCGCTATCTGATTGGGAAAATCGACATCACCAATCTCAATATCGCCCTTACTGAAAAGGATAATGCCAAGCGCAGTTATTTACAAGCTTTAAAATCGTTCTGGACAGCTTATTATGATCTCAGACGATTGACCTTGTATGATTTTGCCAGTAGGCAAATGTTATACACTCCTGAACCGGAATAACTATAACGATACCCCACGCTTCCACGGAATAAAATCGTCCTGATTCAAAAGTACTGACTTTGGTTGAATGTTACCACTGGCTACTTCAATCACGAAATCCAGGATTTCGGCTCCCATTTGTTCAATAGTTTTTTCACCGGCAATGATGGGCCCGCAGTCAATGTCAATGATGTCCGGCATTTTACGGGCAAGTTTTGTATTGGTCGAAAGCTTGATTACCGGAGTTATGGGATTGCCGGTTGGGGTTCCTAGTCCTGTAGTAAAGAGGATAAGATTCGCGCCAGCGCCTGCCATGGCCGTGGTGCTTTCCACATCATTGCCTGGGGTGCATAACAAATTAAGTCCGGGCTTATGTACATACTCGCCATAATCCAATACCGCAGTGATGGGTGAGGTGCCCCCTTTTTTAGCGGCCCCAGCCGATTTCATGGCATCGGTAGTCAGCCCATCTTTGATGTTGCCGGGAGATGGGTTCATATCAAAGCCTGATCCTACCGCTTCGGCAGCGCGCGAATAGGCCCGCATCAGGTGCGAAAATCGATTGGCCACTTCATCATTCGTAGTTCGGTTGATGAGCTCCTGTTCAACCCCGCATAATTCGGGAAACTCGGATAAAATGGTAGCACCTCCTAAAGCTGCTATCAGGTCAGACGTATGACCGATAGCCGGGTTCGCTGAAATTCCGGAAAATCCATCGGAGCCGCCACACTCCAGGCCAATTACGAGTTTACTGAGTGGAGCTGGTTTTCGGGTTAGCTTGTTTACCTCGGTCAGTGCCAGAAAGGTTTCACGAATGGCCCGGGCCAAAAGTTCCTGTTCGGTTCCTTCCACCTGCTGTTCCAGGATGATCAAGGGCTTAGCAAATTCCGGATTGTGTTTTTTCAATTGTTGGCGAAGAATCTCGGCTTGTGCATGCTGGCATCCCAGACTCAACACGGTTGCTCCTGCTACATTGGGGTTGTTGATGTATCCGGCCAGCAAGGCACACAGGGCATCCGAATCCTGACGGGTTCCACCACAACCACCTTCATGATTCAAGAATTTTATGCCATCTATATTTTCGAAGATCCGGTTAGGTACTTTATGTGGCTGATCCGGAATTGGGGTTAATGCAATAGCTTCCGGTTTACCCTCCCGGTACAAGTGTACCAGTTGATGTACATAATTTTTATAGATATTAGGTTTACCAAAACCAAGCCCTTCCTCAAAGGCCTCCCGGATCACATTTACATTTCGGTTTTCACAAAAAACCAACGGCACAACAATCCAGTAATTGGCGGTACCTACCTGACCATCCGGTCGTTGATATCCAAGAAAGGTGCGTGCTTTCCATGTCGATACATCCGGTGCCTGCCATTGGAAGGGTTTTGTACGCCCGAAAAATGGGGCTGCCTGGTGTTTGACATTTTGCGTGGTGATCGGTGAACCAGCCGCAATTGGAGCAAGAACTTTACCAATGGTAACGCCATACATAATAATATCTTCTCCTGGATTCATTTCCTTTTCTACAAACTTATGCTTAGATGGAATGGGATTCCGGAGAGTAAGCGGGTGGCCATTGATCGTCACAATTTCCCCAGCACGCAGGTCGGTAAGCGCTACCCACACATTATCAGCCGGGTTGATCTTTAAAATGGATTGAGCCATACAGGTAATTATCTGACAAGATAGTAAGTCATTTTATAATGTTTTCGATACGGATGTTGTGGAAATCACAGCAAACGATTTCTATTCGTTGCGGCTTTCATTTTAATCCTTATTTTTAAATCAGAATGCAAAAAGAGGTAATTACACTGGGCGATGTGATGCTGCGGTTGTCAACTCCGGGATTTTTACGGATTACTCAAGCCGAAGCTTTTCAGGTACGCTATGCCGGCTCGGAGGCAAACGTAAGTTCTGCGTTAGCCGGATGGCAAATTCCGGCACGCCATGTTACCCGGTTTCCGGACAATGACCTGGGCCGTGCAGCTACGGAATCGTTGCAACGGTATGGTGTAAATACGCAGTCGATTTTATATGGCGAAGAGCGGATCGGAATATATTTTTTAGAAAACGGATCCATGCAGCGATCATCCCGGATCATTTATGATCGGTATGATTCAGCCTTTGCCGCTATTCAACCCGGTCAGGTAGATTGGGATAACCTGATGGAGCAGGCAAGCTGGTTTCATTGGTCCGGTATTACCCCGGCATTATCAGAAGGCGCGGCTTTAGTCTGTAAAGAAGCATTGGTGGCTGCCCGGAAGTATAACGTACCGATTTCGGCAGATATCAATTACCGAAGAAACTTGTGGCAATATGGAAAGCAAGCCCATGAGGTGATGCCTGAATTAATCGCCTTGTCGGATATCCTGGTAGGGGATGTTGTCGATTTTGAAAATTGTCTTGGCATTGTAGAGCCTGATTTTATCAAGGCATGCCAGCGAGCTCAACAGCGAAATCCGGGAATAAAGAAAGTTGCCAAGACGGTGCGCGAGTCGATCAGTTCATCCCACAATAGAATAAAAGGAGTGCTTTGGACAGGACATCAATTGCTCGAATCCAGGCTTTATGACTTAACCCATATTGTTGACAGGGTAGGATCGGGTGACGCATTTATGGCCGGGCTTATTGCGGGTTGGTTGCACAAGCAGTCGGAACAACAGACCTTGGAATTAGGTGTTGCTTCCTGCGCGTTGAAGCATTCCATCGAAGGCGATGTTAATATTTGTTCCTGGAGTGAAGTCGAATCTTTGGTTCGGGGTGAAAATGTAGGTAAGTTATTACGATAATGTCCTTCTCTAAACAAGAAATTATCAGCACGATCCAGAATACTGGATTTGTTCCTTTGCTTTCACTGGGTGATGCAGCGTTAGCCTGCGAAGCTATGCATGCTGCCTATCAGGGCGGGGTGCGGGTATTCGAGTACACCAACCGGCATCCTAATTCCTTTCAGGTATTTAAAGTGCTGCTGGCAGAAGCCGAGCGTTTGCCCGGATTGATGTTGGGTATTGGAACGGTGATGGATAAGGCAACCACCATGAACTATATTGGTGCGGGTGCTCACTTTATCATTTCTCCAGTTATTAATCCGGACATGGCACCCGTATGTCACGAATACAACAAGTTATGGATTCCGGGCTGTGCAACCTTAACTGAAATTGTTACGGCCCGTAATCTCGGTGCCGACATAATCAAACTTTTTCCAGGTTCAGTGTTAGGTCCGGGGTTTGTATCCGCTATCCTTCCGGTAGTGCCGGAATTGAAATTGATGATTACGGGCGGAGTGGAACCCACCGAAAAAAGTATTTCGGCCTGGTTCCATGCCGGTGCTGCCTGTGTGGGATTAGGTTCTCACCTGTTTACAAAGGAAATTTTTGAGAATAGAGACTGGAAAGCACTGGAGGCGCGGGTACGTTTTGTATTGGAAATTATTCAGGCTGTAAAGAATACTTAAATACCCGTATAATTGAACGGTGTTATTTGCTTCAGTCTTTCCTTCAACGCACTTTTAATGTCAAGTTGGTCGATGAACTGATGAATGCTCTTCTGGGTTATCTTCTCATTTTTCCGGGTAAGCGACTTTAAGGCTTCATAGGGATTGGCAAAACCTTCTTTCCGGAGCACCGTTTGAATGGCTTCGGCCACCACGGCCCAGTTATCATCCAGATCGGCATGCAAAGCTGCCTGATTGAGTTCCAATTTTTGGATCCCCTTTTCGAGTGATTTTAAGGCGATGTATGTGTGCGCTAAAGGGACTCCTATGTTTCGCAATACAGTTGAGTCTGTCAGGTCACGCTGCAGGCGTGAGATAGGAAGCTTGGAAGCCAGATGTTCGAACAAGGCATTGGCAAGACCCAGGTTGCCTTCAGCATTTTCAAAGTCTATCGGATTTACTTTATGAGGCATTGCGCTGGACCCCACTTCTCCTTCCTTGATCTTCTGCTTAAAGTAATTAAGTGAAATGTACTGCCACACATCACGACTGAAATCAATCAGAATCGTATTGATTCGTTTCAGGGCATCGCATTGGGCGGCCAGATTATCGTAATGTTCAATTTGTGTAGTGGGTTGACTTCTCACCAAACCCAACTGATTCGACACAAAGGTGTTGGCGAAATGGTTCCAGTTAATTTCCGGATAGGCAATATGGTGGGCATTGAAATTGCCAGTGGCACCACCAAACTTGGCGCAATGCGGGATTGCCTTCAAAAGCTCAACTTGCCGGTTGAGGCGTTCTACGAAAACATAAATCTCTTTTCCGAGGCGCGTTGGTGAAGCCGGTTGACCGTGCGTGCGGGCCAGCATGGCAACATCTTTCCAGTCAATGGATAATGCGGTGAGTGTTGAAATCAGTTTTTGAATTTCAGGAAAATATTCGCGCTCAAGAAATTCCCGTAAAGAAAGCGGAATGGCGGTGTTATTGATATCCTGTGACGTGAGGCCAAAATGAATGAACTCAACGTACGCTGAGAACTTCAGTTCTTCCAGTTTTTTCTTAAGGAAATACTCAACCGCCTTAACGTCATGATTGGTTGTCTTTTCAATTTCTTTTATAGACAGGGCATCGGCTTCATGAAACGTTTCGTAAATCGACCGCAGTTGCTGTTCTGCACTTTTTGGAAAATGGGCAAGTTCCGGCAACACATAGGTTAAGGCAATGAAATATTCAATTTCTACCCGTACCCGGTAGTGCATCAAACCAAATTCAGAAAAATAAGGGGCCAATGGTTTGGCTGTGGAGTAGTATCGACCATCCAAGGGTGAGATTGCAGAAAGTGAGTTTAAGGGCACGTTTTGATCGTATTAAGAAGTCAAAAATACGGAAAACCCGCTAGACTTTGGATTTAGACCATTAACCCCCGATTGACCGTTGACCATCAAAGCCGGACAACATTTTTTTGGAGGAACCGTAAACCCTTTGTCAAATTCTCTTTTGCTTTGCATCCCAATTTTATGCGTTTAAGCCCCGGCATCCTCATCCTGCTTCTATTGCCTTCCCTTACTTGGGGTCAGAACAAGGCCGGCTTGGGATTGCCTATTGTAAAAGCGGCCGGTATCATGGCCATTGACGGTAAGCTCGAAGAAGCCGATTGGAAATCAGCCACTCCGGCAACCCACTTCTTTTTAAACTACCCGGTTGATTCCTTGCCCCCATCGTTTCAAACCGAAGCCCGCCTCACTTTTGATGATCATTTTTTGTATGTCTCTTTTGTGTGCTATGATGATGACCGACCCAATGTGGTGCAATCTTTACGAAGGGATATTGAATGGTCTTTGAATGATAATGTAGGTCTTTACCTGGATCCCTTCAATGATTATACCAATGGATTTTATTTTACCATAACTCCGTATGGAGTACAATCGGAAGGAATTATGTCATATGGTGGGGCCGATCCGGAGTTGTCATACAATAATAATTGGGATAATAAGTGGTACTCGGCTGTAACCCGACAAGCCGACCGGTGGGTAGCCGAACTGGCCATTCCTTTCAAATCATTCCGGTACAACCGAAATGAATCCGAGTGGAATGTGACGTTTGTTCGACAAGACCTGAAACGAAACCAGGTTTCGAGCTGGATAGCCACGCCCATTCAATTTATACCGGCTTCTTTTGCCTATAGTGGCCGGCTTCAATGGCAAAGCGCAGCCCCGCATGCCGGCACCAATATTTCCGTAATTCCTTATGGTGTGGCTTCATTTTCGCAAGACCAAGAAGAAGGCACTTCCGATCAGGTATATGCGGTTGGGTTTGATGCCAAAGTAGCCATCACTCCCTCTCTTAATCTGGACTTAACGGTTAATCCAGACTTTTCCACGGTGGAAGTGGACCGACAAGTCATTAACCTGACGCGATTTGAATTTCAGTTTCCAGAACGAAGGCAGTTCTTTTTGGAAAACAGTGATTTATTCTCCGCGCCAGGATTTACGTCCATCACACAGCCCTTCTTTTCAAGACGAATCGGGTTGGCCGAGGATTCATCGGGCTATCTGGAAAAGGTACCGATCCTGTATGGTGCCCGCGTAAGCGGCAAGTTAGGACCGGATTGGCGGGTGGGTTTTATGAATCTGCAAACCAAAAAGACGGATAAGCTGGGTTTGCCAGCTCAGAATTATACCGTAGCCGTATTGCAGCGGCAGGTGTTGGAACGCTCAAACTTTGATGTGTTTGTGGTGAATAAGCAATCGTTGGCCTTAGGCGATTATGATCCTTCACATTATTATCACGAAAGTCTGATCAATGAAGTATGGAACGGAACCGATACGGTGGCGCAACTCAACGAGTTCAATCGGGTGGTAGGTGCTGATTTCAATCTAATCACCACGGATAATAAATGGAGTGGTAAAGCCTACTATCATTATTCCTTCGATAATTTTTCAGACCAGGACAGGTATTCATTCGGAGGGTTTGCAGCCTACAATACCCGAAGAATCAGTTTGATGAGTGGATTTATCGGATTGGGAGAAAATTATAATGCGGAGGTGGGATTTGTCCCTAACCTGGCTGTTTATCCCGGAAGTTTGGGGGGCATTATCATGGCTGATACCAAATTCTATCCCAAGTCCGGTCCTCTGGTTATGATTGTACCCGGCATTACGGTTGATACCAACTTTATTCCTGATGGAACGCAAACCGACCAGAATATTGCCCTACGGTATGCCATGAACTTCAGGAGTACGGCACTTTTGAATGCTACGGTTCGTAATGTTTATCAAAAACTGCCGCAGGACTTTAATGTTTTGGACCCCGAGGGCGATTCCACATTTCTGAAAGGCGAAGCCTACCATTGGAATGAATTTGAAATTCAATACACCTCCGATACCCGGAAACTTTTCACGTATTTAATTACGGTAAGGGGCGGTGAATTTTACAATGGTCATCGGGCGGGTATGGCAGGAACCCTTTCTTACCGGATTCAACCCTATGGTAGCATATCAGTAACGACCGACTACAACCATATCGTTCTGCCTCCGGAATATGGAAGTGCGAAATTTCTTTTGTTAAGTCCGCGCATCGATTTTACCCTGACCGATAAATTGTTTTTAACCACATTTGTTCAATATAACGATCGGTATGACAATGTCAACCTGAATGCGCGATTCCAGTGGCGATATAAACCGGCTTCAGATTTTTTTATCGTCTATACCGAAAACTATCTGCCAACCAACCTGGTTAGTAAGAACAGGGCATTGGTATTTAAACTTACCTACTGGCTGAATCTTTAAGAAGGACCAGCGTAGTCAAGTTGCTTTGGGATTCCTACATTATCTGTAATTTTGCCCGATTTTAAAATATTCAGGCCATGGCATTTGGTTTATTCAAGAAGAGCGAGAAGAAAGAGGAGCCGGTAAACCACGGGCCTCATTACTATGATTTGAAGGTGAAACAGATTGTTCAGGAAACCAAAGATGCCATTAGCATCGTTTTTGAACAACCATCCCCTAAAATCCATTATAAAGCAGGCCAGTTCCTAACGCTAATTTCAACCATTGGCGGAAAGGAAGTTAGAAGAGCCTATTCCTTAAGTTCATCTCCGTTTATTGATGCCGACCTGGTCGTTACCGTGAAACGTGTTGATCAGGGGCTCATGTCAAATTGGTTGCCCGATAACCTGAGAGTAGGCCATGTGGTGAAAGTGATGGCCCCTACCGGTCACTTTACCACGGAATACAAGAAAGAAAACAAACGGCATCTCATTATGTTTGCCGGTGGTTCCGGAATTACCCCCATGATGTCGTTGATCAAGAGTACGCTTACGCAAGAGCCGGAAAGCATCTGCTCCCTGATTTATTGCAACCGCGACATTGACAGCATCATATTTAAAGAAGCGTTTGATCAACTCCAAACCACCCATGCTGGTCGGCTGCATGTGATTCATGTGCTCGATAATGCTCCTATGAATTGGCAAGGTTATTCAGGCCTGTTGAATCGTGAATTGCTGGCTAAGTTAGTTGAACGGATTCCTGACTGGGGTATTGATCGCACTACGTACCTGATGTGCGGCCCTGAGGGAATGATGAAAAATGTAGAGACCTTGCTAGCCGAGCGTAATATTGCTAAAGAGAAAATCTTCAAAGAGAGTTTTGTTCAGGGTACTATCAATAAGGATGAGAAAAAAACATCAGCACCGGCAACCGAGAAAAAGGCTCACGAAGTGACTATCCGGTACGATGGCCAGGAATTTAAAATTATGGTTGAGCCGAACCACACCATTCTGGAAACCGCATTAGACCAGGGCATCGACTTGCCTTATTCTTGTCAAAGTGGTTTGTGTACGGCATGCCGGGGTAAAGCCCTTAGCGGCCAGGTTAAGCTGGATGAAGAGGAGGGGTTATCTCAATCTGAGCGGGCTGAAGGTTACGTATTAACGTGTGTAGGTCACCCCATGAGTGATGATGTGGTGATCGAAATTGGATAATTTCAACAGCCTTACTTCTTTCTGAATTCCATGCCGGCAAAGGCCACGGTGCTTACTTTCCCTTGGTTGTCTAAGGTGAAAGTAGCATTTACTTTTCCCCACCATCGTTTGTCAAAGTAACCGCGGAACGTATCGTAGTGCCAGTGCTCCAACGTGGCACGGGCAGTATTATTGACAGAAACCTGCAGAGACGTGTTTTGAACCGATATAGTCAGTTCGCCATACAGAGGGTCGGTATAGGTGCCGGCATAGGCAGTCAGACTCAGGGACGGTTTTGTATTCATTACCCGTTTGCCTTCAAACTTTATTATTTCCTGTTCACTGGCCTCAGTTTGTCTTTTATAAAGTTCATAGACTTCCGCACTCCAATCGCGTGTGCCACCGAGGGCAAAATGGTCAAAGGCTTTAAACATCAGGCCATGTCGAATTTCGGCATGGTCAAAATTCCCAAAGATGTAAACAGCCAATCGCTCTGATGGCAGTTGACCATGTATCGCGATTTCACCAGCTAAACTTCCCGTATGGTAGTTTATTTTTCTTCCCTGATAATCCTGTTGAAACCAACCGAGACTATAGGTGGTCCAGTTGGGTTTCGTAAGTTTGGCGGTGGGGTAAAATTGGGCAGGCGTTACCATTACCTGGGGTTTGAAAAGCTCAACCCAGGTGGCTGGCTTTACCAGACGCCCGCTCGCATACTTACTGCTATCGAGCATACACAGGGCCCATTTGCTCATATCATCAACACAGGACCAGACACTGCCGGCCGGGCCTATAACATCGGCACTGGTACGGGTAATCACCTGGATGCTGTTGTCAACCAGATGATGGGGTTGTGATTGATTGGCATCCTTGACCTGGCTAAGCATTGGAAAAGTGCGGGTCATTTGCAAGGGTTCGAAAATTCGTTTTTGAATAAACGTTTCCCACGGTTGTCCACTTACCTTTTCGATAACTTCACCCGCGACTGCATAAAAAATATTCTGATAGATAAAACTGGATCGTATCGAATAACTGGGTTTCACCAGTTTCATCTTTTGAATCACCTGCTTGCCCGGAATCGTCATCAAACTCCACAAGAAGTCGGCATTGCCCACACCGGAGTTATGCGTAAATAAATCCCGGATTTTTAATTCCCGGGTTACATAAGGATCAGCCAATTGAAAATCAGGAAGGTAGTGGACAACCGGGTCATCCCATTTTACCTTCCCTTCATCCACGAGTATCGCCATACAGGTGGCCGTCATGGCTTTGGTCGTGGAAGCGCAGGCAAAAAGTGTTTGTGTATCAACCGGATTAGTCAATCCCAATTGCCTGACCCCGTAACCCTTCTTTAAGAGAACCTTGCCGTCTTTTACGACCGTAATAGCCAACCCGGGCACTTGAAACAAGTTCCGCGATTTTTCTACGTAGGCATCAAACTCGTTGATTTTTGCTTCCGTTATTTGGGCTTGAACCGGAATATAAGCCAGCAACAGCAGTAAGGAGATTACTTTCATAGAGCGAGAATTAATCAAACCAATTGAATTCTTGAAGTACAGCCAGTACTTGATTGCGCTTTTCCTCCTGTGGAGTGGGGATGTTGCACAACATCACATAAAGAAGATTTTTATCCGGGATACTCACGTAATCACCATAGAAACCGCCTTGCGTTCCGGTATGTGAGATTATCGTTACCCCGTTATACTCGGTAATAAACCAACAATAACCAATAAACGGGGGATCATCTTTCCAGTCGGGAAAGGACTGAATGGTTCGGGAGTTTGCAATCGTTTCGGCATCCAGAAATAGATGATTGCGAATCGCTCGCTCATAGCTGACCAATTCGTTGACGGAACTCCACACACCACCATTGCCAGCCGCAGCAAAGGTTGGCTCTTCGCCATAATCCTTTTCAATAAAAGAATTGCCCTTTCTCAAATACGCATGGGCCACCCCGGTTTGAGGAAAGGGTCCATCGGTAATGACACTGGAGGTCATCCCGGAAGGGACAAAGATCTTTTCCTTCACTACCTCCTGCCATTTTCTTCCGGTTACCTGTTCAATAATCAACGCGAGTCCGTTAAATGCTGGATTAGAATATTCATAGCGGGTTCCGGGTTCAAAAACCAAAGAGTCGGCTTGTTTGATAGGCGAAAAGTTTTCCTGGTCTTTCGCGGTAAGCAGAAATAGACTATCCAAAAATTGTCTGCGATTGTCAGGCAACCCTGAGGTATGCGTCAGCAAGTGTTCAATCCGTACATGGTTGGCGATTTCAGGGTTTTTGAAATCGGAGAAATACTTTGCCAACGAATCTTGTAAGGAAAGCTTACCCTCTTTAGCCAGAATAAAAATTGTATAGGCCACAAATGTCTTTGAAATGGAGCCGGTATTAAATAGGGTTTCGGAGGTAATCTTCATTTGAGTGTCGAGATCGGCAACACCGTATTGCCTGGAGAACAGGACTCGATCGCCTTTCAAAATCAGGATCGCGCCACCCGGTTCCCCTGATTTTAGAGACGCACGGAAGATCGAATCAATACGATTTTCAAAGTCAGATTGGGGTTGGCAACCCATCGTAAAAATGAGAATCACCCATGCGCTCTTTATAGTTCGGCCTGCAGTCATTTTTTCGAGAAGATCTTGACAAGCGAAATCAGGGCTACCACTGCCCAAACGGAATTAATAAAAGTGAAGGGATAGGCTGCTTTGTATACACTATTCACGATCAAAAAAATTGCCCCGGTAAGATTGAGTACCTGAAAGGTAACGGAATCGGATTTAATTTTTTGTAAACTGTTCAAGGCATAGGCCATAATCACTTCCAGCGACCCGACCCAACCCAGAATATCAATCACGGTAGCCATTACTTCCGGAGCTTTACCCGAAGTACATATCGGTCAGCCGTTATGTACAGGGTTTTTTCATCGGTTGATAACGCACAATTGGCTGCAAGTTCGGTGAGCCGGATACGCCCCAGAACTTTTCCGGTGGAATCGAAAATCCAGATGCCTCCGGGACCTGATGCGAAGATTGTACCTTGGCTGTCAACCTTCAATCCATCCGGAAGCCCATTTTCGGTAGCCAGATTGCCGGTAGCATTATAAAAGACCCGCCCTTGCATAATGGAGTCCTGGTCGTTCAGTTCATATTCATACCACATCGCTTTGGCAGGATCAGAATTGGCTACAATCAGTTTATTGTTTCCGGGCATTAGGATAATACCATTAGGCCGTGTGAGTGTATCCACCAGCAAGGTGACAACTCCAGCCGGTGTAACCTTGTAAACGCCATTAAAAGGTAGCTCCTTTTGCGGATCTTCATTTTGTTGTCCTAAACCATAGGGTGGATCCGTAAAGAAGATATCCCCATTATTACGAAGGGCAGCATCATTGGGGCTGCTTAATCGTTTACCCTTGTAGGTTGCGGCCCAGGTTTTGAATTCCGATTTTGGATTGGCAAGATTGGCTTCCATTTTAGCTACCCTGCGGTCGCCATGCTGGCAAAGGATTAATGAATCATGGTACAGTAACAGTCCGTTCGATCCTGGTTCGCGACTTGTCGTACTATCCCCGGTAAACCCGGATGGTTTTAAGTACACTTGTGTTCCACCTTGTTCGGTCCATTTATACACCGTATTCATCGGTACATCCGAAAACAAGAGCATATTTTCGTGTTCCACCCATACCGGACCTTCGCTCCACTCGTAACCCTCCGAAATTATTTCAAGGGTGGCTTCGGGTGACAGGATTTCGTCCAATCTGGGATCAAGACGTTCAAAACTACCTGGAGATTCTTTTTCGGGGCTGGCGCAAGCGCCAATCAAAAGCAGGAAAACGAAGTATCGCATCGGAGATTATGTTTTTCCGATGGAAGATAGAAAAAATATAGATTAGGGCTTCATCACTAGTTTTCGCAACGAGAGAAAATGCAGACCATAGGCAAGCGGTACCAGCAGGGTTGGTAAGTAGATGAACGGAAAGTAAGCTATAATACGATTGGCCGGCTCATTGTGAAATACCCGCCAGGGGGAAGGAAAAGATAGAATAGATATGACAACAATATTCAGGAGTAGGACCAAACCCAGTATGTTCCAGGTGATCATCCCCCTTTTTGAGTTCAGAAAAAACCGGGCGGCCAATAGTGCTGTAATGCCGGTAAGAATATCCCAATTCATTCCCTCAAATGTCATTTGAATGGGAAGCAGATTCTGAATAAACAATAACCAGAGCAATATTTCAACAAATACCCGAAACACCTGGAGTTGGGTTAGTGCCTTCAAGGAAAGCTGTTCCACTATATCTTTTGTGGTTTTTGTAAATAAAAGGGTGAGTGATACGAGTAATGGTAACATTACCCATGGGCCCATGTTCAACGGGAACCGGTCGAAGTTACTGCTGAAGCCGGATAACGAAATGCCGGCAATCAGAATACACCAGGTTACTATGGTCAGGATAAATCCAGTTGAGATTTTTTTCTTTTTTTGCTCCGGCCAGTTGGTTGCATGTATTGCACGGACCAGGTTTTTGTATAAGAGGAAATAGAACACAATAACCAGGGCGATAAATCCTGCCCCGCTTATCAGATACAAGATATCCATAACGTTCGTGCTGGATGATTTGATGCCAGGACACGATGATAACGAATTTGGTTTGGATGAGGTTACACTTTGTTGCAGGGATCCATTTTTGAACCTATTTTATCCTTATTTTGCCTTTTCATATTCAGAACTCACTATGAACTCCTTTACGCTGCCTCAACGCCCCCTGCGAAGATTTTTACCCGAACAGCTCATCATTACTACCTGGGATGAACTGAAACCGTATTTTGATAATCTGGTTGCGCGACCCATACAATCAGAGTCGGATCTGCGCCAATGGTTACAAGATCGGAGTGAACTGGAATCGGTCATCAGCGAAGATTTGGGCTGGCGTTATATCCGCATGACCTGTTATACGGATAATGAAACTTATAACACGCGTTACCAGTATTTTATTGAGCACATTCAGCCCGCTATTGCACCCTATGCTGATTTATTGAATAAAAAAATCATGGCAAGCGAACACCTGAATTCCTTGCAGCACGAATCCGGGTTTAAAATCATGATTCGCAATTTGAAGAAGGATATTGAGTTGTTTCGTGAAGAGAATATTCCCTTGTTTACCGAGATCAATACCGAAACCCAGAAGTATGCCCAGATTTCTGGCGCCATGACGGTGGAAGTAGACGGCAAGGAGCTTACCCTGCAACAAGCGGGTGTCCTGCTTCAATCAACTGACCGCACGCTCCGCGAAGCCGTGTATCATAAGATTTCAGATCGCAGGCTAAAAGACAAGGACGTTCTCAATCAATTATTTACGCGATTGATCCATCTTCGTCATCGGGTAGCAAAGAATGCCGGCTTTAGCAACTTTCGCGATTATATGTTTAAGGCATACGGCCGGTTTGATTATACCCCACAAGATTGTTTCCGCTTTCATGAGGCCATAGCCGCTGAAGTTGTTCCCATGCTGAATGATCTAAGCCGTGAACGGAAGAGTAAACTTAAAGTGGAAACGTTGCGACCATGGGATAAAGCGGTAGATCCGGAAGGACGTGAGCCTCTGAAAGCATTTGAGAATGGAAAGGATTTGACAACAAAATCCATTGAATGCTTCCGCAGAATCGATCCGTTTCTAGGTCAGTGCTTATCCATTATGAAGGAGATGGGCCATCTGGACCTGGAATCCAGAAAAGGAAAAGCACCCGGGGGTTACAACTATCCGTTGGCCGAAATTGGCGTGCCCTTCATTTTTATGAATGCCACCTCTACAATGCGCGACATGACCACCATCATGCATGAAGGCGGGCATGCCGTCCATAATTTCCTGACTAAGGATTTGAAGCTGTCGGATTTCAAATCACCTCCCATGGAAGTGGCTGAGCTGGCCTCCATGTCGATGGAGTTGATTTCGATGGATGAGTGGAAAATATTCTTTCCCCAGGAAGAAGATCTAAAGCGGGCTAAGCGGGAACAACTGGAAGATATTATTGAGACCTTGCCCTGGGTGTCCACTATTGATCAGTTTCAACATCGGCTTTACGAAAAGCCGGAACATACTGAGCCTGATCGCACAAATCTGTGGAACGAAGTATTTACCCGGTTCACGGATTCTATCACGGACTGGAAAGATCTGGAATTAAACCGCGACTATTTGTGGCAGAAACAACTTCACTTGTATGAAGTTCCCTTCTATTATATCGAGTATGGAATGGCCCAATTAGGTGCTATTGCCCTTTGGAGGAACTATAAGCGGGATAAGCAAAAAGGACTTCAGGGCTATATGAATGCGCTCAAGCTGGGAAACCTCGTTACCATTCCGGAAATCTATCAGGCAGCCGATATCCGATTTGATTTTAGCCGCGATTACATCCGGGAATTAATGGACTTTGTGAAAGAGGAATTTAACAAGATTTAGTCACGGCACCGGTCCAACAACTCACACAGTTGTTTTGCTTCGAGAGCGGAAAGAGAAATGAGACGGGTATCTAGGCTGGAAATTTTTTCATCCAGCGCTTTAAGCAAGGACAGGCCAGTTTCGGAAATACCAATATCAGAAGCCCGTTTATCGTTTGGGCATGGTGTTCGGGTTACCAGTTTTTTTCCGAGCAGGCGATCTAATAAGCGCGATACATCGGAATGCTTATCCAACATGCGGCTCTTGATTTCAGCACCGCTAATCCGATTGGGGTGTTGGCCCCGTAAAATCCGAAGGATATTGTACTGTTGACCTGTAATACCAAAAGGTTCGAAAAAATCCTTCTGTTTGTTTTGAATCCAATTGGAGGTGAACAGGATGTTCAGAATGGCCTTTTGCTGAGGGCTTTTGAATTTCTCTTGCTTGATTTCCTGTTCGAGTTTCATAGAAAAGCTGCCTTCGGATTTCCGAAGGCAGCTACAAGTTCAGAAATTATGCTTGTTTATCAAGTTCAACCTTGATGATCAGTTGTACATCATCCCCTACCACCATTTCCCCACCGGGGGTTTTGTTGGCCCAGGTTAAGCCATACTCTTGACGATTGATGGTGCCATTAAACTTAAAGCCGGCTTTTTCGCCACGGCCGGTGTTGATTTTTCCACCGTAAGTAATATCAAAGGCTACTTTTTTGGTTACCCCCTTCATCGTTAAATCGCCATTCAATTTATACTTGCCGCCTTCTTTTACGATAGCGCCTTTGAATGTGATTTCAGGAAATTTCTCAGCATCGAAAAAATCAGGAGATTTTAAGTGTCCATCCCGTCTTTCATTTTCCGTATTGATGGAAGCAACTTTGGCAGTAAACGATACCTCCGCACCATTAAAATCATCTGATTTGCTAATCAAGGATCCCTGGAAGTCATCAAACTTTCCTTCGGTTTCCGCTACCACCATGTGGGCAACGCTAAATCCTACCTTCGAGTGACCTTGGTCAATTTTCCAGGTGGTTTGTGCAGCAGCAAGGCCGCTCACCAGCAACAATGCCATTAAGCCGTTCAGTTTTTTCATGTTTAGTTTTTAGTTTTTGTTAGTAATGCAAGTATAACACCAACCTGGATAATAGATGTTTAAACATCTAATTTTATTTTGTTAAATGATTGTTAATCAGGCACTAAAAATTTACAAAAGTCGGGAACCTAAAGGTTGAGCCAATAGGTGAGTTTGAGTACGAGAGCCCGGTTTTTAGGTTGGCCAACCCGAAACACTTCACCATTTTCAAAGGATTCGGCAAAATAGTTGTCGGTATAAACAATGAATAGGTCAGACACCGGCTTAAAGCGCCACTGAAACCGGCTGTTGATGTTCAGATTATTGATCTGACTATTGTATTGAATAAAGGTAGTCCAGAACACCTGGCGTGAGAAAGTAATGTCAATTCGCGGGCCGATCAACAAGAGGTCTGAGCTGTTGTAGGGCTCCGGTAACCTGATTCCGTTATACGCAAAATTGAGGGATGCAAAACCCCAGGGTTGGTACCGGTAGGTAAGAGAACCTTCCAGGTTCATGCGTGTGCCATTGAAATACCCGCCTGACCGGGTGCCCACTTCAAAGAAAAGTTTTTTCCGGGCATCGGAGCTATATTCAGCAATAAAAACAAAATTTTCATAGTCGGTATCGCTGGATAGTTCCAGACCACCGGTGCCACTTGGATCAAATCCATCAAATAGGTAGGTGTATTCCCTACGCAACCGTAAGGAAAACCGGGCGGTTGTGCGCCACCGTATTCGATATAACACATTATAGTCCCAATCTAAAAAGCCATACGTTTCATTGCCCACCATATCAAAGTCAAATCCGGGTCCATGACTTTGTACGTTACCCCGACTTGGATAAAAGTTATGCCAGATGGTGGAAGCGAGCTGCCGAATATCTTGTCTTCGAACAAAGCCAACTTCCGGGTTGTAGTCAGCGCCCACGCTTCGGGTAAGCACATTGATGTTCCATTGGATATCACTGTAATTAAGAAATCCACCAAAGGCAAAGGCAGAATCACTTTTCGATTCATCAAAGGAGTGATGGTAAAAAGCTTTTCCCGTCCAGCGGTTATCAGGACTAGCCAGATTAAAGTCGACACCCGCTGTGCGCGAATACGTTTCGGGCGCGGAGGTGAATTCTCCGCCAATCGAATCCTGAAACGCCTGTTTATTCACAAAAATGAATCCGAAATTCGATCGGGTCCAAACTTTTTGCTGTAGGGTGGCAACCAGATAATTAGTGGAAGGCAGATTGATCTCCGGCTCTTCTCCGGCCTGCATATTGAGGATTCCAATCCGCATATTGTTATTCACCTTGCCGCTAAGACGCGCGCCTCCGTATATCGTATTCTGAACATTCTGTCCTGTTGAGGAATCGCGGGCAATGCCAATTCGCCTCGAGAAGAAGGGGCGGGTTCCTTCTACACCGAAGTTGGCAAACAGGTCGGCATTCTCCAGAAAAAACTGCCTTCGTTCAGGAAAAAAGATTTCGAAACGATCCAGGTTGGTTACTTGCTGGTCCACTTCAACTTGCGAAAAGTCGGGGTTAACAGTCAGGTCCAGATTTAATGCAGGGCCAATCCCAATTTTGGCGTCACCACCAGCCTGAAACTTAGTCTCGGTTGGCTTCTGTTCTTCAAAATCCCGGAAGGAGTTCACGGCACCATAAGGAATGATCGAGACATTCGGCCCTGGTTTTTTAAGGGGAACATCCCAAAGTAATTCTTTATTGAAGGCGAGATTCACGATATCGAAGTTGCGGGGAATGGGAGCCCAGGTGGAGCGTTCGGCATATTCGCTGTCAATCCGATAAAAGTTCACATACCAACTCGAAAGATCTTCTTTAAACCTGATAGTCTTGAATGGGATGGCCATCTCGGCAATCCAGTGGTCTTCATATACTTTCGCTTCGGAGTACCACTTGTTATCCCAATTCAGGGTAAAGTCATCGGCACCGGTGCCGCCACCATTGGCCACCAGTCCTTCGCGTTGCACGCCAAAGGGGTTCACCCCAAAAATGAAGGCATTGGTTTTGTCTTTGAACGTGTCAAGCACCACAGAAACCCCGTCATTGGCTTCACCCCGATAGTCCCTCCGCAGCGAAGGCGTGACATACTTTCGCGGCCCGAGGTTGTACATTTTGGCGGCCACATAAATGAAGTTGGCATCATAAGTTAGCCGGATTTCAGTTTGAGCTCTGGCCAGTACTGTATCGGTAGGGAAGTATTGTCGGAACTGGGTGGCCACTTGAGCTGCTTGCCAATCCGGTTCGGTAATCTGACCATCTAACACGATTGTTCCGATAGCCCGTTTGATAGACAGGTTGGATTGACCAAGGCATAACAGAGGGAGGACAACGAATAATGTAATAAAGGTAACGCGCACAAACCGGAAACTTGGCCGCAAGTATAGCACCCCGCCATGGATTCAGGAAAAGATTTTGATGGAAGGGGCCGCGCTTATGTAGCCTCAGGATTTCAAATAAAAATCGCGGGTTAACGCACGATAGGCATTAGACCAGTTTTCTCCGGTACTATAAAGAACCAGGCTTTCTTTTTTTGTAGAGGAAGGGAAACGCTGAAATTCCAATAACAACCGTTCAACTGGTTTTTCTTTTCGTGATTGAAAAATGCACTCGCGCGTGCAATACCAACCGGTTTGTTCGGCCAGGGAAAGCAGGTGTCGGCCTTCGTTTTCAGGAAGTATAACACCTAAGGTTCCAGTTTCCCGGATAAGTCGTTTTGAATGTTCCAACAAATCTTGCGCGGATAGCGTAATGGAGTGGCGAGCCTGGGTGCGGAGTAGCTCCGGTGGTGGATAGCTCTTGTTGAAGTAAGGCGGGTTGCTGACAATTAAATCGTACGGTTCAGCCTGAAATTTCTGTAAGGAACCATGATGAACCTGGACCTTTTCGGGCCATGGAGAAAGTCTGATATTTTGCCGAGCTTGTTGAACATCTGATTCGGAGATTTCAATCCCATCGATTTGTACCTGAGTTGGAGTTCGCTGGGCCAACATAAGTGCAATTAGCCCGGTGCCGGTACCCACATCCAGAATTCGCCTGGCCTCCGTTACATTAACCCACGCTCCTAACAAGACACCATCAGTTCCCACTTTCATAGTGGCTTGGTGATGGTGAATGGCGAAGTGTTTGAACCTGAAAATTTTCTTGTCGCGCATTCTTACCGCGGCAATGCGTCAATTACCTGGGAAACGAACTGGTTCATGTCCAGGTCATTTTTTTGGCTCAACCCCAGTCGTACCACCACGAGGTTCTTGGAAGGTATGACAAAAACAAACTGGCCTTCGAAGCCTTCGGCCTGAAAGGAGTCCGGTGGAACATTCGGATAAGTTCGGCTGTCAGGATTTGCGATGGTTCCCGCATTTAACCACCACTGTGCACCGTACTCACCTCGCTTGGCTGCCGTGGCAGGAGTGGTTGAATAGGCTACCCAGCCTTCGGGCAGAATTCGTTCGCCATTAAACACACCATTATTCAGAAATAACAATCCAAACCGGGCCCAATCGCGGGCGGTTGCCCATGAAAAAGAAGAGCCAACATAGGTACCCCCGGCATCAGGTTCAATCACCATGCTGCGGGCACCAATTTTTTCAAACAATTCCCGGTAATAAAAGCGATAGTAATCTTCATCTCCAATGGCTTCCCGGATTACCCGAGAAAGGATATTGGTTGTACCACTGGAATATTCAAACACCGTATTGGGTTCGGATTCGAGTGGAGACTCCATCGCATAGAGCCCCATGTCCTTCTTTTTAAAAAGCATGTTAGTGGCCGGGCTTGGGCCATCATATTTTTCCTGCCACTTCAGACCGCTGCTGGCTTGCAACAGGTTATGGACCGTAATCTTTTGTCGCTCATCCTGCTGCCACTGGGGTATAGGAGCCGGCTCAAAAACTTTCATGCGACCATCTTGAGTTAAGATACCAGTAATCGCATTGGTGATGCTTTTTGTCATGGACCAACCCATGTGTCGGGAGTATATGTCATAGCCTGGAGCATACCGTTCGGCAATAATATCACCCTTGTAAATGACAACAACCGCTCGGGTATTGATCGGCTTTTCCGGATCGGGTTCTGCGAAAGCAAAATCCAACGCCTCTTTTAACAAGGTAACATTAATGCCTGAGTCTATTCTTGTTTTGATGATGTTTCCCATGGGCCAGGGAAGTGTGTCCTGATTCATTGGAATCATGGTATGGAAATTCATTTTTTGCGCACGCAATTCAGCTTCCGAAACTTCCACGACCAGTGTGCAGCCTAGTCCTTTGCGGTAAATGGCCTTGCGCTTGGCTAACCCAAAAACTGATCCGGTAACGGAGGAGTCGACTGCATTCACCTCAAAGTTTCCCAAACTTTGTAAACCCGCACCCAGCTCCTGTTTCATTACCTCTTCGGCATCTCGCCCATTCAGAAATACACACGTACATAAATCTTTCGCGCCAAAGGCGCTAATGATGGGTAAGGCTTGCCATACATAACCTATGCCATAACCGAATCCAAGGATCAGAATGCCCAGTAAAATACGTTTGCCAAGTTTCATGTGTACAAATTGGATTTATTATTTCTACTCTTTTGTCTCTAGGAAGAAGGACTTAATGTCTGAGTGACGCTGGCTTCCCATTCATGAAGCCTTGGATTTATCATGGCAAACCATAGGGGGGGTACAATCGCAATCAAAATCATGGTGGGATAGCCAAACGGCAATTGCGGACTTTCATCATAATGCCTGAGAATCTGATAGCGTTTGATCGCATTGGCATGATGGTCGGAATGACGTTGCAATTGGAATAGAAAAAAATTGCTCACCAGATGACTGTTGTTCCACGAATGCAGGGGATTTACCCGCTCGTACTTTCCGGGTGAAATTTCCTTCCGCATTATTCCGTAGTGTTCGACATAATTGACTAACTCCAACAACGTAAAAGCAACCAGACTTTGACCAAAAAAGAAAAGCGGAATTTGCCAAAGCAACTGGGGTCGGGTTGGAGCCAGGATGGCGGTTATGATCCCACAGAACAGCAAGGGCAGGACCGTAAACCAGATCATTTGATTGTGTACCCCCACCACGTGGTGGTTCAGCTTTTTTAAGCGCTCGATTTCCAACTTCCAGGCATGGGCATAACCGCCAAAAACGGATCTCATCCAAAAGGCATAAAAGTTTTCATTTTTACGGGCTGTTGCCGGATCCAGAGGTGTAGCTACGGTTACATGATGCCCGCGATTGTGTTCAATATAGAAATGCATGTAACAAACCGTGAGCAACAGGACCTTGCTATAGAAACGCTCAAGAGCGGATTTTTTATGACCTAGTTCGTGGGCGACTGTAATACCGATACCTCCGGTAACCAGGCCCACACTTATTATGAAACCAATCCATTCATATCCAGTGGTCAAGGCACCTCGTATGATGGACATAAAGGCCCAACCCAGAAAGGCAAGCTGAACATATACCCAGGCGTAGGTTACCAGGCGGTAATATAAATCGTTACCAATGGTAAGTTCTTCGGCATCGGGCACATTCGAGGTATCGGTTCCGGTAACATAGTCGATTGTTGTGACAAGAATGAATACGAAGCCAACAGCCAGAAAATTCCATCCCTGGCCAAGATACTGCCCAAGAATAACCACGGCCGGAAGAATAAAGGCTGTAAAGAACCCGATCTTTTTCAGAATCTTCATTGCGTTAAGTTACTCATTGGGTGGCAATTTTGCCGATTGTCAAATTAAAATACTGTCTTCAAAGGAATATCTGCGGTATTCCTAAGCTCCAGTAACCTAACGCATAATAAAATCACTTTCATTTAATTAGGCTACCTTTGTTGTCTTATAGTACAATTAATGAAATCATTTGAAAGCCTGGGACTTTCCGGGCAACTGGTGGAATCCATCCGCCAACTGGGTTTTGAAACACCCACCCCCATTCAGGAAAAGGCAATTCCCACACTCTTACAAGGTAACCTCGATTTGGTTGGACTGGCACAAACCGGTACCGGAAAAACAGCAGCCTTTGGTTTGCCCTTGCTTGAGTTGGTGGAAGAAAACAATCGCGCCACGCAAGCTCTGGTTATTGCACCCACCCGCGAGTTAAGTGTTCAAATCACAAACGATCTTGAACGATTTACTGCCTCGTTTAAGCGACTGAATATCGTAACGGTATATGGTGGTGCCAGCATCCGCGATCAGATTATGAAGGTAAAGCGCGGAGCACAAATCATTGTAGCAACACCAGGTCGGTTAATCGATTTACTTTCTCGCAAGGTGGTCGATCTTACCGCGGTTCGATATGTGGTGTTGGATGAAGCCGATGAAATGCTCAACATGGGCTTCAAGGAGGATATTGACGAAATTCTCTCCACGACCCCCGATACAAAAAAGGTATGGCTGTTCAGTGCGACTATGCCGCGCGAGGTGCGTGAGATAGCCAGCAACTACATGCATAACCCCGAAGAGTTAAGCATGGGTGAACGCAATCGTGGGAACGAAAATATCGATCATCAATACATGTTGGTAGATGACCGCGACAAGTATCTTGCACTCAAGCGATTTGTCGATAACACTCCGGATATATTCGGAGTGGTTTTTTGCCGTACCAAAATTGATACCCAGAAGATAGCTGAGCATTTGATCAAAGACGGCTATAATGCCGATGCGCTTCATGGTGATTTGAGCCAACAGCAGCGTGACCGGGTGATGAAAAGCTTCCGGAACAAAACGCTTCAGTTGCTGATAGCCACGGATGTGGCGGCCCGGGGAATTGACGTGGAGAATCTAACGCACGTGGTTCACATGAATATGCCTGATGAAATGGAATTTTACACACACCGAAGCGGTCGCACAGCCCGGGCTGGTAAAAAGGGAATTTCACTGGCCATTATTTCTAAAAAGGAAATCGGACGGGTTCAGCAGATTGAGCGTAGTTTAAAACGCAAGTTCACCAAGGTGGCCGTGCCAACAGGCGATGAAGTTTGTCAAAACAAATTACTGGCACTGGTGCATAAAGTAAAGCAGGTGGAGGTCAATGAAGAAGAAATTGATTCTTTCCTGCCCGAGGTGTACCATGAGTTGCGTGACTTAAGCAAGGAAGATATTATCAAACGGTTTGCCTCCATTGAGTTTAATCGCTTCCTGGAGTATTACCGCGATGCACGCGACCTTAATAAATCGGAAAAACGAGCATTCGAAAGTATGGAAACGGATGATCGGTATCTGACCGGTGACCGGGTATTTATCAACATTGGTAAAATGGATGGACTGGAGAAAGGAAGCCTACTGGATCTGATCTGTGATTTTGGTGAAGTAGATAAAAAGACGATTGGCAAGATTGATCTGAAAGGCGCTTACTCCTTTTTTGAAATTGAGAAGGGAGTCACCGAGCAACTGCTTAAAAACTTTGAAGGTGTAGAAGTGCGCGGTCGAAAAGTACGATTGGAATTAACCGAGCCTCATAAAAATAAATACTCCGAAAAAAAGAAAGAGCGGTTCTACGGATCAATAGGGAAGGGCAGAGGCGATACGAGAAAGAAGAAATATTCCCGATAACTTCACTGCACAACCGATTGCTTGAATACCGGTTTTCGTTGTAAACTGGCCGAATCGTCCAGTTCTTTCAAGACTTTTTTGTGTTGGTCAACAAATTGATTGTATTGAATGGCCAGCGCGTTGTACAACTCCCGATACCGGGTAAGCTGGTGGTGCGCAAGGTTGAGTTCTGATTTCCAGGTTTGACCGGCCTCTAAGGAATCAAGACTTTTCAGAATTTCCGAAAAAAGCGAATACGAAGCCTTATCGAATTCTTCTACTACGTGAGGGTTGGTAATGGTTTTCTGGTTATATCGAATGCGTTCTAATTGATTAACCCGGTTGGGTAGATGCCCGAATTTTTCATCCCCGTGCTGAACCTGAATCAGCTGGTTAACCACCGTTTCCATGGCCTCGATTTTATTCTGCTCTTGTTTAAGTAACAGGTTCCATACCTGGTAAAGGCTGTCCTGGAGGTTAAGGTAAGTTTCTGTCAGGGAATCAGCCTTGGTAAAATTTGATTTCTCGGAAGTTGTGCTGTTGCTGCAGGCCAGGGAAAAGAGGGTTGCGAAGCCCGCAATAATGGATATCGATAGTTTATTCACTGGCTAGCTTATACGGCCAACGGGTATAAAGGTTATAGGGGTTTAAACTGCTCAAAGGCTTCCCGGCAGGTATAACAATAATGAAGCGACCGACAAAGGGTGGGCCCAAAAGGACTTCGTAATTCGGTATGGGTGCCGTTGCAACGCGGGCACACAGCATTTTCCAGAATTTCCAAATCGGTGAAAAGCTTGTTGTCGGGGGGAGGTGCCAAACCGTATTTTTTGAGCGCAGCTTTACCCTTTTCGGAGATAAGATCGGAACTCCAAGGCTTTTGAAAGGAGATTTCAACGTTTGGCTGATAGCCCTTTTGTCGAAGGGCAGTTTCAACTTCGGCTTTCATGTAATCCATGGCCGGGCAGCCCACAAAGGTAGGCGTCATTTTTACCAACACGTTGTTTCCCTCAACCGCTACTTCGGTAATTACCCCCAGGTCAACGAGCGAGAGCACGGGTATCTCCGGGTCTTTTACGGTTTCGAGAATCTGGTGGATTTCCTGGTTCATCTTCGAACTACCATTCTGCAGTAGGATCAATCCGAAAAACTTCGCTCATTTCTTCCAACAGCGGTTGTAAATGTTCGCTATGCTTACCGGCACGACCACCGTACACGGGTGTGATGGTTTTCCAATCGGGTACCTGTAGCTGTGTTTGGCCGATCACAGTTTCAATCCGCGCGATCCATTTTTCCTGAAGTGCGGCCTCGCCTATAAAAATCTGTTGGTTGATCAACTCAGTTTCGTAGGGGGAAGTTTCAAAAATTCCAAGAGCATAGGGGATCGCAAGCTCCAGTGATTTTTGAAGGCGGGAGATGCTTTCTGGGGTAGCCGAACCCAGCTGTTTAATCCAGGTGTTGGCGTGCAACGTGTGATAGCGTAATTCGCCCCTGATTTTTCGAGCCAGTTGGGCCAAGGGTTCATAGGATGAGGTGGTCAAGGCCTCAAAGCGCAAGGCCTCGGCTGTATCAAATAAAAAGTGGCGGATCAAGCTAAAGTCATATTCCTGGTTAGGCAGTTCAACTAAAATGCAATTGTGAAATTGATTGGCATTGCGGGTAAAGGCCACCGTATCCGGATCGCGCTCACCGAGCGTGTGCAGCAGGGTATATAATGCCAGACTTTGACCAACTTTATCTTGTGCCATAGAGGAGAAGGCGATGTCTTCTTCCAGCAAAGGCCCCAGGCCGGTCCATTCAGAGTTACGGTGACCGAGGATCAGTTGATCATCAGCCATTTTATACAGCAATTCTTTTAGCGCTTGACTCATGCCATCTTTCGTTTTGCTTCCCGCGTGGAAATAAGAAATCGGAGTAAGAGAGAAAATATCAAGAACATGTGCACCTTATTTCCAATTAGAAAATGAATCCCAATAATTAAAATAGTAAATACATCGCAGGCCAGGTAGGCCCATTGAAGGGAGTTCCATTTTTTTACCGTTAAAAACTGAATCGCGATCTGAATTACAGCTCCAATCCCAAATACCAGGTAAATGAATATACCTTCCGGGTCAATCTTGAACCACATCAGCAAAATCGCCACCAGCATGACCAGTATATAGACCAAACCTAGTATACGCGAATTGTTCATATAGCGGGTTTAGGTGATCGCTCTAAAAACTCTTTCAACTTATCGCCACCCTTGTAATCCGAAGCGTCCCGGAATTTTTTCTCCGGTAGCGTAATCCACAATTCTTGCTCCTCCTGAGTGGTGAACCGGATGGCCTCCGTAGCGATTGTCCAGATGTTATAAATTGTTTTCCCTGTATTGAATTGTTTCTTGGCTTCGGCCATCGCTTGTTGGGGTGTGGCGGCTTGCACACGTCCAACATGCACATGTTGCTTTCCGCGTTTAGGCAGATGATAAACCTCAAAGGACTTTCGGGCCCCGCTTTCTACAACTTCAGGAATAAGATCATAGGCGTTATGATCACCTTCCGTAAGGGGAGATACAAAAACCGTGCGGGTATCCACTACATAAAGTGAACTGCACGTAAACCTACGGGTAAAGGTTTCTTTGGCTAACACGTAGGCCATTTCGATATTCGGAGCGTGAACAACACCCTCGTGCTGAAATGGTTTTCCTTCTTTGGGCTGCACAAAAACCTCGAACGTTCCGAATTGATCCAAGGGGGCCTTCGGGGAGACCGGCTCCTGGAGCTGGGGTAATCGGTTTACACGGGGATCGAGGGATTTCAAGATTCAAAATTTTATATTCAAAGATCGGCTAATCAAAACCCAAACATGCTAATACCAATGGTTGAATTCAGGATACGGTTACGCCAACGGGGTAACATAAGATGCCTGGGGGGATTTTAATGCTTCGCGTACCCATTTACCACGAGATTCGGCCACTCTACGCACTTCTAATCGTTCCTTGTTGCAGGGTCCGTCTCCATTAATGACACGCTTAAACTCTTCCCAATCGGGTTCGGTGTATTCCCATTTTCCGGTTTCGGTATTTTTCTTCAAGTTCGGATCCGGAATTGTAAAGCCGAGTTCCCAGATCTTCGGCACATACATATCCAAAAACTGATTGCGCATTTCATCATTGGTACCCATTTTCACTTTCCAGCGCATGAGCACTTCCGTGTGGGCCGATATTTTATCGGATGGACCGAAGAAGTGCATCATGGGTGTCCACCATCGATTAATCGCTTCCTGAAACAGTTGCCGTTGCTTGGCTGTGCCGCTGGCCAGATAAATGACACAGTGATGTCCGTACTTCAAGTGAAAGGATTCTTCGGCACAAATTCTTTCCAAAGCCCGACAATAGGGGCCATAACTTCCTTTGGCATTGGCCAACTGATTGACAATGGCACCGGCATCCACCAGCCACGAGATAAAACAGCAATCGGCCCACGTAAAGGTGGGATAGTTAAAGACGTTGGAATACTTGGATTTGCCATTGATCAGATCATCGATCATCTGCTCACGTGACTTGCCCAGTGTTTCGGCTGCACTATACAAAAGTTGAGCATGACCTACTT